>Ga0182738_1001246_pt1 | contig 32454 bp, 28 predicted proteins | sample eDN5th30CBELigMG_FD_128876 | JGI IMG/M metagenome (GOLD analysis project Ga0182738, IMG submission 128876) | Enriched Miracle-Growth compost microbial communities from Emeryville, California, USA - eDNA 5th pass 30_C BE-Lig MG (version 2)... ...
AACCCGGGCGGGAACGGTGGCAACGGCGGCAACGGGGGCAACAACGGCAACGGCGGGAACGGCGGCAACGGCGGGAACGGCGGCAAGAAGAACGGCGGCAAGAAGAACGGCGGCAAGAGCAAGCCGAAGCAGGCGATCATCAAGCCGGTCAAGGTCTGGAAGGAAGGCGGCGGCAGTGTCGTCCATCCCGGTCAAGCGGTCAACATGAAGGTGTCGATCAAGAACAGCGGCACTCTGCGCGCTCGCAACGTCTACGCCTACATGGCTAAGAAGGCGCTGGCCGGGCGGCCCAGCGTCGCGGTCAAGCGCGGTTTCAACACCAGGGTGATCACACCTGGTTGGACGGTCACCGGCACGGTCACGATCTTCTTCGGGAGGCGTGCCCACGGCAAGGTGGCGATCACCGCCCAGGCTTGGGGCAATTACGGCAAGAAGATCCTCTACATCCGCCGTTGACCAATCGCCTCCAACCTGACCCGGCCCCGCGCGGCTGACCCCCGGCCCCGCGCGGCTGACCCCCGGCCCCGCGCGGCTGACCCCCGGCCCCGCGCGGCTGACCCCCGGCCCCGAGCGGCTGACCCCGCCCGCGCCCTGGGCCATCGAGATTGAAGTTGTTGGTCCATAGGACTGAAAACTTCAAGGTCGATGGTCTGAGGCCGGCTGCTCCCCTGGATCTGGGATTCTCACACTGTGAATTGGCGTCTCGACATCGAGTACGACGGCTCCGCCTTCCGGGGCTGGGCGAAGCAGGAAGGTGGTGTCGACACCGTCCAGGCGCGGCTGGAAGAAGCCCTGAGGATCGCCCTGAGGATCGATGAACCGGTCGAACTGACCGTGGCCGGGCGAACCGACGCCGGGGTCCACGCACTGGGGCAGGTCGCCAGCTTCGAGTTCGACGGCGAGATGCCGCCGATGATCGTCCGCAGTCTGAACGGGCTGACCCCAAGGGGCATCGCGGTCCGGTCGGTGACCCCGGTCTCGGGCTTCGACGCTCGCCGAGACGCCGTCTCCCGCACCTACTGCTACCGGGTGCTTACCCGCCGTCCCGACAGCCCCTTCGCGGTGAACCGGGCCTGGTGGGTATCCCGCCCGATCGACCGTGAACTGCTGGACGCATGCGCAGAGGCGTTGGTCGGCGAACATGACTTCACCGCCTTCACTCCCACCGAGACCTACCACAAGCGTTTCAGACGGATCATCCATTCGGCGAGCTGGCTCGAGGAGGAAGGGTTGACCGACCCGGCCGGCGGAGCGACCGTTGGCGGTGACACCCTCCAGTTCTGGGTAACGGGCGATTCGTTCATGCGGAACATGGTCCGGATCCTGGTCGGCACGATGCTCGAGGTGGCCGATGGCAGTCGTAGCCTCGCCAATTTCGAACGACTTCTGGAAGGCGCCGAGCGACCTGACGCCGGCGTGACCGCCCCGCCGGATGGGCTTTTCTTCGTCCGCGTCGACTATTGAGAGTGGGGCGCCTTGCGGTTCACCGGCTCGGAAACCTCGGGTTCCATATCCTCATCCTGTGAGAATTCTTCTGACCAATGACGACGGGATCGGCGCCCAGGGGCTGCAGACCCTGCGCCGTGAGCTACGCCGGATCGAAGGCGTGAACCTGGACGTGATCGCCCCCGACTCGAACCGCAGTGCCTCGGCCCGTTCGATAACGACCCGGTCGCCGCTCTCGGTTCAGGAGGTCAACTTCGAGGATGGCGATCTGGGCCACGCCACCGACGGCACGCCGGTGGACTGCGTCCGGTTCGCCCAGGTCGGGCTGCTGGGCGAGAGACCGGACCTGATCGTCTCAGGGATCAACCACGGCCTCAACATCGGTGACGATGTCACCTACTCCGGCACGGTCGCGGCGGCGCTCGAGGGCATTCTGCTCGGGCTGCCGGCTATCGCTGTCTCACAGCAGTCGAAGAAGGGGGAGATGGGCTACATGCCCCAGCGCGACTATGACTTCGAGGTGGTCGCGAAGTTCACCGCCGGGCTGGTTCGTGAACTGATCGACAATCCACTTCCCGACGACACGCTGCTCAACATCAACGCCCCCGGGGTGGAGCCGGAGGGGATCGACATCACCAAGCTGGGCAAGCGGCTCTACCGAGACGAGCTGAAAAAGGTCAAACGGGAGGTCGACGACGGCCGCACCAGCTACCGAATCTACGGTTACGAGCCCGGACTGGACGATCAGCCCGATACGGATATCGGGGCGATCGCCCGCGGCCGCATCACGGTCACCCCGCTGAGCCTCGATTGGACCCACCACGACGAGATCGAAGGGCTCCGCGACCGGGATTTCGAAAGGCTGCTGGGGGCGGCCTCCTCATGACTTCCGAGGCATCCGACAGCGCCGACGCGAAGCGGATCGCCGAGCTCCACGAGGAGCTGAACCATCACATCTACCTCTACTACGAGAAGGATGACCCGGAGATCTCGGACGAGGAGTACGACGAGCTTTTCTCGGAGCTGCAAGCCCTGGAGGCAAAGCACCCCGAGCTGATCACCGGTGATTCGCCGACCCAGCGGGTCGGTGCCCCGGCCTCGACCAGCTTCGCCCCGGTCCAGCATGCGGTGCCGATGCTCTCGCTCGCCAACGCCCGGACCGAATCGGAGCTGACCGCCTGGGAGACCAGGGTCCGCAACCACCTTCTGCGTCGCGACGTCGACCCGGGCGAGATCACCTTCGTCACCGAACCAAAGATCGACGGCCTGGCGATCTCGCTCACCTACGAAAACGGACGGCTGGTCCAGGGCGCCACCCGCGGTGACGGCCGGGTAGGGGAAGACGTCACCCCGAACATCGAGACGATCAAGACCGTGCCCAAGAAGATCGACGACGCGCCGCCGCTGATCGAGGTCCGGGGTGAGGTCTACCTGCCGATCGCCGACTTCGCCGAGCTCAATCAGCGGCGGGTCGACGCGGGCCTGCCGGCCTTCGCCAACCCGCGCAACTCGGCGGCCGGCTCGATCCGCCAGAACGATCCCAAGGCCGCGGCGGAGCGGCCGCTGGCCGTCTGGTCATACGGGATCGGGGCCAGTGACGGGATCAGCTTCGCATCTCATTCGGAGGAGATCGAGTGGCTGCGCGACCACGGCTTCCACGTCAACCCGGATATCGCCGTCCACGACTCGATCGAGACCGTCCTGGAACGCTGCCACTGGTGGCTGGAACGCCGTGAGAACCTCGACTTCGAGATCGACGGGGTGGTGATCAAGGTCGATGATATCGGTCTCTGGAATGAACTCGGCAACGCCGGCCGGGAACCGCGCTGGGCAATCGCCTGGAAATTCCCACCCACCACAGCGACCACGAAACTGCTGGAAATCGAGTGGAACGTGGGTCGCACCGGTCACCTGGTCCCCTGGGCGAAGCTCGACCCGGTCCGGGTCGGCGGGGTCACCGTCTCCAACGCGACCCTCCACAACGAGGAGGATCTCGAGCGAAAGGACGTCCGGGCCGGCGACGAGGTGGTCGTGCTGCGGGCGGGGGACGTGATCCCCCAGGTTATCTCGGCCCTGCCGCAGAAGCGGCCGAAGGGAGCGAGGAAACCGTCCCCGCCCAAGGTATGTCCGGCCTGTGGCACCGAGGTGATCAAACCAGAGGATTCGGTCTTCTCGATCTGCCCGAATCGTTCCGGTTGCCCCGGCCAGATCTTCCAGCACATCAAGCACTTCGTCTCTCGCGGCGCGATGGACATCGAAGGGATCGGCGAGAAGCAGGTGCTCCGTTTTCTCGAAGAGGGATTGATCCGCGATGTCGCTGACATCTATGACCTGAGGCGGGAACAGCTCGAGGCGCTAGACCGGATGGGCGAGACATCCTCCGGCAAACTGATCGACGAGATCGAGAAGTCACGCGAGGTGCCCTTCGCCCGGGTGCTTTACGCCCTGGGCCTGATCGGGGTCGGTTCAGTCACGGCCGAAGCATTGGCCGACGAGTTCGGTTCGATCGATGCCCTGCACGACGCCGATCCGGAACGGATCGAGCAGACCGAGGGGGTCGGCCCGGTGATCGCCCGCCAGATCGCCGAGTCGCTGGCCGACGAGGGCACTTGGGCGCTGGTCGAGCGTCTGAAGGTCGCCGGTCTGAAACTCGAGCTGGGTGAGGACGAGCGCCGGCCCGAGGGCGGACCGCTGGAGGGAAAGACCGTCGTCCTGACCGGCACCCTGCCGGATCTGACTCGCGACGAGGCCGGCGCGATGATCAAGCGAGCTGGCGGCAAGGTGACCGGGTCGGTCTCCAAGAAGACGGACTACGTCGTCGCCGGCGATTCGGCCGGATCCAAACTCGCCAAGGCCGAGAAGCTCGGAGTGACGGTCCTCGACCGCGACGGCTTGGACCGGCTCCTTGCCGGCGAGTTCTCGGCCGAATAGGTTGAGCTAGAGCCGCGCCACCAACGCGGCGATCCGGTCCTGAGCGCGGTGGGCGGTAGTCAGATTGGTGACGCCGTTCATCAGGATCGAGAAAGCGAATTGCCGCCCCGACCTGTTGAAGCAGTAGCCGGAGAGCGCCGAGACACCGGTCAGGGTGCCGGTCTTCGCGTGGCAGCGCCGCTGGGCGGCTGAGCCGCGCATACGATCAGCCAGGGTGCCGTCCACGCCGGCGGTCGGCAACGAATCGAGCAGCGCCGCGCCCCAAGGCCGGCTGCGGGCTCGCATCAGCAGCTTGACCACGTCGTGGGCCGTTGAGCGGTTGCCGAAGGTGAGGCCGGAACCGTCGATCGGCCAGACGTTCACACCGAGCGTGGCCATCGTCCGGCGGACCACCTTGACCCCGTTAGCGGTGGTTCCCTTGCCCTGGAACGCCGCCCCGAGATCTTTGAGCAGCATCTCGGCCCAGAAGTTCACCGAGTTGAGGTTGGTGATCCTCACCATCCAACTCATGTCGGGGGAGACCTGAAGGGCCACCCGGTTCTTCAGGGCCCGGCCTGGGGTCTGTCGCAGCGCCGATTCGGGCCTCACGTTGACCCCGCGGATCCGGAGCGCCCGAGCCAGGCTGCGGGCGGCCAGACGGGCAGGGTCGGAGCTGAACCGGGTCATGCTGGCCGAAGTGAAACCGGCATTGAACGAGAGGCCAGAGAGGGGACCGATCCAAGCGCTCGTCGCATAGCCCGAATCGGCGACCCCGCGGAGCCGGTCGAAAATCGTGTCGTCGGCGATGACTCGGCCGGTCACCCGCTTGATGCCGGCGCGCTTGATCTGTGCCGCGAGCTTTTCGACCTCGGTTCCGACCCCGGCAAGGTAGGAATCGACGAAGGCGGAGGTGCCGAAACTCGGGTCGCCGCCTCCCTTGAGGAAGAGGTTGCCGTGAAGGGTCCCGTTCTTGATCGGTCCGGAAGAAAAAACCCTGGTGCGGAAAGTGCGGCTGCGGCCGAGCCGCGCCAGCGCGGTCGAGGTGGTGAACAGCTTGTTGTTCGAGGCGAGCGAGCGGCGAGCCAGTGAATTCAGGGTGCAGATGCTCTTGCCGGTTTTCAGGTTCAGGACCCGGAGCCCGGGGGAGCGGTTGCCCCGTCGGGCCAGGCGGCGCAGGGCGGGGCAGATCCGGGCGGCGCTGGCAGAAGCATCTGAAGCCGCCGAAGCTCCCGTGAGCGGCCCGCGCAAGACCGGGGTGACCGCGGGCTGGTCCGGATTGGGGAGGGGTTTGGGGGGCGAGGCCTGGGCCGGCGCCGTGATGATCAGAAGGAGCGCCGCAGCCACAGCCGGGAGGGTGTGTTTCATCCTCAGTTGCAACAAACCACAGGCTGAAGGTAGCGGATGTTGACATCAATTGCTGACATAATCGGAGCTCGATGGGCAAAGTCGTAAACATCGAAGAATCTCAGAAACGGCGTAATAGCGCCAAAAAATCCAGGAAGCGGTCGCGCTCGGCACTGGTCCTGGGTGGCGGTGGCTTCACCGGTGGGGTTTACGAGATCGGGACCCTCAGGGCGCTCGATTTGCTCGCCGTCAATTACACGGTCAACGACTTCGACATGTACGTCGGTACCAGCGCCGGATCTTTCATCGGCAGCATGATCGCGGCCGGGGTCACCCCCGAGGAGATGATGCGGGTGCTGACCGATGAGGAAGGGCCACCGATCGATCGGATCAGCCAGGACACGGTCCTGCGCCCGAACTTCGGTGAGTACGTCAGTCGGGCCGTCACCCTGCCGCTCCACGTGGCCGGCATGGTCAAGAGCATGATGCCGCGCTTCCGCGACCTTTCGGTGATCGACATCGCCTACGGCCTCGCCGAGCATCTGCCCACCGGGATGTACTCGAACGCCGGGATCGGCGCTTACGTCAAGGAGGCCCTGGCGACCAAGGGCATCGTCGATTCTTTTGACGCGATCCCGCGCGAGCTTTACCTGACCGGCACCGACCTCGATTCCGGCGAACGGGTCGTCTTCGGTGACAAGGACGGCGATTGGTCCGGGATCCCGGTCTCCAAGGCGGTCGAATGCTCGACCGCGCTGCCACTGGTCTACGAACCGGTCGAGGTCAACGGCCGCACCCTGGTTGACGGGGGCATCTACTCGACCACCAACGTCGATGTCGCGGTTGAACGCGGGGCGGAGTTCATCGTGGTCATCAACCCTCTCGTTCCATACCTGAATGACCGCAATGTCGGCCTGCCCACCGTGTCCGGCAGCAGGGTCCGCCGCATCGCCGACATGGGCCTCCCGGCGATCGCCAACCAAGCCTTCCGTCTCTTGCTCCACCAGCGCCTCGCGATCGCGGTCGAATCGTGGAAGGAGCGCTACCCGGGCGTCGACATCCTGCTCTTCGAACCGGAACCCGATGACGAGCTGATGTTCGGCACCTCGATCATGGATTACTCGCGCCGCCTCGACATCGCCACCCACGGCTTCGAGACGGTGACCGCCCGCCTGGCCGAGGATTACGCCTACTACACCGAGATGAGCGAAAAGCACGGAGTCGAGATCTCCGCCACTCGTCTCCGCCGCGTGGTCCGCAAGGTCAAAGAACAAGAAGCCTCAGAGGCTTCCGTCTGGCGCCGGATCTTCGAACAGACCACGGGCGCCCTCCTCCGCCAAACCGGCACCTCTTAGGTGCGTAACAACTTTCCGTGCGGATTGGCGGGTTTCTTGTTACGCACCGCCCCAGGCCGGGGTTCCTTCCCCTCCGGTGGCCGTGGGACTACGAGGCGTAGAGCTCTTCGATTTCCTTCTCGTACTTGGTGGCGACGACCGGGCGCTTGATCTTCAGGGTGGGGGTGAGCTCGCCGCCCTCCTGGCTCAGGTCGTGCGGAAGGATGTGGAACCGCTTGATCTGTTCGACCCGGGCGAAGTTCTTGTTGACCTCTTCGATGTGCTTCTCGAGGGTTTCGCGGACCAGCGGGCTGTTGACCATCGCGGCCGGCTCGTCGAGCATGCCCTGCTCGGCGGCGAAGCGAGTGAGGGCTTCCTGGTCAAGGGTGATCAGCGCGATCAGGTAGGGCCTGCGATCACCGATCACCACGCATTGCGAGACCAGCGGATGCCGTTTGACTTCCTGCTCGATGTTGACCGGGGTGATGTTCTTGCCACCGGCGGTGATGATGATCTCCTTCTTGCGGCCGATGATCGAGATGTAGCCGTCATCGTCGATCGAGGCGACATCCCCGGTGTGGAGCCAGCCGTCGGTGATCGTCTCGGCAGTCGCTTCAGGGTTCTTGTAGTAGCCCTGGAAGACGTTGTCGCCCTTGATCAGCAGCTCGCCGTCCTCGGCGATCTTGACTTCAATCCCGTCCACCGCGCGGCCGACGGTGCCGATCCGGTTGGCGCCCGGCATGTTGGTGGTGCCGCCGGTGGACGTCTCGGTCATGCCCCAGGCTTCGAAAAGCGGCACGCCGGCAGCCTCGTAGAAACGGAGGATCTCCGGATCGATCGGGGCAGCACCGCTGATTGCGACCCGCAGGTTGCCACCGAAGATCGCCCGGATCTTGGAGAAGACGGCCTTGTCGGCGAACTTGAACTGCTTGGTCAGCAGGAAGCCGGGCTTCTTGCCCTGGGCCTCGACCTTGCGGTAGCGCTTGCCGATCCGGAAAGCCCAGCGGAAGATCGCGGCTTTGAGCCCACCTTCCGACTCGGCTGAGGCGACGGCGGTGTCGTGGACCTTCTCGAAGATACGTGGAACCGAGGGGAAGGACTCCGGCTTGACCTCGACGAGATTGGGGACGATCTTGAGCTGATCGCGTTCCCAGTAGGCGATCCGCCCGCCGATGTCGATCATTCCGTACTGGATCAGCAGCGCGAAGACATGGGCCAAGGGCAGGAAGAGATAGCTGGTCTCGCCCTCTTGGATGATGTTCACGGTGTCGGCCATGTCGAGCATGGCGCGGTAGTTGCCGTGGGAGATCATGCAACCCTTGGGCGGGCCGGTGGTACCAGATGTGTAGACGATCTTGCAGAGGTCGCCCGGCTCGACCGCCTCGTAACTGGCCTTGTACTCATCGGCGGTGCCGGACTCGCCCATCTTGAGCAGTTCGTCCATGCTGATCGCACCCTCCGCGTCGCCGACCATGATCAGGATCAGCTCGAGGGCCGGCAGAGAATCCTTGACTTCGACGATCTTGGCGAGTTGTTCGGCGTTCTCGACCACGATCGCCCGCGCTTCGGAATGTTCGAGCACGTACTGGCACTCGGCCGGCGAGTTGCTCTGGTAGATCGGGACCACGGTCGCGCCGGCACTCATCGCGGCGAAATCGAAGAGGGTCCATTCCGGCCTGGTGTTGCCGAGGATCGCGACCTTGTCGCCCCGCTGGATGCCGAGCGAACGGAGACCGAGGGTCAGCGCCTGGACCTGAGCCACCACCGTGTCATAGGAGGATTCTTCCCAGCTGCCACTGTCGTTCTTGAAGAGGAAGGCTCCATCCGAGCCGTGCCGGGCCGCCGAATTAGGCAGCAGGTCGGCGAGGGTCCGGGAACGATTGGTCGGCTTGTAGGTGCTGGACAACTCTCTCTCCTGGTTGGCTATGTGGCGCGGCTAGACGGTTCTCGTCGAGATTGATCGACTGATCCTGCCACATCAGATCGGATTCGGTTGGTCGAGGAACTCGTGTTCGACTCCGAACCGCTGGGAGACCAGCTCACCGAGCGCGCTGATGCCACAGACTTCGGTCGCGTAATGACCGGCGGCTATGAAGTGGATCCCGCCCTCCCGGGCGTCTGCCATCACGTGCTCGGAAGGCTCGCCGGTGAGGAAAGCGTCGAGACCGAGCGCGATCGCCTCGTGGATGTCGGAGGAGCCGGCTCCGGTCACGACGCCGATCGACGTGACCTCTTCCGGGCCCTCCGCGAAGACCAAGGGTTCCCGGCCGAGTTCGGTGGCGACCAGTTCGAAGAGATCGGCCGACGCGATCGGCTCGGCCCGCCGGCCGACGGCTCCGATGTGGCGCCCTTTCGCCTCGCCGATCTCACCCGGCGTCGCTTCGAAGCCGAGCTGGCGCGCGATCAGGGAGTTGTTGCCGATCTCAGGGTGACCATCGAGAGGAAGGTGGTAACCGGCAACATTGAGTCCCGAGCCGAGCGCGACGCGAAGCCGTTCGGCCATCGCTTCGGTCAGGGCGCGGGGGTGAAAATCCCAAAAAAGGCCGTGGTGGGTTAGCAGCAGGTCGGCGCCGGCCTCGACCGCGGCCTCGATCGAGGCGAGATGGGCCGAAACCGCGGTCGCGACGTGCCCGACCTCGATGCGGCCTGGCACCTGGAGTCCGTTGGGTCCGTAGTCGCCGAAGCCGTCGATCTCCAGCAGTTCGTCACAGAAGGCGATGATCTCGTTGCGGTCGGCCACGGCCCCACCATATAACCGGTCGCCCGCCCATCTAAGATGGGTTCGTGGCTAAAGAGCCTGAAACCGAGGTCGCTGCCCCCAGCGACGCCTTCATCGAATCACTGATGGACACCGATCTCTACTCGATGGGTGCCTATTTCTCCGATCGCAACCCCGAGTTGATCGACGAGTTGATCGAGCGCAGCGTAGCGATCGAGGATCGCGGGCTGGTCCGCTTCTCCGAGGAGGAGGGCATGGAGCTCGAGGAGGCCTTCAAGACGTTGATAACCGGTCTCGCGGTGCGGTACTACAAGTCGGTAACCGGCTGAGATGGGAGTCTTCAAGCAGCGCCGTCCTGGTCAGTTTCGGACGCTGATCATCCTCGCCGTGGCGGTCGGGGCGCTCCTGGTCGCACTGATCGGCATGGCGACCCGCGAAGCCAGCAACGAGTACGAAGACGTCCAAGGCGGTCAGGAGATGCGTCAGATCTTCGGCGGTGTCCGCCAGCTCGACGACCGGCTCGGCTCCGATGACGCCCCGGTTCAGATGCAGGTCTTCCTCGACGCGCAGAGCTCGACCTACCGCGATCAGTTCTTCGACACGATTCCGGCCCTGGTCAACGGCCCGGTCCGCGCCGGCAGCCTCAAGTTGCTCTACCGCAACCGCTCACTGACCCGCAACGCGACCGAACTCAGTTTCTACGGGATCGAAGCCGCGCAGGAGCAGGGATATGGCTGGCAGTTCGCCTACCTGATGTTCAAGAACCAGGACCTGGCCAAGAAGAAAGGCCTGGACGAGGATTTCCTCACCCACCTGGCGGAAACGATCGAGAACATGGACATCGACGAGTGGAAGCAGGACTTCGAGGAAGGCAACCAACCGGATAGCGCGATGAACGCCGACCTCCAGGCCCAGGACCAGCTGGCGATCAACCTGAAGATCCGCGACAAGCCGGCCGTCGTGGTGAACGGGCCCGGCGGCACGGTGACGGTGCAGGACGCTCCCGACCTGGCCGAGATCCAGGCGGCGATCTCCGAGGTTCAGTAGCGCCATTCCCGGCTCGCGCGGCTGGCGGCGAGGATGGGTCTTCGGCCCGGTTTTCTGTAGGCTCACTTCTCCTCGGGGCGTGGCGCAGCCTGGTAGCGCGCACCGTTCGGGTCGGTGAGGTCCCCGGTTCAAATCCGGGCGCCCCGATACTTCTTCATCCGACCGTGTTAGGGGTGTGCGTCTCCGTCAGGGTTACCGTGACGGGGAGCGCACGCTTCCGCATTGCTGTCGGGCCGTCCTCCAACGGTAGGATTGCTCGCATATGGGGCCGGATCGGATCCGGGACTACGGAAAGCTAGGTCGTCGGATGTCGACATCGGGGAGTAAGGGACGCAGACGCAGAGGCTGGTTCGCCGCGACCGCCGTGTCTCTCGGCGGCGTGCTGCTCGCGGGGGCGTTCGCGGCGATCGGGTTGCTTGTGGCCGCTCCCGCCGGGGCGCTCGACCCCGCTCCCGAGCAGGCCCGGATCGTCTTCAGCAACGGCGGCCGGATCATCTCCGTCAATGCCGATGGCAGCGGCCGGCAGGTCCTCTTCGGCAAGTCCCGCAGACCGTCCAACGATCAGCTCGGCGCGGTCAACCCAGAGGTCTCACCGGATGGCGAGCGGCTCGCCTTCGCCTTCATCCGCGAGAGCGACGAAGGCGAGTTCAGCGACATCTGGCTGGCCGAGGGTGACGGAATGGGAGCCAAGCGGGTTCTCCGAGCCAATCGCCGCACTTTCTACGCGGACCCGACCTTCACCCCGGACGGCCGGCTGGTCGTCTCCTACTTCCGCAAGGAAGGGCGGCGGGCCGAGGCCGGACTGGCCCGGGTCACGGGTTCGGGATCGCTTGGCAAGAAGATCCTCGTCAAACGGCAGCGTCGAAAGCTGTTCAGTGACTGGATCTATTTTCGGGACGCGCGATTCTCGCCCGACGGCAGGAAGATCCTGTACGGCACCACCGCGGGCGGGTTTCCCGACGCCTACTGGAGCCGCCTGATGGTCCTCAACCTCGGTACCGGCAAGTCGAGGCTGCTGGCCAAACAAGCACTCGACGGTGCCTGGTCCCCGGACGGTAAGCGCATTGTCTTCACGGCGCTCACCTGGGACGAGGATCTCGAAGTCTGTGGCGACGCGGCGGCCGTGTGCAACGACGGTGGGCGGCTGAAGATCATCCGCGCCGACGGGACCGGCGCGCGGGCTCTGGTCTCGACCGGCGGCGACCAGCGCAGCCCGGATTGGTCGGAGGATGGCCGGATCGTCTTCCAGTCGGCCGGCAACATGCCCAACGTGGCCGAAGCCTACGAGGCCTTCTCGGTCGAGCCGGACGGCGAGTGTCTGACCATGCTGACTGACGGCACCCCGGCCAGCCTCGGCCCGGCCTGGGACGACCCGGCGGGGGAGGCCGGCAAAGCCAGCACCCGACCGGCCAAGTGTGGGACCAGGCCGCCCCTGACCTTGGAAATGAAGAAGCCCAAGCCGACGGACGGGATGACCGACCTGTTCTGGACCGGCCCGAAGCTCGACTCGAGGCTGTACACGGGGATCTTCTACGACGGAAGCGCGCCCTACCTGACCTATCTCGATTGCTCCAATCAGAGGTCATCCCGCTGCGGCAGGCCGTTCTACATCCTCCAGATGGATATCTGCGAAGCGAAGGGCGATCTTCCCTCGACGGCGGCGGTCGGCAAGCCGGCAAGGTTCCAACGCGGACGGCCGGTCTCGCTCTTCCGGGGGCGGGAGATCGGGCGGTTCGCCTACCTGCTCTCAGACCGGTCGGTGATCATGATCTTCGGTGGATCAAGGGGTGCGGTAAAGGAAGTCGGTGCCCTGCGGCTGCTCTCGGAGACGAAGGCGGGCGGTGAACTTCCCGCGGCACAGTTCCCAGCGTCTGACATCCGCCGGATGAAGCAGGTGAGGCTGGCCTACCGTGCGACCGGTTCGGTTCGGATGGTTGCCCACCGGCTCGGCTTGAGCGTCCGAGCGGTCCGGGGCAACTTGCGCCTGGCCCGCACGATCGGCATGTATGGCAACTACACGACGATCGATTGTCGGGAGTAAGCGACAAGCCGTGAGACAAGACTGTCTCAGTTGATACGATTATGTCCGGAATGGAGTCCGGGAAGGAACAGCTCTTTCGTGACGTGGCCACCGCGTTGGTCGCGAATCCGGGCGCCTCGACCACGGGGATTGCGGAAGCCGCCGGGGTCAGCCGGGCCACGCTGCACCGGATTCTCGGTGACCGGGACAGGCTGGTCGAGACGGTGTACGGCTGGTTGCTCGACCGCTGCGACAAGGTTTTCGACGCGGCCGAGATAGATGCCGGCCCGGTTGCAACGGCCCTGGACCGCCTGATCGAAGACTGTTTCCCCCTCGCCCAGTCCTATTGGCTGCTCACCGCCACCCCCAGTCTCGAACGAACCGGTGATATCGGTGAACGGCTCGAGCAGCAGGACCTGCGGCTGGAGCGTTTCTTCGCCCGTGGCCAGTCGGAAGGGATCTTTCGATCCGACCTCTCCTCGCGATGGATGGCTTACTCGTTCGGCGGTCAGGTGATGTCCGCCTGGTACCTGGTCGAGGACGGATACGCGGGCGAGAGGGAAGTGCCCCGGCTGATCCGCGAAGCGATCTTCGGCGGCTTCACCGCGAAGGGGACCTGATGGTCGAGACAGCTCCCTCACACCCGCGGCGCTGGGCGATCCTGTGGGTGATCTGCGCCTCACTGATGGTCGTCGTGATCGACGTGACGGTGCTGCATGTGGCGGCACCGGCGATCTCCGAGGATCTCGACCCGACCGCGCTCCAGCTGCTCTGGATCATCGACGTCTATCCGCTGGTCGCGGCACCGCTGCTGATCGCCTCCGGCGTGCTCGGCGACCGGCTGGGAAGGAAGCGGCTTCTGCTCGCCGGTATGGCTCTCTTCGGGTTTGCCTCGCTGGCTGCCACCTTCGCCCCGACCGCCGGAGCGCTGATCGCCGCCCGCGCTTTGCTCGGGGTCGGCGGGGCGATGATCATGCCGCCGACGATGTCGATCATCCGCGACATCTTCAGGGACCGGGAGGAGCGAGTCCGTGCGGTCGGGATCTGGAGCGCGGTAAGCGCTGGTGGAGCCGCGGTCGGCCCGTTGATCGGCGGTTTCCTGGTCGAGCATCTCTGGTGGGGCGCTGTCTTCCTGATCAATGTCCCGATCGTGCTGGCCATCATGCCGGTCGCAGTGCGGCTACTGCCCGAAAGCCGGGCCCTCAAGCCGCCACCCTGGGACGGCCTCGCCGTCGCCTCGACCGTGATCGGCATCCTCGGCCTCGCCTTCGGCTTCAAGGAAGGAGCCCGGTACGGCTTCGTCGACCCCAAAGTGCTGGTCTCGCTGCTGGCCGGGGTCACGTGTCTGGCCTGGTTCACCCGGCGCCAGCTCTTGGCTCCCGAGCCCCTGCTGAACGTGCGGCTGTTCACCCGGCGCGAATTCACGGTCGCGGTCTGCTGCGTGCTGCTTTCCATGTTCGGTCTGGTCGGGATCGAGTTCTTCGGCGCCCAGTACCTCCAGCTCGTGCTCGGACTCGAACCATTCGCCGCTGCCCTGCGCCTGCTGCCCCTGATGCTTTCGACCCTCGCCGGCGGCCTGCTTGCCGCCCGGGTGCTGGGCCGGCTCGGAACGCGCTGGACGATCTCGCTCGGACTGGCCGGCACCGGGCTGGGCCTGATCCCGATGTTGGCGCTTGGTCTGAGTGACGAGTACATCCTGCTCTGGCCGTCCTTCCTGGTCATAGGTTTCGCCCTGGAAGTGGCCCTGGTCGCTGCCAACGATGTGATCATCTCCTCGGTCCCGGCCGATGAGGCCGGCCAGGCGGCGGCGATCGAGGAAACCGCGTACGAACTGGGCGGGGGCTTCGGCGTGGCGGTGCTCGGCTCGATCCTCGCGATCGTCTACACCGATAGGATCGGATCGCTCGATGGGATCAGCGGCCCCGGGATCGCCAACGCCCAGGAGTCGCTGGCCCGCGCGTTGGAGATCGCCGGCCGGATGTCGAGCCAGGTGGCCGAGCCGCTGATCGAGACAGCCAAGCTGGCTTTCATGTCCGGGTACCACACGGCGATTGCGGCTTCGATCGGCCTGGTCGGGGTCAGTGCCTTGATCGCCGCGGTGCTGCTGCGGCCCCGGCCTCTTCACGCGGACCCTGAGCGGACGACGCCGGATCGTTAGGGTTCGTGTACGAGCTTCAGCAACCAAGAAACCAGTCACAAGGAGTCCCCTGATGGCATACGAAGTCCCTGATCTTCCCTACGCTTACGACGCGCTCGAGCCGCACATCGACGAGGCGACCATGAAGGTGCACCACGACAAGCACCATCAGGCATACGTCGACAAGGCGAACGCCGCTCTCGAGGGCACCGAGTGGGCCGACAAGCCGGTCGAAGAAGTAATCGCCAACCTCTCCTCGCTCCCCGCGGACAAGCAGGGCCCGGTTCGCAACAACGCCGGCGGCCATTACAACCACTCGCTCTTCTGGGAGATGCTCAGCCCCGACGGCGGAGGCGCCCCGAGCGGTGACCTCGCCGCCGCGATTGACGCCGCGTTCGGTTCCTTCGACGATTTCAAAGAGCAGTTCAAGGCCGGCGGCGTTGGCCAGTTCGGTTCCGGCTGGGTCTGGCTGGTCAAGGACGGAGACGGTGTCGCGATCGTCTCGACCCCGAACCAGGACTCACCGCTCACCGACGGCAAGACCCCGCTCCTCGGCGCCGACGTCTGGGAGCACGCCTACTACCTGAAGTACCAGAACAAGCGCCCGGACTACCTGGACGCCTTCTGGAACGTGGTCAACTGGGATTACGTGGCCGAGCGATTCGCCGCCTAGACCCAGACGTACGACCAAGTTCGTCTTCATCGACGGCGGAGTTGTCAGACCTATCAGCTGACAACTCCGCTCTCGGTGAAAGGGTGCGGATCCGCACTCGTCCCGCCCCCGGTAGGACGAAGCTCGCCGACCAGCCTTACCTGTAGCCTGACCGTTTCATGATCGGTGTTCCCACCAAGACGGCAGTGCTGCCCATCCCCCTCAAGCAGGGGTTCTTTCTGGTTCTGTTGCTGATCGCGGGTCTCGGCGTCCTGATCTCCGGATGCGGCAGCGGCGATGGCGGTGACGACGTCGCGCGTGGTGCGCCATCGGCTTCTGAGTTCCCCTCGGCGCAAGGCAAGACGATCGACGAGCTGCTCAACGATCAGACCCCGAGCGAACTGGTCGTTTCACCGGCCGCCCAGGTCTACGATCTGGGTGAGAACCGCTTCCCCTTCGGGGTCTTCCGGGTCGACCGTTCCCAAGTCGACGACGCAGACGTCGCCCTCTACTTCGCGAAGTCACCCCAGGCGCCGGTCGAGGGGCCGTTGCCGGCCAAGACGGTCTCGCTCGAAACCAAGCCGGCCTTCCGGTCGAAGGGCGCCGGCGGTCCCGGTGAGGCGAACAGCTTCTACCTGAGCCATGTGAAGTTCGACCGGAACGGTCCCTGGCTGGCGATCGCCGTGATCAAGACCGACGATGGCACCGAGGCTGCCCGGGTAACCCCGAGCCCGGTCGTCGGGCAGTTCCCGAACACCGCCGCCGTCGGGCAGAAGGCGCCACGCGTGAGTACCCCGACCGCGGCCAGCGTCGGTGGTGACCTCTCGAAGATCGACACCCGCCAGCCGCCCGACGACATGCATGACACGGACCTCAAGGAGGTTCTCGGTAAGAAGCCGGTGGTCCTCGTGTTCGCGACCCCGGCCCTCTGCCAGTCCCGGGTCTGCGGCCCGGTCGTCGACGTGGCCGAACAGGTCAAGGACGAAACCGGCGACGGAGTCGTCTTCATCCACAACGAGGTCTACAACGAGAACGACATGAGCAAGGGCATCCGCCCGCAGCTCACCGCCTTCGGCCTCGAGAGCGAGCCGTGGATCTTCCTGATCAACAAGGACGGGACGATCGAGCAGCGGATCGAAGGCGCGATCGGGGTCGACGAGCTCCGCGCCGACGTCGAGCGACTCAAGAAGAAGAACGGCCTCTAGGGCCGGACCCGCCGACTTAAGTATCGAGGGGGGTCCAGGATTCCGCCGGTTCTGACGGTCCTGGTTCGTGGGCCGGCGGCGTGTTGTCGGCGGTCCGGGCCGGACGGGCCTCGTCCGGGAGATGGAGCGGTTCGCTGCCCGGCTGCTTCGGCGGGATCTTGCTCATCGCCCGCTCGGTCATCGCGGTGATGGTCAGGCTCGGGTTGACGCCGGGGTTGGCCGGGACCGCCGACCCGTCGCAGACCATCAGGTTCTCGTAGCCGAAGACGTGGTTGTCGCGGTCGACCACCCCGTCGTCGGGGCCGTGGCCGACCACGGCCCCACCGAGGATGTGGGCGGTGGTCGGGATGTTGAAAAGGGACTCGCCGAAGGAAACCTGCGGGATGCCGCCGGTCCGCTTCGCGAACCACTTGGTCGCGTCCTCGGCGGCCTGGATGAAGGTCGGGTTGGGGCGGTCCGGATCTTGTTCGGTCTGCAGCCGGACCCCCTTCCCGAATCTCTTCTTCACCGGCTTGAGCCGCATCGCCGAGTCCAACGCCTGCATGACCAGGAGGATCACCGTGCGCTGCGACCAGTGCCGGGGATTGAAGAGCAGGCGGAGCGTGTCGGCCGGGTGGCGGGCCATCGCGGCGAGGAACTTGAGCGGCCTGGTCAGCCGGCTGCCGTCGCCGGTGTACAGGGTGAACATGCGACTCATCACGTCACCGGCCTGGCCGTAGGTGACCACCTCGATGTGGGTGTCCGGGTCCGGGTAGATGCTGGAAGTGATCGCGACCGAGTCGCTGAAGTCACGCTCGTCGTCGCGGGCGGTGACCGCCTGGATCGATTCGGAGTTGGTCCTGACCACATGGCCGATCCGCGGTGAGAGGCGGGGAAGGTCACCGTTGTGCAGGCAATTGGCCAGGAGCTTGTTGGTGCCGAGCGCGCCGGCCGAGAAGATCACGCCCTGTGCGGTGAGCTTCTTGCGGTTGTGCCGGATAACCGCGCCGGAGCGGTCGGTCAGGAGCTCGAAGCCTGCCGACCCGTCGGCGTCCGGCCCGCCGATCGGCTTGACCGAGGTCACCTCGCGGCCGGGGAGAACCTCGACCCCGAGCTTCTCGGCGAAGTAGAGATAGTTCTTGACCAGCGTGTTCTTGGCTCCGTACCGGCAGCCGACCATGCACGAGCCGCACTTGATGCACCCCGTCCGGTCCGGCCCCTCGCCACCGAAGTAGGGGTCGGGAACGGTTTTGCCGTGCTGGCCGAAGTAGACCCCGACCTGGGTGTTCGAGTAGGTGCCGTTGGCGCCGATCTCCTCGGCGTACTCGTGGAGCAGCTGATCGGCCGGACCCGTGTCGCGGTAGAGGGTGACGCCGAGCATGCGCTCGGCGGTCACGTAATGCGGGCCGAGTTCGACTTCCCAGTCGGCCAGCCCGTCCCACTGTGGGTCGGTGTAGAAGGCGGGGCGCGGGCGGTAAAGGGTGTTGGCGTAACCGAGGCTGCCGCCACCGACCCCGCAGCCAGAGACCACGTTGACGTCCTTGAACATCGAAAGCCGCATGATCCCCCGCAGCCCGATCTTGGGCAGCCAGAAGTACCGCCGCAGGTTCCAGGCGGTCTTCGCGAAATCCTTGTCCTCGAAGCGACGGCCGACCTCGATCACCGCGACCTTGTACCCCTTCTCGGCCAGCCGCAGGGCGGAAACGCTGCCACCGAATCCGGAGCCGACGATCACCCAGTCGTAGTCGTGAGCCATGGCAGCCAAGTGTATCCGACACGAATTCATGTCAATTTGCCGTCCGAATTCAGTCGCCGAATCGACGCGTCATCGCGGCAAGAGGCCGAAAATCGCGCGGCAGCGGGAAATCATCCGATCGGGGTGAAGGCCACAACCGAAACCTTTCCTTAGGAGTTGGTTTAGAGTGTCCGGATGGGTTTCCCGCGTACGCGTGGGTACAGGACAGTTTCCAGATCACTTTTCCAAGGAGAGAGATGAAGCAACGTGTGGGTGTAATCGTCGGCATTCTCGCCGCGTTCCTAATCGGAGCGTTCGCGGTCGCCGGACCGGCGCAGGCCGCAGATGCGGGCGGCGTCAAGCTGCAGAAGCAGATAAAGAAGGCGAAAAAGAAGTCCAAGGCAGTCTGCAAGAAGGTCAAGAAGGCCAAGCGCGGCAAGGCGAAGGCAAAGGCGAAGAAGCGTTGCAAGACTTCGAAGAAGAAGGTCACTCGCCTGAAGAAGAAGCTGAAGAAGTACAACGCCGCCCAGTACTTCGACGTCTGCAAGCACGGCTGTAAGTACCGCACCGTTCAGCAGGGCGCCGACGCGGCCGGCAAGTGGCAGGCTAAGAACAAGAAGCGCAAGGCGACCGTCCGCATCCAGCCGGGCACCTACGTCGAGGGCGTTTTCCTCGATGGCCGTAACCCGAGCTACAACTACAACGGTCTGACCATCATGGGCGTGACCAAGGCCAAGAAGCCGGCCAAGGACGCGAGCCAGGTCATCCTCGAGGGCCAGGACGCCAAGACGATCGTCGACGGCCAGCCCCAGGTTGCCAACAACGCGATCGAAGGCCGCAGCATCATCGGCCTCGTGATGAAGAACATGTGGGCGCGTCACTACCAGAACAACACGTTCTTCGTCTGGGCCGGCCATGAGGGCGGCGAGCGCTGCGCCGACTACACGATGGACAATCTGATCTCCTCGGACACCCGTTCCTACGGTTTCTTCGCCCGAAACTGCTTCGGTGGCGTGATCGAGAACTCAGACGGCTACCACCACGGTGACTCCGCTGTCTACATCGGCGAGACGCCTTGCGACTCCCCCGATTGGACCAACCGGACCACCGCTGCGGATCGCAAGCCTTGCCAGGCCGATCCGGACTGGACTGTGATCCGGAACGTCAAGAGCCACGCGAACGTGCTCGGCTACTCGGGCACCAACTCGAAGTACGTCGAGATCAAGGATTCGGCCTTCTACAACAACGGTGCCGGCATCGTGCCGAACACCCTCGACTCGGAGAGGTTCGAGCCGAGCGGCTGGCTGAAGATCCACGACAATGACGTGTTCTGGAACAACTACAACTACTACTCGACCGGGTCTGACTTCAAGACCGTGGCGACGATCGGCGACGTCAACTACCCGATCGGCATCGGCGTCGTCCTCTACGGCACCGACAGCGCCGAGGTCTACGACAACAACATCTTCGGCAACGAGAAGTGGGGCGCAGCCACCTTCTCCGGCCCGCAGCTGTTCGACGTCAACCAGGGCAACGACGCGATGAACATCAACAACAAGTTCATCGACAACAACATGGGCCGTAACGGCCAGGACCCGAACGGGACGTACGACTTCTTCTCGGATTACTCCGGTGGAAGCAACTGCTGGCAGGGCAACACCGCCGGCTCCACGTTCGCGCCCGGTAACGGCACGGTTCCGGTGGCGACGATCTACCCGAACACCTGCCCGCAGCCGGTGGTTGGTCAGAAGGATGTTTCCGCGGTCGAGCTGAACGCCGGCCTGCAGATCAACTTCCCGTCCTTCCAGGATGACGGGGATCCGTCGAACGGCCCCGGTGACGGCGCCACGATCTTCGGATACGTGACCCAGCACCCGCCGGAGAAGCAGGAGTGCCACATGAACATCAGCACCCCGCACCCGGCGTACACGGATGCCAAGGGCGTCTCGTACACCGAGGATCGGGCGGACCCGGTGGACTGCACCGGCGTCATCCAGTAATCGAATAGCCCCCAAAAGAATCAAGGCAGGAAAGGTAAGAATCAAAATGAGGAAGAAGTTCATTCAGCGAGCAGCAGGAGTGCTGTCTGTGGGCGCGGTAGCGCTGGCGATGGGGGCCGCCGGCGCAGCACCCACCCCCGCAACAGCCACATCGACGACCGGGGCCGCGTCCGCCTCCGGTCTCACGGCGAAGCAGAAGAAGGCCAAGAAGAAGGCACTCAAGAAGTGCTACAAGGTCAAGAACAAGGCCAAGCGCAAGAAGTGCGTGAAGAAGGTCAACAAGAAGTACAAGAAGATCTCGAAAAGCCAGGTCAAGCCGAAGGTCGCGATCAAGGTTGGCGTGAACGACGACTACTTCTCGCCGTCGGGTACCACGATGAAGAAGGGCCAGGCCATCAAGTGGGTCTGGAACAACGCCAATCGCAACGCCCATAACGTCAGTTTGGTCTCCGGTCCGGCGGGCCTCACCAAGCAGGAGAAGTACGACCTGACCACGCCGAACTCACCGGCGGTCGGCTACACCTTCGGCCCCAAGGTCCTGAACAAGACGGGTACTTACAACTTCGTCTGTTCGCTGCACTCGACCGTCATGTACATGTCGGTCAAGGTGACCAAGTAGGCGCCCCCAGCGCCTGGCAACGGCCAGAGAGGACTGGATCCAGTGGACCGCAGGAATTTCCTCGGCATAGCGGGTGGTGCGCTGCTCTGCACCATCGCGGGCAAGCAGTACAAGATCGATAGCAATACCGATCTTGGTGCCCTGGCGAAACAGATCGAGGTTCCACCCAAGGTAGCTGCCGCGGACCGGAACGTCCGGTTGACCAAAGCGGCCGATATTTCGGGTATCCGCAAGGAGTACTGGATCCAGGCCGAGCCCGTGACCTGGAATCCAGTACCCAAGCGGCGCGACCAGATGATGGGTACGTCGATCAAGAAGACGGTCGGGCGCACGAAAGTCCAGGCGTACGCCTATCGGCTCTACGACAAGGACTTCAGCCGACCTCTCGGCCCGGCCACAGTTCCTGGTCCGCTCTTGGATGTCACTGTCGGAGACACGCTTGTAGTGAACTTCCGAAACGCTCTACCGATCCCGGTCACCATGCACCCCCACGGCGCCTTCTACTCGAACGAGATGGACGGCGCATACAAGGGCTACTGGACGGACCCGGGAGGATTCGTCCAGAAGGGACGCACCTTCCAGTATGTGTGGGAGTGCCCCGAAGGCACCCAAGGCAGCTGGCATTACCACGATCACGGTCCTCTGGATGCGACCTCGATTTTCAAAGGGTTGTTTGGGCCGCTGATCATTCGCGATCCGGACGAGCCGCGGCCAGATCGCGAGTACTTCCTGGCGTTTCACTCGTTCATGCCCGGGTTGTTCCCGTTGAAGTCGCCGCTGCATTCGATAAACGGGCGAGCCTACACAGGTAACACACCGACTATGAGAGCGACCGTCGGTGATGACGTCGCAATGCATGTCTACGGCATGGACAATGATTTCCACACGTTCCATATCCACGGACACCGTTGGAAGGAGCCGGGCGGAACCATCATGGACAACAAGACCTTCGGCCCCGCTGACTCGTTCCGAGTCCGTTGGATCGAGGACAACCCCGGACGCTGGCTCTACCACTGCCATGTCTTCAGCCATCTGGCCAAGGGAATGAGCGGTTGGTACATCGTCGACTGACATCGGGTACCACCCTGGCGTTTCGTCTCGCTCTCGCCGTTCTGGCAACGGCGGTGCTAATTGCTGCGTTCGCTTCACCGGCCGCCGCGAACAACACCCGAGTCTCGATCGCCAACTTCGCGTGGTCGAACAAGACCCCGCACATCGACCTCGGGGAATCTGTGATCTGGAGCTGGACCGGGCCCGACACCCAGCACTCGATCACCGGTCAGCCGCCGACCACGCCCGACTTCGGGACTGGCCTCACCAATGACGCCACACAGTGGGACTCGGACCCCACCACCAATTACCCGAACCACTTTCCGGGCGACGAATACAAGGTGACCTTCGATCACCCTGGCACCTACCTCTTCGTCTGCAAGGTCCACCAGTCGGTGCGCGGGACTGTCACCGTTTCGGATACCCCGGGCGATCCCAACTCGGATCCCGGCCCGGCCCCGCCGATCAACTTCGACACCGACCCGCCGAACCTGACCGACTACTTCTTCACCAATGACGGGGTCAGCCCCGCCCCGCCGTTCGTCGGGCCGAAGGGCAAGGGCATCGGCTACAGCTTCTCCGTGAATGAAGCCGGCCGGGCGTCCGCCGACTATTACCGGGTGGTGAAGCGGGGCAAGGGCAAAAGGAAGCGGAAGCGGAAGGTCAAGCTGTTCCAGGGCTACACCGAGTGGAACAACGTGCACGTGGGAATCAACACGGTGCGTTTCGCGCGGCGCTCGAAGACCTTCAAGCCGGTCCCCGGCAAGTACGTCGCCTATTTCCGGGTCGAGGACAACGAGTACAACTCGACCAAAGACATCACCGTCCGTTTCACGATCAACGGCAAGAAAAAGAAGAAGCACTGAGACTCCGCACTGTCCTCGCAATCGTGATTGCCGCGGCGTCTGCCGCGTGCTTTGCCGCACCCGCTTCGGCTAACAACACCTGGGTCTCGATCTCGGACTTCCAGTGGTCGGACAAGAATCCACATATCGACCTTGGCGAATCGGTCACCTGGACTTGGGCCGGCCCCGACACCGCTCACTCGGTGACCGGGCGGGCGCCCAATGATTCCGCCTTCGATCCGATCACAACCACCGACGCGAGCCAGTGGGATTCCGACGCGGGCACCAACGAGCCGAATCATCTGCCCGGCGATGAGTTCAAGGTCACCTTCGACCATCCGGGCACCTACCTCTTCTCATGCAAACTCCATTCGGTGGTCCGGGGAGAGGTGACCGTCTCCGATGTGCCCGGCGACCCGGCATCTGATCCGGGGCCGAAACCGAAGATCAACTTCGACTTCGAATCCCCTCATGTCGACGACTACTTCTTCACCGCGGACGGCTTTAGCCCGGCCGCCCCGGTGATCGGGCCGCGAGGTCGCGGTATCGGCTTCAGCTTCTCGTTGAGCGAGCCCGCCACCGCCTCCGCCGACTACTACCAGCTGGTGCGGCGCGGCAAGGGCAAGAAGAAGCGCACGGTTCGGATCTATCGCGGCTACGGCGAGTGGAATGGACATGTCGGCATCAACCTGGTGGGTTTCGCCCGGAAGTCTCCGAACTTCAAACCGGTCGCCGGTCGCTACCTGGCCTATTTCCGCGCCGAGGACCGTGTCCAGAACACAACCGCGGACATCCCGCTGCGTTTCACGGTCAAGGGCCACAAGCGCAAGACGGTCAAGGGTCACAAACGCAAGAAATAGACGCCGCTCACGGCGGCGGATAGTCTCAAGCAAGGCGTTCGACGGGAGGGTGAATTGCGGAGAGGCAGTCAGAGCGGGAACCAGGCGAGAGCAGGAATCGGGACGTTGTCAGCGGCCCTGGTTTGCTGTCTGGCAATAGCCTGGGCCGTCACTCTGTGCCCGTCGGCCAAAGCCGCGGGGATCACCAGCCTGCTCGACTGTTCTTCACTCGGCCAGGCGATCGAACAACCGGATGGTTCCATCGTCGCCCTCGGGGTGACGGCGCCCTGTGGAGAAGGTTCGGGTGCATCAACTGGCGGGCGCTGGGTTTTGGTCGGTCTAAGCGAGGACGGATCGGTCCGGCCCGAGTTCGCCGACGGCGGCTTCCTGCCGATTCGATCGACAGGAGACGAGGCGAGCCCGGAGCTGATTCAGCGAGCCGACGGGTTCCTGCTTGCCTCCGGGGAGAAGATCAGGGCCTACGATGCTGACGGTCAACCTGACCAATCGTTCGGAACCGATGGCCAGGTCACGCTCGATTGGTCCGCCCTGAGCGCGGATTGGTTCGAGTTCGATGCGACCGGCGCGGCCGACGGTTCGGTGCTGCTCTCGGCGCAATCGAATACGACCGGCAACTTCATGGTCCGGCGGTACGACAGTTCGGGCCAGCTTGACAGCAGCTTCGGGGAAGGGGGATCTACGGAAGTGGATGGCCTCGGATCCAGCACGAGAATGGTCGAAGACAGCCAGGGGCGCGTCGTGATCGTCGGAACCAGCAAAGTCGCGCGGCTTCTCGCGAGCGGTGAACCGGACCTTTCCTTCGGCCCGGACAACGACGGGTTCGTCGAGCCGCACCTTCCCTTCTCCAGTTTCTGGGTTTTCGGGGTGAAAGCCGATTCGGAAGACGCGATCACCGCCTACGTCGCCGGCTCCCCGAGCGCCTACTCGTACCCTTCGTACGCCTACACCTTGGACAACGACGGGATGCTTATCCCCGGACAGCCGGTGATTTCCCTGCCAAACAAGCCGACGACGATAGTCCCGTACGGGTCGGGCATCGCGACCGGCCTCTACGGCAGCCGCGGTCAGGATCCAGTTTTCGCCCTCGACACCACCCAATGGGACAGTCCCCGAAAGTACTGGCTCTCACCCGGAGACGCCACGATCTGGGGAATCACGCCGTTACGCGACGGATCGTTGCTCGCGGTCGGCTCATCACATGGACCCGACTGTCAGGACGACTGCCAGGACAGAGTCCGAATGGCGCTGGCCAAGCTGGACCCGGAGACCGGCGACCTCGTCACCGCTTTCGGCACCGGCGGCACCCGCCTGATTCCCGCGAATAATTGTCGATGGGGAGAAGACGGTCGAGTGGGTGATTGGAGGATGTGTCGGGTCAGGCCACCGCGATTGAGCGGGCTGGTCCGGTACTTCGGCGTGCGCAAGCGTCGGCCGTCGATCGTCTTCAAAGCAAGCCTGGGTCCGCCTCCCGACGGGATCTGGGGCACCAGGCAAAAGCTCGTGGTGAAAGCTCCGAAACGCTTGAAGCTGCGCCGGGGCGGGTTCAAGGGGAGGGTTTCGGTCAAGGTCAAGCCGAATGTCCCACTTGCCATGAACGTGGCGGGGAGGAAGATCACGGTCCTTGCCGAGCCTCGCTATTCGTACTGGGACAGCCGGTACGGCGCCACTTTCGACGACTCCCGCTTGAACTTCAGAATCGAGATCCGACGTGGCGCCCTGAAGCGGATTCCAAGACCGAAGCGGTTGATCAGGAAACCCTTCGCGCTCCGTGGCACGTTCGTTCCCGCGCCGGGAGGGATGGCGGCGATCGACCCGGGTCCATGGTTTTCTCCTAGTTCTTCTGCCATCCGGGTGGTTCCGTCGCCTCAGGGGCACAGGGCCCGGTCTACGTTGGGCTGAAACTCCGTCTCTCGCGGAGTGCGGCTGATTTTCCGGCGGGTTCGGTGCCTATGATTTGCCGGTGCCGACCTCGATGGAGCGCCGACATAACCGACGTCGCCGCCACGAGCGGACCCGACAGGAATTGATCGAGGCCGCGCTGAACCAGTCGGCGGCCGGATCATTCAAGGACCTGACCGTCGAGGGCGTGACCCGCGAGGCCGGCGTGGCCCGTTCCGCCTTCTACGTTTACTTCGGCGACAAGGAAGAACTTCTGCTCGGCGCGCTCGAAGATCTGATCGCCTCCCATCAGAACAGGCTCGGCCGCTGCTGGCAGCAGGGTGAGGACCCTCGCCGTGACATCGAACGGGGCATCTACGGCATGGCCCGCGTCTACGCCGAAAGCTCGGCCCTGCTCGCCCTGGCCGGGGAGGCGGCGACCTATGACGAAGAGGTGCGTGAGCTCTGGTCGACGGTGCTGGAGACGATTACGGAAGGCACCCGCGATGAGATCGAGCGGTTGCAAAAGAGTGGGGCGATCAGCGAATCACTCGACCCGGAGGCTTTGGCCGAAGGCCTGGTCCTGATGACCGAGCGCAGCTTCCAGATCCACCTCGCCCAGGGCGAAGGCGATCCAAACGAGGTCGCCTCCAGCCTAACCCGAGTCTGGTGGGCCTCCCTGTTCGGCCCACCAGACTCGGAAGACGGAAACTAGAAACTTACGTTCGGAGTTTCGCGTTCGGCGGCGTCCTCGATCTCGAAGAACTCCTTGTCCGTGAAGCCGCCCTGGTTGGCGACGATCGAGGCGGGGAACTGCTGGATCTTGGTGTTGTAGCTCTGGACGTTCGAGTTGTAGATCCGGCGGGAGGCCTGGATCTCATCCTCGAGCTCGGAGAGGTTCCGGCTCAACTGCTGAAAGTTCTCGGTCGCCTTCAGGTCCGGGTACTGCTCGGCCACGGCACGCAGGTCGGCCAGTGACTGGTTGAGGCCGGATTCCGCCTGGGCCGTGTCTCCGACACTCTGCGCGGCCATCGCGTCGGCCCGGGCCTTGGTCACTTCTTCGAAGACCTTCTGCTCGTGCGTCGCGTAACCCTTGACCGTCTCGACAAGGTTCGGGACTAGATCATGCCGGCGCTTCAGCTGGACGTCGATCCCGCTCCAGGACTCGTCGACCCGGTTGCGCGAAGCGATGATGCCGTTGCGCGTCGCGATGTACCACAGCACCGCGATAAGGATGATCACGACGATCGCGATCAGCACATAGAGCATTTGGTGTTCCCCTCGGTTGAAGTCAATGTGGGGAGCATCCTACCCGCAGGTTCCGCCCCGGATCAAGAATCCGCACCGGTTGTGGATAGGGTGGGCGCCGATGGGCAAGGAATCCGACAGCTGGCAGCAGATCGTCTCCTCGTATCAGGGCGCGGGGGAGGTGAAATGGGAACCGGTCGGCGGGATCAACCCGGTTGACGGTCCGGTCGCCCTTTGCGTCGGTGGCAACAACCGGCTGACCGGCCAGCTCGCCCCGGATTTCTGGGGGGCAAGCTGTGATGCCGACGAGGAAGAGGTCGGTGGTTTCCTGCGCAAAGAGCTGGTTCCGACCGCGATCCTCGCCAAGGCCCACATGCCGGACCTGGCCAAGGTGGTGCCCGCATTCAACGTCGAGTCGATCGAGGCAAGCGAGCTGGTCAAGCAGAAGGTCTCCCGGCTCAAGGTCGAGTTCGAGTCGCTCGAATTCAACAAGCGGTTCCTCGCCACGGTGCCCAAAGATCACGACCCGATCGCTTTGCGGGAGCTCTTCTCACCTGGTTTCCTCGAATGGACGACGACGATCGACCGCGAAGTTGATTTCGGCATCAACGATCGGCAGCTCTGGTTCCTCTGGCGACTGAAGGAACGCTCGTCCGAAGAACTGAAGCTGGCCCTGGTCAACGCCGGTCAACTCTTCCGCCGGCTCCACGCCGAGATGGAGGAAGAGGGGATCCACACCTACCCGGCCGGACCATGGAATGCGGGGCTTGCGCCTTTCCCGCCTGATTGAGGGGATCGAGCCGGCGGCCTTCAAGGTCGCCGTGCGGACCGCGATCTTCATGCCGGCCTGCTTCGCGTTGGCCTACCTTCTGCTCGACGACAGGGCGACCCCCTTCGCGGCGTTCGGCAGCTTCATCGTGCTCGCGATGGTTACCTTCGCCGGCCGTCCCGGGCCGCGGCTGGTCGCCTGGGTGACACTGGTGGGGGTCGGCTGTGCCTTCATCGTCGTCGGCACCCTTCTCTCAACGATGGTGGCGGCTCTCGGCGTGCTCATCGCCGCCTTGGTCTCCTTCCTGATCTTTTTCCTGGGGATCGTCAACCCGTACATCGCCGCGGCCCGTAACGGCGCGGTGCTGCTGTTTGCCCTGCCTCTGATGATCGAGGCGCCGGAGTCGGCGATCCCGGCTCGTCTGGAGGGTTGGCTGCTGGCGGCCTTGATCTGTATTCCGGCCACCTACGTGTTTTGGCGCCTACCCTGGGTGGGCGAGTTGAGGCGACAGGGGTCGCGTGTTTGCGACGCCTTGGGCCGGCTGGTTCGTGACCCCGGGTCGGAGCCGCTCAGCGAAGAGGCCCGGGAGCGGGTCTGGACCTTGCGGCGACGGTTCCTCGCCACGCCCCATCGGCCGACCGGGGCCACGGGAGTCAGCGCCGCGATCGCCTCCCTGGTCGAGGAGCTCGGGTGGCTGTTCGGGCTGGTCGCCACGCCCGGCGCGGGCATCGACGCCGATGGCAGCCGCGCCAAACACCTGAGGGAAGCGATCGCCGACCTGCTTGATGCCTGCGGGGAAGCCCTCTCCGGCGGCCCGGCAAAACTGCCGACCGAACCAGTCCGGACCAGTTTGAAGGAACTAGTCGACCACTCTGCGAGCGAACTGGCACGGGTCGGCGATGAAAGGGTCGAGGGCGCCGCCCGCCAGCTTCGGCACGAGTTTCGGCTCAGGAAGGTCGCCTACGCGGCGCTCGACACGGCGCGAATGGTCGAGGTTGCAACCGAAAGGGAACCGGCACCCGGGGTGCTCGGCAAGCTTTGGAACTGGGTTTGGGTCAGGGGCCGGCGTGAAGTCAGGGCGACCGGCCGGATCATCTCCGAGCATGCTGATCTCAGCTCTTCCTGGCTTCAGAACAGCATCCGGGGAGCGATCGGGATCGCTCTGGCGGTGGCGGCGGCTGACCTCCTGTCGGTTCAGAACGCTTTCTGGGTCGTGCTCGGCACCTTGTCGATCCTGCGCAACAATGCGCTCGGCACCCGGGGCTCGATCGGCCATGCACTGACCGGAACCTTGGTCGGCATCGTGATCGGCTCGCTCGTCCTCGAGTTGATCGGGGGGTCGGACCTCGCCCTCTGGGTCGCTCTGCCGCTCTCCGTCCTGTTCGCCGCATACGCCCCCCGGGCGATCTCGCTCGGCGCGGGCCAGGCTGGTTTCGCGGTCATGGTCATTCTTCTCTACAACCTGATCGAGCCGATCGGCTGGCAGGTCGCGATCATCCGGATCCAGGACATCGCGGTCGGCTGCGGTGTCGCTCTGGTGGTCGGGGTGCTGATCTGGCCACGGGGAGCGGCCGACCTAATCCGCCGCTCACTCGGGGATTCGCTGCGATCCTCGGCGGCGCTGGTCAAAGATCGTGCCATCGGGGTGCTCAGCGGCAAGACCCTTGGGCCCGACCGGGTGCGGGAGGAAGCGGTGGCCGCCGGCGACCGGCTCGACGCGGTCCTGCGTCAGTACCTGGACGAGGCTTCCGGTGAACTGGTCGACCCGGAGGCGCTGATGGCCCTCGCCGCAACCGGGTTGAGGCTGCGGCGCGTGGCGGACGGGATCGATCTGATCCCGGCCGAACCATGGTTCGAGGCTCCCGGGCTGGGATCCAGCCCGAGCTTGGAATCGATGGCTGAAGAGGTGCCCGGGTGGTATCACCAGCTCGGTGACGCGATCGAGCAAGGCACGCCCCCGCCGGCGCCCCTGGCCGTCGAGCCTGAAATCCCACAGTCACTGATCGCCCGGCTCGAGGAGGATCGGCTCGGGGCCGGGATCGCCCGGATCTGGCTGTTCGAGAACCTCGCCTATCTGACCGAACTGAGCGTGCGTTTCAACCAGCGGGCACGCGACCTGTTCGGCGTCAAGTGAGCAGTTCGAAGGCTCAGTCCGGGTAGTCGTCCTCGTGCGGGAGGACGACCCGGGCGTTTCGCTCGTCGCCGATCACTTTCGGCAAGACGATCAGCGAAGCATTCGGGTCGGCGGCGGCACGTTTCATCGCCTCACCGGCGTCTGCCGAGGGCACCAGGGCCTCCAATTGCTTGAGCGTGGGAAAAACGATCGCCATGTCTCCCGCTTCGGCGGCGGTCAGAGCGTCGGCCGGGTTGATCCAGAGAGCCTCGGTCATCTCGAAATTGTCCGGCTTGGCCTCGACCCCGGGTGGCGCGTGGGCGATGAAGAACCAGGTGTCGAACCGGGTCTTCACAACCTCCGGCGTGACCCAGCGGGCCAGCGGGATCAATTCGGTCGAGAGGTCGAGGTGGATTCCGGCTTCCTCGTGGAGCTCCCGGGCGGCGCAGGTGCGGAGACCGTCGAGTCCCTCGCCGTCCTCCGGGTCTAGCGAGCCGCCGGGAAAAACCCAGACGCTCGGCATGAAATGCGACTCGGCCGAGCGTTTCAGCATCAGCACCTCCAGCACCCCTCCCTGGCCGGCTCCGCTTTCCTCGCGGTCGCGGAGCAGCAGGATCGTGGCGGCGGGTCGCGGCTTGGAGGGCTTGCCGAGGTTGATCGCCTCCCCAGAGCCCGCTTCCGGAAACGAATTCACGATGGGAACGGTATCGCCAAGCGGTCCGACGCGCCCAGGGTCGGTATCCTGGCGCCCATGAGTACCACCACGACAAGGCTCTGGATCTGCGAGTCCTGCGGATTCATCTACGACCCGGCCGAGGGTGATCCCGACGGCGGAATTCCCCCGGGAACCGAGTTTGTCGACATCCCCGAAGACTGGTTCTGCCCCGTCTGCGGAGCCCGCAAGCAGGATTTCGAACCCTACGAAGGTTGAAGCCCGGGCGGGGGTGTAGCGCTCTCAACTCCGGTCTCAATTGCCGAACCGGCTCCGGGATCCGGGTGCATTGAGTTAATTCGACTCTTGCTATCAAAGTCGATGCACCTCGATTCCAGGCTTTGCCTGACGGCCCTGAAGCGCCTCGTTCCCCCGTCACCTGCCGCTGTTCGCCAGGGGTGGGTCGGATTTCCGGCGCCACGAACGGAAATCCGACCCACTGCGTGAAAAGCATCGGGCCGGAGGGGCCGGGTGTGACACATCCGATTTTGCGTCCGTAGTCTGGGTATGAACGGCATGCTGGAAGCTGTCCCTGAACCTGACTCGTCTCTTCGCGATGCTCCCCGGACCGGGCCGCGGCCCCTCTTCGAGGATCTCTATCGCGGCAGTCGCGATGACCTTTACGCCTATGTCGCCGGATTGCTCCGTGACCGGGTGGCAGCCGAGGACGTCACCGCGCTCGCCTTTGAGCGGGCCTTTCGCAAGTGGGACCGGTTCGACCCGAAGCGCGGCACCCCTCGGGGCTGGCTTTTCGGGATCGCCCGGAACGCCGCCCTGGACGAGCTGAGGAAGCGGAAGCGCGAGATGCCGGCGACCGAGCCTGGCGGGCTGGAGTCCCCGTGCTCGGTGGCCGGCACCTCGATCCCGGTCGAGGAGAGTGTGGTCGCCCGCGAACAGCGGGCCGATCTGTTCGCCGCGCTCGGCACGCTTTCGCCGGCCGATCGCGAGCTGGTCGCGCTCAAGTTCTTCGCCGGCCTGAACAACGTCGAAGTGGCCGAGGCGACCGGCTACTCACCAACCAACGTGGGAACCCGGCTCGGCCGGGCGATGACCCGGCTGCGGAGCGCCCTCGAAAACGATGGTGCCGCATCCAGTGAGGAGGTGGCCAAATGAGCCACGACAACGAAAAGGACTTCGAGATGAACCACGATTTCAACGAGCGTGAGTTCGCCGGCCTGGCCCAGACCCTTCGCGAGAACCGGCCGGCCCCGGAGCCGGAGTTCACCGAAAGGCTTGATCAGGCAGTGGCCGACCACTTCCCGCCCGAGTGGGCCGACGAGGCCGCCCTGGGGAAGCACGGAAAGGGAGGCATCGGCAGCCTCACCGAGCGTTTCCGCCGGTGGCTGGCCGGCAACCGGACCTTGGTCCCGACCTTCGCCGGTGTGGTCGGCGTGCTCTTTGTCGTCGCCGTGGTCGCCGTCAACGCGAACTCGGGCCTGAACTTCGGCGGTGCCGGCAGCGACTCCGCGTCGACCTCGGACACCGCGAAGGTGGCAGCCAAAAACTCGGCCAGCCAAGGGGCAGCGGACACGGCGCCAGGCGGTGCAAGTGCGGACATGGCGGTTCCCGAAGCAGCTGAGTCTCTGAGACAACTTAATGGCTCCAAGGGTCAGCTTGATTCGGTTGTTCCATCTTCAGCGGATTCTTCCGGTACTCAGCTCTATGACCAGATGAAGCTGGGCAGCAAGTCCCTCAAGACGAAGCGGGATGTGGCTCGGGAGGCCGAGATCACCCTTGGCACCGATCCCGACGGGGTTCAGGATGCCGCCAACAAGGTGGTCGAGGTGACCGATGACCACAACGGGATCGTCATGGACTCGAAGGTGACCGAT
>Ga0182738_1001247_pt1 | contig 32447 bp, 30 predicted proteins | sample eDN5th30CBELigMG_FD_128876 | JGI IMG/M metagenome (GOLD analysis project Ga0182738, IMG submission 128876) | Enriched Miracle-Growth compost microbial communities from Emeryville, California, USA - eDNA 5th pass 30_C BE-Lig MG (version 2)... ...
AGGTGCTGCACATCGCGTAGCGCTCGCCGCCGCGGTGCGCGGCCATGGCCATGGTGCCGGTCTCCAGCACGGCCACGCCCAGCCGGCCGCCGTGGCGCCGCTCCAGCTCGGCCAGCGCGTCCTGCAGCCGCTGCGCGCGCGGGTCGGCCGGCGCCGCGCAGCCGCCTGCAGCCATGGCGACGGCGGCGGCCAGCAGCCTGCGCCGTCTCAAGCCGCCGCGCCCGTCCATTCGCGCACGAAGGCGGCCGGATCGGGCCGCTTGGCCTGCGGCACGGCGCAAGCCGGCGTGCCCACGGCCAGGTAGCCCAAGAAGCGGTATTCCAGGGGATCGAAGCCCAGCGCCGTCTGCACTTCTTCCAGGTAGGCGCCCAGGCCGGTGCTCCAGAAGGCGCCGTAGCCCAGCATGTGCACGGCGTTCAGGATGTTCATCACCGCGGCGCCGGCCGACAGCGTCTGCTCCTGCTCGGGCACCTTGGGGTTGTCGTGGTCGATCTGGTAGGCCAGCGCGATCACCAGCGGCACGGCATCCAGCCATTCGCGCGTGGACTTTTCCTTTTCCGGCGTCATGCGCTTGTCGCCGGCGCGCTTGAGCGCGCCGATGGCCAGGTCGGCCAGCCGGCCGATGGCTTCGCCGCGGATCAGCGCGAAGCGCCACGGGCGCAGCGCGCCGTGGTCGGGCGCGCGCACGGCCGCCTGCAGGATGCGGTCCAGTTCGTCCGGCCTGGGCGCGGGCGCGCGCAGGAACTTCATGGATCGGCGGGTGATCAGGGCGTCGATGGGCTGCGGGGTCTGGGTCATGAATCTCTCGCGTACGGGACGTTGCGGGCGCGCCCGGCATCTTACGCCAGGCGCGGCGGACAGGAGCCGGTGCCGCATCGTCCCGGCATGGCGCTAGCCCAGGTGGGTGTGGCGCTCGGGCCGTTCGTCGACCTGCATTTCCGACAGGCCGTGCAGGATGCCGCAGTCCCGGCCCGCCCCGGTGCAGCGCGCGCGCAGTTCGGCGAGCTGGGCCTTGAGCTGCTGCAGTTCGCCGATGCGCTCGTCGACGTGGGCGATGTGGGTGTCGAAGACGTCGTTGATCGGGCCGCAGTCGGCGCCGCCGCGCTCGGCCAGGGCCAGGACGGCGCGGATTTCGTCGTGGCTCATGTCCAGGGCGCGGCAGTTGCGGATCAGGCGCAGCCTTTCCCGGTGGGCGGCGCCGTAGCTGCGGTAGTTGTTGATGCCGCGCTCGGGCGCGGGCAGCAGGCCCTGCTTTTCGTAGTAGCGCACGGTTTCCACGCTGGTGCCCGCGGCCTTGGCCAGTTCGCCTATCTTCATGGCGCTCTCCCTGTTCACGGTTGATCTGCCGGCTTGACCCTATAGTAACTCCAGGGTGTGCAATGGGCGCAACGTTTCATCGAGGACGATGCGCACCATCATGAAGACCTCTGCCGAAGACCGCATCCCGCCCCAAGAGGGGTGCTGCGCCGCGGGCTGCCACGGGGAGCCGCGCGGGCATGGGCCGGGCCATGGCGGCGATCAGGAGCATGGCCGGGATCCTGCTGCCCGGGAGCGTGATCCGCGCCAGCAGGCCGGCCAGGGCGGCGGCCACGATCATGGCCATGTCCACGCTCACGACCATGCCCCGGGCTCGGCCTGCTGCGCCGCGCCGGGAGCGACGCGCGAGGCCGACGCCGACGCCCTGCCCTCGCCCGGCGCGGGCGAGGCGGTGCTGCGCCTGCGCATCGGCCAGATGGACTGCCCGACCGAGGAGAACCTGATCCGCCGCAAGTTCGCCGGCCACGCCGGCGTGCGCGGCATGCAGTTCAACCTGATGCAGCGCGTGCTGACGGTGGTGCATGCGGTGCCGGCGCAGGCGGACATCGTCGCGGGCATACGCGAACTGGGCATGACGCCCGAAGTGCTGGACGGCGGCGCCGGCGCGCCGGGCGGAACCGCCGGCGGCCCGGGCGCGGCGGGGACGGCCGGCGGCGCGGACGCGTCCGCCGCCGCGTCGTCCTTCCCCGGCGAGCCGCCCGCGCGCCGCCGCATCGCATTGCTGGCCTCGGCCGGCGTCCTGGCCGCGCTGGCCGAGGCCGCCCACTTCGCCGGCTGGCCGCAATGGCTGGCCGCCGCAGCGGCGCTGGCGGCCGTCGCGGCCTGCGGCCTGTCCACTTACCGCAAGGGCTGGATCGCCGTGCGCCACGGCACGCTCAACATCAACGCGCTGATGAGCATCGCCGTCACCGGCGCGCTGCTGATCGGCCAGTGGCCCGAGGCGGCCATGGTCATGGTGCTGTTCAACCTGGCCGAGCTGATCGAGGCGCGCTCGCTGGAGCGCGCCCGCAACGCCGTGCGCAGCCTGCTGGCGCTGGCCCCGCAGACGGCCAGCCGGCGCGGGCCGGATGGACGCTGGCGCGACGTGCCGGTGGGCGAGCTGGCCGTGGACGACGTGGTGCGCGTGGCGCCCGGCGGGCGCATCGCCGCCGACGGCACGCTGCTGGACGGCGCCTCCGCGGTCGACCAGTCGGCCATCACGGGCGAAAGCCTGCCGGTGGACAAGACGGCCGGCGACCCGGTCTACGCCGGCACCGTCAACGCCTCGGGCTCCTTCACCTACCGCGTGACGGCCGCGGCCGGCGACACCACGCTGGCGCGCATCATCCACGCCGTCGAGCAGGCGCAGGCGCGGCGCGCGCCGACGCAGCGCTTCATCGACCGCTTCTCGCGCATCTACACGCCCGCGGTGGTGGCCCTGGCCGCGCTGGTGGCCGTGGCCCCGCCGCTGGCCGGCCTGCTGGCCTGGCCCGAGGCGATCTACCGAGCGCTGGCCCTGCTCATCATCGCCTGCCCCTGCGCGCTGGTGATTTCCACCCCGGTGACAGTCGTCAGCGGCCTGACGGCGGCCTCGCGGCGCGGCATCCTGGTCAAGGGCGGCGCCTACCTGGAAGCGGGCCGCGGCCTGGCCTGGCTGGCGCTGGACAAGACCGGCACGCTGACGCGCGGGCAGCCGGTGTGCACGGATTTCGAGGCGATGGATGCGGATGGCGCCGGCACGGACGCGGACCGGCTCCCGCAGGCGGCGCAGGCGCGGCGCGTGGCCGCCGCCCTCGCCGCCCGCTCGGACCACCCGGTGTCGCGCGCGCTGGCGCTCCATCTCGATCAGCAAGGGCATGCAGGCGCCGGCGCGGCGGACGGCGCATCGCCCGCCGCGCAGGCATCCGCAAGCCGGGCCGACGACGTGCTGGACTTCGCCGCCCTGCCCGGCCGCGGCGTGCAGGGCCGCATCGGCGGCGCGACCTACTACCTGGGCAACCGCCGGCTGCTGCGCGAACTGGGCCTGGCCGGCGCAGCCGCCGGCAGCGCCATCGACCGGCGCCTGGACGCCTGGGAGCGCGAAGGCAAGAGCGTGACCGTGCTGGCCGACGCCAGCCGGGTGCTGGCCGCCGCCGCCGTGGCCGACACGTTGCGCGAGACCAGCCGCGCGGCCGTGGCCGAGCTGCATGCCCTGGGCGTGCGCACGCTGATGCTGTCCGGCGACAACGCCCACACCGTCCAGGCCGTCGCCGCCCAGGCCGGCATCGACGATGCGCGCGGCGAGTTGCTGCCGGAGGACAAGCTGGCCGCCATCGAAGCCCGCATGCGCGAAGCCGGGCCGGGCAAGGTCGGCATGGCCGGCGACGGCATCAACGACGCGCCCGCGCTGGCCGCCGCCGACATCGGCTTCGCCATGGGCGCGGCCGGCACGGGCGCGGCCATCGAGACCGCCGACGTGGCGCTGATGGACGACGACCTGCGCAAGATCGCCACCTTCGTGCGCATCTCGCGCGCCACGCGGCGCGTGCTGGCGCAGAACATCGCGCTGGCGCTGGGCATCAAGGCGGTCTTCCTGGCGCTGGCCGTGGCCGGCCAGGCCAGCCTGTGGATGGCGGTGTTCGCCGACGTGGGCGCCAGCCTGCTGGTGGTGGGCAACGGGCTGCGGCTGCTGCGCACGCCCGTCTCCTATGCCGATCCGGCATCGCATCGATCAGCAAACTGAGGGCACTGGCCGATCCGATTGCTCCTACTATGCATCGACAGGTTCCGCGCCGCGAACGCCTCCACGGCGATGCGGCCGGCTGCCGATACAAGAGGAGACAGGAAGATGCACAGACGCCAGTTCTTGGGGGCGGGGGCGATGCTGTCGCTCGCTCCGATCACGAAGAGTTTCGCCGGCGCGTGGCCGGACAGGCCGGTGACGATGATCGTGCCCTCGTCGCCGGGCGGCAGCACCGACATCACGGCCCGGGTGCTGGCCCAGAAACTGGGCGCCGAACTGGGGCAGACGGTGGTGGTGGACAACCGCCCCGGCGCGAACGGCGCCATCGGGCTGATGCAGATCGCCCGGGCGCAGCCGGACGGCTACACGATCGGCGTATCGACCAACACCTACCTGACGTTCAACCCCTCCCTCTATCCCTCGCTGCAATACGACTCGCTGCGGGATTTCACGCCGGTGGCGCTGGCCACCTTCATCCCCAACGTCCTGGTGGTGCGCGCCGATCTGCCGGCGCAGGACATCGCCTCCCTGGTCGACTACATGCGGTCGCGGAAGAAGGCGCTGGACTATTCGTCGGCCGGCTACGGCTCGTCCGCCCACCTGGCCGCAGAACTGTTTCGGCAGCAGACCGGCGTGGACATGCTGCACGTGCCCTACAAGGGCGGCGCGCCGGCCATGGCCGACCTGCTCGCCGGGCAGGTGCAGTTGTCCTTCCCCCCCCTGCCCGAGGCCTACCCCTACCTGCAGGACGGCCGCATACGGGCGCTGGGCATGACCACGCGCGAGCGCTCCCCGCTGCTTCCCGACGTGCCGTCCATCAGCGAGGTGCTGCCGGGCTATGAGCTCGTGCTCTGGAACGGCATCATCGGGCCGGCCGGACTGCCCGCCGACGTCGCCGGGAAGCTGGCGGCCGCCGTCCAGGCCACCGTGCGCGACGGCGAGGTCAAGTCCAAGCTGATGGAGCAGGGATCCCTCATCCCCGACTCCTACGGCACGCCCGAAGCGTTTTCCGCCTTCCTCAAGGCGGAAATGGCGAACGCGCAGAAGCTGGTCGCCTCCGCCGGCCTGCGCAAGGACGATGCCGGCAAGCCATGAAGAACGCGGACCGGATATTGCTCATGGAACCCATCGTGCCCCTGGTGGAGCCGCTGCTGGAACAGCGCTTCGCCGTGCGTCGCTATTGGCAGGGCGGCGCGGACGAGGCGGCCGGCGCGCTGGCCGGCATCCGCGGCATCGCCACCGGGCGCAAGGCCAGGGTCGACCGCGACCTGATGGACAGGATGCCCGGCCTGGAGATCGTCGCCCGCTTCGGCGCGGGCTACGACTCCATCGACGTGGCGGAGGCGGCCAGGCGCCGCATCGTCGTCACGAATACGCCCGGCGTGCTCAGCGACGAGGTGGCGGACCTGGCGATGGGCCTGCTGATCGCCTCGGCGCGCCGGCTGGTCGAGGCCGAGCGCTTCCTGCGCGAGGGGCGGTGGAGCAAGGCGGCGACATTTCCGCTTTCGCCCACCCTGCGCGGGCGGCATGCGGGCATCTTCGGGCTGGGCAGCATAGGCCGGGCCATTGCCGCGCGCTGCCGGGCCTTCGGCATGCAGGTGTCCTACCATGGGCGGCGGCGGCAGCCGGACGCGCCCTATCCTTACTACGAACGGCTCATCGACATGGCCGCCGCGGTGGACGTGCTGATGGTCGCCGCCCCAGGCGGCAGCGCAACCTTCCACGCGGTCGACGCCCCCGTGCTGCAGGCGCTGGGGCCGGACGGCATCGTCGTCAACGTGGGCAGGGGCTCCATCGTCGACGAGGCCGCGCTGGTCCAGGCGCTGCGCGAGCGGCGCATCCTCGGCGCGGGGCTGGACGTCTTCGAGAAGGAACCCGCCTTCCCGCCCGAGCTGCTGGACAGGGAATGCGTGGTGCTCACGCCTCACGTCGGCTCGTGCTCGACCCACACCCACGACGCCATGGGCAGGCTGATGGTGGACAACCTGTACGCCTACTTCGACGGCCGCGGGCCGCTGAACCCGGTCCCCGAGACGCCGTGGCCGTTCGCGCCGGCAAGCGGCGAGATGGAGAAAGCAAGACCATGAGCGACGAACCGACCCGCGAACCGACCCGCAGGCAGGCCGGCATGCCGGCCGAAGACGGCGGAGCCGGCCGCCAGGACCGTTCCCGCGACCGTTCCGAGAACCGTCCCGAGGACCGCTCCCAGGGCATGACCCAGGGCCTGACGAGCTACGGCGACCGGGACTTCTCCCTGTTCCTGCGCAACGCCTCCCTCAAGGGGGCGGGCCATTCCGACCACGGCCTGGCCCGGCCGGTGATCGGCATCGCCAGCACCGGCAGCGCCTACAACGCCTGCCACGGCAATGCCCCCCAGCTGATGGAGGCGGTCAAGCGCGGCGTCATGATGGCCGGCGGCCTGCCGATGGAGTTCCCGACCATCTCCATCCACGAGAGCTTCGCCGCACCCACCAGCATGTATTTGCGCAACCTGATGGCCATCGACACCGAGGAGATGGTGCTGGCGCAGCCCATGGACGCCGTGGTGCTGGTCGGCGGCTGCGACAAGACCGTGCCGGCGCAGTTGATGGGCGCGGCCTCGGCGGGACTGCCGGCGATCCAGCTGGTCACCGGCTCCATGCTGACCGGCAGCCATCGCGGCACGCGCGTGGGCGCCTGTACCGACTGCCGCCGCTATTGGGCGAGGTTTCGCGCCGGCGAACTCGAGGCCGGGGAGATGGACGAGTTGAACGGCCAACTGGTGGCCAGCGTGGGCACCTGCTCGGTGATGGGCACGGCCAGCACCATGGCCTGCATCGCCGAGGCGCTGGGCATGACGGTGCCCGGCGGGGCGTCGCCGCCGGCCGTGACCGCGGACCGCATGCGGGTGGCCGAGCAGACCGGCGCCCAGGCCGTGCAAATGGCCCGCAGCGGCCTGGACATCGGCAGGATCCTTACGCCCAAGGCCTTCACCAACGCGATCCGCGTTCTGCTGGCCATCGGCGGCTCGACCAACGGCATCGTGCACCTGGCGGCCATCGCAGGCCGGATGGGGATAGCCATCGACCTGGCGGCGCTGGATCGCCTGGGCCGGGAAACGCCGGTGCTGCTGGATCTCAAGCCTTCGGGCCAGCACTACATGGAAGACTTCCACAAGGCCGGCGGCATGGCGACGCTGCTGCGCGAGCTCGCGCCCCTGCTGCACCTGGACGCCCTCACCGTTACGGGCCGCACCCTGGGCGAGGAAATCGAGCGCGCCGGCCCGGGCTTCGCGCAGGACGTGGTGCGGCCCCTATCGGACCCGATCTATCCGCAGGGCGGCATCGCGGTGCTGCGCGGCAACCTGGCCCCTGGCGGCGCGATCATCAAGCAGTCCGCCGCCGATGCCGGGCTGATGGAGCACGAAGGCCGGGCGGTCGTCTTCGAGGACCTCCATGACATGGCCGAGCGCATCGACCGCGACGACCTGGACGTGCAGGCCGGCGACATCCTGGTGCTCAAGAACATCGGTCCCAAGGGGGCGCCGGGCATGCCCGAGGCCGGCTACATGCCTATCCCGCGCAAGCTGGCGCGCGCCGGCGTGAAGGATATCGTGCGCATCTCCGACGGGCGCATGAGCGGCACGGCCTTCGGCACCATCGTGCTGCACGTCGCGCCGGAATCGGCCGTCGGCGGCCCGCTGGCCTATGTGCAGAGCGGCGACCGCATCCGCCTGAGCGTGCGCGAACGCTCGCTCGCCCTGCTGGTACCGGACGAGGAACTGGCGCGGCGGCGCGCCGCCCGCCCGCCCCGGCCGCCCACCGCCGAGCGCGGCTACCGCAAGCTCTTCCTCCAGGCGGTGACCCAGGCCGATCAAGGGGTAGACTTCGATTTCCTGCGCGCGCCGCGCACCACCGGCCGGGCCCCCGTATGAGGCGGGCCGGCCACGGGCGCGGTCCAGGCGCGCGCCGCAACAGCTCCAGTCCAACGGCATTATTCGATAACCCGTACGATGGACATCAAGCAGCTATCCTATTTCGTCAGCGTGGCCGATGCGCGGGGATTCGCGCGCGCCGGCAGCAAGCTGCGCATGAGCCAGCCGGCGCTGAGCCGGCAGGTGCACGCGCTGGAAAGCGAGCTCGGCACGCCGCTGTTCGTGCGCCACGGGCGGGGCGTCTCGCTGACCGAAGCCGGGGCCGTGCTGCGCCAGCGCGCTGACGAACTGCTGCAGCATATCCAGACCGTGAAGTGCGAAGTCAGCGCGATGTCCCTGAACCCCTCCGGCGAACTGAAAGTCGGCCTGCCCGCGGCCTTTCGCGATCTGGTGGCGCCCGAGGTGATAGGCACGTTCAGCGCCAAGTATCCCAACGTATCGCTGTCCATCACGGAACTGACCTCCGTGGCCCGGGAGGACGCCGTCGCCGGCGGCAGCGTGGACCTGGCGGTGGTCACCGCCATGGATACGGCCCTGGTCTCCCACCCGCTCATCTCGGAGTCCCTGTTCCTGGTCGGCGCCCCGGATGCGGGCCTGCATCCCGGCCGGCCCGTCGACCTCGACCGGGTCGCGCAGCTTTCCGTGGTGCAGAACACGCTGCCGAACGGCGTCAGGCGGGTGCTGGAGCGCGCCATGGCGCGCCGGGGCCTGGCCCTGCGCACCGTGCTCGAAGTGGACAGCCTGCCCGTCCTGATCAATCTCGCGGCGATGGGCCGGCATTACGCCTGTGTGCCCTATTCGGCCATCCACGAGGACCTGGCCAAGGGACGGGTGTCGGCCGCCCCGGTGGCCGGGGTGCGGATCACCTGGAAAATCCTGAACGCGCCGAGCCGGCCGCTGCCTCTTGCCGGCGGCATCTTCGAGAAGCTGCTGCGCGGCGAATGCCTGCGCCTGACCCGGGCCAGGCTGTGGAAGACCGGCAAGGTCATCGACGATGCCGCCCGGCCGTCGAGCCGGACAGCGCCGGCGCCCGCGCAGGGATAACGCCCGGCCGCGCTACTCGCCCCGCCCCGCCGTGGACGTGCGCACCAGCCAGTCGCCGTCGGCCAGCAACGGGCCCACGGCTTCCAGCTGTTCCTCGAAGGGATGCGCGAAGCGCGACTGCACGCGGCACAAGGCCATGTCCGCGTGCCCACAATTGAGCAGGAACTGCTCGGCGCCCGAGATCGAGGGCACGCGCAGCACCAGCGACTTCCCTTCTTCCAGCCAGGCATGGCCGAAGGCGCGCGCGGCCGCCGTGTCCTGGCGCCAGGCGCGCGGCGGCGGCAGCGCCAGGATGCAGCGCTGCGGCACCAGGACCTCCAGCAGGCGATAGCTGTGCGGCAGCTTGCGCGGATGCTGCGCCTCGACCAGCGCCAGCCGGGCGCAGATCGCCGCCAGCGGCGTGGGGTCGAGCACCACGACCGGCACGCCGCCGCCCAGCCAGCGCCCGCCCGGGTGCGGGCCGCCGTCCAGGCTGTCGCTGTTGCTCAGCCGCCAGAGCGTCATCATGGACCGTTGCCCTCGTCGATGTCGACCAGCCAGCGCTCGATCAGGCCGGCCTGCCGGGGGTTCTGCGCCAGCAGCACGGGCGCGGCGCCGTACAGGCGGATCTTGGGCTGGGCGAGCCATTCGTGCGCCAGCTCGCGGTCGCCGAACACCAGCTCGGCCAGCCACAGCAGGCGCAGCAGCCGGTACGCCGCCACGACCTGCTCCGGCGACATGGCCGCCTCGGCGGCCGGGTCCTGCAGGGGCTGCAGCGCGGGCACGCCGGCCTGCCAGGCCTGCCGGCGCGGCAGCGTGCGGCGCAGGGCGATCGCCACCGCCGGGCCGAGCGCGGCGGTGCGCGGCGCGCGGGTGCAGCCCAGCGTCAGCTGCAGCCTCTGCCGCAGCGCCTCGCGCACGTCGCGAGGCGCTGCAGGCGGCTCACTGGACCGCCTCGAACGCCGCGTTGAGCGCGCCGCCATCGATGCTGACAGTTCCGGCATTGATCAGGCCCTCCAGATAGGCGCGCGCCGCCTGCTCCTGGCGCTGGGCGCGCAGGGCCGCGCGCAGCTGCTCCTGGACGTCGGACAGCGCCGGGGCCTGGGCCTCGCGCAGGTCCACCAGCTTGACGATGTGCAGGCCGCCCGGCAGTTGGACGGGATCGCTCACCTGCCCCTTGGACAGGCCCTGGACCACCGGGCGCAGCTCGGGGACGAGCTGGGCGAGCGTCATCTGGCCGATGTCGCCGCCGTTGCGCGCGCTGGCCTCCTCCTGCGAGAACTCCCTGGCCAGGCCGGCGAAATCCGCGCCGGCGGCGCGCGCGCGCTTGACCAGCTCGGCCGACTGGCGGCGCGCCCTGGCCACGGCCTGCGCGTCGTTGTAGGGCGCGGCCAGGAAGATCTGGCTGACGCGGTACTGGGCCGGCTGGGTCAGGCGGTCCTTGTTCTGGTCGTAGGCCGCCTGCAGCTCCTGCTCGGAAGGATAGGACGCCGGCGGCTCGCTGACCGATTCCAGGTAGGTGCGCAGCAGCACCTGCTCGCGGGCGGCGGCCAGCGCCTGCTTGATCTCGTCGCGGTCGGCCCAGCCCTGGTTGCCGGCCTGGGCCACCAGCGCCTTCTCGGCCAGGCGGCTGCGCAGCCACTGCTCCAGCGAGGCGCGGTCGGCCTGCAGCTGCTTGCGCTGGTCGGCCGACAGGCCGCGCAGCAGCGCTTCGATGTCGCTGCGCGGGACGGATACGTCGCCCAGCGTGGCGACCGCCGCGCCCTGGCCGGCGGCGGTGGCGGTGGCGCCTGCGGCGGCGGCGCCCGCTGCGGCAGCGGGCTTGGCGGCGTCGGCCTTGCCCGCCGGCGCCGCGGCGGCGGGCTGGTCGGACTGCGCCTGGCTGCGGTCGCAGCCGGCCAGCAGCGCGGTGCCGGCCAGGCCGGCGGCGATGGCGATGCGTAGGGCTTTGTCGGACAGTTTCATGAATGCTCCCTGCCTGCGCGCCCCGCTCGCCAGCCTTCCGGCAGACGCGCGGGCGCGCACGGCCGTGCTACGCCGCCTTGTCCGCCTTGCCGGACTTGCCCGGCTTGCCTTCCTGGGCGTCGTCGCCGGCGCCCTCCTGCGTCCCGGCGGCCGTCTCGACCTGCGCCGGCGCCGCGCCGGACTCGGCCGCCGCTTCGGCGGCCGGCGCCTCGCCCGCCGCCTGGGCGGCCTGCTGCGCGTACTGGCGCAGGAACAGCAGGAACTCCTGCAGCAGGCGGTCCCACAGCTCGGTCATGGCGCGCACGTGGTTCTCGCTCACGCCGCCGGCCACGACCACGTCCATCTCCAGCACCAGGAAGCCGCCCTGCGTCGCCAGCCGGGCGAAGCGCTTGGCGATGTTCCAGGTATCGACCAGCCCGGCGGGCAGCTCGCCCTGCACGCGCAGCGCGCAGCTCAGCGTGTAGTCCAGGAACTCGCCTTCCTGCGCGGCCGGGTTGCCGAAGCGCACGGCGAAGCCCACGCCCTGGCTGGCGGTGAGCAGTTGGACCAGTCCGTTCTGCTCGGATTTGTTGACGCGGTAGCCGGCGCGCTGCAGCAGATCGGTCAGGCTGTCGGCGGTCAGGGACTGGATGAGTTGGGTGGTGTCGGTCATTGTGCAATTCCAAGGAAAAAACCAGGGAGGCCTGCCCTTGCCTGCCTCCCTCAAGACAGGCCGCGGCCGTCAGCCCCCGGTGTTGGGGTAGGACGGCTCCTCCTGCCCGCCGCCCGGCTGCGCGGCGGCGCCCTGCGGCCGGGCGGCCCGGGCCGGCTCGGCGGAGCCGGCGGGCTGGGACGCCGCCTGGCCCGGCTGCGGCTCGGCGGCGTTGGGGTCGAACCGGCCCTCGTAGAGCCTGTCGCCGTACTTCTGCGCCTGCTCGTCGAACAGCACGCGCGCCTTGCCGGCGAAGGGCTGGCGGATCTTGAGGATGTCGCCGGTGCCGAAGGCCTCGTAGGCCGCCAGCAATTCCTTGCCGGCCGCGTACAGTTCCTCGTTCTTCTGCTGGCACATGGCGAGCTGGCCGTCGCGCTCCTTCAGCGAGCCTTCCAGCGCGGCGCGCCGGGACTCGGTCGCCTTGGCCAGGCCCAGCAGCTCGTCGTAGGCCGCCTTGAACTTGTCGACCTGCTCGTGGCTGGCGGCGACCTGCGCCTGCGCGGCCTGGCGCAGCGCGTCCTGCTGCCCGGCCAGCTGCTCGGCCACGCCCTGCGTCTTGGCCAACTGGCCGCGCAGCTGCTCGGCCTCCTTCTGGGCCGCGTCGCGCTGGGCCTCGGCCGCGCTGCGCGCCGCCGTCAATTGCGCCTGCTCGCTCTGCAGCTGCTGCAACCGCTGGGTGGCGTTGCGCAACTCGGTGCGCAGGCGCTCTTCCATGGTCTGGCCGTGCGCCAGCGGAGCGGCCAGGCCGGCGGCCGCCAGCACGGCCGCCAGCATGGCTGCACGGCCCGCGCGCCGGGCCCGCGCCCGGTCCGCGCGCCGCGCATCGAATGTGAATGGGATATTCATCATGTCAGTCATCCATGGTGCCGCGCACTAGAAACGTGCGTTGACTTCGACTTGCACCGTGTCGATGGCCAGGGGCGGGCCGTAGACTTCCTTGGTGCTGGTCCAGCGCAGCATGCCGTAGACGTTCTTGTCGAAGGCATAGCCGCCGCCCAGGAAGTAGCCGCGCGCGTTGGTGCCGCCCAGGTGGAAGGTGGAATCGTTGAAGGCGTCGGGCAGCGCGTCGGGCTGGATGTACTTGTAGCCCGCGAACACCATCCAGTCGCCCTTGTCGCGCAGGTCGATGCCGCGGCCCAGGGTGGCCTGCATCATCCAGGCGTTGGGGCCGCTCTTGACGCCGGTGGGCGTGCCGTCCTCCAGGTAGGTGCCGTTGGAGGCGATGTTGTACAGGCCGTCGGCGCGACGGATCATCTCGTCCTTGTCGTAGGCCAGGTTGCGGATGTAGTTGCCGTTCAGGCGCAGGCCCAGGCCGTCGAACAGCTCGGTCTGCCAGTCCAGGTTCACGTCCAGCAGGTTGAACTTGGAGGCCAGGCCGACGTACTGCCATTCGTTCCAGTCGTCCGGGTCGGCCGAGCGCGACTGCACGTTGCGCAGCAGGAAGAGCGTATTGCCCTTCTGCATGAAGGACGGCGCCGACCAGTCGGTGTTGCAGACGTCGGCCGACGAGAACAGCTCGCAGGGCGAGGAGCGCTGGCCGGTGATGTTGTCGAAGTAGTAGTAGGCCAGGCTGCCGCGCACCGTGTTGCGCGTATTGATCTTCCATTCGGCGCCCATCTGCGCGCCCAGCAGCCACTTGTTCTCGCTGTCGCCCTCGGCCTGGTCGTCGTAGTTCCAGGGGTTGTTGGAGTATTCCAGCGCGAAGGCGCCCAGGGTGCCGAACAGGGTGACCGGACGGCCCGGCAGCGGCTTCTTGAACACGGCGGAGATGCCGTCGAAGTTCAGGTCGCCGGAATACAGCATGTCGGTGGACACGAAGGGATTGGCCGCGCGCCCGGCGGTCAGCGTCGCCCAGTCGCGCGGGCGGTACGTCAGGTAGGCCTGGTCCAGCCAGATGTCCTTCTTGGACATGCCGCCGCCGAGCGTGTCCGTGGTCGACACGGGGCTGTCGTCGCTGCCGGTGGCCAGGCGTATGCCGGCCATCCACTGGTCGGACAGTTGCGCCTTCACGCCCAGGCGGGCGCGGATGCGCCACAGGTTGCGGCGGTCCTTGCGCGAATTGAGGATGGGCAGGTCTTCGCCGTACTGCTGGTTCTGGAACACCGTCTGGATGGGACCGTTGGGGTTCCACTTGGCGTAGTCGATGATCTCGTTGCTGTTGCCGCTGTCGAAGAAGCGCGACTCGTAGCGGGCGCGCACGTCGCCCTCGACCGTGATGCGCGAGACCCAGTCCGGGAAGGTGTTGGGCTGGGCCCAGTTCTCGGCCTTGGCCTGGGCCATGACTTCGGCCTTGACCTCGTCGCGGATGCCTTCGCGCACCGTCTCGGGGATATAGGGCACGCGCACGTCGCCGGGCTGTGCCAGCGCGGCGCCCGCGGCGCCGGCCGTCGCCGCGCCGGCCTGGCTGGCCTGGGCCGCCTCGGCCTCGGCCTGCTGCACCAGCGCGTCGGCCTGCTCCTGCTTGAGCACGCCCTGCTGCACCAGCAGGCGGATCAGGTTGATGGTGGCGTTGGACGACGGCTGCGCGGCGGGCTGCGCCGCGGCCTGGCCGGCCGCCAGCGCCAGGGCGACGGCCAGTGCGCTGGCCAGTCGTGTGGGTTGCAATTTCATCTTGGCGAACTCCGGATGGGGGATCTTGGTTCTGGACATCGGTCAGGAAGGACGGCGGCCGTTGAGCGAGGCGCGCACGGGCATGGTCACGGAGGCGGGCGGGCGCTCGTCCAGGGCGGGCACGGCGCGCAGCGCGGCGATCACGCGCGCGTCGACCTCCGGGTCGCCGCTGGAGCGCACCAGTTCCACCCTTTCCACCTGGCCCGAGGCGGTCAGCCAGATGTTGGCCTGCAGCCGGAACACCAGGTTGCGGGTGCGGTCGTCCTCGCGCAGGATCTTCTGCAGCGCGTAGGCCAGGTACTGGCTGTAGGTGGCGTTGCCGGCGCGCCCGCCGCCCGAGCCGGACATGCCGCGGCCCTGGCCCGCGCCGATGTTGAAGGCGTCGCTGCCCGCCTGGGCGTCGGCGTCCATCTGCATCGGGTCGGCCAGGTCGTCGGACGGCGACGGCGGCGCCTCTTCCTCGGGCGTGGGCTGGTCGATGGGCTCGGGCTCGGGTTCCGGCTCGGGCTCGGCGACCTCCTCCTTCTGCTCGGGCTCGGGCGGCGGCTGCTCGGGTTCGGGCGGCGGCGGCGGGGGCGGCGGCAGCGGGATGATGGTGGCGATCTTGGGCGCCTCGCGCCGGACGCCCGCCATGTCGCCGGCCCATTGCCAGACGAAATAGCCGAGCACGGCCACCACGATCACCGCCACCGCGACCTTGACCGCGCGCATGGGCGGGCCCTTGCGCGCCTGCCCTGGATCATCGAGCCAGGCCGACAGGCGCTTGTCGCGCGCCTCCTTGCTCTCGGGCGGTTCAGGAATGTTCGACGCCATGTTGCATGCTCTTCTATGAGGTCGCCTTGCCGGTCACCAGCCCGACCTGGGACAGTTCCAGGCGGCGCAGCAGGTCCAGCACCTCGACCACCTTCTGGTATTGCACGACGGCGTCGCCGCGCACGATGACCGGGAAGTCGGGGTTGAGCGCCTTCTCGGTGCGCAGGCGGTCTTCCAGTTCGGGCAGGGTGACCGGGTAGGCGTCCAGGAACACCTGGCCGGCCTCGTTGATGGAAATCGCCTTGGTCTTGGGCTGCGACAGCGACATCGTGGAGCTGGCCTTGGGCAGGTTCACCTGGATGCCGGAGATCTGCGCCGTGGCGGTCAGGATGAACATGACCAGCACCACCATCAGCACGTCCACCAGGGGCGTGATGTTGATGCCGTCCACGGGCGCGCCGTCGTCGTCGTCGGGAGCGGATACGGATGCCATCTCTGCGTCCCCTCGGTCAGGCGCGGGCGAGCTGCTGCCCGGCGGCCTCGTCGGCCTGGCCCTGGCCGTGCACTTCGGCCAGGCGCGTGACGAACTCGTCGACGAACACGCGCATGTCGGCGCCGATGTCCTTGTGGCGGCCGACCAGGCGGTTGTAGCCGAACAGCGCCGGGATGGCGACGAACAGGCCCATGGCGGTGGCCAGCAGCGCGGCGGCCATGCCGGGGGCGATGGCGTTGATGTTCACGTCGCCGGCCATGGCCGTGCCCAGGAACACCACCATGATCCCCAGCACCGTGCCGAGCAGGCCGATGTAGGGGCCGCCGGCGATGGCGTTGGACAGCGTGCCCAGGCGCGAGTTGAGCTGCTGCGTTTCCTTGGTGCGCACGGCGTCCATGGAGGCGCGGATGGCCTCGATGGTGGCGGCCGACACCGAGCTGGTGTCGGCACCCTGCTCGCGGCGGGTGCGGATCTCGTTGACGGCGACCCGGTACAGGCGCCACAGCGAGGAATCCTGCAGCTTGCCTTCGATGCGCGAGTCGTCGGCCAGCATTTCCAGGCGGCTGCCGACCTGGGCGAAGGCGCCGCGGAAATCGGCGTTGGCGCGCTCGATGCGCTTGGCGCGGCCGTTCTTGGTGATCATGACGATCCAGGACTGGACCATCATGAAGATCAGCACGGCGATCACCACCCAGGCGTCGATGGGCACGGCGTTGAGCAGGAAGCCCAGGCCGCCGAAGCCGAAGCCCGACGCTTCCTCGTCGGCGCCGTACACGACCAGGCGCGATTCGGCGCCCTGCGAGACGGCCTCGGCCAGGATCAGCGCGGCGGGGCGGGCGATCTTGGACAGGCGGATTTCGTCGATGGCGCCGATGAAGGGCGTGTAGGCCACGGCCGGCGCGGCAGGCTCGGCGGCCGGCGCGGCGGCCGCGGCGTCGTTCTGCGCCGCGCCGTTCTGCGCGGCGGCGGGGTCGGCGGCGGCAGCGGCAGCGGCCGGGACGGCGGCGCCCGGCACGTCGCCGCCGATGGCGGCCACGGTGTTCAGGGGCGGCAGGCTGGCGGCCAGCGTGGCGGCCGGGCGGCCGTTGACGTACAGGATCACCTGGCTGCCGTCGGCCGTCACCGCCAGATGCTGCCAGGCGCCGGGAGCCACGGGCTGGCCGGGCTGCGTACGCTGGCCGTTGACCTCGACGAAGGGCACGCCGCCGTCCAGGCCGACCAGCAGCGAATTGCCGCTGTCGCGGCGGGCGTAGACCAGCTGCGTGCCGGCCGGCTGGTCGGCGCGCACCCAGGCGCTGAAGGTGAAGGCGCCGGCGGCCGGCACGGCCAGCGACGGGCTGGCCGGCAACATCATCGGCGCGCCGCCGGCGAACTGGGCGGCGCGGCCGACCACGCCGTCCACCACGCCGCCGGGCGCGGTCTGGGCATGGTTGCTATAGGCCGTGGTGTCGCGCGGGGGCGCGTCGGGCGCGCCGTTGAAGTGGTAGACCAGGGTGTAGTTGGGGTCGAAGGCGAGCTGGCCGTTGGAGGCCGCGGGCGCCTTCTGGTTGCCGTAGTACATCCAGATGTCCTGGCGCTGGGCGCCGGCCACGTCGGTCAGGTCCACCCAGACCAGGGCGATGCCCAGCAGCGGGTCGAAGCTTTCGATCTGGTAGTTCAGGACGGTCTGGTCGTCGCCCGCGACGAAGCGCAGGTCCGAGCCGTTGTCGTTGACGCCGTCGAAGGCGAAGTTGCCGGTGTGCAGGCGCACCAGCAGCGGCATGCGGCCGACGCTCTCGTTGATGGCGCCGGCCTGCGCCGTGGTGTCGACGGAGATCTGCTTGCGGAAGGTCCAGTCCGCCTGCCACCAGGCGTTGGCCGCCGCGGGCAGCACGCCGGCCACCAGGGCCAGCATCAGGATGAGTAAGCGTTGCATGGTTGTCTTGCTCCGGGAGTCCGTCATGCGAAAAGTCAAAAGCTCGCGCGCAGGCTGAAGTTCACGCGCGGGTCGTGTTTGTCGGTGTTGGCGCCGTCGACCAGGGGGTAGCCCCAGTCCAGGTTGCCGGACAGCCAGTCGAAGGCCTGCCAGCGCGTGCCCAGGCCGACGCTGGCCAGGCGGAAGCTGGCCTCCTGCTCGGGCAGCGGGTCGCGCAGGCGCAGCCAGGCCCAGTCGGCGAAGGCGTAGAAGCGCCACTCGTTGACATAGGGCTCGATGCGGCTGCCCAGGAAGCGCGACAGCGACGGCGTGCGCAGCTCGACCGAGGCCTGCAGGCCGTCGTCGGCGGTGCGCTCGGCGGCCAGGTAGCCGCGCACGCTGGTGGCCCCGCCGGCCGAATACTGCTCGTTGGACACCAGCGGGCCCGAGGCGAACTGGAAGCCGCCGCGGCCGAAGGCCTGCCAGTCGCGGGCGAAGCTCTGCGTGTGGGTGAAGTCGCCCTTGAGCAGGGCGAAGCTGGGGTTGGCCCGGTAGCGCTTGTAGTCGAACTCGTCGCTGTCGCTGTTCAGGCTGAAGAAGCTGGAGGTGGCGCCGACCACGCTCAGGCCGACCGAGCTCTGCGCGGTCTCGGTATAGCGGTAGCCGTTGTAGGACAGCGTGAACGGCACGTACTTCAGCGGCACCGAGTCGCCCTCGCCGTCGAGCTCCAGGGACTCGTCGAAGTCCTTGTAGTCCAGGCCGAAGGAGAAGGAGTTGTACCAGTTGCCCATCGGCGCCATGGTGTAGACGGCGCTCACGCCCAGCGAATAGCCCTTGCCCAGCACGTTGGTGCCGCCGATGGTGGCCACGTCGCTGTCGGAGTGGTAGCCGGAGAACTGCAGGCTCCAGCGCTCGGACAGCGGCATGGTGTAGGAGCCCGACCAGACCTTGGCGTTCTCCGGTTCTTCCGGCGCGGTGAAGTAGGTCAGCGAGAAGGCGTGGCCGCGCTGCCAGAGGTTGTCGTAGCCGATGCTGGCCATGGCGCGCAGCTCGGCGGTGTCGGCGCTGTAGTCGTTGTTCAGGCCGACGCTGGCGGTCCAGGGGCTCTTGTCCTCGACCTTCAGGTCCACGTCCATGGTGCCCGGCAGCCTGCCCTCGCGCACCAGCGGCATCACCTGGCGGCTGGCGGTGCGGTTCAGCCCGGTGAGCTCGGCCTGGGCCTGGTTGAAGTCGGGCACCTCGCCTTCCTTCAGGGCCGGCACCTCGTCGCGGATCTCCAGCGGCGAATAGTGCTGCGCGCCCACCACGCGCAGGCGGCCGATCCTGGTCTCGGTCACCTGCAGGATCACCACGCCGCCGGTGACCTGCTGCTGCGGCAGGTCCACGTAGACGGACTGGTAGCCGCGCTCGTGGTAGACGGCCTGCAGCGCGTCGCGCGCGCCTTCGATGTCGGCCATGCTGCGCTCGGGCCCCAGGTAGGGGTAGACGGCCTTTTCTATCGCGCGCTGGTCCAGCACGGTATTGCCGCGCACGATGTATTCGTTGACGTTGACGCGGCGCCCGTCGGCTTCGCCTTCGGCGGGCGCCGGGGCGGCGTCGCCGGCGGCCGCCTCTGGCGGCTGCGCGGCGGGGGCTGCCTGCTGGGCGCCGGCGCCGGCGTGCACGCCCAGCGCCAGGAGAGTCGCGCCCAGCGCTCTCGCGCAGGCCCCGGGGCCTGCCTTGTCGAAATCATGCATAGGGATGCACTCGATCCTTCGATTGTGAAATCCGCCCGCCCCGCATCCGCAGGGTCCATTCCGGTCCCCGGGGACGCAGCGCGAGCGGCGGCCTGCGCAGTAGGCATGCGACCCTCCGGTTACCGTTGGATGAACCAACACTCCGACGTCAACAGCATCTGCTTGTTACTAGACGTTCGGCAGCGGCCCGGAGTACGCGATGTAATAAAAATTTCATGGAGCGGGAACGGCGGCCACGGCCTGCCTTACTCCCTGAAAGTGACACGGACTTGTCACCGGAAAACGGGGCCGCGCCCCGTACACTGACCGCATAGACGCGCCGCGCGCAGCCAGCCGCAGGCGCATCCTGGAGCCGCACCATGAGACTGTCCCGCCTGCCCCTTCTGCTTTGCCTGGCCCTGCCGGCCGCCGCGGGCGCCGCCGATGCCGCAGCGCCGGCCGGCGCCGCCAACCCCGCCTGCGTGGACGTCGAAGTCGGCGGCTACCGCGCGCTGTCCTACAACTGCCTGAGCGAGCAGATGGCCCCGCGCCAGCCCGCCCCGCACGAAAACCCCGCGCTCGCCTCCGAAGGCATCGCCACCCGCCCGTCCAACCAGCTGGGCCTGTACAACCGCTCGGCCGTGTCGAACCGGATGGGCAGCAACTTCGGCAAGTCCGTCCACCCGCAGCGCCCGCCCGCCGGGCCGCAGTATTCAATGCCGGTGCCGCCGCGCTCCAGGTAGCCCGCGCCACGGTCCCGGCCGCTGCTGCCGCCCCGCAGCCTCGTCTCCCCTCGGCCTTGCCTGCGAGGCCGCATCGACCCTAGGCCGCGAAGTCCAGCTTCAGGCGCAGCACCATGGGCTGGCGCATGTCGCGCGGCGGCGGCTCGGACAGCGGCTGGGCCGTCAGCACGCCGCGCAGGTCGGCGTCGGCCCGGGCGTCGCCCAGCGTGGCGAACTCCACCCGGTACACCCGCCCGTCCACGTCCACCCAGACGCGCACCACCACCGGCTCGGGCGGCTGGCCGCCGCTGTCCAGCATGCGCGCCTGCAGGCTTTCGTGCAGGCGCACCACCGCTTCGTTCTCGGGGTCGCTGAGCCAGGCCTGGAACTGGTTGCTGGCCAACTGCGCGTAGCTGATCCAGTGCTGCGGCACGGCGGCCTGCGCCTGCGCGGGCGGCGCGCCGGCCGCGGCCAGGCCCAGGCCCAGCATGCCGGCGGCCAGCGCGCGCACGCGCCGCCACCAGCCGGGCCTTGCGTCGGATCGTTCGGTCGTCATGTCGTCGTCCTTCCTATTCATTCCAGTCATCCACCGCGCCGCACGAAGCGGGTACCGCCCGATCAGCCGCATATCACGCCTACCGACAGCGTGGCCGCGCGCGGCGCCTGCGCCTGCATGGGGCCGAGCTGCGGCACGTCGCTTTCCGCATAGGGCACGCCGTGCTCGCGCAGGAAGGCCTTGATGCGGCCGGCCGGCACGGCCTTCACGCGCGTGGCGGCGCTGGTGCCGGCCGCGCGCGCCCGGCTGAGCGCGACCTTGCCCGACGGCCGGCCGTCCACCGCCACCCGCTCGACCACCATGCCCAGCACCAGCCCCTCCCCGCCCAGCACCGGGCTGCCGCTGGCGCCCGGGCGCACCGACGACAGCAGGGACAGCTCCTCGCCGCCGGGCACGATCATGGCGTTGAACACGGTGCGCGCGCGGTCGGGCATGCGCTGCAGCACGTTGTAGCTTTCGGCGAAGGCGCCCTGCCGGCCCGCGCGCACGTCGGCCCGGGCCTCGAAGGTGGCGGACAGATAAGGGACCAGCGTGGTGGCCAGCACGGCCAGGTCCAGTGTCTCGTCCTGCGCCAGCACCTGCGCGCGCACCACGCGGCCGTCCTTGATGACGAACAGCGATTCGCAGTCGGCCACGGCATGATGGGCGGTCAGCACGTCGCCGCCGGCATTGACGAACACGCCGGTGGCGTGCGCCTGCAGGCCGGACGACACCGCCACCGGCTGCACGTCGGCCGCGGCGTCGGCGGCGCACAGGCACAGCGCGGTCAGGGCGAGCATCGGCGCAATGCCCCGGGTGCGGCGGAAGGGGATGCCTGGCATGGTGGAAGCGTAGGGCGGCAAGTGCGGGAATACGGCGTTGGCCGGGGATGCGCCGCGGCGGCCCCGCGCCGAAGCCGCGCAGTCTATCCGGGCTGCATGTCCGCCGGATGACATGTCGCGACGACTAACAAGCCCGTGCCGCGCGGATGCGCCCGCCAGCCCGCGATCCCACCGAACCGCTGAACTACCGAACTGCCGACGGCGGCGGGCTATGATTGCGCCCATGATCCCAGCGAGCCTTTCGTTCCGCGGGCGGGCCGCCCGCGCATTCGCCGCGGCCCTGTCCGCCTGTACCCTGATCGCCGCCGCGCAGCCCGCGCCGCCCGCCGATTCCCAGGCCGGCGACACACCGGCCGACGATGCGTCGCCCGGCGGCGCGCAGCCCGCCCCGGCCCGCCTGCAGCCCAATACCATGGCCGCCCGCGTGGCCGCCTGTACGGCCTGCCACGGCGCCGGCGGGCGCGCCGGGCCGGACGGCTACTATCCCCGCCTGGCCGGCAAGCCGCAGGCCTATCTGTTCGAGCAGTTGCTGAACTTCCGCGACGGCCGGCGCAGCTACCGGCCCATGCAATACCTGCTGGCCGGCCTGCCCGACGACTACCTGGACGAGATCGCCGGCTACTTCGCCGGCGAGCACCTGCCCTACCCTGCGCCTGCCGCCGCAACCGCGCCGGCCGCGCAGCGCGAGCAGGGCCGCCGGCTCGTCATGGAAGGCGATGCCGCGCGCAAGCTGCCGGCCTGCTCCGCCTGCCACGGCCAGGCCCTGGCCGGCAAGGCGCCCGCCATCCCCGGCCTGCTGGGCCTGCCCTACGACTACCTGGTGTCGCAGATCGGCGCCTGGCGCACCGGCCTGCGCCACGCGCGCGAGCCGGACTGCATGGCGCAGGTCGCCGAGCGGCTCACGCCCGACGAGATCGGTGCGGCCGCGGCCTGGCTGTCTTCGCAGCCGGTGGCGCAGCCCTACGTCCCCGACCCGTCGGACGCAACGCCCCTGCCCCTGGAATGCGGCTCGCAGTCCGCCGCGCTGAGGGGCCGGCGATGATCCGCCGCATCCTGATCGCGGCCGCGGCCGCCCTCGTCCTGGGCCTGGCCGTCTGCGCCGGCATGTACGCCTACGGCGTGCGCGAGGACGCCTCCACCGGCCCGGCCGCCGCGCCCGCCTCGCCCGCCGAGCGCATCGAGCTCGGCCGCTACCTGGCCCGCGCGGCCAACTGCGCGGCCTGCCACACCGCCCCGGGCGGCCAGCCCTATGCCGGCGGCACGGCCATCCCCACGCCCTTCGGCACCTTCTACGGCCCGAACATCACCGCCTCGGCCGAGCAGGGCATAGGCGGCTGGAGCGCCGACGACTTCTGGCGCGCGCTGCACAACGGCAAGTCGCGCGACGGCTCGCTGCTCTACCCCGCCTTCCCCTACACCGAATACACCCGCATGACGCGCGCCGATTCGGACGCGATCCACGCCTACCTGATGTCACTGCCCGCCTCGGACGCGCCCAGCCGGCCGCACGAGCTGCGCACGCCCTACGACCAGCGCCCGCTGCTGGGCCTGTGGCGGGCGCTGTACTTCCGCCCCGGCGTGCAACAGCCCGACGACTCGCAAAGCGAGCTGTGGAACCGCGGCCGCTACCTGGTCGCCGGCCCCGGCCACTGCGCGGCCTGCCACACCCCGCGCAACGACTGGGGCGCGACCGACGCCGGGCGCGACCTGCAGGGCGCCGTCATCGCCGGCCTGGGCTGGGAAGCCACGCCGCTGACGGGCGGGGCGCGCGGCCTGGGCAAGTGGAGCGAGGGCGACATCGCCGAGCTGCTGCGCAGCGGCGTCTCGCGCCACGGCAGCGCGGCCGGGCCGATGGCCGAAGTGGTCGCGGGCAGCACCCAGCACCTGTCCGACCCGGACCTGCATGCCGTCGCCGCCTACCTGAAGAGCCTGCCCGAGACACCCGCCGCGCCGCCCGCCCGGCAGCCCTCCGGGACCGTGCTCGCGCGCGGCGGCAAGCTGTACGAGCAGCACTGCGCCGCCTGCCACCAGGCTTCCGGCCAAGGCATGCCGCCCGCCTGGCCGCCGCTGGCCGGCAACCCGTCGGTGACGGCGGCCTCGCCCGCCAACGTGGTGCAGATGATCGTGCGCGGCGGCTACGCCCCGGCCACTGCGCAGAACCCGCGCCCGCACGGCATGCCGCCCTTCCATACGCTGAGCGACGGCGACGTGGCGGCCCTGGCCAGCTACGTGCGCAACAGCTGGGGCAACCAGGCCGGCAGCGTGCAGTCCTTCGAGGTCACGCGCCTGCGCTGAGCCCCGGCGCGCGGACTCAGCGCGCGGCGCCTGCCCGGCGGCGGGCCCGGCCTCTCGCGCCGCCTGCCGGCGCGCCCGCTTCCGGGGCCGCGCCGCCTTCGGCCGGGGCGGCGCGGCGCACATTGCGCCGCAGGTATGCCACGAAGGCCTGGGCCGTTTCCGACAGCGGCTCGTCCTTGCGCGTGAGCACGCCGAAGGCCTTGAGCTGCCGGCCCACTTCGATGGGCAGCGTGGCCAGCAGGCCCGCGCGGACGTGGTCGCGCAGCACCGACACCGGCAGCACCGAGACCGCGTCGCTGGACTGCACCAGCTGCAGGGTGGCGAAGATGGACGTGCATTCGATCGCGTCCTGCGGCCCGGCCACGCCGGCCTCGGCGAACTCGCCCTCCAGCAGCATGCGCGCGGGGCTGGTCAGCATCTGCATCACCCAGGGCCAGCGCACCAGCTCGTCCCACTGCACCGCGTCGCGGCCGGCCAGCGGATGGCCGGCGCGCACGAACACGCGCAGCGATTCGTCGGCCAGCGGGGTGAAGTCGAACTTGTCGTGGTCCAGCGGCGCGGTGTAGCGCCCGACCGCGAGTTCGATCTCGTGGCGCTCCAGCAGCGCGACGATCTGGTCGCTGGTCTCGCCCAGGATGCGGATGCTCAGCCGCGGCCGCTCGCGCTTGATGTCCGACACCGCGCGCGCCACCACGTCGGGCGCCGCGCCCATGATGGCGCCGAACACCAGATGCCCGTGGCCGCCGCGGCGCTTGGCCTCCAGGTCGAGCAGGAAGCGCTCCAGCCCCGCCTGGGTCTGGCGCGCGTAGGTCACGACCTCGCGGCCCAGCGGCGTGGCGGCCATGCCGCGCGCGTGGCGCTCGAACAGCGCGAAGCCGAAGGCCTGCTCGATGTCGGCCAGCATCTTGGTGGCCGAGGGCTGGGTCACGCTGATCCGCGCCGCGGCCTGGTTCAGCGTGGCGGATTCGCCCAGCGCGCCGAGCAGCGCCCAATGCTTGAGCTTGAGCCGGTTGACCAGGCGGGGGCTGAGCAGCATGCGATATCGATTCCAGAATGGAATGGCTGGTTCCAAAATATTGATTGGAATGGTATAGCCGGGAGGCCTACAGTTCAATCCGCTCGCATTCCCCATAGAACACAAGGAGACACCATGAAGCCGTTACGCCATGGACCGCCCGGCCGGGAGCGCCCCGGCATGCTGGACGCCGACGGGCGGCTGCGCGACCTGTCCGGGCACGTGCCGGGCATCGCCGGCCTGGGCGAGCAGCGCCAGCAGGTGGTGGACGCAAGAACGGAAAACGCAGGCACGGAGGCCGCGCGATGAACCGCATCGATCTTCAGGGCCGCGTGGCGGTCGTCACCGGCGGCGCCCAGGGCATAGGCTATGGCGTGGCCGAGCGCATGCTGCGCTCGGGCGCCAGCGTCGCGCTGTGGGACGTCAACGCGCAGAAGCTGGAAGAAGCCCGCGCCGCGCTGGCCGGACTGGGCGCCGTCGGCACGCAGGCGGTCGAGCTCACCGACCAGGCCGCCGTCGACGCCGCCATGCGCGATGCGCTGGAAGTGCACGGCCAGGTGGACATCCTGGTCAACAGCGCCGGCATCACCGGCGGCAACGGCACGCTGTGGGAACTGCCGGTGGACGCCTGGCGCCGCGTCATCGAGGTCAACCTGATCGGCACCTACCTGACCTGCCGCGCCGCCGCGCCGCACATGAAGGCGCGCGGCTACGGGCGCATCGTCAACATCGCCTCCATCGCCGGCAAGGAAGGCAACCCCAACGCCTCGCACTACAGCGCCTCCAAGGCGGCGGTGATCGGCCTGACCAAGTCGCTGGGCAAGGAGCTGGCCGGCAGCGGCGTGCTGGTCAACGCGGTCGCGCCGGCCGCGGCCAAGACGCCGATCTTCGATTCCATGAAGCCCGAGCACATCGAGTTCATGCTGTCCAAGATCCCCATGAACCGCTTCCTGCTGGTCGAGGAAGCCGCGGCCATGATCGCCTGGCTGTGCTCGGAGGAATGCGCCTTCAGCACGGGCGCGGTGTTCGACCTGTCGGGCGGCCGCGCCACTTACTGACCCCCGACACGCACCGGCAGCCGGGCCACGACGCCATGGCTGCGACACGACGACAAGCTGCACCGGCTGCGCCCCGGGCCCCAGGGCCGCGGGGCCGGCCCGTCGCAACCCATCGCCGCGCGCCACGCAGCGCCGCGGCGGCCAGGAGACACACATGAATGCCAAGCAAAGCCCCGAACTGGAGCGCGTCACCGCCAAGGCCATCCGGCGCATCGTGCCCTTCCTCCTGCTGATGTACATCCTGGCTTTCCTGGACCGGGCCAACGTCGGCTTCGCCAAGCAGACCTTCCAGATCGACACCGGGCTGTCCGACGCCATGTTCGCCTTCGGCGCGGGCGTGTTCTTCATCGGCTATGCGCTGTTCGAGATTCCCAGCAACCTGATCATGCACCGCGTCGGCGCGCGCGCCTGGATGTGCCGCATCATGGTCACCTGGGGGCTGGTGTCGGCGGCGATGATGTTCGCCACCACCGAGACGGCCTTCTACACCGTGCGCTTCCTGCTCGGCGTGGCCGAGGCCGGCTTCTTCCCCGGCGTCATCTACTACCTGACCAAGTGGTTCCCGGCCAGCGCGCGCACCCGCGTGCTGGGCATCTTCTACTTCGGCGCGCCGCTGGCCTTCATCTTCGGCAGCCCGCTGTCGGGCATGCTGCTGGACATGCACGGCGCGTTCGGCCTGGTGGGCTGGGAATGGCTGTTCCTGGTCGAGGGCCTGCTGGCCACGGCCGTGGGCGTGTGGGCCTGGTGGTACCTGGACAACGAGCCGCGCCAGGCCAAGTGGCTGACCCCGGCCGAACGCGAACTCCTGGCCTCGGCCATGGACCGGGAGGAAAGCGCCAAGACCGCCCACGGCCCGAGCACCGCGCTGCGCGCGCTGGCCAACGGCCGCGTGCTGTTCCTGGCGCTGATCTACTTCCTGATCCAGGCCAGCGTCTACGGCGTGGTCTTCTACCTGCCCACCCAGGTGGCCGCGCTGATGGGCCGCAACGTCGGCCTGACCGTCGGGCTGGTGGCCGCCATCCCCTGGCTGTGCGCGCTGGCCGCCACCTACCTGATCCCGCGCCACGCCGAGCGCCACGGCGGCCACGCGCAGCTGGCGGTGCTCACCATGCTGGTGTCGGCCGCCGGCATCGCCATCTCGGTGCATACCGCCTCGCCCCTGCTGGCCATGTTCGCCCTGTGCCTGGCCGCGGCCGGCTTCATCGCCGTGCAGCCGCTGTTCTGGTCCTTCCCCACCGGCTACCTGGGCGGGGCCGCGGCCGCCGGCGGCATCGCCCTGATCAATTCCATCGGATCCCTGGGCGGCTTCGTCGCCCCCAACCTCAAGACCTGGGCGGAACAGGCCTTCGCCTCGTCCAGCGCCGGCCTGGACCTGCTGGCGCTGACCACCGCCATCGGCGCGCTGCTGTTCATCGCGCTGCGCCCGCGCGGCGCGGCGGCCATCGCCCCCGCGCGCCCGTCCTGACGCCCGCCCCGGCCAACCCGTCCATACCGCAGGAGATATCCCAGCCATGCCGATGCCGACCATCAAGCACGTCCGCGCCTACACGCTGCGCGGCGGCGGCGCCGACTACCACGACCAGGGCCGCGGCCACTGGATCGACGACCACATCAGCACGCCCATGGCCAAGTACCCCGCCTACCGCGCCAGCCGCCAGAGCTTCGGCCTGAACGTGCTGGGCACCCTGGTGGTCGAGGTCGAGGCCAGCGACGGCACGGTGGGCTTCGCCGTCACCACCGGCGGCGAGCCCGCCTGCTGGATCGTCGAGAAACACCTGGCCCGCTTCATCGAAGGCTCCCCCGTCACCGACATCGAGCGGATCTGGGACCAGATGTACAACGCCACCCTGTTCTACGGCCGCAAGGGCATCGTGCTGAACACGATCTCCGGCGTCGACCTGGCGCTGTGGGACCTGCTCGGCAAGGTTCGCGGCGAGCCGGTGCACGCCCTGCTGGGCGGGCCGGTGCGCGACGAGCTGACCTTCTACGCCACCGGAGCGCGCCCCGACCTGGCCAGGCAGATGGGCTTCATCGGCGGCAAGCTGCCCCTGCACCACGGCCCGGCCGAGCGCGAGGACGGCCTGCGCAAGAACCTGGAACTGCTGGGCGAGATGCGCAGCCGCGTGGGCGACGACTTCTGGCTGATGTACGACTGCTGGATGAGCCTGGACGTGGAATACGCCACCCGCCTGGCCACGGCCGCGTACCGCGAGTTCGGCCTGAAGTGGATAGAAGAGGCCCTGTCGCCCGACGACTACTGGGGCTACGCCGAACTGCGCCGCAACGCGCCGCGCGGCATGCTGGTCACCACCGGCGAGCACGAGGCCACGCGCTGGGGCTTTCGCATGCTGCTGGAGATGGGATGCTGCGACATCATCCAGCCCGACGTGGGCTGGTGCGGCGGCATCACCGAACTGATCAAGATATCGGCGCTGGCCGACGCGCACGGCAAGCTGGTCGTGCCGCACGGCTCGTCGGTCTACAGCTACCACTTCGTCGTCACCCGGCACAACAGCCCCTTCGCCGAGTTCCTGATGATGGCGCCCAGGGCCGACGAAGTGGTGCCCATGTTCCACCCGCAGCTGCTGGACGAGCCGGTGCCCGTGAACGGCCGGCTGAAGGCCTCGGCGCTGGACGCGCCGGGCTTCGGCGTGCGGCTGAACCCGGACTGCGCGCTGCACCGGCCCTACCCTCGCTGAAAGCGCGGCCGCGGGCGCCCCGGACCGGCCTACGGCCGCCTGGCGGCATCCCCGGCGGGGCATTGCACCGGCCCGCGCCGTTATGCGGCCGGGCGGCAGTCTGGTATGCGCTGCGCGGCCTCCCCGGCGCCGCGGTTCGCACCTACCATCGTCTCCACTACACCACAACAAGGAGGAGACGATGGACAAGCGCAGCGCATTATCGAGCATTCTTGTTTCAACGGCTGTCCTGGCGGGCGCCTGTGCGCCCGCCCATGCGGGTTATCCCGAGCAGCCGGTCCGGGTCATCATCCCTTTCGCGCCCGGCGGAGGAACCGACGTCATAGGCCGGCTGATGGCCGACCGGCTATCTCGCGCGACCGGCCAGGCCTTCGTGCCGGAGAACAAGCCGGGGGCCAACGCGGCGATCGGCGCGCACTTCGTGGCCAACTCGCCGGCGGACGGCTACACCGTGCTGCTGGGCACCTCGGCCGAATTGACGATGGTGCCCAAGATCAACCCCAAGACGCCTTACGACCCGCTGAAGGATTTCGCGCCGGTGCTGCTGCTGGGCACCACGCCCAACATCCTGCTGGCGCATCCGGGCCAGCCGTTCAAGGGCGTCGGCGACCTGGTGGCCTATGCCAAGGCCAATCCGGACAAGCTCTCCTACGCCTCCGGCGGCATGGGGCCCTACCTGACCGGCGAACTCTTCAAGTCCATGGCCGGCGTGGCGATCACCAACATCTCCTACCAGGGCACCGGCCCGGCGCACAACGACCTGCTGGGCGGCCACGTGCCGCTGATGGTGTCGACCGTGCCGGCCGCCGCCCCCCTGGTCAAGGCGGGCCGCGTCAAGGCGCTGGCCGTGACCTCGGCGGAGCGGGCGGCGCAGTTGCCGGACGTGCCGACCATGGCCGAGCAGGGACTGGCCGGCTACGAGGCCAACACCTGGTTCGGCCTGTTCGTGCCCGCCAAGACGCCCCGGGAAGTGGTCGACAGCCTGCGCGCGGCCGCCGAGAAAGTGCTGGCCGACCCGGACGTGCAGAAGCAATTCGCCCAGTCCGGCATCGAGATGAGCACCGAGCAAGGCGGGCGCTACACCCTGCGCGCGCGCATGGAAAGCGACCTGGCCAAGTGGGAACGGCTGATCAAGGAGGCCGGCATCGAGCCGCAATGACCATGCATCGGACCCTCTACGACAAGCTCTGGCATGCCCACGTGGTGCAGGAGGAAAGCGACGGCACCACGCTCATCTACATCGAGCGCCACCTGATCCACGAAGTCACCAGCGCCCAGCCCTTCGACGCGCTGCGCGAGTCGGGGCGCGGCCTGTGGCGCAGCGATGCGCACCTGGCCATCGCCGAGCACAACGTGCCCACGGCCAACCGCGCGCAAGGCATCGCCGATCCCCTGTCGCGCCGCCAGGTGCAGGCGCTGGAAAGCAATGCGCGCGAGTTCGGCATCCGCTTCTACGACATGGCCCATCCCAGCCAGGGCATCGTCCACGTCGCCGCCCCGGAACTGGGGATGACGCAGCCGGGCATCTCCATCGTCTGCGGCGATTCGCACACCAGCACGCACGGCGCCTTCGCTGCACTGGCATTCGGCATCGGCACCAGCGAAATCGAAATGGTGCTGGCCACGCAATGCCTGTGGACGCGCAAGGCCGGCGCCATGCGCGTGAACGTGCACGGCGCGCTGCAGCCGGGAGTATCGGCCAAGGACCTCGCGCTGGCGCTGATCGGCCGGATCGGCATCGGCGGCGCGACCGGCCATGCCATCGAGTTCGCCGGCCCCGCGGTGCGGGCGCTGTCGATGGAGGGGCGCATGACGCTCTGCAATATGGCCATCGAGGCCGGCGCCCGGGTCGGGCTGGTGGCGGTGGACGAGACCACCATCGACTACCTGCGCGGCCGGCCCATGGTCCCGCAGGGCGAGGCCTTCGAGGCCGCCGCGGCCTTCTGGCGCACCTTGCGCAGCGACCCGCAGGCGCGCTTCGACCGCGAGATCGACCTGGACGCCGGCGCCGTCGGGCCGCAGGTGACCTGGGGCACCCTGCCCGACCTGGTGTGCGACGTCGCGGGCGCCGTGCCGGACCCGGCCGGCTTCGCCACCCGCGAGCGGCAGGACGCGGCGCGGGCGGCGCTGCAATACATGGGGCTGGCCGCCGGCACGCCGATCACGGACATCGAGCTCGACCGGGTGTTCATCGGCTCGTGTACCAACTCCCGCATCGAGGACCTGCGCGCGGCGGCCGACGTGGTGCGCGGGCGCAGGGTATCGCCGCGGCTGAAGCAGGCGCTGGTGGTGCCCGGCTCGGGCGCGGTCAAGCGCCAGGCCGAGGCCGAGGGCCTGGCCGAAGTGTTCACCGAGGCCGGCTTCGAATGGCGCGAGCCGGGCTGTTCCATGTGCCTGGCCATGAACGAGGACAGGCTGGAAGCCGGCGAGCGCTGCGCCTCGACCTCGAACCGCAACTTCGAGGGGCGGCAGGGCGCGGGCGGGCGCACCCACCTGGTCAGCCCGGTCATGGCCGCGGCCGCCGCCATCGCCGGCCACTTCGTCGACGTGCGTGGGCTGGGAGAACGCTGACATGCCCCAAATCACAATCATCGACCGCCTGGCCGTGCCGCTGGACCGGGAGAACGTCGACACCGACGCCATCATCCCCAAGCAATTCCTGAAGTCCACCGCGCGCACCGGCTACGGCGACAACCTGTTCGACGCCTGGCGCTACCTGGACGCCGGCGAGCCCGGCCAGCCGGCCGCGCAGCGCCGGCCCAACCCGGACTTCGTGCTGAACCTGCCGCGCTACCGCGGCGCGGGCATCCTGCTGGCGCGCGACAACTTCGGCTGCGGCTCCAGCCGCGAGCACGCGCCCTGGGCGCTGCTGCAGTACGGCATCCAGGCCGTCATCGCGCCCGGCTTCGGCGACATCTTCCGCAACAACGCCCTGCGCAACGGCCTGCTGGTGGTGCGGCTGCCCGAAGCGGACGTCGACACCCTGTTCCGGGAAGTGCAGGCCCAACCGGGCTACCATCTGCAGGTGGACCTGCCCGCGCAGCGCGTGCGCTCGCCCAACGCAGGAGACTGGCCGTTCGAGATCGAGCCCTTCCGCAAGCGCTGCCTGCTGGAGGGGCTGGACGAGCTGTCGCTGGCACTGGCGGCCGCGCCCGCCATCCGCGACTGGGAACGACGGATGCAGGCGGCCAGGCCGTGGGCCGCGGCCGGCATCGATACACAAGCTGGAGGAGAACCCGCATGAGCGCCAACCCGATGCAAGCCCGCATCGCCCGCGTGGAGACCGTGCCGCTGCGCGTGCCCTTCCGCACGCCCTTCAAGATCGCGCAAGGGGCCGCCCGCCCGGAGGCCGAGATATTCATCGTCCGCCTGCACACCGACACCGGCCTGGAGGGCATAGGCGAGACCCAGGCCTGGCGCCGCCAGGGCAGCTCGGAAACGCTGCACAGCCTGCGCGCCACGGTGGAAGACCACTTCGCGCCGCTGCTGATCGGCCGCTCGCCCTTCGAGATCGGTGCCATCATGCCGGCGCTGGAGGAAGCGGTCTACCACAGCCTGTACGCGCAGGCCGCGATCTCCGACGCCCTCTACGACCTGCAGGGCAAGATCCTGGGCGTGCCGGCGCACGCGCTGATCGGCGGCCGCTGCCGCGACGCGCTGACCGCCTGCGCCGTGCTGACCATCAAGCCGACGCTGGAAGAGACCGTGGCCGGCGCGCGCGCCTACTACGACGCGGGTTTCCGCGCCTTCACCGTCAAGGTGGGCATCGACCCGGAAGCCGACCACGACAACGTGCGCGAGCTGCGGCGGCAGTTCCCGGACGCCGTGCTGCGCGTGGACGCCAACGCCGGCATGGACTTCGATTCGGCGCTGCGGCTGCTGCGGCGCCTGGAGCCCTTCGACCTGGACGCCGCCGAGCAACTGCTGCCGGTATGGGACCTGCGCGGCATGGCCGAGCTGGCCCGCCGCAGCCCCATCCCGCTGATGGCCGACGAATCCGTCGCCACCGACCACGACCTGGTCGAGGTGATACGCGCCCGCGCCGCCACGGTGGTGCAGACCAAGATCGCCAAGAACGGCGGCATCTGGCACGGCCGCCGGCTGTGGCACATCGCCGCGGCCGCGGGCATGCGCATCTATCCCGGCAACCATCCCGGCACCAGCGTCGCCACCGCGGCCGCCGCGCACCTGGGCGCCGCCTGGCCC
>Ga0182738_1001248_pt1 | contig 32430 bp, 42 predicted proteins | sample eDN5th30CBELigMG_FD_128876 | JGI IMG/M metagenome (GOLD analysis project Ga0182738, IMG submission 128876) | Enriched Miracle-Growth compost microbial communities from Emeryville, California, USA - eDNA 5th pass 30_C BE-Lig MG (version 2)... ...
GGTTAACGCCTTAAACGTGTTTCCAGTTCCAGATGGCGATACAGGAACGAATATGAACCTCACCATGTCATCTGGAGTGAATGAGCTATCTCAGAAATCTTTCTCTCATGCCGGCAAAACCGCCCTAGCTTTTTCCAAGGGATTATTGATGGGAGCCAGAGGGAATTCAGGCGTTATATTATCCCAATTGTTCCGTGGGTTTGCCAAAGCATTAGCAGATGCCGAAGAAATAAATGCAAATCTTTTGGCAGCAGCCCTTACCCAGGGTGTATCAGCCGCTTATTCGGCAGTAATTAAACCTGTGGAAGGAACAATTCTAACGGTTGCCAAAGATGCAGCGTCAGGTGCGGAAAAATTCGCCAAATCAACTGATGATCTAGTGGAATTGATGAAGATCACCATAAATAGTGCGGAAAAGTCTTTAGCCAGAACCCCTGAACTGCTTCCTATTCTTAAGGAAGTGGGAGTTGTTGACTCTGGTGGACAGGGACTTGTATACATATATGTTGGCTTTCTTCAAGCGCTGCAGGGGAATGTTGTTGTTGAAGAACGTGTTCCAACGATTCCTCAAGAGATCCGGTTGGAACACGCGCAGCTGCATTTGAAAACTGAAGATATCGTTTTCGGTTATTGCACCGAATTTTTAATTCATTTGGATCAAAATTCGAACTTTGATTTGGTCGGGGTAAGGAGTCAATTGCAAAAATGGGGAGATTCCATTGTTGCTGTTGCGGATGATGATTTGGTAAAAATTCATATCCATACAGAAAAACCGGGCGATATTTTGAATTTTGGTCAGACCTTTGGAGATCTCCAAGGGATTAAAATTGAGAATATGAGGCAGCAACATGCTCAGATTCTTTCTTCCGAATCTGTAGTGCCTTCTCAGAAGAAACAGCTAGTCGGAATTGTTGCAGTTTCCGCGGGCGAAGGGATTTCTCGTATTTTAAAAGGTTTAGGAGTGCAAGAGATTGTCAGTGGAGGACAATCAATGAACCCGAGTACGGAGGATCTTCTAAAAGCAGCCCAGAGAATCTCCGCTGAAAACATAATCTTTTTACCAAACAATAAAAACATTGTTATGGCTGCTGAACAAGCGGCATCGATGCTAGATACACCCGCATTCGTCATTCCTAGTCGTTCGATCCCGCAAGGAATCGCCTCTATGCTCGCTTATCATGCAGATGCAGCCATCGAGCGAAATATACAGCAGATGACAGAAGCACTTGCCCATGTTAAAACCGGTCAGGTGACGAAAGCCGTAAGAGATTCGAAATGGGATGAATTGGAAATTCGTGAAGGGGATTTCTTGGGAATGCTTGAAGGGGACATTGTAGTCAATGGACAAGGACTACCGGAAACCGCGCTTCGTGTGCTTACCATGTTGATTGGCGAGGACGATGAAGTGCTGACGATTTTATTCGGCCAGGATGCCCGACAGGAACAGGCGGAAGAGCTTGCCAGACAAGTCGAAGAGGCTTTTCCACAATTGGAAATTGACGTCCATTTTGGTGGACAGCCCATTTATCCCTATATATTTTCTGTAGAATAGGTTGGTGTACAGGGTGCCAAAGATTTGTATTGTAACAGATAGTACCGCAGATATTCCAAAGGAAATAGCTGAACAGTTGGATATTCATGTAATCCCTCTACATGTTCATATTGATCAGGAAAACTTTTTGGATGGGGTAACGATTACTCCGCTGGAGTTTTTTGAGAAATTGGAGAAGGCGAAGAGTTTCCCCACGACCTCACAGCCATCGCCTACCCATTTCGAAAAAAAATATAGAGAGCTAGCAGAAGTTCATGGTGAGGATGTTCAAATCCTTTCGATCCATTTGTCCAGTGCTTTAAGCGGTACCTATCAATCGGCAAACTTAGCTAGATCCTTTTTGGAAGGTAAGATCGATGTCACTGTGATCGATTCGAAAAAGGCAGCATTTTTCCTTGGGCAGATTGTTGTGGAAACAGCGAAAGCGGCAAACATGGGGAAATCGAAGGAAGAATGTATAGAGTTGATTAGGCGAATGATTGAGGGGCAACGCGACCTGTTCATGATCGATGATCTGACCTACCTGCAAAAAGGGGGGCGAATCGGAAAAGCACAGGCACTGCTCGGAAACCTGCTTAGTCTCAAGCCAATTTTATCCCTCAACGAGCAAGGGGAGGTCTATCCTTTGGATAAGGTAAGAGGGAAGAAAAAGGCCATTTCCAGAATGCTCGAGTACTTTCAAGACTATGCGGGGAATGAAAAAGTTATCTGTTCCGTTCTCTACGGGAAAAATCACGAAGAAGCGGTAGAATTGGCAAAGAAGATTTCAGGGCAATTTAAAGTGGATGAGATCGGGTTGGTGATGCTTGGACCTGTAATTGGTGCACACGCGGGGCCAGAGGCCATTGCTGTCTCTATGATGAAAATATAATGCGGAAGGAAGGGAGGTTGTTATGTCCTTCCTTCTTTCTATTGGGGGAGGGGAGTCAACGATGGAGCCATTGCTATCCCCGGTTACTGTTGTTAAAGGAATTGGACAGGAAACCGCAAAGGATTTGGCAGACTTAGGTATTTTTTCAGTCCATGATTTATTGATGTATTTTCCCACGAGGTATGAAGACTACACAATTCGGGATGTGAGTGAAGTAGGTGAAGGAGAACGAATTACCATCAGAGGTACGGTATACGGGGAGCCTTTGGTGCGATTTTATGGCCGTACAAAATCGAGAATGACAGTAAAAGTGGTATGTGAAGGAATCGTCATTTCCGCGGTGTGGTTTAACCAACATTTCCTGAAAAACAAGCTTGTTCCGGGAAAAGAAATTCAAATCACAGGAAAATGGGAGAGAAGTCGGTTACAGATCACCGTTAGTGAAACCAAGCTGCAAATTTCAGCGACACAAGAACCTTCTACAGATCAACAGATCCAACCCGTGTATTCGGCTACTGCGGCGATTACAATCAAACAACTGAGGAAATGGATGGAACAGGCATTAAAGCAATTCCATCAGGAAATTAAGGAGATCCTTCCGCAAGAAATTTTGAATAAGCACGAGTTTGTCTCACGAAAGGAAGCGATTCGGGCGATCCATTTCCCCCGCTCCACGAAGGAAGGTGGACAAGCCAGGAAGCGCTTAGCTTTTGAAGAACTGTTTTTCTACCAGCTTAAAATGCAGGCCCTGCAGCTTGTACATAAAAAACAAACGAAAGGAGAAGGCCTTCTGATTCCCCTTGAAGAGGTGCGACAGTTTATTCGGTCATTGCCCTATACCTTAACTAAAGCCCAAAAGCTAGTGTTGAAGGAGATTCTCGATGATTTGCAGAGTCCATATGCAATGAACAGACTGCTTCAAGGGGATGTAGGATCAGGGAAAACCATCGTGGCCGCAATTGCCCTTTTTGCAGCGGTAAGAGCGGGATACCAAGGTGCACTAATGGTCCCAACGGAAATTCTTGCTGATCAGCATCTTAAATCTTTGGAAGAGCTTTTATCCCCATATGGAATTCAAGTAGCCCTATTGACTGGCAGTTTAGGGGTCAAAGCCCGAAGAGATTTGCTAGCTGGATTGCAAATGGGAATGGTCGATATCGTGGTTGGAACCCATGCCTTGATCCAGGATGATGTGTATTTTGGGCGGTTGGGATTGGTCATAACTGATGAGCAACATCGTTTTGGAGTGGAACAACGGAAAATTTTGAGAGAGAAGGGGCTTCAACCGAATGTATTGTTCATGACGGCAACCCCGATCCCCCGGACGTTGGCGATTTCCATTTTTGGGGATATGGACGTTTCTACAATTGACGAGCTCCCGGCAGGAAGAAAACCGATTGAAACTTATTGGGTGAAAGGGGAAAAGCTGGATCGCGTGTTAGCTTTCATCAACAAAGAACTGCTGCTGGGACATCAAGCCTATGTTATTTGCCCCTTAATCGAGGAATCTGAGAAGTTGGACGTACAAAATGCACTCGATTTATATCAACAATTGGCAGACTATTTTCAGGGGGAATTCTCTGTTGGTCTGATGCATGGACGATTAACTCCTAAGGAAAAAGATGACGTGATGCAAGCCTTTAGTGAAAACAGGATTCAAGTCCTAGTTTCCACAACAGTTGTAGAGGTAGGGGTCAACGTTCCAAATGCTACGGTTATGGCAGTCTATGACGCAGAAAGATTTGGGTTGGCACAATTACACCAGTTAAGAGGAAGGGTCGGAAGAGGTGCGGAACAATCCTACTGTATCTTGATCGCCGATCCCAAAACAGATACCGGACGCGAACGAATGCGCATCATGAAAGAAACAAACGATGGCTTTGAAGTGGCGAGGCGTGATTTGCAGCTTCGTGGACCAGGGGACTTCTTTGGAACAAAGCAAAGCGGACTTCCGGAGTTTCGGATTGCGGATATTTCCCAGGATTTTCAGAGCTTGGAGCAAGCTCGACAGGAGGCTGTTGCGCTTTTGAAACACGAGGACTTTTGGCAAAGCCCTGAGTTTGCTTTTTTCCGCCAGTATTTGGAGCAGCAAGGGGTATTTGAAGTGAGTGTGTTGGATTAAAGAGCTTCCGATCGTGGGGACCAATCCGAGAAACAGCCTTATGGGACGACCTGTCCCGATTCCGGCCAAATGGGGACAGGATGAGGAGAAAAAAGGGATGGCCTGTCCCGGTTCCGGCCTAATGGGGATAGGGATGGGGAGAAAAAAGGGACGACCTGTCCCGATTCCGGCTTAGCCCCCTAAGTTTGGACACTTTCTCTGTCTAGCTTCATTTATCTTTAAACCGCAATTTTTTTCGGCTGAATTTCATTTTTGAGCCATTTTTTGAAAAATACGGCTGGAGATAAATCTTTGAGACTACCGTGAAGTCTACGTTGATTGTAGAATTCAATAAATTTATCAACGCCTTTAAACGCCTCTTCAAAGGTCATATAGATTTCTCGTTGATAGCATTCCCGCTCTAAAATACTATGAAACGACTCAATGTAGGCATTCTTATTTGGCGATTTAACGGGGATTCGTTCGTGTTCGATGTTATATTCCTTACAGAAATCTCCAAAGTCATGGTTAATAAACTGAGGGCCATTGTCTGTACGAAGAACAGGTTTGGTCTCAGCATTCATGAGCTGACGTCGTAATAGAGCTTGTTTTACTGCTCCTATAATGTCATTCTTATCACAACTTTTTCCCCTGTAATAAGCAACGATAGAGCGATCAAAGACATCAATGACACTAGCTAGAAAGAAGTGGCGATTCAGCCCTGCCACATACCCGTACTTAATATCCATTTGCCATAGCTGATTAGGCCCTGTAATCTCACGGTTATTGGCTAATCGTCGAGGATGTTTCGCCTTCTTCTCACGTTGAGGAAGAAGGATATCCAGCTCCTTGCACAAACGATAGACTTTCTTTTTGTTGATCACAAGTTTATGACGCTGGCGTAAACAGCTTGTTAATTTTCGATAGCCATACACAGACTCTTCCCCCTCAATAAGCTGTAGGAGATAGCTTTTGATCTTCTCATCCGTTCGTTTCTGTCCGGATTGGGTCAGGGAGAAACCTGGGATAGGTCGTCCTCCTTGGGGGGGCTGAGGTCTCTCTGGATGCTTTAAACGATGATAGTAGGTCGATGGGGCCACCTGAACAACCCGAAGAACCCTACGAATAGGAACCTTACGCTGAATTCACTTCTGGGCAACTTCGATTCGATCGTCTAGTATTATTTCGTTTTTTTTAGTAGGTCTTTGAGAATCTCATTTTCCACTTGCAGCTTCCCAATTAGCTTTAACGCTTGATCCAATTGCTTCTTTACATCTTGCTCGTTATTTAGAGAGACTGTTTGTTCTTTATCTTTTTTCCCCATCTCTTCCTCTACCTCATCCCTATATTCTTTAACCCACCGATTCACTGTTTTCGGAGAGAGTTCATGTTGGCGTGCAACAAAGGCGGCATTGCCCCCTGCCAATGCTTCACGCACAATTTTTTTCTTAAGCTCAATAAACTGATTACTATTTAATCCTCTCATCTTGAACACCTTCCTTTATTCTAAATCGAATTGTCGGAAAGTGTCCAATACAGTTAGGGGGCTTTAGAGTTTTGGACCCACCCAGTCACTAAAAGGGGATCTTTGGGAAATAGCGGATCTACTTTCCGTAAAACTTCAACGATCTGACAGAAAGGGATAGTGCCCTAAAGGGTACAAATATAAAGGGCCTACCCATCTCTTTAAAGATTTAAAGCGATACATAAACAACAGAAAAAAAGGCTGACCCAATTTTTCGGGACAGCCTCTTCATTTTATTTTAAAAGCTTTTCGAGATTATGAATGACCTGGTGCAATTCATTTCTTTCGACCCAGTTAAGCATAGGATCCTTAATGTCCTTGCGAAGACACTCTAGAACCCTGACTAAAGTACTATTACTGATTACCTGGTTCACTTTTTCCCTTCTCCTTTCGGTAACCCGGCTGCCATAGTATAGAATACCTTAGGCCCGTGGCTTTGCGCCCTTATCTTTCGCTAAGTTTGCTATTATCGTAGAGTATAATTCCATCATATTACGTACCGCTTCAGAGATCAAATATTTTTTAATAAATTATTGGGAAAAAGATTTAAGTTTACTTTCCATTTGCTTGAGGGTTAAATTATTAAATTCGGGATAACTATACCCTTCTAGTCCTACTGTTTTTCCCCCATCAAAGGGATAAAGTCCCTGCCAAATCCCGACGATCGAATAGAGGTTGGTTCCTGTTACGGGCCGAAGGAAAAAAACATAATTCCCTTCTGCTACAGATCCCGGATATGAATGGTTTAGTTGATCGGAAGCATCCGGAATTGGGGACACGCCTGTGGTTAAGAGATCGATTAAAGGGGTGGCGGTTCCTTTTAGAGTTTGCTTGACATCGATTTTTTGCACGAAATTGACGACGTTCCTGTTTTGCACCTTTTTCCCGGTGGGATATTCTCCGTTAGGTACATCGGCCCATCCAACAACAATCAAAGGTGACATTTCGACTAGATTTTTTGCGTCTTTTGCCTTCGTTCCATCCACTTGGAGCTGCCCGATATTTTGTGCCGAAACAGGAAGACTGAACCCCAAGAAAAGAAGCAGGACAATAAGGTTTTTAAACCAGAACTTCACACTTTTCCCTCCACTCTCAAAGTATTCCTAGACGTTAATTATCTTGTAACAGGCCGCTCATTTTATACGCAGAAGATAATAGGTAAAAAGATAGGCAAGAGTACAATCCTTTTCTTAATTACAGCAATAGAATATGTTGGATTAAAAGAGAGGAGGATTTATATGGCAAAAGTGAAACAGCAAGTAAGCCCTGAGTTTCGAAGGTTATGTAACAGGTTTACGAGAATTTTGGGTGGAAGCCATGAGATTGAAACCGGACCTGTATGTTTTGTCAATCGTCCCCGTGCATTTCGCGCCTCTATTCTAGGAAGAAGGACCCACTCTGCATTGGTTCGACATCAGCTTTTTTCCTTTGAATCCCTCGATCAATCTGGACGTGCGCTTTGTCTAGGAGAAACAGCATGCTTCCAAAATCAAGCGAATCGTTTAATCAGAAATCTGCAGAGAAATGGCATTCAAAAGGTCACAGCGCTTCATAATCACTGGCTGTTTGACAATCCTCGCGTGATGTATATCCACTGGGAATCGATCGATAATCCTATTGCATTTGCAAGGAAAACTAAGCGTTCTATTGCCTTTTTAGGGTAAAATTTGGTTTGTTGATTGCGTAGACGGGAGAAATGAGAGGAGGATTAATATGGCAAAGGTAAAGCAGGGAAGCGCACAATTCCGAAGGCTTTGTAATCAATTTTCCAGAATTTTGGGTGGAGAGCATGAGGTCGATCCGGGACCAGTCTGTTTTGTTAGCCGTTCACGGATCTTTAAAGCCTCCATCTTGGGAAGACGCACCACTTCTCCTTTGGTTCAATATCAGCTCTTTTCCTTTGAATCACTAGATCGCTCAGGACGTGCGCTTTGTTTGGGAGAAACGGCTTGCTTCCAGAATCAAGCGAACCGGCTAATTCGTAATTTGCAAAGACGAGGAATTACTGTGACAGCGCTTCATAATCATTGGCTGAACGAAAATCCACGTTTAATGTATATCCACTGGGAATCCATCGATAACCCCATCGCATTTGCAAGGAAAACAAAAGAGTCCATTGCCTTTCTCGGTTAAACATCAACAAGCCAACTTCGCGGGAGTTGGCTTTTTTCAATTCGGATCTCCTAGCAAGATATTGACACCCCTCTTATTGCCTAATGATTAGCAAATGTTGTTAAATAGGTATAATAGGGGCTAGTCCTCTAAAACAAAAAATACATAGGAAAGAGGTAACAAAATGCCATTCATAAACATTAAAATTACAGACGATAAGGTCACTTCTGAACAAAAAGAACAGCTGATTAAAGGGGTCACTCAGGTGATGGTGGATGTTCTGGGGAAAAATCCAGAGCGCACGTTTGTTGTAATCGACGAAGTCAATACCGATAATTGGGGAATTGGAGGAGAATCGATCACATCCCGCAGACAGCAAGGAAAATAAAGTGAAAAAGTATGATTTGATTGTGCTCGGGGGAGGGTCTGGAGGATTAACGGCAGCTGCTGGAGCAGCTAGTTTAGGGGCAGCGGTTGCCCTGATCCATGCGGGTCCTCTCGGCGGGGACTGTCTCTGGACGGGATGTGTACCAACGAAATCCTTTATACATTCGGCGAAAATGATTTACCAATCCCAAGAGGCAACGCAGTTCGGACTATCCTTCTCGGGAAGCCCGGACTTTAACGTTATGCAAATCCGACTGCAGGAATCAATCGCACAAATTGGTCGGCATGACGATCCTGACCGCTTTCGTCAATTGGGTGTAGATCTTTTTGAAGGGTATGGGTCCTTTTTATCCCCACATGAAATTACAGTGGATGGTAACGAGCAGATCTATGGCAAGCGGATCGTCATCGCCACTGGGTCAAGTCCTCATATTCCGCCTATCCCAGGGCTTGAGAAGGTTAATTATTTGACCAATGAAAATGCAATACAGCTAAAAGATCGGCCACACTCCTTGCTAGTCATTGGGGGTGGGCCAATTGGCGTGGAATTTGCACAATCCTTTGCAAGGGTCGGGGCAGAGGTTACTGTGATCGAGCAAGCTCCTACCATTTTATTTAGGGAAGACGAAGAGCTAGTACCTTATGTAGTGAAGGCATTAGAAAGGGAAAATATTCGGTTGATGACCAATACTGTGGTTTCGAGGGTGAACGGGAGCCATGTCCATGTAGTACAAAACGGTCAAGAAAGCCAAATTTCTGTGGATCGAATCCTTGTTGCCGTAGGGCGGGTGCCAAACACGAAGCGGCTTAATCTTGAGAACGCTGGCGTCCGTGTAGCAACGAATGGTTCCATTGAGGTAAATGATCATCTGCAAACAAATATCCCCCATATTTATGCTGTAGGTGATGTGAACGGGAGATACCCCTTTACGCATACGGCCGGATACGAGGGGAAAATAACCGTCTCCAACGCTCTGTTTGGATTAAAAAGAAAAGCCAACTACAATAATTTGCCCTGGGTAACCTACAGTGATCCAGAGCTTTTTCATCTGGGTTTAACGGAAAAGGAAGCGCGGGAAAAGGTGGCGAATATTCAGGTCTACAAAGCCATGTTGAACGAGATGGACCGCTTTATCATTGACCGGCAGCGGGAGGGTATGATCAAAGTCATCACTGATCGGAAGGGATATATCATAGGTGCCCATGCGGTTGCAGAAGGAGCAGGCGAGTTTATGCAGGAAGTGGTTTTTGCCAAACATCATGGGCACAAGATCGGTGATCTGTCCCATGTGATCCATCCATATCCAACAAAAGTTGGCGGGGTTCAACAGGTAGCCGATCTTTATTGGCGGGAAAAATTATTTGGTGGCCAGTTAAGTAAATGGATTAAACGCTATTTAAAGTGGTTCAGGTGAAAACCACTTTCAAATTTCTTCTTTTTTGTTATGATTAAATAGAACAAAATATTAGGAACTACTAGGGGTGTCTAAGATTGGACTGAGAAAAAGACGCGGTGAAGTCTTTTAACCCTATGGACCTGATCTGGATCATGCCAGCGTAGGGAAGTAGTGTATCAATGTCTATTTCTTACGTTCAGAGCCAGGTCCAAAAAGGATCTGGTTTTTCTTTTTTTATTAAAAAAGGGGGATGTTTGATGACAATACAACAACTTGCACAAAAGTTAACCCATGTTCGTGAACAAAAGCCATTGGTTCATAACATCACAAATGTCGTAGTCACTAATTTTACCGCAAATGGACTTTTGGCACTTGGCGCTTCCCCGGTGATGGCTTATGCCGAGCAGGAAGTTGCAGATATGGCAAAAATCGCAGGAGCCCTTGTATTAAACATTGGAACATTGACAGAGAGTGAGGTCCAAGCGATGATCATCGCCGGGAAATCGGCGAATGAACATGGGGTACCGGTTATTTTTGATCCGGTTGGTGTAGGGGCAACTCCTTATCGCTTGGAAGTATCCAAACGGATTTTGCAGGCACTAAAAATAACAATCATTCGCGGGAATGCTGCGGAAATTGCCAATCTAACCGGTGAGGACTGGTCCATTAAAGGGGTAGATGCTGGGGATTCGACAGGTGATGTAGCACAATTGGCGGTGAAGGCAGCTCGGCAGTTTTCAATCGTCGTGGTAATCACCGGTGAAGAAGATATTGCCACAGATGGGAAGCAAATTTTCTCCATCCGCAATGGGCACCCGATTTTAACAAAGGTGACAGGATCCGGGTGTTTACTAAGCTCGGTTATCGGAGCGTTTGCAGCGGTTAACCCCAATAAACTCGAGGCTGCAGCAGCGGCATTAACCTATTATGGGGTTGCCGCAGAATGTGCCGTGAAAGAATCTGGCGACAATCGGCCAGGAAGCTTTCAAATCGAGCTGTTAAATCAATTATCTCTTGTGACTTCGAAGGAAATCGAACAACTGGCTAGGGTGGAACAATATCAAGCTGAAGGAGGAGAAAAAGATGAGCGTCTATAAAGCATTAACTATTGCTGGATCAGACAGCGGCGGCGGAGCGGGAATTCAGGCAGATCTAAAGACTTTTCAGGAACTGAAGGTGTTTGGAATGTCCGCGATCACCGCTGTTACGGCACAGAATACCCTCGGTGTGCAAGGGGTTTATCCTTTGCCTGTAGAAGCTGTAACCGCTCAGATGGATAGTATTGGCGAGGATCTTGGAGTCGATGCGGTAAAAACAGGGATGCTCTTCTCCAGTGAAATTATTTCTGCAGTAGCGAAAAAAATTCAGCATTACCAATGGCGCAACCTAGTCGTCGATCCAGTGATGATCGCCAAAGGCGGGGCTACTTTGCTGGAGAAAGAAGCCCTAACCGCCTTGACCCGTGACCTCATTCCATTAGCAGCCATCGTTACACCCAATATTCCGGAAGCTGCTACCATCACTGAAATGAAGATCGAAACCTTGGCACAGCGGGAAGAAGCAGCAAAGGCCATTTACCAAATGGGAGCCAAAAATGTCATAATCAAAGGCGGCCACGACGAGCAATCGGAACAAGTGGTCGACCTACTTTATGATGGCCAGCAATTTTATTATCTGGAAGGAAAACGAATTAATACCCGTCATACGCATGGTACGGGCTGTACCTTCGCAGCTGCAATTACTGCAGAACTAGCAAAAGGCAACTCAGTGACCGAAGCGGTGAAAATAGCGAAAGCTTTTATTGAAGCGGCAATTGAAGATCAGCTAGGCATTGGTGGTGGCCATGGGCCAACGAATCATTGGGCATATCAAAACCGCCGCAGAGGGGAGATAAACCAATGTGCACGATGGACCAAGATAAAGTAAGGGCTGCATTACGTGTGTATTTTATTGCAGGAAGTCAGGATTGCCGTCAAGATCCTGTGGAAGTATTGAAGGAAGCCCTAACGGGCGGAATTACGATGTTTCAGTTTCGAGAAAAGGGGAAAACTGCTCGGACCGGTGAGCAAAAGCTGCAGCTTGCCAAGGAACTGCAAGCCTTATGTCAATCCCATGGGGTTCCCTTTATCGTCAATGATGATCTCGAACTTGCTATAGCTTTGGATGCAGACGGGGTTCATGTGGGACAGGAAGACGAGCCTGCTTCCGTCGTAAGGGAACGGATTGGCCCTCATAAAATTTTAGGCGTTTCTGCCCATACGGTGCAGGAGGCTCGCCTAGCCATTGCAGACGGTGCCGATTATATTGGCGTAGGACCGATTTTCCCCACACAGAGTAAAGCAGATGCGAAGGAAGTAAAGGGACCGGAAGGGATTACCGAGTTTCGGCGGGAAGGGATCCAACTCCCTATAGTGGGTATAGGGGGGATAACTCTAGAGAACGCCCATTTGGTCATGAAAGCAGGAGCAGATGGGGTTTCCGTGATTTCTGCTATCACCCATGCTAACTCCATTGAAGAGAGTGCCAAACGTTTTTCCCATATAACAAGTGGTAATGTTAGTTTGTGAATCATTTCACATAGTTGTAACATAGATGAACGAATTTTGTGATATCAATCACAAAATAAAATCGCCCCCCGGATATAATTAAAGCATAAGGAGCGCGCCCCTAAAACAACTAACCACTTGAAGGGAAAAGAGGCGATTATCAATGAAACCATTCACAAAGGCTACATTAGCATTATCGTTAACAACTGTTCTTTTGACAACAGGATGCGGAGGAGTAAAACCGACAGAAGTCGTAGCGCCGAAAGCACAGGCAGCAGCACAGCAACAGCAAGCACCGGAAAATATTAACCAAGCACCAATCCCAATGAAGATGGATCGGAAGGGTACAGATGTCTTCATTGAGATGACTGCACAAGTTACGGATATCCAAATCGATAAGAATGTAACCTATAATGCATGGACTTTCAATGGTGAAGCGCCCGGCCCACTAGTGGTAGTGAATGAAGGGGATACGATTCACTTTACGTTGAAAAATATCGATCCTGATGTACCGCACTCGATGGATTTCCATGCCGTACACGCCGCACCTAGCAAGAAATTTATCGACGTGATGCCTAATGAAGAAGGGACTTTCACTTACAAAGCTAGCAACCCAGGGGTATTTATGTACCACTGCGGAACAAAACCTGTACTCGCACACATTGCCAATGGAATGCATGGCGTCATTATTGTAAAACCGAAAGATGGTTATCCTACTGATAACAAAGTGGATAAGGAATATGTCATCATCCAAAATGAGTGGTACCGTGAGAAAGATTTAGACGATATGACCAATGGTCAACCATCGCAAGTTGTATTTTCGACCAAGGCATTGAAGGATGGTATGCCTAATACAAATGGTGATACCTTTACCTTGAAAGAAAAACCGTTGCTTGCAAAAGTTGGAGACACCGTACGACTCTATATCAATAATGTTGGACCAAACAGAGTAAGTTCGTTCCACGTCGTTGGAACCGTGTTAGATACCGTTTATTTAGATGGAAACCCGAAAAATGTGCTCCATGGCATGCAAACCGTGATGTTGCCAGCAAGCGGAGGGGCTGTCGTAGAATTTAAAGTAGTGGAACCAGGAGATTATACGATCGTCACCCATCAATTTAATGATGTACAAAAAGGGGCCGCTGCCGTTTTAAGAGTAACAGAGGATGGCTTGGACCATGGCGGTAAACCAATGAGCCACTAATAGAGGAAACAAAAGAAAAAGGGCGGGTGCCCTTTTTCTATTTTCTGTTCGCCAAAAAACAATAGTAGACAACTTGTCCCAAAAATTGTATGGTATAAATATATGAACGTTTAAAGGGGATTCAAGGGGAATGTTGGATTTTACAGAAAAGATCAAAACAATCCAAGATATGAAGACTCTGCTCGCTTTAAAAGAGCAAATTAAGGATGAGATTGTCGACAAGAACACGAATTGGCAGACCCGTCTCACCCTTTATAAAAAGGTTAAATTAATCAATGAATTTATAAACGACTTGAAAAAATAGGAATTTGTTTGATTTTATATACATATATTTTATTTAGACTCATTAGGGCTACTGTTTCGGGAGTTGGTTTGTTCCATATCCTTGATCATAGCCCTTATTTTTTTGCAAAGTAGGAGGTGGATGTTCTGAAGTTCTCTGGTCTAGAGCGATCACTGATTTTACAGGCAATGTCGGAAACCTCCTTTGACCTTCTAGTAATCGGAGGAGGAATAACTGGCGCTGGTATTGCCCTAGATGCAGCAACAAGGGGGATGAAGACGGCGCTTGTAGAAATGCAGGATTTTGCTGGGGGGACATCAAGCAGGTCAACCAAATTAATTCATGGGGGACTTCGCTATTTAAAACAAGGAGAATTTAAACAGGTGGCCGAAGTGGGAAGGGAAAGGGCTATCGTATATGAGAATGGTCCACATGTAACAAAGTCAGAATGGATGCTTCTCCCTATCTATCAGGGAGGAACATTGGGCAGGTGGAGCACTTCTTTTGGTCTTTGGCTTTATGATCGGTTAGCCGGGGTGAAGCGGTCGGAACGAAGGAAGATGCTGACGGTGGAAGAGGTTCTTGAAAAAGAGCCTTTATTAAATAAAACGGCGCTTCTAGGCGGAGGCTACTATGTTGAATATCGAACAGATGATGCTCGTCTAACGCTTGAGGTGATCAAGGAAGCGGTTACTCAAGGTGCTCTAGCTGTGAACTATACAAAGGTCGATTCTTTTATTTATAGCAAAGGACAGATCACGGGGGTCCGAGTGACAGATCAGCTTTCGAGACAGGAATACTTCATTTCAGCGAAAAAAGTGGTTAATGCCGCGGGACCATGGGTCGATTTGATCAGGGAGAAAGACGGAAGTCGGGGCGGGAAAACGATTCAATGGACGAAAGGGGTCCATCTGGTTTTTGATCAGCGTCGTTTTCCGTTGCGTCAGGCCATCTATTTCGATACCTTTGACGGGCGAATGGTTTTTGCCATTCCAAGGGATGGGAAAACCTATGTAGGAACAACGGATACGATTTTTCAAGGGGACCCTATGCGCCCAAGAATGGAAAAGGAAGATCGAGTATACTTGTTGGGTGCCATCAGTGGGACCTTCCCTGGGCTATATATAACGGAAGAGGATATCGAATCCTCTTGGGCAGGGATTCGTCCATTAATCGCGCAAGCGGGGAAAAAACCTTCGGAGGTCTCTAGAAGGGATGAAATTTGGTCATCTCCTTCCGGACTTCTCACCGTGGCTGGCGGGAAGTTAACAGGATATCGGAAGATGGCAGAACTGGTTGTGGGACGTATCCCGGGAGAATGGAGAACTTGCCAGACAAGGAATTTACCTATTTCCGGAGGAAAGGTAGGAGGATCTGCTTCTTTTCTTCAATATGTGGAGGAAACGGCGAAGGCATCAGGTTTTTCTTCTGAGTGGGCAAACCAGATCGTTCGTCAATACGGATCAAATGCGGAAGTAATCTTTCCCCTTGCCAGAGAACTAACCGGAGAAGAAGAGAGTTTGCCCACCGAGCTTCTAGCCATCCTTGAATATTCCATCCGTGAAGAAATGGCGGTCACACCGGCTGATTTTTTTGTGAGAAGAACAGGTGCCTTGTATTTTCGCAGGAAATGGGTTGAGGTATGGAAACAGCCCGTTGCCGATTATATGGCCAAAAGGTTTGATTGGAGCCTGGAAGAGAAGGAGAAGCATGTAGCAGACCTTAACCAGTGTTTACAAGAAACTATTTTGGCTGTTGGTGAGGTACCGTGATTTGTTCATAGATGGGAGGACGATGGGTTGGTTTTATCGGAAGCGGTGGTGTAATGAGTAAGGAATGTTCCGGTGTATCAAAAATGGAAGAACAACGGATGACTTCTGTATCCCCGATTAACACAAGGGAAGACCTACTAACTCCTCCAATGTCAATCGATTCTACACTTATTTTTTTATTGGTTACCTTCATATTCATCGAATATTTTCCCTCCTTTTTTGCGCTTCTTTTTCCTTCCATTCGTATGCGGGCGATCCAGATGATGTGTTGACTTCAGTGATTTTGTGGAATCGGGATGAACACCCAACTGAATGGGGCCATAGAATAATATGAAGTACCCTTTAAAAAGGAGCTATAATGATGCCGGCGATGGTTGGGACGGTCAATATTAATAGTCTGAGCGGAATCATGAATATTGGTGATGTCCACAAGATTGCCCCACGGAATTATTCTAAAACTTTTGCTGGCGGCGGGTCCTTTAATTCAGGAGACACTCTAAACGTTCATAACGAAAAAAGTGTGATAAAGGTTTATGACACGGGGAGCCCACAGCGAGATTTTGATACGCAAAAGGAGCAGGTACGTCTATGAATATGAATTTCTTCATTAATCAAAATATCGTGATTCAGCAATTAAGAATTGAGGGATTGTCCAATTCCTCAGTACTGCAAATTGGAAGTGCAGGGATGATTAAGCCTTTATCACAATTATACAATACAGGTGGTTTTACAGGACCCGCACCTGCAGCTGGACCAGGAATTACAACAGGAACGACCAGCGTTGGCGTGATCCCGCCGGTTCCCTATGTTCCTTTGGTTTCTCCATCTGGCTAAGCGGTGATCCACATTGGGAAGTGGCAAAGGGGTGAATGAAATGTACATGGATCGCGAACTCCACCGTTATTTCCAACAGTTAAATGCCTATTTACACGCGCAAAATCAAAAAATAGAGCAATTAAACGAGCAAATAAATCAGCTCCGTCAGGAAATTGTCCAATTAAAGGAAAAAAGTAAGCCGTCTGTCGTTCGCAATGAATATAAATTTGATCTGTTAAAAGTGGAGAAGCTGGAAGGAACGTTAAATATCGGATTAAATCCCAATGGTTCAGATTCCGCTATCGGAGAGTTCGACGTCCAGCAATCTGTAGATGTTCCCCAAAATCAGAGCCAAAACCCCGTGTTTGGTAGTGTGCAGCGACAAATTCACGATTATTTAAAACAGGATGCGTTCCTCGCGATCCAGGAGATTGAAAAGAAATGCGGCTATCCACTGGATGATTCCTATCGGAAGTTTATAATTGACGATGTGAAAAAACAAATCGACAAGAGAATTCATTATTATTTGAAGGAAAACGAAAACTCTTCTCACACATTTAGTGAAGAACAGTTAAAACAGTTAGAAAAATCGACGGTTGAACTGGTGAAAAGGGATATTGAAAAAACTTTTGATGCTTTTATTAGAAACTTACCTGGAAGGGAAACGAAAGAGCCATGAAATTCACGGTAATCAATCATGAGATCACAGTAGGAAAAGTAAAAATTGATGGGATGGAGATCTCCTCCAATTTAATGATTGGGGATGTTCCGAAGATCACCCTTACCTCGTGGTTCGAGACGCCTCCTGAAAATAGAATTGTAGGTGTCACACCAGGAGAAAGGACAACGGAATAAGTATGGAGAGAACATCGAAGGTCGATCAAATTCAGATTATTTCACTTGATAATACATCCATACTTGAAATTGGTGATTCTGAATGTCTTAATCCAAAGACAAAAGCCATTTCCGTGCAGCGGGAACAGGCAGTTTTTTGGGCACATGAATTTAATTATGATGATTATCCAATGTTTTCGCGGGCTATTCCGGTGTGGTCAGCTGATGAGGTGATGGTGAGGGAAACGTATCATATAAACCCGATGATCCAGGTTGGAGAGGTGGAAGTCCCTTTTGTCGCCTCTTCTTCAATTATACATGTAGGTTCTAGCCTTGATTTGCATGCAGAAGCCCGGGTGAAAACGATTCGTCATCTTCTAAGGAAAGGGAACCTGACAGAAGAGGAGGTCTAAACCTTGCCATCCGTTGTTGGAGCGATTAATGTGAACACCAATTCCGGAAATTTAAACGTGGGTGATGTATTTAATATTTCTCCAAAAAGCTCCTCCAAGACCTACTCTGGTCAAGGGGGTGGAAACACGGGAAATGTGGTTAATACACTCAATGGGGTGAGTGCAACGAATACACTCGATACCGATGGAGTTGATCAGCCTATTGCGGGGAATGTTTAGTAAAAACACGAATAGCCTGATAACCGTCGTTATCAGGCTAGATGCGGAATTCTTCGCGAAGTGCGCAGAGGGCGCAATTCCAACATCCTAGAGCTCGTAGATTCGTGTATGCCAATAATAAAGCTGATGTTGGCCAACATCCTTTATACTTTTCCTTTATTCCCTAACTTTCTGCTTTTTATTCATTTATCTAAAATACTCACGATAAATAAAGCGGATCTTTCTTTTTTCTTGTGCGATCTGATGCTTGACGCGAGAAAATGGAAGTTTGGCGTATTTCCCTTTGCGGAGGTTTTTTTCGAAAATATGGGGGAATAGAAAATCGATAAACAGAAGTTGTTTTTCTTTAGCGGAGAGAGGATTGGTTTCTTCGTATTTTTTTAACATTTTTTTAAATTCTTTTCCGTTGAATTTGTGAATCCTTGTATACATTTCAAAAATACGGATCAAATCCTTCGATGGCAAGTCATAGCGGACATCTTCGAAATCGATAAAGAACTTTCGATTCTTGTGGACGATAATATTGTTCTGGTGAAAATCGCCGTGTACAAGGCTTAGTTTTGAATAGGGCTTTGAGATTAACGATGGATAGGAGCTGGATTTTAATTTTTTTAAGGCCAGTTGGCCCATCCTTTGGAAGAATCGGATATTCTTTAAAATATATTTATACTTTCTTTTTTTCGTTCCAGCATACCTTTCCTTCCAATGCTTCATCGTATCTAAACGATTTTGATAATCGGATATCCAGTCATTTTCCGAAAATATATGGGTATGTCGGGAATAAGACAATCCGACAGAGGAATGATGAAATCGTCCCAAGGCCTTCACCACGCCAAATAGCTCTTTTTTGCCCCTCAGGCTCTGACTTTTTCCTTTTACCCATTCGTAAAGCACATAAGGTGAGCCTTCATGCATGAAAAATAGCTGGTGTCTCCTGGTAGGAACAGGATTGGCTAGCTTTACACCTCTTTTTCCAAGCAAGAGCTCCGTTTCTGCAATGAACTGCTGCCTGTCTCTAGGGATAAATAAACTTTTGACTACAAATTTTTTGTCGTCGGTAGTTTTTATTTTACCCACAAAGCTAGATTCTTTTACTGTTTTTATTTTTTCTAACTCCTCAATCTTCAGCCCATAAGCATCTTCGATCGCATCGGTTAGTTTGGACATTTCCTCACCACCCTTTTGATCTTAATAGCATTATATGGATGAAGGTACAAGTTGGTATAGGGGACTACCTATACTTAGATAAAAAAAGGCCCCACTCCCGTGGGGCCAAGCTCTCAACCTAAACTATTCGATAGTTTAGTTATCTGGTTATACGCGGTAGGTTTAAAAAAGTTGCTCTCTAATCTTTGAAACTCTAAAAATTTATGCCCTTTTTGCCTTAAATGAAGTACCGTGTTACGATACTGACAAAGAATCAGAAAGTTTAAAGAAGATTGGTGATTCATGTTGGTTTGTGATGATCGTTATTTTATGCAGAAAGCATTGGAGCAAGCAGAAAAAGCAAAAGAAAAAGGGGAAGTGCCAATTGGAGCAGTCATTGTTCGCGGCGGCGAAATCATCGGAAGCGGGCACAACCTTCGGGAAACAACAAAAGACCCTACCTCTCATGCCGAGATGATTGCCATCCGCGAGGCTAGTGAGCGCTTGGGTGGCTGGCGCTTGCTCGACTGCACCTTATATGTCACCTTAGAGCCCTGTCCTATGTGCGCAGGAGCCATCGTCCAATCGCGTATCGAACGCGTTGTTTTTGGCGTATCAGATCCTAAAGCAGGCTGTGCTGGTACCTTAATGAACCTGCTTGAGGAGCAGAGATTCAATCATCAGGCAGAGGTGGTCGAAGGAGTAATGGCTGAGGAGTGTTCAGAGATCCTCAAGCAATTTTTTCGGGAGCTGCGAGAGAGAAGGAAGAAAGAGAAAGAGGGGAGAGTGGAATGATGTATTACAATAAAGAACAATTACGGAAGATCCGTGAAAAAGGCGAAGAACAACTAAAAGAGCTAGAAAAAGAAAACAAGGGCGATAAATATCGATCAGCTGCAGATATGGAAATCGTCTGTCAGCATTGCCAGCATGATCACTTTGAAAAAGGAGAAGCCTTGCTAAATACGAGGGGATTAACCTTTTTTGACTTAGATTGGCTGAACGGCTCAGCCATCACCTTGGCCTGTACCCGCTGCGGGTTCATTCATTGGTTTGCAAGAGAGGTGCAGAGGGTAGAAGATTAGAGGGGAGTAGTGGGGTTAGGGTTTGGCGTGCCCCTTCAGCTAGGTCTATGATACCCATGCGGGTATACTTTGGGGTGTCGATGGAAAATTGACAGTAACCCCGCTAAAAATGACAGTAAAGCCATCAAAAACGCCAGTAAAACCCAAAACATCGCCAGTAAACGGATGGATCAAAGCCAATTAAATGGGGGAGAGCACATAGGGTCAAGTACAAATTAAAATATTTCATTTTGACTGAACAGATACCCCCGCCTTCTTCCTCTATACTATCCATTTCAACGATTTTTGCCAGTAACGGGTAAAAAAACGCCAGTAAAACCTCCAAATTCGCCAGTAAACCTTTAAAAAACGCCAGTAAAAATGATCTATAGGGGAGGAACGGAAATGAACAGCTGGTTATATACATTGTATTTTATAGTGATCGGGATCGTCTCTTTTTTAACAGGTGAGATTGTAACTTATGTAATGCTTGGTATTATTTTGATAAGCTTAACGAATATCCATACAACCTTAAAAGAAATTTTAGAGGCCATTAAGCACAAGAAGGGATAGTGGGGATTTGAAACGGATGATTGCTACCTTGGCGGGCGAACCAGTGAATTTTATTATTGTAACAGCAGTTTCGTTAGGACTAATGTTTTTATTTTTGTTTGCTCCGTGGCTTACCCCCGAGAACATTCATCATATTGTGGAAAACCATCTTAACAAGCGTAACGAAAAAGTAATTGATTATGGTGTAAGCATTAATTGTGATGGTTGCGGGGTTAAACAGGTTAAGAACAATGCCTTTGGAAAAGACGTGGTTATTGAATATATTGCTGGTGGGGGGCCTTTACCACCCAATACAAAGCTTGATCATATGCAGACTGAAATATTTGTTTCTTTTCTAGGGACCGTGCATGGACTGAGTGTTGCAAATAAAGGTGGGGGTACTTAACAACTTTTTGATGATACTAATATCTCTGAATTAATTATGTTAATATTTAATCAAGTTAAAATAGAGAGTGGGGTTATCACATTGAGTATCATTTATAGTGTTAATACCTATGTTGAAGCTATACAGGTAGCAGAGGTTTTCAAAGCATCAGGTATAAAAAGACCTGTGGAGGATTTAGGAAGAATCCAGAAAATGATAGATAATGCAGATATAACAATAACAGCATGGGATAAAGATAAACTGGTTGGTATAGCCAGAGCAATTACAGATTATAGTTACTGTTGTTATCTTTCTGACTTAGCTGTAGATAAGGAATATCAAAGAAAGGGAATAGGTAAAGATTTAATAAATGAATTAAGAAAACAATTATCTGATGAAATTTCGTTACTGTTGTTGTCTGCACCTAATGCAATGGATTATTATCCTCATGTTGGATTTAATAAAGCTAACAATGCTTTCTTTATTCCAAGACAACGCTAGAAGGGCTTCATAGCTCTTTTTTACATTTTATAAAAGAACGTTTTATTTACAAAATCCATTTATACTTTGGTTGATGCTAAAATGGTACACAGATGATGACTAAATGAATGATAATCATAAGTTCTCTGAATTAGAAACAGAGGTTAAACCATCAATAATGTCACAGACCACTATAAAAAACAAGTGGGGTTACCTAATAAAAGAGTGAATCTAAATACTTTGCCAAAGTGGTTACAAATGTTTTGGTACATTATTATGGGGCTCATGATAATTGGATTTATTCTTTTGTTGATTTCTTGGTTATAAGATGATTAAGCTACTCCAATATGAGTGGCTTGTTTCTTGCAAAGAGCAATTTTATTTATTGAATGGAGTAACCAAATGAACAGAAGTTTATTGAATGATTTAATCCAATACCAAAAATCACATCAAAATAAATGGAATCAATTACTACATTACATTGCCTTTATGTTTGCTTTTATTGGATGGATTTTCCTTTTTATAGATCTAAAAATGACTTTCTTGTTAGCTGTATTACATTATCTATTTTCATGGATTGGTCATTTTTATCTTGAAAAAAATAAACCAGCTTCCTTTAAGTATCCATTATTGGGATTTTATGCAGGATTTATATGGTTCTTTTTAAGAACTTACGAATTGATATCAGGTAAAAAGTTATTACCTTGAATAAAACATGGATTTTGTTCAACTAACGGGCAGTTATGTTTAATAAGGCAATATTGAAATTGTAATGGGGGCTTAGATGTTACTAAGAAAATTTTCAGGATTTGTTTTAACCACTCTCTTAACTGGATTATTTCTTAATCTCTTTTTTGCAATAATGGATGGCTATGATAATTTATTTGCGTCACTTGGTGTTCTTCTTGCAGGTGCAGCTCCATTTATACTTCTTATTGGCTTACCAGTATCTTTCTTATCTGATTACCTAACAAAGAATATAAACGCCAAACAAAGATATAAAAAGGCATTTTTGATTCATATTATCTTTGGTCTAATTATTGGGCTAGTTCTTTCTTTCTTTTTTGAGCATTTAGTACTTGTTGTAATAACATTAATAGCCGCATTAATATTCTGGATAGTTGATGAAATTCTGAGAAAGAAATTTAAGGGTACTAAATAATAATAATTAAAGGGTCGGGTGCGATTGCTTAGTAAGAGCAGTCGCTTCTTTTACAAAATGCGATAGGTTAAGGGGGTTACCGTGTTTGTATTTAATATGCTATTAGTTATGGCAGGAATGGCAATTTTGATATGTATCCTGATTTTCTTTATATACAAAATAATACGAAGCAAAAAGCACTATTTCTCATGGTTCATTTTGATAATAACATCTTTCTTTCTAGTGGTTGCTCTATGGAAGAGTTTAAATTTTTTTAATATTAGCCTTTAACTATTATTAAACAAACGGGTTTCGATAGTTAAATAAAAGCCCTTTCACCTAAATCATAATGGGATAGTTGAGGTGATTTGATGGACATATCATATATATTTTTGGGATTCATGTTTATATGTTTATTGTTGTCTACCTTATCCGCTTTAGTAGCTGTAGGCTACCCAAAATGGTGGTTAATGATATTTAGTGCTATAACATTTTTCCTTTTGTAGGATATTTCAATGGCTATCCAAGATTTGAAGGTTCAATATTTATATTATAATCAGCTAGTAAGGTTTAATTATCTAGGTATAGGCAACAACAAAAATAATTGAATAATACCAGTTAAAGTAGAAATGGAAATTAGTTAATCCTCAGGTACAGTGAGGAAAATCAGGTTACAATAGGTGCTTGATTAGAATGTTCAAGGTGTGATACTATATTTCTTGTCCCCATCGGGATTATCAATGGAGGCGTACCCAAGAGGCTGAAGGGGGCTGACTCGAAATCAGCTAGGGCGTTCACGCGTCGCGGGGGTTCAAATCCTCTCGCCTCCGCCATACATATTAAGATTCTAACCCTTTACCTTTGTTGGTGAAGGGTTTTATTTTCCTGTGATTTTCCAATTAGTAACTGATGCCTGGATTCTCTTTCGGTCTCAGTTTCCCAGAGTGAATCCTCCTCCCTCCATTTCCAAAAACCTCCCTATCCTTCCAATGATAGAAACTGTATCTGAAGGGGAATCTTAACGGGGAGGTGATCTCCATGCGAAAAAAACTTTTGCTGTTTCTTGCCCTGGTCATGTTCTTACCATTTCAATATGCGTCTGCGGCTGCACTGGCTGATATTGAGGTGTTTGATATTACAAAGGGTGAAGTGGTGCAGCGGATCCCAAATAATGCAGAGATGCAGGAAGAGATTATTAAATGTTTGGAGTCCATTACCGGGCTGGCCAAACCGTTAGGATATAAACCTGCGCAGGGTAAAATGATTCGCCTTCCTTTGGAAAAATCATTACAGATTAAAAATCAATGGGTTGACCTTGAGGTCTATGAGGTTTTTATGATTTTGCTACCGACAAAGGATCCATTTTTAATTTTGTATGATGAGTCGAGGAATCCCTATTTGGTGAATTTTAATTACAGCCCGAAAAGGTTGATGGAGCAAATTACAACATGAGATAAAAGTCAGTTTTTGGCGTAAGTTTTTTTATTCTGGGGAATATTTACCATTTATAATCATCGAGGGGATGGTATAATGAAATTAGTTAATCCTTCCTTCTTTGGGTGTGAGAGGGTAATTTTCCTTGGCGTTCCTGGTTTAAGGAACGTCCTTTTGTAATTTTTTCATAATTGTGAAGTATAATGGAATATAGTTGGAGGTTTCATATAGGTAGGTTTAGCATTGGGCGGCATGGTCAAAGATGGGATTATGAAATAGCCGAAAGAAGGAATAACTATGACCGATCCTAATCATGATGATGAAAGAATCCGTAAAATTATTCTCGAAGCACAATTGCTACAGGCAAAGAGAACGATTAAGGCGATTACTTTTGTCACCATTGCTTACTTCGCAATAAAAGGTTTGATCACGGTATATCATTATATCTCCCAGCTCTTCTAAATTTGCTCTTCGCAAAAAAGGGGGCAATTCCCACAGGTACAACGCTTGAATAATTGATATCGAGTATGGTATGCTATGAAGGCAGTCACATCTTGTGGTTGCCACTAAAAATGTGTATAACTTTGTCGTGCTAGACGGGGAGATGGCGGTGCCCTATAACCCGCAATCCGCCTTAGCGGGGTTGAATTCCCATCTGAGGTGCGATCATGTAAGGTCTGTCCTCGTGCAAGTGGTGTTGACAATTGGGTCCTACGCAATGGAAACCCATGAATCTGGTCAGGTCCGGAAGGAAGCAGCCATAAGTGGAATTTTTCATGTGCCGTAGGGTAGCCTGGTTCGAGCTAACTACACGAGTAACGCTTGGTTGGTCGTATCGAAGCTGGGTGCACGACATTAATTTTTTAAAGAGGGAGTCCTTTTCATGGGGCTTCCTCTTTTAACATTTCACCCTAATCCGGCAATTGGTATAATGTCCAAGGGTATAGTATAATGGAAGTATTGAATTCAGGAGATTTGGAGTGTTCCGAATGGGCTACCGTGCTTTATATCGTGTGTTTCGCCCGCAATCTTTTCAGGATGTCGTAGGACAAGAGCCAATTACTCGCACCCTGCAAAACGCAATCAAAGAACAAAGATTTTCCCATGCCTATCTGTTTAGCGGACCAAGAGGAACCGGGAAGACAAGTGTCGCAAAAATTTTTGCGAAGGCGGTCAATTGTCTCAGTGGCCGTGCTGCTGAGCCTTGTAACGAATGTTCAGCTTGCCTAGGAATTACCGCTGGTTCCGTTGTCGATGTGATGGAAATTGACGCAGCCTCGAACCGTGGGGTGGAAGAAATCAGGGATATACGCGACAAGGTGAAGTATGCCCCTACAGAAGTGCGGTTTAAGGTGTATATCATTGACGAAGTCCATATGCTTACGACAGAAGCCTTCAATGCCTTATTAAAGACATTGGAAGAGCCGCCAGAGCATGTCATTTTTATCCTTGCAACAACCGAACCCCACCGCTTGCCGGCTACAATTATCTCCCGGTGTCAACGCTTTGATTTCCGCAGTATTTCTGCTAAATCGATGATCAGCAAACTGCAATACGTTGCGGATTCGAAAGGGATCCAAGTTTCCGATCAGGCGCTTTCTTTGATCTCTCGAATCTCTGCAGGTGGAATGAGGGATGCGTTGAGTCTATTTGACCAAGTATATTCCTATTCGGGAAATCAGATTGAGGTGGAAGATGTCGTGGTGATCACCGGCGTCGTTTCCCAGCAATTATTGAATCGGCTAGCAGAACAAGTGTATAGTAAAGACATTGGTTCGATCCTTGAACTGATCCAGCAAGTTACGGCGGAAGGGAAAAATCTAGAACAGTTTCTGGATGACGTCTTGATGTTTTACAGGGATTTGTTATTATACAAAACAGCCCCGCAATTAGAGGAATTAGAGCATCGCACATTGGGTGACGAAACATTTGTTGATTTGGCTAATCGTTATTCAGCAGAGCTGCTTTATCACATTATCGAAGAGCTGAATAAGGTGTCCGGGGAGATGAAGTGGTCCAATCATCCGAAGATCTTGCTTGAACTTGGATTTATTCGTTTAGTGGAAGGACTCAGCGACTCCGGTGAAAAGACGGATCTTCCGGAAATGGAAGGGTTGCTGCAGCGGATTGGCCAATTAGAAAAAAAACTTAGTCAACTTCAGTCAGTAGGTGTGGCAACAGGTACTGCACCAACGGTCACATCTACACCTGTGGATGCTCCGACGCGAAGGGAAACACCGAAGCGCGCAGGCATGCCATCGACAGTGAAAATTTCCGAACAACGGATTAAGGAAGCAGCAGCATCGTCCAGTCCACAAGAGCTTCAGAATGTGTTGCAAAAGTGGCCTGAAGTGCTGAACAAAGTGAAGAAAAGAAAGATTCAGGTACACGCCTGGCTGTTAGACGGAACGCCTGTTGCTGCTGGTAATGGTGGACTTGTAGTAAGTTTTAAAAGTGCGATTCACCGGGAAACGACTGAGAAACCGATGCATCGCCAATTAATTGAAGAAATAGCGATGGCTGAACTAGGGCAACCCTATGAATTACTTACTTTAATGGAAAATCAGTGGGAAGAAATAGGCTCCAACACAGGACATTCGAATGGGATGGAGCAGGCTGATCAGCAACCACAGGTGGCAGAGGATCTGTTTGTGGAAGAGGCAATTAAGTTGGTTGGTCGACAGCTTATTGACATAAAAGATTAAAGGAGGAAACAAGATGCGTGGCGGAATGGGAAATATGAACGGCATGATGAAACAAATGAAAAAGATGCAAGAGCAAATGATGAAGACCCAGGAAGAATTAAAATTAAAGACGGTGGAAGGAACTGCCGGCGGTGGAGTAGTGACCATTGTTGCTAATGGACATAAGGAAATTCAAGAAGTGACGATTAAGCCAGAAGCGGTTGACCCGGACGATGTGGAAATGCTTCAGGATCTTGTCTTGGCAGCTGTAAATGATGCTTTGAAAAAAGTGGATGAACTGACTGCAAAGGAAATGGGTAAGTTCACTGGCGGCATGAATATTCCGGGATTATTCTAAGGTGACCTAAGTGTATTATCCGGAACCGATTGCAAAATTAATAGAGGGTTTTACCAGGCTTCCGGGAATTGGACCGAAAACGGCCACTCGTTTAGCCTTTCATGTGTTAAATATGAAGGAAGAAGACGTAATTGATATTGCGAAGGCACTGGTTAACGCCAAGCGGAAGCTGCTTTATTGCTCACATTGCCAAAACATAACCGATGTAGACCCATGCTATATTTGCAGTGATAAAACGCGAGATAAGTCCTGTATATGTGTTGTTCAAGACCCAAAGGACTTAATCGCCATGGAAAGAACGAGGGAATACCATGGACAGTATCATGTATTGCATGGGGCGATCTCTCCCATGGATGGGATTGGGCCAGAGGATATTCGTCTGCCCGAGTTGTTAAAACGATTGCAGGATGAGCAGGTTACGGAAATGATCCTAGCGACAAATCCCAATATCGAGGGGGAAGCCACAGCCATGTATATCTCTCGACTAGTCAAACCAATCGGCATCAAAGTCACCCGGATTGCCCATGGGCTGCCGGTTGGCGGAGATTTAGAATATGCCGATGAAGTCACCCTGACCAAAGCACTGGAAGGGCGACGCGAAATCTAAGAACCCGAAAGGGTTCTTTTTTTATAGAGACAAGCATAGGTTGTATTGAACGTGGAGGTGAAAAACATGTTTGCTGAACGGAAACAAAAAAGGATAGCCAGGAAGCGGATATGGGAAGAGAGGCAACAGCTTCTTCGCGGGGTGGATCTAGCGATGGAACAATGGCGTTATGTTACTACACATCTCGATGAGGGTAGCCGAAAATATGACATGATCGAGATCATGGAACGCAGGTACATGTTTCTATTAAATACAGCAAAGAAACAAAAATTGCACGCCTTATTTTAAGTCAGGAGGGATTGAAAGTTGGGAGCATGGATTTGGCTCGTTGTGGGGCTAGGGTTGGTAATGGTCATATTATTGATTGGTCAGTCAGCCTGGCGTCCATTACGCTGGGTGGGGTATGGATTGTTTAAGATAGCTTTAGGTGCCATTTTGCTTTTTGTATTTAACTCGTTTGGAACGTATTATGATTTTACTATTCCAATTAATCCCGTAACAGCAGCGATGTCCGGTTTCCTCGGCCTTCCGGGTCTTGTCTCGTTAACCATTATCAAAGCCTTTCTAATCTAGCCTTCCATTTGACAAAACTTCACCTTAGAAATATAATAATGAAAATCATTATCAAAAAATAATTGGTAGGTATTATGAAATCAAGCTACACGCTTTTTTCTCTTATTTTTCTTACCATCCTAACGATCGCTGTCCGCCTCCCATTGATGGGGAGATATGCGGACAGTTTTGATGCAGTCGATTTTGCCCTTGGGGTGGAAAATTTTGATGTTTTCGCAATGCAACCGCATTTTCCTGGTTATCCTGTGCTTATGCTCTTCGCCCATGGAATCAATCGAATCATGCATGACCCCGTCCAATCCTTGGCCTTTCTTAACATTTGCAGTGGATCGGCCTTGATCGTTCCCGTCTATGTGATCGCAAGCAGGATCTGGGATCGGAGTATTGGATGGATCGCAGTGGGACTAGTGGCTGTCAATCCCTTGCTTTGGATCTACTCTTTGCAGCCGATGTCCGACCTGCCTGGAGTACTGGGCATTGTAAGTTCTGCTGCCTTTGTTGTACTTGCCTGGAAGACACAAAAAGGGGAAAGATCGCAATGGATTTTTGCAGGTTTGGCGATTTTTCTATTTGGGTTGGCAATGGGGATTCGGCTTTCTTATTTTCCTTTTTTTATCTTTCTTTTTCATCTTATTATAATTCTTCCACGCTCAATCAAGGGTTATCTATATTTAATTGGGACAGGCTGTCTATCGATTTTGCTATGGTTTATTCCAACGGCTCTTCACGAAGGAGGTGTTGTTCCATACTTGCAAATGGGCATGGCCTTTACCGAAGGGCATTTTACCGAATGGGGCGGCACGGCCTTGGATTCCCAATTTTCCCTGATGGACCGGGTGCGCATCATTATGGGAGAACACCTAATCTTAACCGGGGGGATCGGATGGCTTGATTGGGAAGTCAATGAATGGATAACCTGGTTAAGCATACTGCTTTGGGCTTTGCTTTGCGTGTGGCAGTATCGAAACAATCGAACGGCTTTCACCTTTTTCCTTCTAACTAGTGTACCATATGCCCTTTGGGTCCTGTTCGGGCAAAATGCGGACAAGCCAAGGCATATTCTCCCTCTCATCCCATTTTTATTGATGGCTTTTGCCCCTTTATTTGGGTCAAAAAAGTGGAGAAAACAGACGGGACCTATTCTTTTGTTGATTCTACTTTTATTTGGTACGATAGGATGGGAGAAGGGAATCGAGTATCGGCAGACCACTTCACCGATGATTCAACTAGTTGAATACTTGGACTATCACTATCAGGCAAATAACAGCGTGATTTTCACTTGGGAAGAAGAGCGCGTCATTCATTATTATCAACCGGAATGGGATGCAGTTCGGCTAAAATCATTTGATTATTTTACTAACAAGGTTTTGGTTTATGGTATCGATCCATCCAAACATCTTTTACTTACCGATCATGTCTTGCAAGGCTTCGGTACACAGCAAGAAGAAATATTTCCCTATCTTAAAAAGGTTGCAGTTTTTACGGGAAGTCCTCTATTTGATCCGGTTTATCATGAGATTACGTTGTACGAAGCAAAGCCAAGCTTATTGCAATACTTGAAAAAGGCGGGTTCTTAATCCATGAAAAAAGCATCAAAATTTGAAAAAACAGCGGCAAGGTGCTGGAATATCCTGAACGAAGGAAGACCCTTTACCCCGGTATTTGTGATAGGGGTGTTTTTGCTATTCTCTTTAGAAAGTCTAGGAACAGCGGAATTTTGGCCAGCCTTCCTCATCAGTTTGGCAACTGTATTGCCTTTGTTAGCGATTTATTTTTGCTATGATTTTCCTTTGCATTTACGAAAATTTCTTTGGTTTCCGTTTGCGGCAGCCCTCCTTCTCTATAATGCACCGAGTCTTTCGTTGCTTTTATTTGCACTAGGGCTTTATTTTTTCTTTACCGTCATTTTCTGGGGGACAATTTATTATCATTTGCGAATTGGGACAACCCTCTGGAACTTTACCCGTTTTTGGAAGCTAGTCTTAAAAAATAGTGATTCGACAAGTGGCAATGCGCAAGAGCAGATTCCCAAGTTTCTCACCGTGCTTGCTTTGCTGCAGGGAAATTTCCAACACGTTCAGACGGGGGAAGGGGTGCTGTGGACGACTACACTTCTTTTCACTTTGGCTGTTTGGGCCTATAGCAAAGGCATTCACCACCAGCTGTTTAATTGGAAACCAGAGGAAATTGCGACCTACACACAAGATGAAGCACCCAAAAAGGCACTTGCCGACCGGGTGATCATGGTGGTCATTGATGGTTGTCGAAAGGACCGTTTGGCTGAGGCAAATACTCCTTTTATCGATTGGCTGCGGGAGAATGGGACCGAGTACACGGAGATGGAAACAGTCTATCCTGCACGAACGGTTGTCTGTTTTTCCTCAATGTATACAGGCACGTATCCAAGGGAGCATGGAATTACGAGCAACATGGTCTATAAATTAGGGATTCGCTGTGAAAGCATTTTTGATAGCTTGCGCAAGGTTGGAAAGCTGGGTCGGCTGCTAGGTGTTGCCCACCTAGTAGACTCTTTTGGCGGGGACGTCGATACGTACCCGGCAGTGGCCAAAAACGATGTGGTCGATAGTATGATTATCAAGCGGGCAAAAGAGATTATGACCGAGAAGAATCCCGATCTTTTCATAGTCCAGCTGATTAGCACGGATCAGACGGGGCACAGCAGGGGGGCTCTTTATCCGGAATATCGAGAAAAAATTGAGGAAGCCGATGCGCATGTCGCAGATTTTTATCATTGGTTAAAAGCAGAGGGATACATGGAAAACACCGCATTTATTGTCGCGGCTGACCATGGGCAGTCCGATGGGATCGGGGGTCATGGGCACCTGGATGAAGGGGAGCGCTTCGTTCCGTTTATTCTCCATGGCCCGATGATTCGCCAAGGGGTGAAAGTAGCAGAAAAGCATTCGCTCGTTTCAGTTGCTCCAACCATGGCCTATCTGCTAGGGGCCCCCTATCCGAATAAATCGAGAGGACCGGTCTTAATGGAGGCCATAAGAAACGAGGTGGAGCATCGTCATGAAGAAAAAGTGCATCGTTGTGATCCCAGCGCATAATGAGGAAGAGGCGATTGGACAAGTCATCCGTAAGGTCCCCCGTTCTTTCCGTGAGGATCTGGACGTATCGGTGTTGGTCGTGAACGACGGATCAATAGATCGCACTGTACAGGTGGCGATGGATGCTGGGGCTGACCATATATTATCCATGCCAAAAAATTGCGGTCTTGGGGCAGCGGTGCGAACAGGGCTTAAGCAAGCCTATGATTGGGGTGCTGATGTCGCGGTGATGATTGATGCGGATAATGAATACCCCGCAGAAGAAATACCAAACCTAATAGAGCCAATTTTCAAGGGTCAGGCAGATTATGTGATGGGCTCCCGTTTTATGGGGAAAGTAAAAGGGATGAAGTTGCACAGACGGTTCGGGAATTATTTCTTTACAGCGCTGCAGATCCTTTTATTAAGAAGATGGATTTATGACGGTCAGTCTGGATTTCGGGTTTTTAGCCGTCCGGTTTTAAACGATTTGGAAATCATTCATGACTATAATTATGCTCAGGTCATGACACTAAATATTGTACGGAAAGGGTACCGCATGATGGAGGTGCCGATTTCCTATCAAGTGAGGACGACGGGTAGGTCGTTTATCAAGTTTGGGGCTTATCTCAAACATGTCATTCCCGCGATTTATAAGGAAATGTCCAGGCCTGTGGCAACAGGGTCCAGGAAACAGGTATACCCGGCATTAACGGGCAGTAATCCCCAAACTTCAAAAGTTTTAGAAACAAAGTAAGGTAAGGGGGATAACTGCCCGTAAATGCCCGATAAGTGCAACTAACCATCAGAGGGGAATATTGGATTGGAAAATCCCTTTCTGATGGAAGTTTTCTTTTCCGCTTAGGAAAGTTTAAGTTCATTAAAGTATTAAAGTGAACAAAACTTTACTAACGGCATGAA
>Ga0182738_1001249_pt1 | contig 32416 bp, 25 predicted proteins | sample eDN5th30CBELigMG_FD_128876 | JGI IMG/M metagenome (GOLD analysis project Ga0182738, IMG submission 128876) | Enriched Miracle-Growth compost microbial communities from Emeryville, California, USA - eDNA 5th pass 30_C BE-Lig MG (version 2)... ...
CTATTCTCATATCCAGTGCTTTGACTATGTAGAAAATTTGCAATGGTGTGAGGTAATCCAACATCTTTGGTGTATATGGGAGGGTTACAATTCCTGTCATACATTCTCCTGTAGGATTGGGTGAGGATTTATTCAAGAAATAACAATTACCTTCTAAGAAATGGTTGTAGAAGGCCATACAAGGTCTCATAAGGAAAGAAAGACCTTTGTAGACATCTTGGTAAGAGAGATTTTTTTGCATTTTGCTCAGCTCAACAACAACCTCCCAAGGCCATTTATGCTTAAATACTTGTTCTTCTGGCACCTTTTTATCAAGTTCTAGAAATTTAATGGTTAGATATTATTCTAAAAAGCTCGAAGTTACCAGCGCTGGCATATTTTTCGAGATCTTGATATCGAATAGAGTCGAACTTTCCAGAGCTACATTTGAGGTTTTTGACCATGATTTCAATATCAAGAGAAGCGAGATCTTTACAAGTCTCAGAAGCAGGTTTTTTATGCAAATGATTATTGAACAAGAGGTTTTCAATTTTTCTGATAAGACTGGCTTTGTCTCCAAAACAATTCAAGCTTAATGAATAACAAGAAGATCTGATCTTCCAATATGGATCGATTCTCACAAAATTGAATTCTAGATGATATGAGGATTAGGATTTCGATGAAAAGGAAACTCAAGTTTTACCTTTGAATTCTTGCTCATTGAGGATGTGGTCCTCGTCATAATATTCAGGACGTACAAGATTACTGTTCATCAAGGTAAAAGGAGGAGAACTTGTGGTTAAGAGTTCTGTGTTTTATTTGAAATAGAATTTGCGGGGATTACTTTTAAATTAAAAATTGGGAGAAAGAAATGAAATTAGAATACAATGTAAAATAGTTGTGTAGTTTTCATTCATTTATGTAAATTCAGCATACATAATGGAGCCGATAGTAACAAAGAAGGCAATATAAATGAAATATAAGAAATAACCATATCTTTTTGAAATGACGAATTTCTTGATCCATCCATAAGTTAATGTACACACGATACTGAACATTGAAAATCCAATCAATAACAGATTTATATGACTATACACTGTGTCACCATACACCCTTATTGCCACTTTTCCCACTCTCATATACATCAACAGTCCAAATCCTACCTGCAAGTTAAAGAACTGACCAGCCATAATCCCTGAAATAGCCATAACTCCTCTTCCATTTTTTGCAAGAGCAACGTCCACAAAGAAATCGTTCAATGAATTTCCCCATGCTAAAACTGTCAATCCAATAAAATTTGCAGGAAGCCCACTGGCAATTTTAAATAAGGTGAGGAGATCCATCAGCAAGTCTGCGACCATATTCAGCCAAATTGCCCCCATAATTACTGCAAACAAAAGCAGCACTTTCTTTAAGATCGGTATATAGCGAGGAACTCTTCCTATGACCCACAAAAGGACTCCCGAAGAAACCGACGCATACAGATAAGTCATCCAAAAGGCATTTTCTGTATGGTGTTTTTGAAAGAGTCTCGTCTCCCAAAGAGCCACAAATCCGCCCAATAATGGGTAAAGGACTAAACGAAGCAGGCTAAAATTTTGTTCATCAATCAAGGGGATCGTCCAGTCTCTTGCAACGTTAAAGGGAAATTCAATAATGCCCCATATTTTTTGGAGAATAAGGAGAGTGGATCCAAAGCAGTGGAAGCAAGGATTTGAAGAGCTTTTCCATTCTTCTGCTACTTCAACAAAGAGAACAGAATCTGTGGGAGCTCTGTCAGGTTTGAAAATGGAGCTGTGATCCAGAGCAGGAGGAAGACCACCACTGACACCTTGTTTATTCTCGATATGCGGCATATGGAGTTGTTGTTGAGAATGGACACGAGCAGAGAGCTCCATTTCTGAAGAGAGTTGCTTTTTCTGTCTTTTGGAAAGAAGGACTTCTTCACCATCTGTTTTATGCTTTTTGAATCGATACTCTTGGATCAAGACAGTCACAATAAACATGCCATAAATTGACACGAAACCAATCACATGAGCTTTATCTATGGTTTTAAGAGTTCCCAAATAGAGTAAATATAACTCTGCCAACAAATAAAATCCACAATCTCTTACCAAATTTTTTGAAGGAAATGTTAGCGATTTGCATTGTCTTACAACTCTCGCAAGAACGATCGTCGTTGTAAAGACTGAGGCACCAAATAGGGCACCAAAGGCAAGATCAATACCTCCTTGATGCCGAGATTCTCCTGCCACAATGGCAGAAATGACATCCGGGACTCCATTTGCTAAAGCAATTAACGTGACGCCGGCTAATGCTTCAGAAAAGCCAAGGAATTTAGCAGCAGAGGATAACGAAGGTTCAAGATAGCGTTCAGCGGTGGAGGAAAGGGTATAGAAGCAAAAGAAGAGCCAAAGGATGGAGATGAGTGCCATAATAACGTTGTTTTCAGTAAGAGTACAATAATAAAGAGAGAGAGTGTCAATATGAGTGGTATTGCCTTCACAATAAAGTTGGACAAAAGCACATTTGCTTAAAGCTCCAAATGAGAAGTAATTATGAATGTTGGCATAGGAACATTCCGGTTGCATTGTAGAGTTGAGAGTGGTTGAGTTTGAAAAAAATCCCAAATTTTAATTTTCTTCCTTTTGATTTTTTTGAAATTAATTTCAGTGAAATTCGTTTTTAAACGAGTAAACATTTCTATGCATTTATATCTACATTGAACAATGAATAGATTGAAGTTTTATTTGGAAGTTGAGAATTTGGTTGTTTTCAGAAGGGAAGTTGACAACAGTCGATGTGAGTTGAGAATTGGATCTTGATCAAGAAGAGGATGTGAAAACACTGAGGTGTGAATAAACCCCCTTGGACATAGCAAAGATTTGTTGTCAGGATTTCAGCATGTTATTTATTTGCTTGCCTTATCCAAAAACTCCATTACACAATCCAATAAATGAAACCCAATACAAACAAAATGATTACGCACGTCATCTTGACACCATTTAAATTCGTACAGATAACAGTTTTTATTAGTACTTTTTTAAATTTAGCTTGTATCCATATTATCCTAGTGGATTTCAAACACTATGAATAAACTTTTCATCCTCTGTTTGTTTACGATCAGCCTACTCCCAACTGGGTTCTGCGCTCATCGTAACCCTTGGTTCTCTGAACTAACCAAGCCCCAACCTCTATGCAATTATAACGCTTCAGCTCATCTGAATATTCACATTTCAGCTCACACCCACAACGACATTGGCTGGCTCAAGACTATTGACCAATATTACTATGGCGATAAACGTGATGTTGACATGCGGGGCGGTGTCCAATACATCTTGGACAACGTCGTTAGCGAGCTCTACAGAGATCCTAAGAAGAGATTCATTTATGTTGAAATGGGCTTCTTGAAAAGATGGTGGAACCAACAAGACCCTGACACTCAAAATATCCTCAAGCAGCTTCTTGCTAACGGGCAATTTGAATTCATCAACGGAGGCTACTGCATGAACGATGAAGCTGCAGTTTACTATGAAGATAGCATTGACCAAATGACCCTTGGGCATGACTTCCTCCTCAAAAACTTTAACTATATCCCTGAAATTGGCTGGCATATTGATCCTTTTGGCCACGCTAACGCCCAAGCCTCATTATTCGCTCAAATGGGTTTCAAGGCTTTCTTCTTCGGCAGAATCGATTATCAAGACAAGACTCGAAGACTTAACACTGGAAATATGGAAACCTTGTGGATCCCCGCTACTTCTCAAGGACTTGAAAGCGCCATTTTGGCTGTGGTTACTTATAACACATACTTCGACGTTGGCAACTTTGACTTCTCATTGTATTCCAGCAATAAGCCTATTGGTTTCGATCCTACCTTGGAGGATTATGATCTTCCTCAAAGAGCTGATGACTTTATTGCTTGGTTCAGGCAAATGGAGCCTTCTTATAAGTCAGGAGAATTGTTCCAGACATTGGGAGAAGACTTTGCTTTCCAAGATGGCCATATGGACTTTAAGAATTATGACCAACTTTTCAAATATCTCAGCGCTAATGCCCAGAAATACAACGTCAACGTGACTTACAGTACTCCAGGACGCTTCATCAAAGCTCTTTACCCTCTTAACCTCAAATTCGAGGAAAAGACTGATGACTTCTTCCCCTATGCTGATGGCCCGAATGCTTATTGGACTGGCTATTTCACAAGTAGAGTTTCCATTAAGGGAGCTGTGAGAAAACTCGGGCGCTTTACTCAAGCCATGAAGAAACTAGCCACTCAGACTCTTCTTCAAGGCACTTCAGCTTATGTCAAGAACAATTTCCCTGCAATAGATTCTGCCTTGTTGACTTTAGAAGAAGCTATGGCAAACGGCCAACATCATGATGCTGTTACTGGCACTGAAAGACAAATTGTTGCTGAGGATTATAAGCTTTATTTTGCCAAGGGAGAAAATGCTGTTAAGCAACAATTCCTTTATCCTTTGTTACAAGAAAAAGTCACTAGAGATCTTGGCCTTAAGAACCTCCAGTTCAGCACTTGTGAGCTCAATACTTCTGCAGTTTTCTGCGGTACTACTTACAACAACCTCAAGAACAACAAGCCTGTTTTATTGGTGATCAATAACCCTGCTCAAACCCGTAATTCTACCGTGAGAGTCAAGGTTCCCGATGGAAACGTCCAAGCTACTGATATGAACGGAACTTTGATTGACACTGATGTTATTTGCTCAAATAGTACCGACACAACCGACTGCGATCTCTTCTTTAGAGCGAATTTTGAAGGATATTCCATCTCTTACTTCTACCTCAAGCCCTCAAGTACTTCTAATCAGCGTGCTGCTCAACAAATCACTTATGGAACCGAGTACCCCATTAACCCCACACAATCAATTTCTCTTGACGCTAGCCTTCAAAATTTTGTTCTTAAATACTGCCGTGATTCCCAAGGAAAAGATTGCCTCAGCACAATGCTCAACGTTCAATATAATTATTACAAGAGTTATCAAAGCACTAATGGTCAAAATTCCGGTGCTTACATCTTTAGACCCACTAACGACACTAATGCTGGATCTATCACTTATACTCAACCAGTTTCTGGGTCTATTTACCTCGGAAAGAACCTTATTCAAATCCATCTTAACCAAAAAGTTATCCTCACTGACCTCAGAATCTACAATGATATCGCTCAAGGTGTTGAAATTAGCTCCTTTGTGGACTCCATTAATGTTGCTGATAACCAAGGCAAGGAGATTGTCCTCAAAGTCGGCACTCCATTTATCACAGCAACCAACAATGTTTTCTATACTGATTCTATGGGTTTGGAAATGCAAAAGAGAGTCTTGAATTATCGACCTACATGGAATTTAACAGTCAACCAGCCTGCTTCAGGAAACTACTACCCTGTTCAGTCTGCTATTTATATTGAGGACCAAAATACTCAACTTAGAATGGCTGTGATTCCTGATAGAGCCCAAGGGGGCGCCAGTTTACAGACTGGTTCAATTGAATTGATGATCCATAGAAGAATGGTCGCTGACGACGCGAGAGGAGTAGGAGAAGCCTTGAACGAAAAGGATTGGGATGGTAACGGAATGAGACAATGGGTAACTCACACAGTTTTGTTCTCAAAGCCTGGTTATATCGAAACTCATTATAGACAGATTCAGTACAACAATGATCAACCAAATATCGTCATTTTGGCTCAATATGACTCTTCATCATTTGCTTTTGTTGAGAAGAAGAACTCCCCTGAAGCCATGAAAATGTATGAAGGACTTGATTTGGATTATATCAAGATAATGGCAAGACCATTGACTACTTTGAAGTTCTTGTTTAGATTCCAAAATTTGGATGAAACTCAAACAAGAAGCGTGAGCACTAGTGTGTTCCAAGGTCAAGCTTTGAAGCTTGCAAAGGTGACCGAAATGGCATTGTCAGCAAATCAGGCGAAGGCTGATATGGTGAGGAATAAGTTTAATTGGAATGGCAGAGTGTTGAATAATGCCTCGTTCGTGAATACTGATTATTTGACCTCTGATCACTTTGCTCTGAGACCTCTGGAAATTAGAACATTCATCGGTGAATACAATTATAACGCTAAGCTGATTGAAATGTGATCAGGGGGTTAGATGAGGTTGAAATAATATTTTATGATATTTGTTGAAGATAATAATAATGATGATAAGAAAATAATTTCTTGATCTAAATAAGATTTATCTAATGAAAATATGAATAATCTCAACAGGAAAAATTCAATTTTCTCTCTTTCATAATTTTTTTTTTACTTTTTTTTTTTTCCAAAATTTTTTTCTCTATCAAAGAAACAAAAAAAACACACCAAATGTTTTCCCATCCTCGCAAGAAAAAATTAACGAAACTGTCTAATTACGCCTAATTAAACATAATTTTTTATTAAAACTCCCCAATGAATCAGATTCCGAACCAAGCACAAGATGACATGGAGCACTTTGAAATGGAGGGCTTTTATGAATATAAAGGAATCGAAAAATACAACCCCACCCAAGAATTCCTCAAAAAAGTCTTTCTTCTCTCCAATATCCAGGTCTTCCTCTATACAATTCTCTACTTCACTTTTCATCAACCAATTACCAATTATTTTGAGAAAAACGACTCTTATGGAACAGTCTTTGTCATTTACCTTGAAATTACTGGCATAATAAATGTCTCTTCTTTCCTTTGTACTGTTTGCTGTGGAAATTTTATTCGATCAAGAGATTATCTTTCTTATGGAATCCTCGCATTGAGAATAGTTGGGATCTCTTTGTTCTTGTGTGCTTTTAGCAGCTCCTTCAAACAAACTCTCTTCTTAATTCTCACTCTCCATACAACCTTGACATTATTTGCTCACTATAATGTCAGTGCAGAATTTGCTATAAAGAGTACCTTAAAGTGGGTAGCTGCTTGGGCTGGCTTGATGATTTGCTTGCTTTCCCTCAAGGATATGATTTCTGAAGATAGTTTCAGTCTTTCTGGAGTATTTTTGGCTGTAATGAAGGTGTTTATTTATGGAATATATTTGGTAGTGAACGCTTCGATACTTTTGGGAAAAGATGAAGGATATGAAGTAAATCATCATGAACATGTTTATGCTGCTTTGTTGTTGCAGTTTGATATGACTGTGGTTGTTGCTAATGTGACTCGATGCTACAAATTCATCACAAAAAGGCAATAGCTAAGGTTGTATAAAAATCTTTCTTCAAGTACTTATTTGTATATGGTTTATCTCAAGAGAAAGATATTTTCATTATTTTCAATCTTTGAGAAGGAAAAAATTTTTCTTGAAAGAATCCTCATAACATACTGTAAATTTTCTAATTAAACCTGGTTGGGATGAAAAAAGGGGAGAGATAATGCCAAAATCTCCAATGTTAACAATATAAAATAAAATTCTGATCCAAAATAATAATTTCATAAAAGACACGACTACAAAATTTCCCTATGGCTAATTCCCACATAACCCACCCCTCCATCCAAGATAGTAACCCTCAACACAATAACAATCCCAAAATCAAGCCACTTATTCAAGGCAAATCCAAATGGAGATATCAAATGCCTTCCCATCTTCTGTATCTAAACAAGTACAAGCCCAAAGCGCTCTCTAAGGTCATTGTCACCCGCTTTGATTCTAAAATCCTGGAACCTAGTGGTATGAGGAGGCTTCGGAAAGCGTTAATGGAGACCAAAAGAGCTTGTCCTTTGATCATTGATTTGGACGAGCCACATATGAAACAATTAGGACAACTTCTGACCTGGACAAATCATTGGAAGGAACTGGAGTTTTACTCCTGCAGCATGGAGTGGTATGTAAATCCAGAGAAATTTGGTATTCTTTCAAGACTGAAATATTACAAAGCTCTATTGAGCCTCAGCATTTGTTTTGCTCACTTTGACAAGTTAAAAGTTCAGAAAAGAATAACTAAGCATTTTTCGAACCAAACCAAATATCTCAAAAAGCTCAAGACTGCCAACTTGGATTTCAATTATATCAGGCCGAGCCCATGCTTTCAAATACTTGGAAGAAATACTCTTCATAAGAAACCTATTTTTACCTTCAAATATCCAAAATCCTTGTCATCCCTTTACCTCAGTTTTCATGAGACAACTGCAATTACAAAAGAGCTCCTTTCTTTGCTAACCTCAAATATCCCGCCTAACAACTCGCTGGAACATTTAGATTTGAATCTTGATGCCATATCTGCCAGTATAGAATTTGAAGAAAAAGAGCTGTGGGAGAAGTTCTTTGAGAAAACTCAAGGGCTGAAAACTCTCAGTCTGACAAAGCATCTTTTTGAAACCCAAGTCTTAAAAGGAGCTCAATTCTTTTCAAAAGGATTCAATCACCTCAAAAATCTCAACAGTCTGAATCTCAACCTTTTGTTCTATCATGACGAAACTCGATCTCAAGAGTTTATAGGCGTTTTATATTATCATCTAGCCTCTCTTTCAAACCTCAAGTCTTTGAATCTTTGTTTTAAGATCATAACAGGCTCTCGTGAGAAAGAACCACCAAATGTTTTTCCTTCTTCCCTGCTTCCCAGCCTTCATCAACTTGAGCAGTTCCACCTTAAATTCGATGATTGTCCTAAAATTAATGACATCTTCTTACAAGACTTTTTCCGGTCGCTTAAACATCTCGAAAATCTCAAAAGCTTCGAGCTCTTCCTCACTGCCCTTGAAATCTCCTCTCAAGCCCTTGCTTTACTCTCTCAGAGCCTTCAAAATCTTGCAAAGCTCCAAGTCTTGAGCCTTTATTTCCCATATGCTAAGCAAAATTCTCAAGCACTCTCAGTCCTTTCTCAAGGCATAGCCCATCTTCATCTCAAGTCATTCAATTTGCTTTTCAGTCGATATCTAGAAGGCGGCTCAAAATCGTTTCTTCAACAAATTAGAGGTGCTTTTCAAAAAGATAAGAAAGAACTTCGAAATTTATTCTCCTCTCTTTCTGGCTTTCAGATCCTCTCGACTTTAAATCTTGACCTCTCAATCATTGACCTATCACCTACAGACTGTGAGAATTTTTCTCTTGCTCTCAAAGAGTTACAACAGTTGAAATATTTGTGTCTTGCTTTGCCTGCACTTGACTCAGCGAACAATTTTCAAAGTCTCAGAAGTATTTTATCGGGGATAAAAGAGTTACCAAGGCTGGCTTCATTATTCCTGATCTTCAGACAAGCAGTGAAAGATGGGGAAATGGATATTATAGGAGAGAATTTAGTTGAGTGGAGATCATTAGAACATCTGGAACTCAGGTTTAAATTTACTAAAGCACTAACAAGGGGGTCAGTACAGAAGATTTTATTGAAATTGAGAGGTTTATTATTCTTGAACATTTTCAAAATTTATCTTGGTGGAAATTTGGGATTGATAGAAGAGTTGAACTCGGGAGTGAGGAGCGAACATCTGAAGAATCTGGATATGTTTAAGATTGGGAGTACGTTTGATGCTCATAATCTAACAAATCCATTCTTTATGTTTCTCCAAACTCCCTGGAAATAGGAGGATTGAGAAAAGTTTTAGAAGAAATGAAATTTAATGCATTCTTATAATGATATTGTGATGAATCTTTGTGAATTCCAAAGTCTATTTGAAAGAGAAAGTTGAAATAGTGATTCATGATGATTTCTCCATCAGGATTTTTGTGAGATTCAGAATTTTTCTCCCCAAAAAAATTCGGTTCCACTTTTGATGAAAAAAGCACTAGGTCAGGCTCAATGAGAATTTGATTGGAGACAACAAAAATCTTTTCAGAGAAACACAGAACACAGAAAGAACTTTCACTCAATTTTTTTTTTAATTAAATTTTTTCAATTGATAATTATCTAATTTGAACAAAATTACCAATTTGAACTTAATTGATTCAGATTTAAAAACTCCAAACAACCAAAATCTACTATTTATATATTATACACTTTTCACATAGCCCATGAAAAAACACCCCTTGATTTCCCTCTCAATCTACTTCCTCCTCCTTTACTCAGCCTATTCTGCCAAATTTCTCAAATCTAATTACGGAATAACCCCAACCAAGCCCCTTTCCTCGTATGACAACTCCACCCACATCAACATCTACATCTCCCCACACACCCATAATGACATTGGCTGGCTCAAGAAAATCGATGAATATTACTATGGAACCCGTCGAGATGTCCAAGGCGGTGGAGGAGTCCAATATATTCTTGATGATATCGTCAGTGAACTACACAGAGACCCCAAAAAGAAATTCATTTATGTAGAGATTGGCTTTTTTAAAAGATGGTGGAATGAACAAGATGACGATACGAAAAACTTGGTAAAAACCCTTATTGGAAATGGCCAGCTCCAGTTTATTAATGGAGGTTATTGTATGAACGATGAAGCGGCCGTGTATTATGAGGATAGTATTGATCAGATGACAATGGGACATCAATTTTTGCTACAAACTTTGAATGTTATCCCACAAATCGGATGGCATATTGATCCATTTGGTCACGCAGCAGCTCAAGCTGCTTTATTCGCTCAGATGGGTTTCCAAGCGTTTTTCTTTGCCAGAATTGATTATCAAGATAAAGATAATCGCTTGAAAAACTCAGCTATGGAAATGATGTGGATTCCTCAGACATCCAAAGGCAATGAAAGTGCGATATTTACTGTGATTAACTACGCAGGATATGATCCTCCACTTGGTTTTGAGTTTGACATGTACACGAAATTTGATGCCATTAAGCACGATCCTGCACTCCAAGGCTATAATCTCCCTGAATATGCTGACAACTTCACTGCATATTTCCGCCAACAGAGCCAAAGTTATCGAACTACTGAATTATTCCACACTCTTGGAGGTGACTTTGCTTTCCAAGATGGCCATGAAGATTTCAAAAACTACGATCAATTAATACGATACATTAACCAACACCCTGAATATAACGCTAATGTGGCTTATACAACTCCTTACGATTACACAAAGGTTATCAATAACAAGAATGTGAACTTCCCTTGTAAATATGATGATTTCTTCCCTTATGCTGATAACACCAATGCATTTTGGACTGGATACTTTACCAGCAGAGTTTCTATCAAAGGTGCAGTCCGTAAATTCGGAAAGTTCACTCAAGCAGCCAAGAAACTTTCCACACAAGCTTTATGGTTCGGTACTTCATCCTACGCTTCTGCGAATTTTGCGAAAATCGACAAAGCATTATATGTCTTAGAGGAGGCAATGGCCGCAGCTCAGCATCATGATGCAGTCACGGGCACTGAGAAACAAGCTGTTATGGAAGATTATTTCTTGTATTTATCACAAGGAGAGTCTGCTGTGAAAAATGATGTTGTTTATCCTTTATTCCAAGAACAAATCACCAAGGAGCTCGGCTATAAAACCCTCCAATTTAGCACCTGCGAGCTTAATACCTCTTCTTCTTTCTGCAATGCTACTTGGAATAGTATAAAGAATAATCAGCAAGTATTAATTTCCATTTATAATCCCACACAAGCTCGCGTTACTCCTGTACAGCTCAAAGTCCCTAATCAAGAATTCTTGCAAATTTACGATACCAAAGGAAATTCCCTCAATACTGATATTATCTGTGCTAACCAGACTGATGCAACAGACTGCGATCTCTTCTTTATGGCAAACTTTACAACTGGCTACAGCCTCAATTACTTCTATTTGAGGCTTTCCAATCAATCAAACTTGGTTCATTCTTCAATAATTGCTTATCAAAAGCCTTATCCCATCTCCCCAACTCAATCTCTTACGATTTCTTCCAATCTCCAGACCTTCCAAGTCCAAGCTTGTACGGATGAAACCATGCAAGATTGCTACAGCACGAACTTTAACTTGAAGTATAACTATTACAAGTCTTATCAAGGTCTTGATCCTAATGTTTGGGAGCAGCTTTCTGGAGCTTATATCTTCAGACCAAGCAATGATACTCTTTCAGGATCAATCTCCTATGCAAGTCCTGTAAGAGGCGTGATTTATCAAGGCAAGAATCTATTGCAGGTTCATATAGATTTTCAGAAGATTATCACTGAGATAAGGATCTACGGAGATCTTGGAAGAGGTGTAGAAGTGAATACTTTTGTTGATTCCATCAATATCGATGATAAGAAAGGAAAAGAGATCGTGATGCAAGTCAATGTTCCTTCAATAGCAAATAAGGATGTGTTTTATACGGATTCTATGGGAATGGAGATGCAGAAAAGAATCGTTAATTACAGGCCTTCTTGGAATTATGAAGTGCATCAGCCGGCTTCAGGAAACTATTATCCAATTCAATCAACAATTTATATTGAAGATACCTTTACTAAAGAAAGATTAGCAGTGATTCCTGACAGAGCAGAAGGAGGGACAAGTTTAACAGAAGGAACAATTGAAGTGATGCTCCATAGAAGATTACTCTGTGATGATACAAGAGGAGTTGATGATCCATTGAATGAAACAGACTGGGATGGAAAAGGACTCAGACAATGGATTCGTCATGTTTTATTGTTCAGTAGAGATGGATATATTGAGACTCATTATCGGCAAATTCAAAATGACTTGGATCAAGCAAACATTGTGCTATTATCACCCGTTGCAGCTGAAGCCAAGGAAAGAAAGAATCCTCAAAAGATGGAAATAAATGATGAGAATTTGGAGATGGTGAAGATATTTGGAAGAGCATGGGCGGTGAATAAGTATTTATTGAGGTTCCAGAATATGGATGAGAAGGAAACAAAGAATGTGAGTACTGGAGTATTTAAGAATAGTGCTCATGGGGTTGGAAAAGTGACGGAAATGTCATTAACAGCGAATCAAGCGAAAGCAGATATGATTAAAAATAGAATGAACTGGAATGGAATGAAATTAAATGATGAAAGCTTTGTGAACAAAGACTATCTGGACTCGGGAACATTTGCTTTGAGACCTTTGGAAATTCGAACATTTTTGGTTGAATTTTCGGCAAGCTCTGGAGAAAGTGCTGAAAAGGAGGAGAGAGAAATAATATCAATATAATGGGTTATGAGTTCCTTCTTAAGAAGGATTAAATAAAAGTTTACTTAAATAATAATGAATTACTTAATATGGAGAATAGTTATCCTTTCTTTTACTTTGAGAGTATTTTCCTTTTATAAAATTATTAATAAATAATTATCTAAAAATTTATAAGATCTATTTGATGATACTGTGAAATAGTATTTTCCTCCAAAAAAGTTTTCACCGTTTTACCTCCAAGTCTTTGAGGTCGAATTAACGAACAAAAAAATAGAGGGACAGACTAAAAAGGCTCTTTTCAATTGGATAAAATAATCACTCATTCCAAGGAACCGCGTTTCAATCCTCTCCGTTTCATCCTGAATGATATCTCCATTTAATTATTTACTGAATTTTTTTCTTGAATAAAACCCTCCTAAAATTTATTTGAATTATTTTTGAAATTTATTGCTGCTAAAGATGAGAAGAGTGAGATGAGCCTCAGAGTAAGCTGAAGCTGAGTCAATAATAGACAGATATTAAGCTGAGAAATAGGAAGTTTGAAAATATCTTGGCTGAAAGGAGCGTGTTGTTTTCAAATTGCAGGGTGTATTGCAATGTTAAATTTTTTTTGGAGCCTGAAATTTTCTCCAATAATCAAAATTAAACTGAATTTGAATTCCTCCCAAAGTGACTCTGCTCATCAAGAGCCTCTTCAGCTTTCCACATTCTCGACTTCATTTAAATTTTCTTGGCTTCATCTTTCGTGAAATCCTTTCAAATCGTTGCAAGTCTTTTTTGTTGACTCTGAAGGATTTTCTCGATTAAAGAATTTTTCCTTTGGGTGGTACACTCATCTTTTTTGAATGTCATATCTGGAGGTCTTATTTTTTGAAAATTTCGTTCACAAAAAGGTTTAATTAAATGAGAGTTATTCAGGTGATTACATAGATGATTAAGGTCAGTTGAACACAGGAAAAGCTAATATAAATTGAGGAAGTTTGAATCTTGGAAGGTAATTCATATAAATTTATCCCACTTTTGATGTAATTTAAAAGACCTTTGTTTTATTTTTGGCTTTCACCCTCAATCAAATCAAGAAAATACCGATCTTCTCTATTCATTTCTTTCTCATATCTGTAGGATATTTTCTCATATTGTAAGCTTACAATGTTAAATGTTTTGCCAAGGATATAAGAATGTAATTATTGTTGAACAGGCAACGTTCTCTAATTCGAAAAACAGCCAAGGTCGAAAAATATAAATTCGCCATTTCTGCCGCGCATTTTTAATCTTTTGACATGACAATAAAATAAATTTCTACTTTTGATCTTTCGTTCTTTTGCCTCCCATATTTTTCCTTTTCAAATCTTTATACAAAAGCCTAATTTTGCTATTCCAACCTTGACTTGACTTGGGTATTAGGGCTAGATCACCAAAATCAAGAAGAAGTTTTAGTCCTTACCGCTCTGCTAAAAAATAGCTCTGATTCATGATGAAGCATTGATGAGGATTAATAGACCCTTCTACCTCTCCTTTTTCTTTACAAACAGAAAGGGCAAGACTTCTTTTTTAAAAAGGGGTCAAAGGACTTTTTTTTTTCAAATTTTTGAATTCAATAATAAAGTTCAAATACTCTTGATTCTTGGTTTATGAGAAACTTGTAATTGTCAATGTTAAGAAGGGGAGGAGATTATTTTTGGGAAGTATTTCGAGATAGTGAAAGTCTCTGAGGCCATTATTTTTAAATAAAGGGAAGAAGGTGAGAGATGGACAAAACTAACCTAATTAATTGAGGACCTACTAATTTTAGCCCCTTTGATTTTTAAAAAGAAATGACCAGTTGTCCAAAAACGAATCTCTTTCGAATACTGAAAAATTTTTCGAAAAAATTTGGGATTATTGATTTTCTTCCTCAAGGAAAATTTCCTTTACATAAAAAATTTAAAAGAAAGAGAATTTTCGATGGATGATGGAGTGAATGAAATTAATATTTCAAAGACACAGACACAGAGTGAAATCAAAAAACTATTTGGCGAACGTTATGGGCTAAATTTCAAATATCTCTGTTAGTTTTAGGCCGGCGCTTTTGATCTGATGATGAAAACAGATAAATTTACTTGCTTTAAACTTGACGCTTTGTTTAAAATAAAATCTATACAATGTTCAAATTTCTCCCTTTGGCAGTTCCTCTTATCTTAGGTCTCCTCCTTTCCACCTCCTTGGCCTTTGACCCCCATCCCGTCTACGATCTGCCTTTTGATGACGATGATTATTCCTTGGATAGCAGCGACTGTGATCATTACCCTTGTGATCATCAACACCGTACTCTAGGTGGAGACTCTGACGCAGATTTCTACGGCTACGATCAAGACGAGGAGCCGGAAACGGAGTCCGCAGTGACGCTAAGATTGTATGGGAACACCGTAATGGGATATTATTACGTGACGTTATTCTTTGGATCTCCATTACAAAGACAGAATCTTATTGTGGATACAGGGAGTACAATTACTACTATTCCTTGTACAGGTAATTGGTTGGGCGTTAGAAAATGATTAATGATGGGTATAGAATGTGGTGATGAATGTGGAACAAAACATTTCAATAAACCTTTTGATCCAATGACATCATCTTCTAATGAGAATTTCAAGTGTAATGAACGATTTAATAATTACATGTGCTTCGACTGTGAACAAAAATGCCCTTTCCAAATCGTACTCGGTCCTGCTTTGATTTATTTTCTCACCATAAATAGGGATATACGGAAGGAAGCAGCTATCAAGGCTTCTTTACCAAAGATTATGTGGTCTTTGGAAACGAAATCGAAGACTATTACTTTAATCAGGGCTATATGAAAGGAAAGGGAATGGATCTCCATTCTCCTCACTTGAGACATCCAACTGACTCTCAAAACTCTTCTGGCAATGCTCAAAGTGAAGAAGCTTTGGCTATGCAGCGTATCGTTGACCATCGTAAAGTCTTTATGCCCTTTGGATGCACTGTCAAGGAGACAAAGCTCTTTTATTATCAAGAAGCTGACGGAATCCTTGGTTTGGGAGTATATACAAACAGTCCAAAACTCCCACCTAATATCGTGGATGTCTTTGGAACAAACAAAGAAGGAGCATTCAATGCTTTTTCAATCTGCTATGCTGACGAGGGAGGCTTGTTTACCGTCGGAGGCTATAATAAATCCTATCATGACTCCTCTGATGTCATCAAATACGTTCCTTTTTATGCTGACAGCGGCCAATACCGTGTCCATTTGAACCGTATTGAGTTTGAAGGAGTGAATTTGAACATTTCTGAGAAGAGTTTGAACAACGGACAAGGCGCCTTCTTTGATTCTGGAACAACTTTGGCCTACGCTCCATCATATACTGTTCAGTAATTGAAAGTGTTTTTGGGGATTTATTTATCTTTACATACAGGGCAATAAAGGAGTCATTGAATCATTATTGCAATCTAAATAGTGAGCATTGCGGAGGAAATAGAAGAAGAGGATCATGTTGGCTTTATAATCCTGATAATAATCCAACAGTGGAAGATTTCTACGCTTCTTTTGGATCATTTTCCTTCTATTTCGGTGAAGATGAAGATTATGAATATGAATGGAGAGCCCAAGATTTCTTGTATCAAGAGTCCTCTGGCTCTCGTTGGTTCTGTCTCGGCCTCGAAGTCTTCGAGTAACAATATTAAGAAGGGAAAAATACTAACTTGTTGTGAATAGAGATAGAACAATATTGGGAGGAACATTTATGAAGAATCACGATATAATATTTGATAAACGAGAAAAACGAATTGGATTTATTCGTGCCAATTGTACCATCGATATCCCCGAATATATCTCCACCATTACTTCCGGTAACCTATTGTTGAAGAGGCTGATTATTAACCTACTATCACAGGAGGAAACTCGACACCATTGGATAATTTGGCAGCGATCTTGATCATATTTGCACTTGCATTACTCATATATGGACTGGTTAGAGCCAATAGAAAATGGCAATCAAGTCACAGGTACTACTTACCCTTCACATCCTGGGTTGAAAATACCAAGACCCTTATCAAATACGGACGGAATTCCCCTACAAAATGTAGCAGCAAATCAGACTCCCCCAAGTGAAACAAATCTCGATTTCCCTGAAACCCCTGTCCCTGAAAGCGAACAAGACGAAGATCCCGCCGTCAGAATGATCAAAAACACTCAGCCATCATCTGACAATATTTAATGGATACAGACATAAAAGGGGAGAAATGAAGAAGCATGGATGGGATCAAACAAACGCAGGGAATTAATAAATCTAAAACAGTATTGTATTTATAGTACTTAATATAAATGTGTGGGATGTTCTCCTATCGATTTTCTCTTTTTAATAACAAAGGTATATCCTATCTCTTTGTGAATTTATCTTTTTTACTAATTTCTCAATCATTTATGTATATCGAACAATTAATCAATGTGAAGAATTTGAGATGAGTCAGAATCAATATGATAAAAAGCAGTAATAAGCATTTAATTTATTTATCTATCGAGAGATGCCTTTTAACTACTTCTCGTGTTTCCTAATCTGCCTCCTCAGTCCTCTAGTTCTTTCTCTTCCCAGACTTGTCATCCCAAATGAATCTGACGACTATTCTCTTTCAACTCCTGAGCCTTCTTTATTTACATCTCGTATTCTCGCCAGCCAATATCAAAGTAAAAAATCCTCTTTACATTTTCGTCATTAAAAATCTCAGGCTCCAGTACAAGCGAGGCAGTCGATACCTTAACGCTACACGGCAGTTCTTTATTCGGATATTACTTTACGACGTTATATTTCGGAACTCCAGCTCAAAAGCAAACTTTAATTGTCGATACAGGCAGCACAATCACAACAATTCCTTGTAATGGTAAGGAGTTTTGGCTTTATTTGGTGAATGATAGTGAATAGAATGTGGAAGCAATTGTGGTGTTGCTCATTTTAATGAATTTTATTCTCCAGAAAAATCCACCACCCATCAAAGTATGGAATGTCAAGAATCTATTGGAAATTACCGATGCAGCAATTGTAATGGATGTCGATTCGAAATCGTAAGATGAATTTGAGAATAGTCTTTGATGAATTCTAGGCATATTCTGAAGGCAGTAGCTATTCTGGTCATTTTAAAAAGGATTATGTCAGTTTTGAACATCCTTCCAAAACTGCTCTCCAACTTTCCAATGATGCATCATCCAAGAGTAGGTTCTTTTGTTAAGAGAATAGCAATCAATCTCTACTAGATTCTCCTTCGAAACCACAAAGTTTTAGAGGTTTAGGCAGCAGCAGTCAAGAACCTTGGATAATGGATACGACAATTGGTGGAACTGCAAACGATGTGACTCCGAATACTCCAGAATCTCCTCTATTTATGCCTTTTGGCTGCACTCTTCAGGAAACAAATTTATTCTTGACACAAGAAGCTGATGGTATCTTGGGTCTTGGTATTCAAACAAATAGTAAGAAATGAAATGAGCTATAGAAATGGTCTAACCATTTAATAAAATAGCTGGAAGGAACCCTCCAAATTTGATGGATACAATTTCTATGAAGAACTCTTCTATATCTAATGCTTTTTCGATCTGTTTTGGTCAACAAGGAGGTTATCTTGCTCTTGGTGGTTTCAATAAAACCTACCATTCAAAGCAAGACACCATTAAATATGTCCCTTATGATAGCCAATTTGGCCAATATCGCGTCCATTGGAAAAATATCAAGTTCCAAGGAAGAACGCTTGATATCCAAGAGAGCTCATTGAATCAAGGAAAAGGTGCTTATATAGATTCTGGTACCACAATGTTTTACGCTCCTGCTCCTATCGCCGAGTAAATAAATAAGAAGGCATTTTTGGGATATTTATCTTTCAAAATAGTATGATAAAAGGGTCGTTGAATGAATATTGTGGGCAAAATATAGCAAATTGCGGAGGAGGAGCAGCAAGGGATGGAATGTGTTGGTTGTATGATTCGACAAAATATTCAAATCTCCAACAATTTTATGCCACCTTTGGTTCCTTTTCATTGGAGTTTGGACAAGAAAATTCCGTTGAATATGAATGGAAACCTGAAGACTATCTTTTCAGAGTCGCTGGCGAAAAGCCATTCTACTGTTTCGGCCTTGATTCCATCGGGTAAAAGTTACATTTGGAGCGGGTAATAATGAGAATAGAGGGGTACGAACGATTTTAGGAGGAACATTTATGAAGAACCATGACATTTTGTTTGATAAAAGCAACAAGAGAATTGGCTTTGTTCGTGCAGACTGTTCAGCTGAGTATAATATAGCTACTTTCCCTCCTTCAAAACATAGAGGTAGTCCTAAAAGAATATTGTGGATAGTTAACATCGTTCTAGATCTTCCTAATAAACCAAATTACTTTATTGTTGCTATTTTATTGGTGATTTTATTGTTGCTGGTGTCTTGGCTGGTGGCTTATTATATAAATGCAAGACAAAAGTGGAATGGAGATATGAAGTAAATGTTCATTAAGAGGAATAATAATCGTTTTTCAAGGATCGTACCACATTTGGAGTTGGGAGTTTCTCCAACTAGAAAGAGTAGTTCATCATCAGGATCAATGGAAAGCAGTGATTTGAGATTGTTATCTGATGGCAGCAGTGGTAGCAGTCTTCAAGAACTAGAAGAGCATTTTGCTGTCTAAGCAGCAGATTAGGTTGTATTTTTTTTATCTGTCCCAAGAGAGAGGTAGGGAAAATGGTGATTTAAATAAATAAATGAATGAAAAGTTTCTTATTGTAAAAACTATGCTGATATGAGAGAAATTTTATTTGTTGTTTTTGTCTATTTTACATAGAATCTATATAAGGATGTTGGTTAATTGCTTAAAATATCGTTTTTATGAAAATAAAATATCCCTCTTTTGCAGTGCGAACCAAAATAAAAATAAAAATACATCTTCTCTTTATGTAATACATTTATTAAATGTATCAAATTTTTTTAATGCTTTCCAGCACTAGCCCCACTGACAGTTCTTTTCAATTTTGCAGGACTAGCTTTTGAAACAAAATTATTCTCTTTATTCACAGCCGCACTGGGAGCCTTCAAATTACTCGCTGAAGTTCTCACAGAGCCTGTTGTAGCGGGAGGAATTTTTCCTGCTCCTGCAGCTTTGATTGATGAGCTTCTAGCTCCACCAGTCTTTGGCTTTTCAGCTTCTTTTCTTGGGTTTTCTTTGCGAGCAGGAGACTTCATCACAGAACAATTGGCAATGCCTTTGTCTTTAACGATTTTACTTCTGGTTGATTCACCAAACCTGATTCCAAATTGTTTCTTCGCTCCAGTATTACCTCTAGGAGATGCTATCGCCAGATTTGATTGGACCTTATCACTCTTGTGCTTATTCACCACTGTATCGTCATTCTCTTTGTCAACCAAATTTTTATGAACAAGATATTCTTCAAGAATTGATGATCTTTCTTGCTCTTCCCACCTTTTGAATTTTTCTGGCTTTTGTTCTTCAATAACAGGCTCAGGCTCTGCTACTTCATAGAAACTTAATCTTTCAGACAAGAGATTCTCATGGCCATCATCATGGTCAAATTCTTTGATAGGCGAAGTTGGTTTCACGTCAATAGGAGTGATTAGTCCCGTTTTCAAAGTGAAATCCTCAGTAAATTTATTGTCAACATCGAGATAGTCGGCGCCTTCTATTCCTTCGAATTTTCCGTGAAGAAGATCAAAGTCATCTTCATCTTGATATTTTTGGAACTGGAAGACAGCAGGAACATGTCTCCATTTTTTAAAGAATTTTCTGACCAAAACTCCTTCAAGTTTCTCAACAAAATCTTTCATTTTCTTTTCTTGTTCAATATTCAAATTTTTCCATTCGTCATGTGCCGATAATCCTGGACTCCTTGCACCTTCAGGCAATTCTCCACTGTCTCTTGTCTCAAAAATCTCATGCTCGGTTTCTGGGATCTCTGAAAGCTTTGTTGATTCTGTGTTTTCTTGTGGAGATTTTTGAATGAAAGGAGGAATGAAGATGTCCTTTTTCCCAGCTCCACCCAAAAGATTTCCTTGAGTATTTGCAGGGGCTCCTCTTTTGATACTATTCAAACATGCGTCAAACATTTCAGACAATGACATTCCGCTATTTCCCAACGAATTTGGCAAGAGATGGTTATCAGTGATATCAGATTTCTCATCAGTTTTAAACTGTTGCAAATTATGAGAAAGAGAATCTCCATGATGAGACTGCGATTCAGGAGTTATTCTATTATTCACTTTGAATTGTTTTCTTGGTGGTAATCCTGAGCTCAATGGTGTTGGTGTCTTGAAATTACTATGCTGCTTGCTATTATCGACCGATTCACTGGGTAAAGGAGTCATTTTGTAAAGAGCACTATCATCAGATTTATATTGACTGAGCTTATGAGGGACTGGAGTGATGACAGTATCATGAGGAATATCAAGAGAATCTTTATGTTCATCGTGGTGGTGGGGTAATCCATGGAACATCATGCTCAAATCTGAACGTGAAGTTGGCGATCCTCTATGTGTATACTCAAATTCATGATGTGAGAGAGTAGCCAAATTTGCTTCCACTCTGTTTGAGAAGGGTTAATTTTGTTTAAGAAGCAAAGGGATACTTTTGAAGGGAGTCGTTGAGGACAGAAATGCGGTCAATAAGAGACTGCTTAACATGAAGATCAGTTTCTTGATTCAATTTTTCAATAGACCTGAAAATTGTAAGGTGATCAAAAGAAAATAGATTCCTCATACATTTTGATCTTAGAGGAGATGAGAGTTTTCATTTGACTGAGAAGGATGTAATCCTTTTGTTGTTCATCATTAGGAGTGGCAGGATATAATTGAAGTTTGAGCTGGGTGAGAGTTTTGATTTTGAAATTTTCAATGATTTTGAGGAATTTTTCATAGACGACGTCATAAGGGAGAGGTTCATGTTCAAAAACACCATGAAGAGAGTCGTGGAGATTGTGTGTGGAGGATTTGAGGTATTCGAGAAAATCAGGAAGGAATTGAGAGTTCATATTTGAAATTTTCTTTTTGATTGATTTAAGTTGAAGTTGAAATTGAAGTCAACAGAAAAATCATTTTTTTTAAAAAAGGGAGAGAGCTTTTTTGAGTGGGTGGGTGGAAAAATTTGGACATTATAAAATCTGAGGGAGGAAAGGAGAAGGAGATTTTTTTAGATCTATTAGCGAGTCTTTTAGTGGGATTGTTTTATTATTTAAAATTATAGAGAGAAGAGATAAATAGATTATTTTCACATAAAAAAATGAAATTGTGACAAATTTTTATTATTGGAAAGTTATTTATTCAAAAGGGCATCATTAGCTTAATAAATTAACTCTTTATGCAGGATACTAAACAACTTATCCAAATCTAATTATATGACTTTTCAATCAACGTTTATCTTCTTTGTCCCAAGATGCTGAGGATTCTGATGAACAAGACGACGATATCAATGTAAATAACCAAAGCAGCAAGGACGTAATCATCCAAAGTGAGAGCGTATTTACCGCCACCCATGATGAGTTGAGTATCATAGATCAAATAGAATCCATAGATAAGGATACCAGCGACAGCATAGCAGGCAGTAGCATAATAAGGAACTTTTCCCCAGTACCAGAGGGCAGTGAAGGCACTCATACAGAAAAGACCCCATCCGAGGACCCACAAAAGAGCACCGCATCCAGTGAAATCAGTCTTGGTAGTGCAGGCATAGATAGTGAGGGTGATGGTGAGAGAAAGGGTCAAGAGAGCGCACATTAAGACGGAGGTGGGAGTGTAGAAAGAGGTGATATATCCGACAAGGTAAGCTTCGCAGACAGTGAAGATAGTGAGGAGATAATAATTGGTGGGGACAGATCTGGCCATACCAGTGCAGCAGGTGATCATAATGCAGACAATGAAGCTGACAACACCAGAAACCATGACCAACGCGTTGGCGAGTTGGGTTGGGCCGGATTTTCCGCTACCAGTATAGTGGAAAAGTTTGAAGAAGGGAGATGATTCCAAACAAGCAGCAGCGACGAAGAGAGCGGTAACGAGAAGTTGGATAGAGAGAATACCGTAGACTTTTCTGACGAAACCAAGTCTAGGGTTGATAGACATGGCCTTATGAGTGTCATGAAGGGTGCCGTAGCTTTCGTAATCTTGAGTATACATGAGATTTTGTTGGTTTAATAATTTTATTTATATAATAAAAGAGTTGAGTTTACTTATATAATCAAGTTTTGTTTTAAAGCCTCAATTTTGCTTGATTCAAAAATTTATCCTTAATTTAGTTATTGACTGATTGATTGAAATTTCTGTGCGGCACTTTTGACTGAAAAAAAAATCTCCTATTAGGGGTTAAATATTAACCTCTTTGATCTAAATGGTTTTGCAGCTGAGAGCTTATTATTCACAAATCTATCTGAAGAATAAATATTGAAGGATAACGCTGATCATACGTGAGACTTTTAAGAAGGTTATTGGGGATTTTCTTTTCAAAGTAAAATTTTTAATAAGGTAAGATTTGATCGACAAACGAGAGGCTGAAGTTGTTTTGTGAAGAGCTTTATTGGGGTGAATAAATAAGGGTTAGACTGGCTAACCAATTTTGAAAATGTCTCCTTTCTGATACTGTAAAGTTTTGCTAAAATTTATTTAATCAATCTGGTTTGCTCGAAAATTGGAATTTTTATCTGTATAAAATGCCAATTAAAAGAAATTCTTTGTGAATAAAATCAAAGTTGAAATTCAAAGAAGTGAGTCTCATGAATTTCTTCCAATCTTGAGAAAAAAATATTCAAGGAAATTTTATTGAAAAATTCCTCGATGAATTTATGAAAAAAAATGACTGAAAATTTTTGTAAGGAAATTTTTTTGTTGAAAAGAATTCGGTCAAAAAAATTAATGCATGATACAAAGAGAAAAAAATATTCAATCACATTTTTACAAAAAAACAAGTTTATTCTTTTCCTCTACAAATTCCGAAAAATTTACAGAAGATGACCATAATATCAATATAAGTCAACAAATTTCCAATCAAGTGGTTCTCTGGAGAAAGCTGATATTTTCCAGTTTCTGTGACTCTATAAATATTGTAGAGCAAATATATTCCATAGATGCAAATTCCCAAAACAATGCACCCAACAGAGAAAAATTCTAGATTCACCTTCTTATAATGCACAAAAATGCTCAAGCAAATTAGGGCTAACAAGCTCCAAATAAACAGAATCAATCCTGCCTTCTTGATAGAAAATCTTGAAGATCCCTTTGCATATAATTGGAAGAACACTGTTAAAGTGTTCATTCCCATAATCGTAAGATGCGCATTCTCGAGATGGTTCACAGATCCATAGCCAATAAGATAAATAAAGCTCGCAGTGAACAACAAGAAGCAGACATAATTGACAGGAGATCTTCTGGCGATAGAATGGGATTTATACACAAAAAGCGAAATCATAATGATCAAGGAAAAAGCAAGCATGGCCAAAGTATTTGGAAGAGAGAACTGTGAAGCTCTGTTATGGATTGCAAAGAAGTTCTGGAAACTTTCTTGTTTGCAGAGAAGCAAAAAGCCTGATGTGAGAAGGAATTGAAGGGTAAGAAGGCCATAAACCTTTCTCACAAAAACGAGTCTATACTTTAAGTTCTCAAAACCGTTTCTGAACTTTTGTGGAGGCGGGATAAAGATGTCGAGCTCTTGATCCAAAGATTGATACATAGATAGATGGCTTTTTTTTTGTGAGTTAAGTTAAATAAATAATAAATGATAATTTTTGTAGAAATGAGCGCTGTAAATCCTTGTATTCGAAAATAAATTGAATGAATTATCGTTTCATACAGATTAATTTTGAGGTCTTGGAGCTGGAGCTCGAAAATATTGAATTTAAAAGAAAAGGTTGGCTAATGGAGAATTCACATCTCGGAGGTGAGATTAAGTCCTCAGAAGTATAATTAGATCCGGGAGATTCAGATGTTAAGAGGGTTTTTGTTGTTTGTTTGTGACTAATAAATTTAGATAGATAAGTTGATTTAAGTGCAAAATTTGTTGAAAAATCGAACAAAAGTTGAGAAATATTTTTTTCTCCCCTTTATCAGGATTAATTTGGTCAAAAAATCACTTTAAATGCAACTCTCATAAAAATTATTCTGAAATTTTCTTTTACAAAACAACAAGATCGGGTCTTTGCTTCAATAATTCTTCAACAGTGGTCACCTTAATTTCCGGATAATCTTGATTATCAATTTTCTTGAATTTCGATCTATCATCAAAAACCAAAGCAAACCAATCAGGAATCCAAGCATTGGGATCACCTTTTTTCTTCAGCTCTTCAGCTTCATTTCTCAAATCTTGAAGACTTCCCTTATACTTTGCTTCTTTATTAGTTCCTCGAACTCTATTATAAATTTCTGCAGCTTCAATTGCAGAAACTTCATTCGCAACAAAGCTAAGACGGCCTTCTTTTTCTTTATCAGCAACAGCTGCAGCAATAAATCTTCCAGTATCTTCATAAGTGGTCACTTGGAACCTGTGATTAGCATCGCCCCAGTAATCAAATCCTTTAGCAAAGAGGAAATCAAACATACATTCAAGGAAAATTCCAGAGTTAATTTGAAGAAGTTTGATGGGAAGGCTTTTGATGCAGTTTTCAACATGAAGCTTGCTTTTAATAACGGGCATATCTTTTAGTTCTTCTTCAGTAAACTCCAAGAAATTCTCTGAATATTCAGTTGGCACAATACGCTTCACTCCATTTGCTTCACAATCATCAATAACATTCATTTGTCCTTGTAAAGTAATATCAATACCAAAAGCAACGGCCATAATGACGGTATGCATTCCTTTGGTTATATTTTTAATGGTTTCTGGCTTCATAATATCGCCTTCAAAGACTTTCCCTCCAGCGTTTTCAACTTGAGAAACAAGTTCTTGATTTTTTTGACGATCACGAATGAGAATATGAGTGATGAGATTTGGCTTAGCAAGACAATGTTTGACAATGAAAGAGCCAAGTCTGCCGTTGGAGCCGATAATGAGGATGTTAATTTTATTAGATGAAGAATCCATATAAGATGAAAGTTTAATAATTGATTATATTTTTGATTGTGGTCAAGGAAATTTCGAGCTTGAGGATTCAATTTATTGTATTTTTTTCTGATCTTATTCGGTCGTTAAAAAGCTCAAAAATCAATTTGAAAACATAAATTTGTAATTAAAATCGTGCAAATGAGGTTTTATTGTTTTGATAATTTTTAAACCAAATTCTGTTCAAATCATGCAGAAATTATCTATTAGAAATAAAAAAAGGCAAAACTTGGTGATCCTAATTGATAAAAAGCTGGAAACTTCGGCAGGGCTGGGAGAAAGGAAGCTTGCTGAGTGGTTGTGACCTGGAAAACAATTGATAACAATATCATATGGTGGCAAAACCAGAGTGGGCAATTTTTTATTGATTATGAAAAAAAATCTGGCCAGATTTTCAATTATTTGAGGTCAGAATTTTAATTCACAAAATTAAAGCAAAAACTCACCATCAGTCATCAAGCACAAGGCAACTCTCAAAAACCTTGGTTATCTTCAAGCTTGGTGAGATCGATTACGAGAGGAATTGTCAGAAGAAGTCAGAGTATTTGAATTTGAAAATGTGAAATGTGGAAAAGTGTCTTGAATTTTATGAAATACTGTGTGCGACTCAAAAACTAGAGGCTCAAAATGCTGTCTTATAAATTTGAAGAATCAACAGCTTTTTCATTGAATACCTTTCATTTTCGCGAAGAAATCTTTCTCCAGTCTCCTAGAGCATTCTCTTTAGGGAAAAATTGTTGAAAAAAAAAACATCATAATCACAAGTTTTTTGATTTGAAAAGATTTTCACTTTTAAAGATTTAATTAGGAGGTCATAATCGGAGTCACTTGAGGTCCACTGCAAATATTTGAGAAAATTTGAAGATTTTTTCAAAGTGAGAAATCAAAGAAAAATGACAGGAATTCAGATTTTGTATTGAAATCCTTGACAAAATTCACTCAAAAAAATTTCTTGAAACCTTTGAATTTCATGAGAGGTTTTTTATGAAAAGAAAATTTTCTGAAAATCGAACTAAAAAATAAATCTTGCCAAAAAGGAAAGCCATCTCAAAACTTCTCTGGGCTCATAAAGAATAAAAAATGCCCTTGTCTTTGATTTTGAAATTCATGAATGAAAACTTTGGCAAATAAAATTCAGAAATGGAAGAATTGATCGCAAAAAGTTTTATTTAATCAAGAAAAAAACTATAAAAAAAGTTTTCTTGAATTTTAAAAAAGTCTTTTTCTCTCGTGAAATTTATTTTTCTCCCCATCATTTTCAAAAAAAATTATTCAATTGCAGTTCCTTTCTCTTCGTTCATATTTGCTGCTGATTCTTATTCGTTCAGTTAGACTTGATTTTCAATCCGGAAGCTTTGCTTCTCGAGATTTAAAGTTTTCCCTTTGACTTTGAACCAGAACGATATGAATTAGAATTGGAATTGGAAATAAACAAATTTTGAAAAGGTTTATTTTTTTTTTAAAGTCGAGATCCGATGAGAAATCGAGCAAATTTATTCTCTGGAATCTAATCAAAGACCTTTGGATGTAAAATCCACACATATTTGAGGAAAATTTTAGGTTAGATTTTACTCCTCTCGCCCGAGTCATCTCAACGAAAGCAACTTATCTTGACATAAAATTATTTTTCTTGAATTTTTGAAGAATTAGGATTTATTTAGGCGAAATTCGCCTACTTGAGTGAGAGTTTTTTCAATCTTAAATGAAAGTGTCAGATCCATTTTCTTCGGAGTTTTTCAATATGACTGATCTAACTCTGCAAAAAACAACACAAAGATTGACCAGTACGCCACTGAATGACTTGTTCCTTGGTCTTGTCTTCGAATAAACAAGGACTAATAAAGGAATCCAATTATCATCGATGAATTTGTTGATTCAAGCTTTTATTTTTATGGTGAATTTTAAATTTTGAATAAAGAACAAGTTTGTTTCCAAGAAAAAAGAGTTCCTTTGACCAATATTCATCGTGAGCTCTTTCAAGAGGATATCTCAGAGATCCGGGAAGGGCCTTTGGGTTTGAAGGCTAATCATACTCTTTCTAATATCTTCATATCCATAAAATGCTAAAAAATCCCCCTAATCAGAAGGGAATTTGGTTATTTTACGGAGAATATAGCTAATGCCAAAGCACTAATCGGGCAGAGATGTTTGACACCAAGAGATAGGAGAGTTTTTCCCCCTCGGCCTCGATGATGGTTGAATTGTGAAATAAAAAAACTTTAACAAAAAATTTTGCCTACAATATTTGCCTACCGATTTCCAGAAAAATTTGTCTAAAAAATTCTAATTTTTTGTGTGCAAGCATATCTTTTCAATATTGATTAGAAACTCGCCTGAAGTAAAAATCAGCTTAAAATCCTCTCTCAAATGTCTGAAAAACCATAATCTTCAAAACAAATTTTCACTTTTCCACAGAATACGAACCAATGTTTAACTCTCAAAAAAGAAATATCCTTGTCACAGGCGCCTACAAAGGAATCGCTTATGCCACCATCGAAAGACTCATTTCTGAGCCCACTCCTTATGAGATCATCATCACTTCAAGAGATGAAAAATCTGGTCAAAAAGCAATTGATACTCTTCGTGAGAAATACCCCCAGTCCACAAGCACCCTTTTGTATCATCAGCTGGACATCAACAATGACGAAAGTGTCGATAAACTTGTATCCTGGGTCAGAAACTCCATTGGCAAGCTTGATATCTTGGTCAACAATGCCGCTGTCATCTATTATGGTGACCTCACTTTCGAACAAAAGAAGCACACTATTCAAACCAATTACTTTAGCGTTGTGAAATTCACTGAAAAACTGTTGCCATACTTGTCAGATGACGGCAAAATCCTCAATATCTCTAGTGAAATGGGCCAGTTGGCAATCCAAGGTGAGACCCTTAGAAATGCCCTGGGCGATTCCAGATTGACTCAAGAGAAACTTGATGATATTGCTGAAAGAGTTGTGGATTTGGTTTTCGATTACAAGGAATACGGACCAGCAAAGGAGCCCATTTATCCTGCATCAAAAGCCTTGTTGAATGCTTATACTAGATACTTTTTGGTTTTCAAATTGAAGGAGACCCAACAAGTTTATCTTGTGCACCCTGGCTGGGTGAAGACCGATATGGGAGGACCTGATGCTCCAGGCACCGTGCAGGAATCTGCAGATACCATCACTTATGTGATTAATTTGCCTTTCAAGAAGCATGCTGAGTTGAATGCTCGAATGATTGGAGACAAGAAAGTCATGGATTATTGAGGTTCATGTCATTATTTTATGTGCAATTAATTCATTCCCATGATGTATGAAAGATAAAATTTTATAAATTCATACACTTATCAATTGATATCAAATTAATTTGTCCTCTTTTGGGCCAAATCAAACATTAAATAGAGCTTTCTATTGTTCTCCAAAAATGATAATTTTAATTTAAAAGTTGAGGACTTTCCTTTCATGGATCAATTTTCCGTTAATTTCATCATTCCTAACAAAAGGAAGCTCAACCAAATACACTGGAATATCAGCCCCTTCCTCAGCAGACAACAGGCCTTGATCAGTCCCCATATCAGTATGACACCATCCAGGGCTAATACAATAAACTTGTTGAGTTGACCTGAGTTGACTGACCAAAACATTTTTCACATAAAAATTCAAAAGAGCCTTGGAACCAGGATAAGAGGCTCCTGAATAAAGTCATTTGATTGGAAGTCCTGGGTAAGGCTGATACCATTATGACCGATCTCGTTCAATTTTTCAAGATTAAGGTTGGGGTCTTTGAAAGCTTTTCTTAAGGTTTCATCTTGTATGGTCTTTTATTCCGACTTTCTGAATTCAGTCTAACAGAATGGTTATCGTTCCTTTTGGGAGTTGAAATTTTATGATTGAAGAAGACAAAGGTGGAAGTATGTTTGAATTTATATGGACAATGGACAGAACGGACATTTTTTCCTGGATGATGGACCTGCTTTGAGTAATGAACTCACTATTAACTTGAAGCAGTTCTTAATAGGTGATTCATATTCCGAATCGAATTTGTAAATAAAATTTAGATTTTGAGGGAATTTCCAAAATCAAGAAAACGGAAAAGATCAAGAAAAAAAAAATTTTTTTGCAATCACAGAAAAGTAGAGTGAAAAAGAAAAGAAAAACGTGAAACATATCAATATTCATAAAATAACACTTAACTTGGCTCTGAACTTTACAAATCAGATAACTCACTATCTGTCTCCAAGTTCTCTATTAACCAATAAATACCGATAGACTAGGCGTTCATATAATGTAAGTTGTATGAATTGCCGAATCTGAGGACTCAAATAATAGAATTTTCTTTTTTCTTATTCAAATTTTCATCAAAGTTTTTTATTCAAGAAAATGAATAAGGAACGGGTTTATTTTGTTAAGGATTTTGGTAGTTTATTTAGAGAGTATGAATGCTTGGAGTTTCATAGACATACTTGAATAGGAATCTCTACCTATCAAATTAATAAGATTGAATCGCTCTTTTGCTAAAGAATTTAGCATTGAGTTCATCATCCTTTCTAAAAGGCAACTCAATCAAATAAACAGGGGTATCTGCGCCTTCTGCTGCAGATAATGGAACTCCTTCTACTCCCATATCTGTAGCACACCAGCCGGGACACAGCGCATAAACTTGTTGATTTGATCCAAGTTGAGTGGGAAGGACGGTCTTGACATAAAAATTGAGAAGGGCCTTGGAGCCGGGGTAAGAAGATTCTACTCCAAATTGGCTAGGCTTAAAGTCCTTTGTCAATTCGAGGAAGTTATTGGCGATTTCATGGAGGCGATTGAGATCAAGTTTAGGGTCTTCAAGAGCTTTTCTAAGGGTCTCTCCTTGGAAGCCTAATTGACCGAGGGTACTGGAAACCATAATGATTTTTCCATCGGCGGGAAGGAGAGGGATGAATTTTTCAGTGAGTTGCACAACTCCCAAGAAGTTGGTTTGGATAGTGATTTTCTTTTCTTCATCAGTGGAGTTACGATACAAGATACCAGCATTGTTGACAAGGACATCAACTTTTCCAAGAGTGTTCTTGGCCCATTCAGCAAAGGAAGAGATGCCAGCAGCATCACTGACATCTAATTGATGAAAAGTGAGCTTGCTGAGAGACTTGGGTGCTTGGAGCGAAGAGTTTCAACAGTTTTTTGACCAAGGGTGGGGTTTCTAGCAGTGAGGATGAGATCATATGGAGTGTTAGAAGTGAAGAGGGTCTCGACAATTGAGTAGCCAATGCCTTTGTTGGCACCAGTAACAACGATTTTTCTTGGGGTGGAGGTAGTTTTTTGAGAGTCCATCTTTGGAGGAGATAGTTGAAATGTGAGAAGTTGAGTTGTAAGGAGATTTGAAAATGAATGATAAGGTAAAAGAAGTTGGGAGGATTAAATGGTCTTGGACAGCGAATGAAATTCGAGAAATTGCGGGGGATTATTTGAAGGTGATTCAGGCAAAAAAATTAATCTTGGAAAATCTAGAAACGTCTGAATCCTTAAAATTATCCTGGTTTTAGTGACTTCTGAATGCTTTGCCAGCTAAGCTAGAAACGAAAAACGAACTCTTCAAGATAACTTTTAGACCTGATTTTTATCCAGTTCAATCTCTTTATTGAGTTTTATCTCCTGAATGCTACGGGAAAATTGGCCTTGCAAACGCCTTTCTGCTTCAAAAGGCAAAGTTTCTCGAAGTTTCATCGATTCTAATTCCAAGGAGTCGAAATTGTCGATATTAGAGATTCTGAGCAATGAGATTAATTTCCTCCTTTGAACTGTCCCTAAATTTTTTTGTTTAATTATCCATCAAATTTGTCATGAAGGTGAAAAAAAGAGGCGATAAATTAAATTAAATTAACAACATCGATTCCCTTGACTAGTGAGAGTAAAGCCTTTCAACACATTTCTTCAGAACGAGTGGTCTTTCCCTCTAAGTTACTCTATCGGAAAGATTCGAAGCTTGAACTTTCTAATTCAAACTCGGATAATCATTTACTGGCCATAATAGAGAATTTTGCTCATTGCCATGGGATTGCTGAAGTCAAGTTAAATGAAAGAAAAACTGTCAAAGACATTTCAAAAATCATCATGTTTATTTGCCCCAAGGAATGATCTTTTGATTGAGTAATCAACTCATCATTCATTTTTGAGGATTTCTTGAAAGGAAATCCAATTTTTTTTTGGGCAATGAGATCATTTTTCCACTGAATTTTCAAAATCACTTGCCTTTTAAGACTTGTTCAGGGTCAACTGAAATGAATTAAAATGATAAGGGCTGTTTGCTTGAAGATTCATTTTGTTTGAACGAGACTAGATTTGAAGATTCTATCAAAGTTCAACATTTTATGAATTTACAATGGTTAGATCATGATGAATTAGAGAGTTTCACAAATGAACAAAA
>Ga0182738_1001250_pt1 | contig 32400 bp, 19 predicted proteins | sample eDN5th30CBELigMG_FD_128876 | JGI IMG/M metagenome (GOLD analysis project Ga0182738, IMG submission 128876) | Enriched Miracle-Growth compost microbial communities from Emeryville, California, USA - eDNA 5th pass 30_C BE-Lig MG (version 2)... ...
GTTGGCAAGTCTTTCCCCGTTATAACAGATACTGCTCAAGAGAAACCACAGCAATCCCCCAAAAAATCTTACATCACCATTATCAATCAAGAAGACTCAAAACCCAGACTTAATTTTAAGCCAATCGAGCTTTCAAAGCAAGCTGATGATATCCAACAAGAGCCAAATCTCTTTGATAAACAACAACAGCTCGTGAAGAGCGAAGGTAAACCAAAGAAAATTCTTTCGGTGCCAAGTTTGATGGAAATTAATGAGGGGCATCAAATTGGTGGTGGCAAACCCAGTTTAATTAAATTAAACTTAAAAAACGGCAGCACAGCAGCTTCTTCTATCACAGGAAGCTGGACATCGAGAGAAAGGCTTCCTTCAAGAGGAAAGTTGCAAATTTCCAGCTTGGAGTCAAGTCCTAAAGGAAAGCTTCCCGTTGAGTCTTTTACTGCTCGCCATGGATCTGCTTTATTGCCGATGAGCAATGATTATTTGTTGAAGATCATTTTAAATAAAAATGAAACCAGAACACCAAGGAACAATAATGGATCTGCAAATCAATTTCTGGACCATCCCACTACTCCAAGCGCAGCCACAGGAAGAGGAGGATATCAGGTATGAGAATGAATCGTCCGATTATCTAAAACTTTTTAGTTTGGAAAACGAGGAAGTTTCGCTGCTTTCAAGACTATTATCGAATCTGAAAATCTCAGAAAATAATAAAAACTCCACACGATTTTGACTTTTTTCACTCTTGGTACTCAGACATTCTTTCTTTATTCTTTGGAGGATTATTTGTCTTAAATCACTGATTGATGTGAATGAAGCCTTTTGGCTGATTGAGAAAATAATATTCTATAAAAAAACATGTATATTCTATGAGATTGACAAATGTGTTAAATACCATGTCTATCTCCTTCTCAAGTAACTGAATCAATTTTTTTTTTGTAAATACAGTCAAAAAAATGTCTAATTTCAACCTTAAACTTTTTTTTGTGAGTTCAACAAAATATATTTTGGTCCCTTTTTTTGTACCGGAATGTTTTCAATTAAGATCACTGTGGGAATGGAGGACCCTCAAAATCTCACTCAAAAAATCTTTTGCTTGAACTGTTCTCATTTAGATCCTCTCTAGTTTTCAGACTGTTCTAATTAAGAGCCGTAAAGATTTGAGGAGGTTTGTTCACTTAATTAGGAACATGACGGTAAAAATTATTTGAAGTTGTATTTTTGTTGATAAGATATTTTATTGAGTGCTGAAAACAAGCTCCGTTTAAGAGATCATACAGAAATTACTTTACAATTTTAATCAGAGAATATATTTTTAAAGTAAGTGATCATTGTGATACGATCATTGATTTCTTCAATGAATTTTTCCATGATTTTTGTATTATGTTCGACATATTGACGTGCCATCTTATCAATAGCTCCTTCTTCAAGTTTACTTTTCAATGAATTTTTGATCTTTCTTTTTGCTTTGGCAAAGACATTCTTTATATGAATATTATCTTTCCATTTAACAAGCTCATCTTCAAGGAATTGTTTCGTATTTTGCATTTTTGTATTTAGAGTGTTGTAGAAATAAACCAAACTTCTTTTAAAGTCAGGATAGATGACCTTTTGTGCATCAAGAAAAGCTTTAATTTCATCTTTATTTTGCTCTTTTTCTGCAGTATTTATCAATAATAGATATCTCTGTTCGAACGTAGCGAACCTTTCGGGGACAAGCTCGACAATAATCCTGCTCAACATTCCAACGATATCAAGCAATATATTGACATGGAAGTTGATTTTTTCCTGCACATTTTTATTCCAATTGAGATTATCATGGTCTTTTTCACAGAATAATTTTTCGTGAATTCCGTCAACTGTTTCTGATTTTATAAAATGATCTTTATAATACATTTGATAATCAATATTCAGATCTATTTTTTTGAAGAGATCCTCAATATATTCATCATCTGTTATTGCCAATTTCGTTTTCACTTTGGCAGATGGTTTGGTGATATCGTTTGTAATATTGATGTGAAAAGACTCAAGCCCTTGAACGACAGTGTGATGGTCAAAAGCATTTTTCTGGCTCAGTTTGTTGCTTATTACAGAGTCTGCGAATTCACCAAATGTCAGGCCTAACATGAGAAAAGGTTAAAAATACTTTTATTGAAAGAATTCAGTACCAAGGTGCATGATATTTCTCATAGCATTAGATAAGCCGATAGCATATTTAAAGACATTTTCATCTTTGAGGGAAAATAATGGTTGGGCATCTTGCATGTAGACAACTTGGAGGATTTCATAGATTGATCTGATAAATTTGATGAGCCAATTCCATTCTTTAAGGTAGCTATTCTTCTCATCATCTTCTTCATCTGTAGCAGAAGTGGCAGCATTTTTTCGTTTTTCCTTTTCTCGTTTTTGCATGAGTTTGGTTTGAATACTGAGCGCGCACTTGCTGTCATATTGATGATGAAGGTAAGCTTCTAAATCTTGAACCATTTGTTTGATTTTTGAGATCAAAGTTGTGTAATCAGCTCCAAGACTGCAAGGGATACTCAAATGTTTTTTGACAAAGATTACATTATTGGCGAGTTTTATATTAATGAGAATCATTTGATTATACAAGGCAGCAAAATCCCAAATATTTGATCCAAAAACTTTATGGTCAAGCAACAAAGGATCATGTTCAAGTTTATGATCACATTGGAAAAGAACTTTTTGCAAGCTTTCAAAGAATTCGAATTTTGGGCCAAAGACATGGAAGAAATCCTGTACAGTAAATCTGTAAAGAACTTTTTTGTCTATATGAGGATTTTCATCCGGGGTTGAATGATGAGTAAGGCGAGTATTTGAGTGGTCTGTTGCAGTTCCGAAATCTTTTGAGAGATCACGCAAAATACCTTCTCCAAGAGTATAAAAATATTGACTGAGAGTGTAAGCATATGAGTTGAGATATTGATCTTCAAGCTCAAGCAGTTGACCTAATTCTTCATATTTTAGGCTGTCAAGAGGTGCAACTTTCGCATTTAACAAGTCTGATTCAATAGAACCAAAAATATCCTCAACAATTTTTCGACTGAATTTATGAAGAAGAGGAATTCTGAATAAGTAAGGAATGTTGACATGATAAAATTGGCCTGCTAAATCAAGAGGTAGAAGTGATGTCTTTCTTTTACTTTTTGAAGCAGCAGCAGCAGCGGCGGCGGCAGCGTTAGCATCTTTTTTGTTTGTGATAGCAGGTGGTGGATTTATCAAATCTTCAAAGAAATTTTTAATGAGTTGTTCTTGAAGACCAGCGCTTGAATAAATTTCTGCAAAGTGAAAAATTCCTTGTTTATCCGCCACTTTATATTTTTGATTGTAAAGATTCAGGAGATACTGAAGGATTATTTCATAGACTGTGATTGAGTTTCTCGTAAAAATTTCACTGTTTCGCTTTTGGACTGAATCCATATCATTGTCGTCTTGTGAATATCCCTTTTCATTTGAACAAACGAGCCCTTCAAGTTTTTTCTTGGAAGGAGCAATGAAATTCTGGACAAACCCTGAGTAGATTCTATTGATAAAATCAGCAAGTTGATCTTTAGGAGTCTCTATGAAGATCTCTGGAAGCTGGATGAAATCCCACATATCTCGGAGAATATCTGAGTAGATTTCTCTTTTTGGGATTCGACAGAGCTTTATATAGCGTTCATCAAATTTGAGTGAATTTGAAAACATGAATAATCTGATGATCTCATGGATTTTTTCTGTGAGGTTCTCACGAGGAGAATTAGAAGAATTTTTTATATTATTATATTCAGTTAAAGCAGTTTTGGTTGAATGAGGGAGAACTTTATCAGCAAGATGAATGTATTCTTTGGGGAGGAGGTATTTGGTGAAGGGCTGAATGTCTTGATAGGTGATGTTAACATGCTTGGCTTTGACTAAATTTGAAAGCGTGAGAATAAGCTCATTATTTCCTTCTTTTACAAACTCCTCATAATAAGTTTTTATGGTTAACTCTAAAAGATATAACCGCTTGACTAGTTTCTGGAACTCTGGTTTGAGCATTTCTTCACTGTAAAATTTCTTTATTCTCACAGAGATTCTCAGTAAAACACAAAAGATCATATTCAAGAAATCTTCATGGGTAAGCTTGATGTCTTCTCCTCTAGTGTCATTTTCTTTGTCGAGGATTGTTTCACTCATCGGCTTGACTCCTCTTTGGTCAAGATCATCTTCAAAGGTAAAGTGGCGATCTTGAGCAGCTCCTCTTGTGGTTGGATCATTGCTGACATCAAGACTTCTAATTCTAAACTCTCTTGCTTTTGAGGTTTTTCGATTTAAAAACACTCCATCTCTTGGTTTGCTTTTCATCTTACGACGTCCAGGAGAAGTTTGCTGTTCATTTTTCTTCGAAACGATTTCTGGATCATAAGGCATGAATTGTGGGTCTATATGGTCTGTGATACTTTTGAGACGAAAACTAGGTGAGCCTTGTTTATTAAGCTCAAGGCTGACTTTTTCAAAGATCTCAAGAGCGTTCTTTTGATAAAAAATCAAGCCTTCAAGGTCTTGGTTATGGAAGAGTTTATGAAGCCAGTTTGAGAGCATTAAGAAAGCATATGCATTATTCCCAATTTCAAAGTTGAATTTTGCTTTATAGAGGATTTCCTCTCTTTTCTTGTAATAGTTGAAAGGGTTGAGAGTGACGTTATCATATAAATTTTCCTTGATATTTTTGTAGAAGCCTGATAAAAAGCAGAGATCCAAAAGGCCTTGGAACATTTTTGGCTGCTTGTAAACAGCTTCTGAATTATTTTTTGCAATTCTGATCCAGAGTGAATATGTGTAACTTGAAAAGGGTAAGGCATCTGGATTATCTTTTTGTTCTTCGAAACTATTTGCTAGCTTATGTTGCTTATTATTATTCACTTTCTGCTGATTTGTAGCGTCATTCAAGAAGATGCCGATGCTTTCTAGTTTGTCTTTTTTCTTTTTCCATGCAACTGCAAGTGCCATAGCAAGTGTAAATCCTCTATATGCGTTAATTATATTCCCTTTCTTTTCATAATCTTGAAGCAAAACGTCTAAAGCTTTACTGTGCAATTTCATTCTGATCAGTGTGAGCAAATGCAGTTCAAAAACTTCATTTTCGATTCTGATATCAGTTGGGGGAGCGGTTTCTAGTACGGAAAGAATCAAAGGTGTGTATGTTTCTCGATATTCTCCACCGAATTTCCTTGCCTTTCCAAATAAAGTTTTGACTTTGTCAGCTTGGCATAAAACATTGAACAAGACTTCCAAGGTAAAATGATCGTACATATCATTATTGGTAATAATTTTGTTTTTATCATCAAGAGGAAAGTTTTCTTGGAGGTAGTTGTTCAAAGAGGTCAATCCAGATTTTTGGCTTTCTTCTGATTTTTGAAGGAGTTGAAACATCATTCGAAATATGGAATATAGGTGTTCAAGACTCGTCGAAAATTCATAGGTGTTTCGGTATTTTGCGAACCAATCAATAAATTCTCGAAATGGGAGAGATGCAAATTTGCTCAAAATGTCGTATTTATCCTGATCAAGCTCAGTGTAGCACAAGTCTGGAGCTGCTTGGCTTGCTTTTAGGTAGGAAGCACGAAAATGAGTGGATTTCTTCAATTCATGAATGCTATGTTCCAATACCCTTTTAAATTCTTTAAAGTCCATCTTGGTGATGTCTTGGTATTTGTATTTTTATTTGTAAAAAAACTCGTTGGTCTTTGTCAAAATTTTAACGAATTAATTGAATTAAATTGAATTGAAATTTACTTGAAGCTGGACAGTTGAAAGAGAGCATTAAATATATCTACCAGGCCAGAAGAGGCTTCTTCTCAGAAGAGAAATGTCAGGGAATAAATTGAGACAAAATAAAATTCGAAAAATGTGCATTTCTCACATAAATAAATCGGACTCTCCAAAAATATTTTTCTGCTGGAAGAAAAGGATTTCTCTTTGTTTTGCAAATTCAATATTTTTCTTGATAAATTCTTAAATTTTTTTCAAATTAATTTAAGATTTTGTGATTTTATTAAAAATTTTCTTTTGAATTAATTAATTATTTTTGAGAATTTGATATGAAAAAAATTTTCCAAATAAAAAAGGAATTTAGAATTGAATATTTTCATTTTGAAATTGAAAAGAAAAAATTTTTGCAATTTCTTTAGAAAAGTTTTCTTCAAACTTCATAAATAATACGACTCGAACGAAAACCTGATTCGATTGAAAGCCATTATTGTTTTATCTTGAATTCGACTGGGCCTGTCTTTTCATAATGGACTTCTCCTCAATCAAGTTTTTCCATCAAAAACCCTTTAAAGAGTGAAGAGTCTGACTTTTCTTTTTTAAACCCAGTAATTATTTGACTAAGGTGAACAGAACAATAATTAAGGTACCCAATTTTCATTAATAAATAAATAATATTAATTACAAACATAACGGCCTATTTTGATTGAATTCGAATTTTTAAGATTAACTGAAAGTCAAAACCATAAAAAAGGAAGAGATTTACTTTCCTAAAAGACTGCAAATCCTTCACTGTAAAATTGTTTCACTTACAGAACTATTACTTCAAAGTATTTCAGAAAAACGGACTCCTCTTCATTTTTGTCGGACAAATTTTGCTTTATCCTAAGCCAGTGACATCAAAAGATATTTTCTTGTATGCAAAATGCAAAAATCCAAGGAAATATTAGTTACATGGATATGAACCTGAAAATAAAAATAAATTTAATATTTCCAATTAATGTTGTCAAAGATTCTCTTCAGAAGAGCTCAAGCTTTGGTTAGACATCCTCTTGCTCAATTCGGCGTAAGTGTCTTTAAACCTTCCATCAATATCCTTTCTAGAACGCCGGAATCTCCTTCGATGATAAAATTACCACTCCCGTTGCCCAAAGACCTGGTATTGCCGAAGTCCGTAATGTCACTTTGATCCCAGGCCAAGGAGTCGGTCCCGAAGTCACCAGTAGCTCTTGAAAAATCCTCCTATTGACATTGTTAGGATCTGTCCAAAAGATTTTTGAAGCTGCCCTCTGCCCTATTGAATGGGACGTTTTGGACAATTTTAATTTGAATGACTCTGTCTCTTTGGAAAAACTCAGAAAGAACGAATGCATCCTTTTGGGAACTTTGCCTTACAGAAAGGGATCTGATTACATGAACAACGAAAAGATCTACAAGGAATTGAATCTTTATGCCAATATGACTTACGGAAGAACCCTTCCTGGCGTCCCCACCAGACACAAGAAGGTCGACGTCGTCGTTATCAGAGAAAATACTGAAGGAGAATACAGTAACATTGAGCACGAAGTTTACCCTGGCGTCGTTGAAAGTATCAAGGTTATCACTAAAGAAGCCTCAAGAAGAATCGCTGAATATGCCTTCGAATTCGCCTACTTATCCGGAAGAAAGAAGGTCACTGCCGTCCACAAGGCCAACATCATGTAAGAATTGAGGGATTTGTTGAAAATTAAAATGAATTTTTCAGGAAAATTTGCGATGGTATGTTCTTGGAAGCCACCAGAGAAGTCTCCCAAAAATACCCTTGGATTAATTACGAAGAAATGATTATTGATAACTGCTGTATGCAAGTAATCCCCTGTGGTGTGAGATATCGTTAAAACAATAAAATAGGTTGTTAAGAACCCTTGGCAATTCGATGTCATGGTTATGCCTAACCTTTACGGTTCTATCGTTTCCAATGCCGTTGCTGGTATTTGCGGTGGTGCTGCTCTCACTTGTGGTGCCAACATCGGAAAGGATCACGTCATCTTTGAACAAGTAACAGATGATTATTGAATTGAGAGTACTTAAAATAATCGCAGGGTACAAGACACACTGGACAAGATATCGCTGGTCAAGGAGTTGCTAACCCCACTGCCTTGATTTTGAGTTCCGTTATTATGCTTAAGCATATGGATTTACACAAGTTCGCTACTGATATTGAAAGAGCTCTCGATAAAACTTACAAGGAAGGAAAAGTAAATTAGTTTTTAAAGAGAAGAGTGTTTAATTTGATTTTTAGGCCAAGACTGCTGATATTGGAGGAACCTCTACCATTGACCAATTCACCGAAGAAGTCATCAGAAATCTTACAAGAAATTAGATAATCCATTTTCGAAATATATTTATTTGAATGCATTGAATATCAAACAAATATTGCTCTGCTTTGCTTTATACGAGAAAGTCAATATATATACATATCGCTTGAATTTCTAAATTTTGAAAAAGAAAATAGTTTATGAGAGAACAATAGATAAAATCTTTTTAAGAAGATCAGACATTGAAAATTTATTTTTTTTACTTGATTGAAAATTTTCTCAGAAACAATTTTTTTGGCGTAATTGTAGTTTCATTCTCATTTAGAGTAGATGATGCATTGATTGTGGAAATTCTTCCTTCAAAAAAAAATCATTTACTCAGTTTCAGTTTATGAAAGACAGTCTATTCCAAATTTCATAAACTTTCTCTCCAAAAAAAGCCAGTAATTACTGTCACTTCTGACAGGAAATTCTTCCTGAAATAAGCTTTCAACTCAACTTTGTGACTAAAAATTCACATACTGTGAACTTCAATTCTAATTTTTTCTCTATGAACAGATTCAGATTGAAATATTTTTGGCTGACTTCTGATGATAAGTGTTTTTTATACAATTTTTCATTTCTCAGAAGAAACAACTTTTTTTTTTGATTTTGCCAACAAAAATCCAAATCAAATATGTGACACAAAACACACCATAAAAATCCTTGTCTGTTACTTGCGATAATTCGAGACCTCGTTATTACCTTGAATTCTGCTAGAATTGCCAGGATTATAGGTAAAAATCCATCCTTATAGAGAAATGTTTCATAGATCCTTAGATATTTTTCAATACATCTATTTTTGTTTTTGCAATTGCGAATTTATTAGAAAATTATATTTTTATTTTGATGAGTGAATGTCCATGTATTTTATCGCATTTATCAGTGAGTCTTGTTTTAAACGCGTCTCAAACAGTTTAATTTTTATGTTGTATTATATTTTATTCCATTTCCAGAGCAAAAGCAATAAAATTTAACAATCCAGACAAGTGATCAATAAAATTTATGATTTTTATTGAAAGATTAAATTTAATGTTTTAAACTATTTCACAGTTTATATCAAAGAGATATCCCATTTCCTTCTTAGGGCTTTCTAAGAAATAGCAAGTCAAGAAGCCGATAAGACACACACAAATTCAAGTATTCAACCCTAATTTTTCGATCCTTTCTTTATTTTATATCATTCAGAGGAAACAAACAATCTATGAAAAAATATTTAAATCATCATGATTTGAGAACTCGAAATCAAATTATGGTGTTATTGAGGATGTAGGTGTTTAAGATTTCTGGAGAAGTCTGACTCAAAAAGTGTTCCTTCAAGTTCTTGATCAATAACTGAAAGATATTTCTAGCAGTTACTCGATAAATATTTAAGATTCTCAACTGTTATAGCATACTGAATAAACAGGCAAACTTGCCAATTTTTACCCGTCAAATCTTTTTATGAAGGCAAATAAATTGCTTGTTCCACATATAGAAGAGGAAAAAAGTCTGTATTTCCTTGATTATTCAAAGAACTATATTTTTCTTGTTTAACTGTATACAATCGGTCTAAAATTATGGTAGTTTGGATCCAAAAAAGATGGATGAGTAATTTCTAAAAAGGCTGGAGATGAGGCCTCAAAATCCCGTCTGCATTGATCACAGCCTCATATAAGATAGCGCCAAAGATTTTCTAAACTATCTCCTTGAGAAGGCAGAATTCTTTTGTTAAATTAGTTTTGCACTTTGAGTTTTAGTTGGCAAGGAATACGATTGAATGTCTTTGTATTTTTGAAAAAGTCTTTGATAAAAAATAACTCTATGATTTTTGTCATTAAAATTTTATTTATCAAAGTGATGATGACACAAAGATTCCAGAAGGAAAATGAGTAAGATTTTAAGGGCCGAGATGGTCTTGTTAGACGTCCTTAGAGCTTGCAATTCAGTAAGATTGTCAGATCCAAATTATTTCCGTTTTTCATATCAAATTTATCCACCATTTTCGGAATTTTCTAGAAAGTCCTTCTTATTAACGTTAAACTACATAACCCGGGATTGGGAGTGATCCCAAATGCAATAAGGCGAGAGTCAATCCTTCTGGGACTCCATAAATTTGAACGTAGACAGAATAACTTTTCATTCATCTGCTTATTATGTTTCAAAATTCTATTCACTTTTTTCGAGGAGAGAAGAAGGAAATAAGCCTGAATCCTTCTTACTGAAACAACAAATAGGTTTGACTAATTTGAAGATCTTAGAAGTGGGAGCAGCAATTTCACTGATATGGCGCAAGATCCAACGTGTAGTTAATTTAATCGAAACTTGGAATTATTTTAAAATTTAAGGTTGAAAATCGTGCATAAAAGCCGGACGTTAGTTTAAGCTACGGATATATAAATTGCAAGAGGAAATTGTATAAAATAAAGATTTAAATAAAAAATATTTAAGCAAGGGACGCTAAAATGCCTGAAGGAGACAAGATCTCAAAAGCTTTCTATCTTACCATTATGATTGGTACCCTGGTTGCAGGAGCCTTGAACAACATCACTCTCAAGGAGCAAGATGAGTTTATAATCGACGGCAAAGCCTTCTATCACCCTTTTGTCCAAACACTCGTCATGTTTATTGCTGAGTTTGGCTGTCTCGCTGCCTTCTACCTCGCCTATTACGGCAACCCCAGCTTCAAGAAGAAGCACGACGAAGAAGAAGTTGAAGCCGAAGCCAATGGATTGAAGACCAAGAATAACTGGTGGATCCCTGCTATCCCCGCCGTTTGTGATATCACCGGTACCTGTCTTCAAATGATTTCTATGAGCTACATGGCCCAATCCATCTACGTCATGATGAGAGGAGGTGCTCCTATCATTACTGCTTTCCTTTCCATCATTTTCCTCAAGAAGGTCCTCTCTAAGGCTCAATATTTGGGTCTCAGTTTGGCCGTTATGGGTATCACTGTCGTCGGTGTTACCAGTTTCGTTGAAACTTCCTCTGGTCAAGCAGACAACAGCAACCTCGTCTTTGGTCTCCTCTGCTGCCTCGGCTCTTTGTTCACCACTGGTATTCAATTCGTCGTTGAAGAAAAGATTTTGTCCTCCAACCACATTCACCCCCTCAAGATGGTCGGTATGGAAGGTCTCTTCGGTATCATTTACACTGCTGTCGTTATTGCCGTTGCCAACCACATTTCCTGCGACCCTACTAAGGACGGCTGCAATCCCAATGGATATATTGAAGACTTCACTGGTGCCGTTAAGGCCGTTTTCGGTAACGGCATGCTCTTGCTCTGGGTTGTGTTGAACATGTTCTCCCTTGGTTTCTTCAACTTCTGCGGAATGTCAGTCACCAAGCATATTTCCTCCCTTGCTAGAGCCATCCTCCTCATCTCCACCACCGTCGTCATCTGGGTTTATGACTTGCTCTTCATCCACGAACCTTTCTACATCTTCCAACTGATCGGTTTCATCATTTTGGTTGTTGGTAATCTCATCTACCAAAGAATCATCAAGATTGAAGCCCTTGAAAATGGACCCAAAGAAAAGAACACTCGTAAAGGAAGCAAGACCAGTTTCGGAAAGGCTAGCGTTAATGACTGCATCTCCCACCAATTGTTGGTTGACGAAGAAAAGAGCGATGACACTCTCATCCCTGCTAAAGATCATTAAGATGCTTATTGAGTAAGATCCTGACTTGACTTGAAATTGTTGCATAAATTGAGATCTGATTTTATTTAATTGTCAGGATTTATGTCTGTCATCAATACAATAAAATACATATTGTTTTTTGTTAATTTCCTTCATGCATGATGATTTAATTCAACCTTCGAAAGGATCTTTATGAAATTTGAAATGTGAAATGTGAAATTTCTCATAATAATTATTTGTCATTGCCAAAAAAAAAATCTCTGGAGTGAATTCAAAATCAATTGATAAAACTTTGACTTGACTTGATCGAAACTAGAGCAATTGTTTGAGAAAATAATTTTTCTCTTCCATGCTTCAGATAAAGGATCCTCAGATTTTCGAAGAAAAAAACTTCTCATGGACTCAGAAAAATACGACGAAAATTGAAAGCTCAAATTGGGTCTAGCTTTTGGTGTGACAGGTTCATCAAGCATATCAAATTTAGAAGGGTTTTTTCGAAGAATTTTTTTTGGTGTCAGAAGATAATGAGAATAAAAGAGTCAAGAAGAGAAGACAGTTTTCACAAAAATAACGAAAAAGGTGAGTTTGAGAATAGAAATAAGGAAAGAAGATGAAAGTACTCTGACAATCTTGGTCTTAGAGGCTAAATAGAATTGGAATTAACTGAAAAATTATTCTTGTGATTTCATGTGACAGAACTCTTTAGATGAATAAATTTAGATTTTTCTAAAAATAGTTTCTAAATACATTTACATAGACAAACATGTCAGAAATTTTTCCCTGAACTATCGGGCTATAAACAGAGTTTTTACGGACAGCCAAAAAAATTTTGTGCAGATTTATGTGTGAGACCTTAATATTAAGGTCGTCATATCTTCCTTTTTGTTGTTAAATTTGATAAAATACCTCAAATTTTCAGAGACGAGACGTAAAACAATATTTAAAAGACAAAAAATTCCTTCAAAATTGATTTATTTTGGGATCGTCACGTGACCTCTTTCCTGACTTCAAACAGCCTCAATTTTATTGGGTTAATGACAATTCCTTAGGACAATTTACTTCTCATAGTAGAGGCGCCAAAATTGAAAATTTCTTTTTAATAAACTTTTTTTTGCTTGAAAAATTTGCCTTCAGGTTCGCACTTTATTTCTTTCCTTACGCATTCAATTGAATCTCTTTTGAAATTCATCCAACTTAGGTCTCAGAAATAATCATTTTAAAACCAAATAAAAATTTTATTTATGCATATCTTTAAAATTAATGTCAATAAAATCATAGAAAACATCACCATAAAACTTGTGACTCCTGTTGTTCTTTCATGTTTCGAATAGCCCCTATTGCAAAATCTAGTTTCCTGCTCAAAACTTTTGCTGAGAAATTCTTCATCAAGGCTTCTCACAAAATAATGCTTTCTTTGATGTTTCAATTTTTTCCTTGGGAAATTTTAATTTATCAAAATTCAGACTCAGAATTAATTCTTTAATTTTGGAGCGAGGAATCATCAAAATTCTTGAGATTATCATCTTTCTCAAATTTGTTTGATTTCCCAAGGAGGATGTAGTTTTCAAAGTACATCGACAGAAAAATAAATCACCATATTTAATTTTTTCCCTCATATTTTTGATTGAGCCTCAGAGTCTTAAAAAACAAGAATTTTGTTGAATTCATCAAACAATAAAATAAAAAAATTAAACCACTTAAAAGGATTTATTGGAAAAGGACTTCCACCTTTGAACTAGAAGAAATTCATTTCAATTTTCAAATGCTTAAGTATTTATTGCCTCTTACTTCTCGACAACAAGAATGACTCACTTTCTGTCGATTTTCTGAGAAAATATTCAAGAAGGTCTGAATTATCAAATTAGGGGGTTTGCTTGGCTCATCGAAGATTTCCTTATGAAAAAATTGTTTAAATTTGATTTCAGGAAGGAAAACTCTCTTAAAATTTGTCACAAACATGTCCCCTTTGAAAGTGTTTGGCCGACTTTGCAAAAATAGTTCCCATAAGACTGTAAAAGCTTTGCAAAGTTCTTTTGATCTGTAATTATTATAAAATAAAGCCTTTTGAGCTTCTAATTTTTGAGTTGTCTATATGATAAAAACAAATTAAATTCATACTTATCTCTTGACATGAAATTTTCAAAGGAATCTTTGATTATAAAATTTAACTTCCTGTTCTTATTTATTTGATTGCGGAAGCTCAAACTTAGTTAAATATTTATTTAAAAATGTCAGATCAAGCCTCCTTTGATGATGCTAAGCATCCTTACATGCTCCACAGCAACATGGGCAGTATCCAGCCCAAAACCCCTTTCCTCCAAAAATATGCAGGCCCCTTAACTCTCATGGGAGGTGCTTGTGTACATTTGGTAAAGACATTTTCAATAAAACTTCTCAATCATTTGTCAGGTGCTTGGCACATTTTATTTATGGGGAGCAATCGCAGTTTACGTAGCTTCTTATTTGAGAGAATTTGATGATTCTGTTACCATCAGTCGGCTTTTAAGTTTGCCTCCCTTGACAGTTGTGGCAATGAATATCGGAATCTTTGTTGGTGTTCCTTTGACTGAGAAACTCGGCCCAAGAATTATGCTGCTTGTGGGAATTAGTGCCATCTCTCTTTCTGTGTTCATCACATCCTTTGCACAAGGCTTCACTTTCTTAGCAGGAATTTATGGCTTTGTCTTTGGTTTCTTCAATGGTACATTGTATATGCTCCCTGTTATCTGTGGGTGGAAATTTTATCCCAATAACAAAGGTAAAAATCATTATATTTTTAGTGTAAATTAATGAATCTCAATAGGTTTGGTCAGTGGAATTACTATCGGGGCCTTTGGTTTCGGAGCATTCATCTTTAATTTTGTCGCTGCTGGAGTTGTCAATCCAGACGATCTCAGCCCCAGTATTGTTGTTGGCCATGAAAAATACTTTGGTCCTGAAGTCGCTGATAGAGTCCCAAAACTCTTTAGAGTCTTGAGTGTCTGCTACATTGCCCTCGGACTTCTTGGTGCCTTGCTTATCAGAGTCCCTAAAAGTAATTTTTATAAGGAATTTTTTTGGTAATTATATCTTTTTGTAGAGGAGAGCCAACAAGCTCATTCTCAAACTTTACCTGATAATGAGACACAAGAACATATTGCCACCAGAAAAGAGGCTGAAGTGAGTGTTAAAGAAGGAGTCTTTTCGAAACAATTCTTCTTATTGTTCATTATGGCGGCATGTGGTTCATGTAAAACTCCTTCTAAGGAAATTTATCTCACTCTTACCAAGCTTTGGGACTTTTGTTGGCAAGTAATTACAAAGTTTATGGCTCTGACAAAATTAATGATGATCATTTCTTGACTTTGATTGGGTCATTTGGGTCTGTTGCTAATGGATCCACAAGAGCAGTCTGGGCCTTGCTCTTTGATAAATTTGGCTTCAAAAAAGTCTATTTCGCCCTCCTTACCATCCAAGTAAACATAATTTGAAAAAGTTCAATCAAATTAATTTGTCCCAAGGCTATTTTGGCTCCAACAATACAATTTATTTCTGGCACTAAAGCGCTTTATCTGATCTGGTATTGCGCAATTATGAGTTGCGAAGGAGGTCATTTCGCAATGTTCCCTTCAGTTACCGCCAAAGTTTTTGGATTAAAGTAAATAATTGGGAGGCTTTTATCTCATTAAAATAGGAATGGCCCTAAGATTTACTCATATTTGTTCTGGTGCTTCGCTGTAGCTAACTGGGTTGGTTTGCTTGAAGCAAATCTCGCTATCAATGTAAAGTTTACCGTTGAGGGATCTGACTTACATTTTTAGCACTATGGTTGGAACGCTATCTTTTATGTAGCAATGGCCCTCACTCTCATTCCCTTTATCTGCAACATCTTTTTCAAGGAAGAATTTACAAAGAAACAGAAATAATAAGAATATCTATCATTCTATATCGTAATATAGTTCAATAAAATAACAATCTTATTTTATAAATTATATCAAGTGATCAATAGTCATTTCTCCCTCTGAGAAATTTTAAAAACTAACATCCATAAGTGAGTAAGAAAAGCAGGTACACCCCTGCAATCATAAATAATTTTGGTCTCAAAAATGCATAAAAAATTTAATCTATTGAATTCAACAAGACAGGGATTTTTTAAAAACACAAACTTGATAATCCAAAAGACCGATCAATAGGTATGTCATTTTCTTTCATGCTGTCTAAATTTGAGGTTCTCTCTTTGCAAAAAGCTTGCTCCAAAGAGCCCGAAAGACTGCTTTCCTTGATGACATTTTGCATTCTTTGGGACCAAGAGAGATGCTTAATATTTTGAACTTTCATTTAAAATTTGTCTTTCGTTGAATTTTTGAGAAAATTTTCCAGTTGTTTATTTTTGGAGAGGTTCTCCTTTTAAATTGTTTAGAAGAATGAAGAGGCAAAAAAGAATCAAAAATTTTTGAAGGATTTTTCTCCGAGGTAAACCAGATTGTGAGATGAAAACCCTGAAATTTTATAATTGTTTTTCTTTTTTACTTTTTCATTTTTTGAAATGCCCTTCAAGGATCTATATCTCTTTTGCTACTCAACATCAATTTCTCACATTGATAAATCGATGCGGCCAAAGCAATCAATCTTTGAACTCAATATTTTGTTTCACTTTTACATTAAATCAGTGATAAAATCATTGATGCAACTGAGACGAATTGTATTATTTGCTTGCCTTGACAGTTTATTTTTTCCAACTCAATTTCTGAGGACCTTCCTTTCATCATCTCCGAAGTTAATTTTGGGATTATTTGAAGCGTTACTCTTCCAGAAAGAGTTTTGAAGAGTTTCAATTTTTCAAGGTATCTTTTCTGCAATTGAATAATTTTTGAAGCATGAATTTGGTCATTTGGACAGACAGTTTCTCTGTTTTCTTACAGAAAAGAAGAGTTGAACCAAAAAGGGATCCCGATGGGAATTTTGTCCATCAGAATGAAATTCCTGGGATGAGAAAATTTTTTGAGAAAGTCTGCACATGACCAAGAATAAAGTATTGAAACAAAGACATTTTAAAAATTGAAGATTATGATATGAAGTTTTGCTTAATTAGAATTTTTCAACTTCAAAATATTCGCATAATTAAAACCTCAAAAAAGTGTTTGCCAAAATTTTTCTTTTATGGTCAGAGCAAAGATGAGCCCAAGAAAAGCCTTATGATGTTTGGTTGGTCAAGAGAGAGCTATAGTTCTTTCCAAAGGTAACTCTGGCTCGAAAAGACTCGCCAGGTTCTTTAATAAAATTTGATAGTTTAGAGCTTAAACAGTTCTAATTGAAAACTTCATTTCTGTCGTTCCACCAAGACCGCAGAATTTGAAATTCTCGGAAAGGGTCAAGAATCTCAGACCAATCCGATTATCAGGAAAGCGTCTTCGTTGGAAAAAATGGCTAAATGAAAGTTGAGGCTGGAAAATGAGAACTTTGATCAGGACTTTAGGATGAATCTTGAAATATTTAGATGATATTGATGCTGATTTAACAATTGCTTTTGAAAACTATGATTTGATCGGAATTTGGGTTGCTGAAAGGCTCATTCTTTCCATGATTTTTATGGTGATTTAATTTATTTTTAATTTCTTCCTCTCTTTTTAATTTGAAAGTGAGAAAATACACATAATTTACATTTTCCTCTCATAAATAAATCTTCCGCAACTTCTTATCTCTTTTGCAAATCACGCAAGAAGGCGAACTATTCACAGTAACCTTCAAAAAAGATTAAAAGGAGTGCAAGAGGGAAAGAAAATTGATGCACTCTTCAATTCAAAAAGCACTACAATTCAGGGAAAACCACAGATTTAAAATTTTGGTTCGAATAATTCTTTGAATAAATTTCAACCTTAATTTGCAAGCTATTTTTCGAAATTTCAAGGCTCCAAGGCCATTTAATAATTTACTAAATTTTTTATAGTGAATAAAATTACCGCTGGCTTCTGATAACTTAAATATTCAGTCTCTGTCAAACTTTTATAAAGTTGTTTTGAATTAACAATTGAGAAATGTCATCTCTAAACTCTTTGATTCTATTTAGCCTCTTCTTCACAATCCTCTCCAAGTCCTGTGAAGAGTATTGTGGGCCAAATGGTTGCAATTGCTACAAAGTATTTGATGTTGCAAAAACCGCTCCATTTAGTGAGATAAAACAAACTTATCGAGCTTTATCGCTTAAACACCACCCCGACGTGAGCACAGAAGAAGATGCAAATGCAAAATTTGCTGAAATTGCAGACTGTTATGAAATCTTGAGGGATGAAGGAGAAAGAGTTCAGTATAATCAATGTCTGGATTATGTCCATACCGACTCCTCATCATCCCAAAGATCGAGATATCAAGATTCTCGCCAACAAAAGTCACGGGGATATCGCGATTTCTATCAACAAAACACATGGAATAATGGCTACCAACAAAACTCACAACACAATGATTTCCGACAAAATACGCAAGACAATGGCTTTAGGCAAAACCCAAGAGATGACACTTATTCAAATTGGAGTGTGATCATTCCAATTATCACCTTTATTCTGAAGATGTATTTCAGGGGAAATGAAGAACAAGCAAGGCCAGTTACCCCACAGGATGGGAAAAAAATGCTGATAGGATATGGTATTTTTGTTGGAATTGTCCTTGTTTTCCTTTTGCTGTTATTCAAGGCTCCTTTTGTTTTGCAACATCTTTTCAACGCTTTTTTATACACTTATGAACTTTGCGGTGAAAATATTTGGAATTTAATGATGGCGATATTTTTTTGTATTTTCCTGGTGATAAAGCTCATCTCGGCAATTTCTTCATTTCTTGGCAAAAGATCAACTGACAATTATTTCAAAAACTTTTTCCCTGATTTGCGAAAGAAAATTGACACATTCCAGCAAAGAATTATAAAGGAGATTAATGAGAAAAGAAGAACTGAGTCAAGGGAAAACCAAGAAGAATACTGGAATAAATTGATCGAAAGTCATCTTAAAACTTGTAAATATTATCAAAATATGGTTGAGGAAGCTGAGCAAGATATGAAAGCAAGGTAATATTGGGAAATTTTTAATGAGATCATAAGACTTAATTAGGCTAATGGATAAACAAGCTTCGCAAGCAAAACTTCAAGGAGAATTACAACGAATGAAATATGATATTGAGACCAAAATGTCGATAAATTGGCAGGTTGATGATTGATGTCATGGTATTGATGGAATGAAGCCTTCCTTTGAAAGAGTGAGCTGAATCTACAGAAAAAGTCTCTTGAATGTTGTTGTTTTGAGATTTTTTATCTCCAAGAAACAAATCGTATTTTTAATATGAACTTTCCCAATATTCGTAAGAAAACAAAAGCATTTTATCAGTTTAAAATTGTTTTAATGATTTGCAGTCTGAAAGCGCCTTAAGATTAGATTTTTTCGAGAGACAATTCAATCTAATTTGGTCTTTTCAACAATTAATAATCATTTTAAGGAAAAAATCCCTGAGAGATTCTAATTTTGGTCAACCATCTCAGAGAATAAATGGATTGTCGATTTTCTTTAAAATTTTTATTCATTTTTTTTTCAACTGGAAAAATTATATAAAAAAACTAATTTTACGAATTGAAAAAGATTTGAAGAACTCTATACCTTACGAACTTTTCTTTTTCTTTGTATTTTAGGAAAAGACAACTCATCAAGAAACCCCAGAATTAAGATCAAATGGAAAACTTGATTTCTCATCAGGGAAATTTAGAGAATTCAGGTTTTATCATTTTTGAAATAGGAACGTCTTCTTTTTTAAATCTTTGGTTTTTTTGAGACACATGGGTTTGCTGTTCCAAAGTGAAGTTTTGCTCATTTATTGAGAGATTCTCTTTGATTATTCGATCAAAAAGTTGGAAAAGGAAATGAATGTTGAATTGAAATTTATTTTCAGCCAGCGAATATTACAAATTCGGGGAGCAAAAAAGATTTTTTGTGCCAACTCCTGCTCAGAAGTCAGGATGATAAATTAAGAAAATAGAGACTTGGAGCCGATTAAATTAGGGATTACAGTGTGGGGTTTTATCTACATTGGATTTTATTTGAGAAAGTCCAGATCTTGTTTATTTCGATTTAATCTCAATTAAAAATTTTATTGATGATTCAGTGTATTTTTAATTAGTTGAAATAAACTAATGAAAATTTTACTTTATCTCAAAGCTTGATTTCTACCTTTTTTTTCAGAAAGTTGAGACTGTAAAATATCAATTACTTTTCGTTCCACTCAAAAAGTCTTTCTCCAGGCTCGAATTGGAGGTATTTTGCTGATACAAACAAAAGATAAATGAGTCCGAGAGTGAGATATTTTCAATTTTAATTCTGTCATAAATTGTTATTTAAAGGGTTCGTATTCAGAATTGATTCTTCAATGTTAGTTCAAAAAATAATGAATCTCAGCCTGCTCTTTCAACATTTTAAAATTTAATTCTTCAAAAAAGGTCTGGATTTGAGGTGATCTTTTCATGTTGTTATATTTTCAAAAGGATCAGCAATCTCAAAAAAGATAATTTTCAGATAATCCAACTTTCTTCCTTTATGTGTCATCGATTGAAAGATTGGAGTCAATCTGAATCAGATCCAAAATAAATAAAATAATTAAACCGCTTTAAAGGATTAATTCACAGATTTCTCCTTCTCTGATAAAACAACAGAAGCTTTTAACATGACTCAAAAAGCTCTCAAGTCTCTATTCTTCCTTTTTTTAACATGGAGAATAACAAATGACAAGCTTTCTGAATGAATAAACTTCTCAAGATTGGAAAGAAGATTCATTCACTTGTCTCCAGATGAAATTTTCCAAGGACTATAGCAATTATAAAATTTTATTTGCATGTTTATCTATTTATATCGAAGGTAAAAAGGCAATAAAACATAAATAGAGCTTTATTAAATGACCGACCAAGCCACTTTTGACAGAGCCAAGCAGCCTTATATGCTTCACAATGATGAGGGAGGCCTTCAGCAAAAATCCTCTTTCTTTGAAAAGTATGCAGGCCCTTTAACCCTTTTGGGAGGTGTCTGTGTACATTTAGTAAGTTTTCTTGAATGATTCAGCTTAATTCCTCGTTAGGTGCTTGGTACTTTCTATTTATGGGGAGCTGTTGCGATTTATGTCGCTTCTTACCTCAAAGAATTCGATAATTCAGTTACTATCAGCTTGCTTCTGAGCTTATCTCCTTTGACAGGGATGGCAATGAATTTTGGAATATTTTTTGGTGTTCCCTTGGCCGAGAAGTTTGGTTTTAAAATTGTGATTGCGGGAGGAATTAGTGTAATCTCTCTTGCTGTATTCTTCGCATCCTTTACAAAAACCTTTGCTTTGTTAGCAACTTTCTATGGTTTTATCAATGGTTTCTTCGCTGGTCTTTTGTACATGGTTCCTGTTGTTGCTGGATGGAAATTTTATCCCAATAACAAAGGTAAAAATGATTCAATGTTGAAGGTAAATTAATGAATTCCAATAGGTCTTGTCAGTGGAATAACCATTGGAGCTTTCGGCTTTGGATCTTTTATTTTTAATTTTGTCGCAACAGGAGTTGTTAACCCTGATAATCTCAGTCCCACTATTGTTGATGACAATGAATCATATTTTGGTCCTGAAGTTGCTGACAGAGTCCCTAAACTCTTTAGAACTTTGGGAATTTGCTATCTTTGCCTCGGACTCCTAGGTGCTTTATTGGTCAGAACCCCCAAAAGTAAGGAGTATCAAGCAAAAATCTCATCTTATTCTCAATATAGAGCAACAACAAGCTCATTCCCAAACTGTGTCTGAGAATGAGACCTCTGAGCAGAATATCACTGATAACGAACACGAAGTTACTGTCAAAGAAGGAGTCTTCTCCAAACAATTCATTTTGTTATTCATTATGGCAACCTGCGGTTCATGTAAAAGGATTTATGAGGAAATCTATCTAATTCTTACCAAGCTATGGGGCTTTTTATGGTGAGCAATTATAAAGTTTATGGTACTATCGCAATTCCTGATGATCATTTCTTGACTCTCATTGGTTCATTTGGATCTGTCGCTAACGGTTGCACAAGAGCCGTCTGGGCCTTGCTATTTGATAAATTTGGCTTCAAAAAAGTCTATTTCGTTCTCCTGACAATCCAAGTAGATATAATTTGAAAAAAATCAATCTAATTAATTTTCCACAAGGCTATTTTAGCTCCAACTGTACCACTTGTATCGAGCTCTAAAGCGCTCTATCTGATTTGGTACTGCACAATTATGAGTTGTGAAGGAGGTCATTTCGCAATGTTCCCTTCAGTCACTGCCAAAATCTTTGGACTCAAGTAAATAAATGAGAATTTTTTCATCTCATTTTCTCAATAGGAATGGCCCCAAGATTTATGGATATTTATATTGGTCCTTTGCTGTTGCAGGTTGGATCAGTTTACTTGGGTCAAGCCTTGCCTTGGGCGTAAATTTTCATCTTACCGAGATTTGACTAAATATATTTAGGATGCTGGATGGAACGCAATGTTCTGGGCAGGATTTGTCTTGACTTTAATTCCCTTTGTTTGCAACCTCTTTTTGAAAGAAGACTACACAAAACAGAAGAAAAGTATCATTTGAGAATGACGAGAATCGTTGGGTTCAACTTATTGAACATATCATTTTCTATTTGAAATGTATTCTCTAAAAAATTCATCAGTAATGCATAGTAATAGTAATTGACATTCTTTAAAATTAAAAAAGAATATCCAAAAAATGTTGAATTTACGAGAAATACAAAGCCATATTTTATTTATGAAATAAATTATTCAATCAAAGAAAAGGGATATAAACCTGGCGTTTTGTTGTCTAATTTGTATCTTTACATGATATTGTATTCATTTTTTGTTTCTTTTACTTTTAAAGAAATTTGATAACTTTTTGGTAAACTCTAAATTTTGCCCTTATTCTGTCCGTCCCAGGCTTGTCCTTGAGAATTTTGACAGAAAATTCTTTGTACTTTAGAGTCATTTTTCGGAGAGAAAAATGACTTGTCCTCAAGTTTTTGTTTGCGAGAGGAAATTGCTTGGATTTAGGTTTTTGGGGGAAGGTTTGGTAAAGGAAAATTTTTGTCCAGGACATGTCCAGGACAAGCCTGAGTGTTCACCCTTTTTTTGCTTGGTTTGATTGATATCGAGGGCTTTCTTTCATTTTAACCCTCTTGAATTCTTTCCTTGCTTTGACAGTTTGGAACAAAATCTTTGAAAATCTTTTATTGTTGAGATTTTATTAAGAGAAAAATTTATCAGAATTTGTCAGAAATTACAAAAGTTTTAGACTTTTCATTTAACTTTCCAAAGTTGAGCAGAGCCAAATTTTCTCTTTTGTTGAAATTTCTCTAAAAATCTTGTTTGATCTCAAACAAAAGTGTTGAACGACGATAATCAAGATTTTCAAGTTGAGGAAATTTGTCAAGGAAAAAATCTTCTTCATTTCAATTTTTTGTAAAAATAAGACTAGAAAAAAGTAAATCTTATGGAGAGTTAAATATAGACAAGGGCTTTGAATTTTTCTCTCATATTCATCATTTGGAATTTTCGCTCCACATATTTGTTTGATGGGCTGAATCCCATTTTTCTTTGACAAAAAAAAAACTCTTGGGAAGTAGCCTGATGAAATCGGGTTGGAGCTATCAGTTTTTTTGTGTATTCCATTGAATCTCATGAATTAAATTCAATCGACACTCGTCTGAGCTTATCTGACTCCTTGTATCAATGAAAATAACACTTCCAAAAACTGCTTTCTTTTCAAATTCTAGATAGCCTTCCTTCTCTGAAGAAAGGAATATCATTTGAGCTGGACTGTATTTAAAAAGACTCCAGGGTCCCATGAGAAAAGAAAACATTTTCTAGGGTCGGGTTATTTTCGAATCAGAAATGAATAGGTTCTAGAATAAGATTTCATTGTGAATAATTTAAACCACTCGAATTGAAACTTAAACTAAAATTGAGACCCTATTTAGAATAATTGTTTGTCTTAAATGTTAAATTTCTGCAAAAGTCTTATAAAATATTTTGAATTGGCAACTAATTTCTGAAGCAGAAAAATGTCTTCGTGCCTCCTTAAATCCTTCATTCTATGGAGCAATTCTGCCACAAATATTTGGACCAGACGGTTGTAATTGCTATAAAGTGCTTAATATCGCAAGGAGTGCTCCATTTAGTGAGATAAAAAAGTCTATAGGGCCTTATCTTTGAAATTTCATCCTGATGTAAATCCAGAAATAGACGCAAATGGTAGGTTTGTTGAAATAGCGAATTGCTATGAAATATTCAGCGATGAAGCATCAAGGGCTCATTATGATTATTGTATGGATTATGGTGATTATATCCACTATGAAGAGACTCCTCGACCAAAATCTCAACAGAAAAACTCGAAGGATAGCACAACACCTTCGAATTTACTCGCTGCTACCATAAGCGCCCTGACAAGGATATATTCCAATAATTTTAAGCAAGGCACCCGGAAGAGGAAAAAGTTTCTGAAAAACCTCTGTTGCTTGCTGCTTTTTTGTGCTGTTTTTCTTTTGCTCATTTTGAAGGTTCCTTTTGTCGACAGAGCAGGTTTAATTGGTTTTAAATTTCTTTACCAACTTCATGGTGGAAGCATTCTATATTTAACCTTGATGATGTTTTGGGGCTCTAATTTGGTTTATTTCATCGCCAGGAAAATTTGTTACTGGGTTGGCATTCTTTCGCTTGAGGATGATCTGGAAGACTTTTTGTTTGATCTCCGGGAAAAGATTGACACACACCAAGAAAAACTTCTTAGGGAAGCTAACGAAAATAAAAAGAGCAAAGAAGATGATTTAAAGTTGTCTGAAGAAGACGAACGGGAACAATTGGAAAGATTTCATGGTGAAAATACGCATTATCTTGAAAAAGAGAAAAGAGAGAAAAGAGAGAAAAATAATTCATCTTTGGAGTCAAAAAAGAAATCTCAAAAAGAGATGACTGCTGAGAAGAATAAACGCACAGAACTAAATTAAGTGATTTTTTTTTAGTTTTGAAATATGAAAACTCGTATCATGACTTATTTTTATATTGTTTTTCTTCAGTTATACATTTTACTTGGAAAAAAAATTGATAAAAATTCAAAAATATTTTTTTTCCTTGTTATTTGCTTTTCAATACTTCTCAAAGAGAAGGTTTTTGCATTTAGAGTCACAGAGGTGGAAAAATCTACTCATCCCATGAATTTTCAAGATTCTGCCACTCTGGACACAGTTTTCCCTCACAAATTCAAAACACACATTCTCTCCTCAAATTCACCTTGATATTATTTAAAGATTTATGACCTCATTATAAAAATATTTTTCACTGATAATTAATTTAGAAAACACAGGAATGCTGTCATATCTGAAAAATATCATTTTGTCTAGCTTATTCCTGACTCTCTTGTCTCAGTACTGTGGACCAAGTGACAACCGCAGTTGCTATGAAATACTTAATGTTTCGAAGGATGCTTCATTCAGCGAGATACACCAAGCCTTTTGGATCTTATCTTTGAAATATGATCCAGATTTGAGCATAGAGGATGATGCAAGTACAAAATTTGCTAAAATAGAAACCTGCTTTGAAATACTTACCGATGAAACATTGAGAACTCTGCACTCTTCTCACAAATAAAGTTCATATGCTCATTTTGCTGATCCTGATGAGGTTCCTTGACAACAAAATCCACAGAATCATGACGATAAATACTGGACTCTATCTCATTTCTTTTCTGTGGTGATAAAGAAAGAATTCGAAACGCAAATGTCAGCTGGCGACCAATTTGAGAATAAAGAGAATATGAATATGAGAAAAATGAACGTTGCTTATTTGTTCGATTCATAAGATTTCTTTGAATAATTTATTCAAAATAATATTGTTATGATTGAATTTCATATTTCTTTCTGACGAAAGTTTGCTCTTGACAGGAAGACAGGAATTATTTCTTTTTGTGTTTTTATTTTAAAAGAATGTTTCCTTCCCAAAGCAAATCTGAAGAAAAAAACTAAGACTTTGACTTTTTTACTTTGTATCCATCTTTTCTCCTTTCATTACGAAATTCTTTATGCCCTCTTTTCGAGATGAAAATCAGTGTGGTTTAAGCAAAAAATTTCTTTAGAAAGTGTATCTGATTAAATTTTGAAGATCGATTGGAAATTAAACTTATGCTCATCTGAGTTTCTCTAGCTCCTTGAAACAGTAAAAATAAGTTTTTATCGACAAATTATTCAAGTGAGTTTATGCTAATTTCATTTTGATTCGAAAGAACTCACCCAAAACTAATTTTTAAAGGACAGTATTTCCTCACAAATTTAAAACCCGAGCAATAATTTCTCTTGGAATTATCAAAAAAACTAGGACCAATTAGAATATTTTATCACTTGTTTAAGGTCTTAGAATCTGAATGCTTCCATGAACTCAATCCACATTTACAAGTCCAGACTCGAACTTTTGTTCATCCAAATGGCCAGCTCTAAAAGTCTTGTCAGATCTGGGTTTTCAACTTCTCACCTTTTAAAGATTTATGAGGAGAAATTATTTTGAGATCATTAATTCCAAGCCTTCAATCAAGGCTCCTCATTCTCGAAGCTTCTGAAGAAATTACAATCTGAATTTCAATTCCCAGCAATTTTTCGAACTTTGAGATTGATCTCAAGGTTAATTGATCAAGAAACTATTTTCGAAATTTTGGAAAGCGAATTAATTTGAGGTTGGGTGGATTAGCTTAGATATCGAAGCTCTATCAAGGTTTTCTAAAAGCTTTTTTAATTCCTAATTAATTCCTAAAGCGCAAAAATGTCCTCACCTCTCAAATCTCTCATTCTTTCAAGTCTATTCCTAATTATCCTCTCCCAGCCCCAAATATGCTTTGATTATTGCGCGCAAAATGGCTGCAATTGCTATAAAGTATTTGGCGTTGGAACTAATACTCCACTCAATGAGATAAAACAAATTTACAGAGCCTTATCCTTCCAATACCATCCCGATGTTAACCCAGGAAAAGATACTAGCGCCAAGTTTGCTGAAATAGCAAGCTGCTATGAAATATTAAGAGACACTAGAGCAAGAGCACAGTATAATGACTGTATGAAATATGAACAGAGCCGCTACGTCCCAAAATCCAATCATGACTCACTTTGGAGTTTAGCAATCCCAATTATCAGCATTCTTGTGAATGCATTTAGGAGACAAGGGAGACAGGCTGCACAACCTGAACAAGCTGGGCAAGCTGGAAGCACTTGGAAGAAAATTTTGAAAGGATTCTGCTATGTTATAATTGCTGTTATTGTTTTCCTTGTGCTCCTGTTTCAAGCTCCTTTCGTACTTGATCCCTTCATTGCAGCTTTTCAGTACGTTTTTTATGGCATTTTTGGCGGTAATGCTTTCTATTTCATTCTGGTTGGCATCTGGAGCTTCGGGTTAATAAAGAAGGCTATTCAGAAAATTCGTTCATTTTTGAACAAGAGTTCAATTGAGGTTGAGATTAAGAATTCTTTTACTGACTTGCGAAAAGTGATAGATACAAACCAAGAAAAATTAGTTCAAGAGGCCAATGATAAGAGAAAAGCCAAAGAAGATGAAATAAATTTAGGGAAAAATCAAGAATTGGAAATTTTAAAAAGATACCATAATGAAAATGTTGATTTTGTTGATGGAAAACCTGAAAATAATGAAGCAAATGACGAAGATAAAGCTCTTTTGAAATCTGAAAAAGAAGCTGAACTTGAGAAGATCTATAATCGAAATGTTCAACTTTGTGAATCTCGCCATAACGAGAAACTGAAAGAGATGAATGAGGAATTCAACGGATTAATTGAGAAACACGCAAAAGCCTTTGAGTCTTATAGAGATTTTGTTTCAAAGTTCGAGAAAGATATTGAAATAAAGTAAGGAATTCGATGGTCTATTTTGTAATGAGATTTATTATTAGGAGAAAAGAGAAGAAAATATCCAACAGAAAGTTGAAGGAGGAGCTCCAAGCGATGAAGAAGGAACTTGAAGAGAAAATGTCTAAAGGTGAGCAAGCGAAGTAAAGAGAATATGAATACGGGAGAAAAGCAGGCAGTTTATTTGTTTCTGACTAAAATTTACATATGAAAGCATAAATTTTTTATTGTTTGAGTTTTTATTTTCATGAAAGTTCGTATTTCGTATCCAATAAAAGAAGAGAAATGTTGGTTCATTTTTTTAATCCAACGGACTTTCGAGAAAAAAATTAAATAGAATTTCTGTGTAAAAAATGAATTATGAATTTCATCAAGTTTTCAACTTACTCATGATATTCAGAAGAAGTCCTGGTCAAACGAGTCGACTTTCAGGGTAATCTTTTGCAAAGACCTGAGATTCTTCAGGGCTTCTTTGATTTTTATCTCACCGCCATCTAAGGTGACCATACGACAACTAGAAATGTATTAACAATTTTCAGATGATGAATTTAGCAACCAGTTAAAATCAAGGGTGACATTCTGTAAAGAAATAAGGCTCTTCAAGCCGTCACTCAAGTGATCCAGTGCTGCATAACTAATACCCTCTGAACTACCAATTAATTTTTCATAAATTCCAAGTTGATTACCTTGAAAAGTTCAAAGTAATGTTTTTTAAAAAGCAGAGACTCTGAAGACCTTGGCTTAAATCCTTGAATCCTTCATCAGAAAGAGAATGGCACCTGTTGGTGTAATTTAAAAAGAGCCCCAAAATGAAATTGCTGACGCATGAACTTTGAGGTTGAGAGCTTGTAAAGAGGGGAGGCTTTTGAAGGCCTCACTTAACCTGCTCAAAGTTAAATCCGTGATTTGTTTAGAGCTATTATGATTTAATAAATTACAATGAAAATCTGGACAAGGAAAAGTCAAGGCTGAGGTTTTGTAAGGTGACAACCTTTTCCAATCGATCAAACAAATTGCTAAGGGCAGTGTCATTGGAGCATAGGGATCTAGGTTCATTGAAAAAGTTTGGATAATTTAAGAATTTACCCTGAAAGGTCCAGGCTGAGAGTTTTGAGAGAAAGGTCGTTCAAACCTTCGCCCAAATAGTTCAGAGCTGGATCTGGAAGATGAAAAGATCTGTTGGTGGAGAGAATAAAGAGATTGCTTAGGAAAGTTGTTTACTCATGAAAATCAAAGGCGATTTCTTGGAGAGAGGTGAGTCCCTTTAGCCCCTTGTTCAAGTTACTGAATGCCTGAGCAGGCAGCTTGTCGCACCTTGATTGAGAAAATTTAGGAAATCGTTCAAAGAAGGCGAATGAGTTACCCGGAGAAACCAAGGTGAAGGCTTCGTAAAGATTTGAGCCTTATTAAACCGACGCTTATGCTCAGAAAAGCTGCATCTGTGAGGGAGGAGTTTCTATTTGTAAAAGTGTCTTGTTGAAGTGACAGTTACCGATGAATTTTGAGACTGAGATCTCTCAAAGAAGTGAGGCCCTTGCAAGCTTCACTCAAGTTAGCCAGGGCGGTATCAGGAATTTTAGAGCTTCTAACAGTTGATGAAGAAGGTGAGGAGAAAAGAATTGCTTTGCTTACTCAGAAAAATCAAGGTGGAGGAATTGTAAAGAACTCGAGTTCTGAAGAATTTCACTGAGGTTGCTCAAGCTAGCGTTGGTGATATTCTCACATCTTTTGTTGAAATGAAAAATGGGAATAAAAATCTGAAGACTTACCGAGAAAGGTCCAAACGCAATTTTTTTAAAGAAGGATGATTTTTCAAACTTTGACTCAGATTTATCAATCCCGTATCACTAATTCGGCCCCTGCTCTCGATAAATTAGAAAATCACAGGAAAACTGACCTTTCAAAGTTAAGGCAGAGACTTTCGAAAGATTTTAGAACGCTCAAAGTTTGACCCAATTTGCTGAGTGCTGCATCTGTGAGTTTCACACCCCTATTGTGATGAATTTTGAACGACTGATGATTTAATTCAAAAATTTACCAAGAAAAGTTCAGACTCAGATGTCTCAAAGAAGGAAGTTCATTGAAATTTTGGCTCAAGTTAGCGGCCCCTCCATCCGTGAAATTTTTGTTGCTTTCAGGAAATCAATGTGTTTATTCAATCTTCTTTACGCAGAGAAGTCTAGGCTCAAGGTTTGGAGACTTGAAAGCTTTTTCAAGCCCTCACTCAATGTTTTCAGGCCCTTATCATCAAAACTAGAATAGCATCTTATGAACTTAAGCTTGAGAGTTTTTAAAGATCCGAGTCTCTTTAAACATTGGCTTAAGTTGGAAATTGCTTTGTTTGTGAGATTAATACATCTTATTAGAAGTGAAGAAGTCTTGACAAATATATTTTTACTCTGAGAAATCAAGGCTAAGATGTTCTAAGTTGGTAAGTTTCTGTAGCCCTTTGCTTAAATAAACAACTCCTGTATCTGATATTTGTGAACATCTCTCGGTGAGATAAGATTTGAGAGAAAAGGTGCTTATCGTTACCCTGAGCAGTCTATTTCTACCATTTGTACGATCTTTTGTGATTTGAGAGCCATAACCAATTTTTTCAGGTCCTGATCAGCCATTGAAACCCTATTATTATTATTATTGAAAAGAATCAGAAAAATATTTCTTTGTTACCCTTCTCCAAAGAAAGCCCAACAAGTGGCATTCCTTCTCTTGAGGGGATGGAAATCAAAGTTCAGGTTGTTGGACTTGAGCTTATGTATAAAAATGGAATGGAATTCATGAGAGATGTGATTCTCATTCATGAAATTTTTGTTGAGGGGTCTTTTTGAAATGGGTTCTGTTTTCTTTTCTTTGCTTTTTGATGATGTCGTTCCCATATTTAACAGATTGATAGGAGAGTAAAATGAAGGAAGAACTTGTGAGATATTTTGGATTAATAAAAATAAAATTTTATATAGAGATTGATTAGTATAATTTATATTACAGTATTGATTGATATGATGAGATTTACAGTATTGGGAGTTGAAAACAATTGTTTTTTTATACCTTTTAAAAATTTTATTTTGGACAGGGAAAATTACTGTGACTTGAATGAGCTTGGTCATATTGTGTAGAAAGACTGCAGGAAATGAAATGGAATCCTTCAAATAATTTCGTGACTAATTTCAAACAATTCAAGAATCAACTTTTTATCCAGCTTCTTCAAATCATAGACCTGCAAAAACTTTTCCATATTTTCTGTGTCTCTTGCAATAAACTGTAAGGCAGCTCTTCTCAGATCTTCAAGCTCAAACAATTCGGCAACTTTTATCACTTCCATAATATTTTCTATTCTCAATTCTCCCATCACAAACTCTTCACACTGCTCCATTAACTCTGGAAGCTGACATTCATCCGCTAATTTGAACAACTCCGCCATATTATATCACTCGTTATATTTGCTTCTCCTTTAGAGATATAATTTAGGATCTCTAATAATTAAATCAGGTATAAATTTCAACTGAGAATACCAACCTTTAAATACACTTGGTTTCACATCCTTTATTTCAATTTGTTTACTATGAGATTCTATCATATTACCTTGAATTGAGTGAGGTAACAAAGAATGAAATATTTTAGAAACTTGAGAAAACTTTTTGAAAGTAAGAGCAGCGTTGGGATAATATTTCTTTATTGGCAGAGTTCTTCACTTCCCACTTTGAAGACAATATCAGGCTGGAAGTTCTCAGAGATTAGTTCTCTTTGACTAGTTTTCTTAAAAGCTAGGGATACGTTTAGTCGGGTTGATAAAGAAGTTTTGAGTTACAGAAACAATAGAGGCTCAGGCTGGATCCAATGATAAGAGAGTTTTTATAGGAAGGAAAAACATGAATTTCTCTTGAAACTAAAGTGTTATTCTCTGGCAAATCAATTTTATCCTGAACTTCCTTTTCTATCTCAATTTGATAAGAACTCCTCATAACCCCATACTTACTTGTATCGTATATAATGAGGGGTCTGTCATTGATGTTGAGAAGCAAAAGCTTATTATTAAGAATTTGTAATGTGGTATTTTTGTGGGAAATCCCTGAAAGGTTGAATTTTAAATAGAGGTTTTCCCATTTCATTGTTCTCTTTAAATCAATCACCCAGAGATCCGATAATAAACTTCCTCTGGACTCCCTGTCTCCTATAATATCAATTTTCCCGCCTGCTAAAGCACTTGGATGTCCATGACGAGCCTTTATTCCATATTTAAGGAAGGTAAAAAATGATTTTTTACTTGGTTTTGGCTCATAGATTTTAGCTTCAAAAACGGCATTTTTTCCTTGAAAAATAGAATGGAGGAAATTTTTCACAAAAAGTGCTTGGATCAGCTAGGAGAAGATCATTAAAGGCCTTGGCATCTTTGTAACCTCCAAGGGTTCCTCCAAAGATATAGAGGAAATTTGAATCTCCATTCATGCTGAAATTCATGCGAAAAGAAATATCTGCGTCTTCAAGGCTCACAGATTTCCTTGTGAAATTTGAAAAGTTTTTTTGAAATAAGAGAAGAACAATGCGAAATAAGTAATATCTTCATCAAAAGTGAGGAGTTCTAAGGATTTAGTATCATTTCTGTCCAAAGTTAGATTTAATGAGATGACCAGACCAGGTTTCACAAGACAGCAATCGGATGTCATTTCCTTTGTCGTGTAGAATTTGACATCTGATTTGGACCATTTGGAAGTTTTCAAGTTGAAAAGAAAGACGAGACATTGAGAATACAAGACAATAAAATGATCCTTTGATAGAAACGACCTGAGAAATATGGATTCTGATGGAA
>Ga0182738_1001252_pt1 | contig 32348 bp, 31 predicted proteins | sample eDN5th30CBELigMG_FD_128876 | JGI IMG/M metagenome (GOLD analysis project Ga0182738, IMG submission 128876) | Enriched Miracle-Growth compost microbial communities from Emeryville, California, USA - eDNA 5th pass 30_C BE-Lig MG (version 2)... ...
AAAGAATTCCTCTTTTTTCCATGAGATTATTGACTAGAAAAAACAGTTAAGATGGATAAGAAATTGTCCAAAAAGATTTTTTAATAATTGACCAGGAGAAACAAAAAAGAATAGATCAGAAGAGTGAATTTGAAAAAGAATTTTTTTATGATGAGAAAATTTGGGTGAAAAATTATTGATCTGTTTTATCATAAAGAGATACGAATAATTTTATCCAATATGTATAGATCTCTTTGAAATTGATTGATCATTTACAACAACAATATAAGTATTTTCATCACTTTCAGTACGAACAAAATGCTTTCTTTTTAAAAATTTATTTCCCATAAAACTCAAGGGCTTTATTTAGTTTTCTTAACAACAGGAGCTTGAGGGATAGATTTGGTATCACCATTGAATTCAACTTTGAATCCAAGACTGAAGGGTTGAGTATTATAATCACTGTTAATCAAGTTCACCTATTTTCAAATCATTAACTTCACCCCCAATTTCTATCTCATTACCTCGGCCAAACCATGAAGCTTCATATTACCAAGACTATAAGTGAATCCGCTTCCTGCTCTAAAATTGCTTGAAAGCTAAAAATTACATGTTAATAATATTTTCCAAAAACTTTTCTCGATTACTTTGTGGAAAGATTTGAGTCCAGTGCCTTGATGCTTATTTCTAATCATCAAGTCCAATTGAGGGATCTTGTCTTCGATATTATAAGTGAATTTAGCCAAGAGTTTCTTGTTATCAATCGTTCTGTATTTCAAACCAGCAATGATACTATTAGTGAAGATCTTATCACTGACATTCTTTCTCAAGCTAAAAACGAATCAATTTAATGAGATTTCATTGTTACTTACTAGGCAGCAATCATATCATAATTGGAGCCTTTGGTTTGATAGTATAAAGAGTATTGAAGTTGTTGAAGAGGAGCAAAGCCCAAAGATGTATCAATACCATAAATGGTATTTCTCTTGTTCAATTTCATTGTCTTTCTATCAAAGACTTCCATGGTTTGGTTGTAAACACTGGAGAATGAGAAAAGAGGTTCCAAATGAGGTCCTGAGAACAAAAGTCGAGCCTAAAATTTTGATGAGTTTGTCTGGAAAACCTCATATTCTTACATTAGAAGTGAGGCCATTTCTGGAATTATAATGGTTAATTTCAAAAGAGTCACAGACTTTGTTGTTTCTGGCTTGTTGGGTAATTTCCAAATCACCAAATTCCTTCTATAAATTTTTCTTTAGACTTTACTCAATAACAAAACATCCTTACAAGATCAACGCCCAAAGTAGCTCTGTAAGCCAAATTTGAGCCACTTTCAGCAATAAATCGGTCTTTAAACAATTAGATTTCTTTGTATTTATCAAGATTTACTCTTAACACTGAATTTTCCAAGATTAATCACATCTCCAAGATCAATATTAAAGGTTCTTCCTGCAGATTGAAGACTGGCTCCATGCTTCCAGTTCTTTTCGTAAAAACCACGGAAACGTGGAGTATATAAACTAGAAAGGGTCTTGGGATCCTTTTGCTCTCTTAAAAGTTCTCTACGAGTGAAGGAAGGCTTGAAGCCGGTGACTAGTTGTGGGGATTAGAAGCTGAATTGAGAGAGAGGAAAGTACCAGGGAGCTCATTGGCAATGAGGTTTTCGACAAAGGAGGTCATTGAGAATTGAGAATTGAGATTGAGGTTGAGGTTTAGATAGTTTTATATTATTTTAGCCTGAATTAATAAGTAGGAAGTGAAAAATTGTAGATTTAAATTTGTAAGGGCTGTAGAAATCTGATCATTGGGTACAATAGTATGTTGGCTTTACAGTATTTTAATTACAGAAAATTTCGGTTTTTACAGCTCGGTATTAATTTTTGTTGTCATTAGTTTAGCCTTGAGGATTGCTTAAAAAGTTAAATCTCTCTTTGGAAGACGTTAGAGAGAGGGATTAGCTTCGGAATAGAGGTTGAATCAGACGACAGGCCACAATAATTTAGAAAAAGAAAATTGAAGTGAATGAAAGTCTAATTTAGATCAATATTAAATTCTGAAGATTTCTTCAAAGATTTAAATTAAAACCCTCATGACAAATATCCCTAGACTATTTTTCTCACCAGAACGGTAAAAGTAAAGATATCCTTGCCTGAATTTCTTCCTTTCCTAGCTCTAGAAAAATTTTAATACAAGTTTTGACAAAAAATTTTCATCTTCGGTATCTGAAAAGAACCTTTTAACTGATTCGAGCCAGAGACTCATTGATCTCCAGCCCCAAATGCTTTCTCTTCTTCAGTCATGATGCGATTTTTCTGAAGCTTTTTCCAACTTATGCAAGGAAGAAAGACTATTGAACTCAGGATCCCGATTTTTCGAAAGAAATTATAAAATTTATAAGAAATAAATTTTTCCCCTTGAAAATTCAGAAGTTTTCTCTATAATGTCGCAAGTAATACCTTTACAAAATCCTCAAGAATTATATCAGAAGAAAGAATTTGATCTATGTATCGCCCAATGTGACAAAATAATTGAGCTTGATCCAAGCTCTTATCAAGCTTATCATATCAAAGCAAGTGCATGGGTACGCCTTGAAAAATACAATGAGGCTCTCGAGAATTATGGAAAAGCAATTCTTTTAAATCCAAATTTTTCTAAAGCACATCTTGGCAAAGGAATTGCACTGGTTGACAAAATAGGTTCGAGGAAACCCTTGAAAGCTTTACCAACTCTGTTGAACTGAATCCTTATTGTCCTCAAGCCTATTTTAATAAGACATTGACCTTATCAATTCTTGGAAAACTTGGCAAGGCCAAGGAGAGCTATGAAAAAGCGATTGTTTTGGACCCAAGTCACTTTCAAGAGTTGGAAAGAAAAGTAAGTTCATATGGAGTTTACAATGGTGATCAAGGAGAAGATATCTTTCGTGAAAAGAGCCAACCTTGATGAAGTTATTGAATGTTTTGATAAAAATCCTCACTTCCAAACCAGACTGCTATCTAGTTCACTTGAAAAAGGAGCTCATCCTTGAGAAACTTGAAAACTATGATGAAGCAATAGAGTGCTGCAATTCTGTAATTGCTTCGCGACCTGCTATTATTGAGCTCATTTGAAGAAAGGCAGACTATTGTCTCTCTTTGAGAGATCAGAAGAAGCTATTCAGTGCTATGATCAGGCGATTATCTTGGATCCCAATTCCGATCTAAGTTATCTCAACAAAGGAGAAGCTTTCTTGACAATGCAGAATTATCAAGAAGTGAGTGAATACTTTGACAAAGCAATCATTATAAATCCTGATAATCCTTCTTTTTATTCCAGGAAGGCATTTGCATTATACTGTGCTCAAGGCTTCAATCGAGCTTTAGAGAACTACGAGAAGGAGCTCAGCTTAGCTCCTGAAAATTCGTTTGCGTATTAGAACAAAGGATTAGTGCTCAGCAATCTCGAAATGTGTGAAGAAGACCTTGAAAGCTATGAAAAAGCGATTGCTATCGATCCAAATTTGGATGTAGCGCATGTTAATAAAGGACAAACTTTAGATAAACTTGAAAAATATCATGAAGCTATTGAAAGCTACGACAGAGTTTCCGGCGATTATATTGCTTATAATCTAAAAGGACTCGCATTGAGTTCTCTTGGGAAACTAGAACAGGCTCTTGAAAGCTCTAACATGGCAATTGAATTGAATGAGGAAGGGTTTGATACATTAAAAAAGGAAATATATTGTATCAGCTCGGCAGACTTGATGAAGCTCTTGAATGGTATCAAAAAGCACGCCTCGCAGATTATTACGACTCGTTGTTAATCCCTGTAATACTTGATGCAAGAATCACAGCTCTAAAAGATGATGAATGGATGCCTCCTCCAAAGTGGTGGTTAGAGGCATTTCAATTTGGTGATCCTCTTTAATTCTTGTGGTTTCCAATTTTTTTCAATTATTTTGAATAGTTTTTCAATCTGCTTGAGTTTTTTCTTTGTTAAAAAATTGAAAAAAAATTTTCGACCATTTTTTTTGGTTGTCGAAAAAATTCCTCTTGAATTTCCAAAAAACTCACTTTATTAAATTATTAATTCCTCCATACCTAGATTATCATTTTTGTCAAGAAAAATTTTCTCACAAGAGTTGGGTTTTTTTTTGGCTTGAGAAAATCATCAAAGAACGGAACTCTCTTGTAATAAATCAGTTTCACTTTGCTTTTAATCTAATCAATCCAAAATCAAAATCAATTTTTTGCAAAACAATTCTTTTTGTACAACAAATTTTTCCTCATCTTACTCTCAACCCTTCTTTATTAAAAAACTCTCTCTCTTTTCTTTTTCATCTCTTTACCTCTCCTCTCGCTTCATAAATTTCTTCAGGATTTTTATCTTCTCAACTCAAATCATATTTCCCCAACTCTTGACGTTGTAAGTTCTTAAAACAATTCCTATAAACGTTTTATTTAAACTACGCAAATAAAAAAGACCCATGTCACAATTGCTCCCAGCAGCCATGATGTTAAACGCTCCTGCCAATCCTGGCTCACGTTCCAACCTTTCTGAACCTGACGAAGACTTTGATTATGATAAATTAATGACTCATGAGATGTACGATACTCGTCAACCTACCATTGCTGGAAATTATATGGTCAATGCTGAAGTTCTTGCTCATCAAAGTATCGAACTTATCCTCGACAATGTCACCAATATCCTGCATGAGAAATATATAAACTCCAAGCTGGATGGCCACACAATTGAAAGCACCTACGATCTTGTTGAACTTCTATTCAATACTGAGTTTATTAGCTATGATCATCAATCTTTTGCTGACGATGCTGACTCTGAACCTGTACTTGTTGACTTTTTCTTCTGGTTTATTTATCTGTTTAGCCCCTTGTCGCCATTGATAATTGGGGAAGGTCCAAAATTGCATCTAAAAAAGTCCCAAGAGTTGAAGGTACCTACATCAATCCTTATTTTTCTTCTTCTTCACTACCTTAAAACTTGTTGTTATCTAACGCTTTTTTGTTTAGCTCACAATGAATTTAATGACAATATTGAGTCAATGTTGAGTGAAGATAGAAAAGCATTACAAAGAGCTAAAGAAATCGGCAGAAAGTAACACTCAACAAAACGATAAATTTTCTCATAATCCCCCCAATTAGGCTTATAAAAGATGCTAAGGGTGAAAATATGCCAGCACCTTTGGATTTACAAGAACCAGTCGAAGTTAATAAAACTGAGGGTAAAAATAAACAACCATAATTCAACCTCTTAAATTAATTATTTTTAGATGACCTTAGACAAGCCAAAGAAAGAGAACGTAAGAGACAAGATGAAGAAAGAGCTGCTGAACTCCAAAAACGTAAAATCGAAAAGTAAATTGGGATTGAATTATGTGCAATAATAACTTTCCTCTTTAGTCAATCCAAATTCAAGCAAGGAAATGCTGATCTCAAGAAAAAGCCCTTCACTTATGATTACAACGGTGTTCCCATTCTTATTGTCAATTCTAAGGTCGAAAAATTCCCTCCTTCTGCTTACTTAGTCCAGTACAAATTCTTGGTTAAATCTCTGTTTCTTAATCTCCTTTAGACACGCCGTACAAGATCCTGAAGTAGAGAATCCTAAAGAAAAGAAGAAGAAGGGCCCTAAAGAAGTCCAACCAATCAAAAATAAACAAAGAAAAGCTCCAGAATCCGATCAAGATTTCGCTAGAAAAATCGCTATGGGTGTTCCTACGTTCGACCTTCTTGAGCCTCAATTCGGTGTTGTTTATGTTGAAAATGGCAAAACCAAAAACTCTTCCAAAAATCGTTACAATCTTACCTCCGTTACTTCTGGCAGCCTGATCTCCACTTTGGGCTCAAATCCTCGTCTTACCAAGAGTGAATACTTACAACTCACAAAGGGAGGCAATCTCAGCCGCTCTGGCCTCGGCGATAAGGATCCAATGACCGCAGCTACGTTGAAATCAGCAGATGACCAAAAGAGAACCTTGCTTGATCCTAATGCTCCAAAAGATCAATGGACAATCAAGATTGGAGGAGTTAAAGAGTCTCAGTTTAATACTACGGGAGCTATGAAGATGGCTCAACAATTGAGAGAAGCAGGAGAAGGAGTTCATTATGATCCTGCAAAGATGGAGGCGTTGTTAAAGGCATCTGAAGAGATAAGAATTGAATCTATGCAGCCTCCTAAACAAAATCTCACACAACAGAAGTTTGTTACTGATGATTCTTTAAAGAGAAGCCCTGTGGATACATTCAATCTGGAGCTGTTGAATTCGAAAGATTGGGGTAAAAATACTTATGCTGGTCATATGAACTCTCTGCCTAAACTCCCCAGCCATCAAAAGATGCAATTAGAACAAAGTTTGGGCCTTAAAACCAAATATCCAAGATATAGAGCCACTAATGTTCCTATGCAAAAGAATTATTCGGAATTGTTGTTGGCTACTTTAAAGAGTCAGCAAATGGCTTAAAAATAATGGTTTCGAAAGTGTTTGTGTGTGTGTTTTATGGGAGATTAGTATAAGCCAGACTGGAATTTGTTTTATGTTTAATAATATAAGCATACATGCATATGGTATTTTTAATGAATTCGTATGCTTTTTTCTCAAAGAAGCGTGTCTGGGAGCCCCTTTTTATTGTTGTTTCCTTGTTAAATCTATCTTTTTTATCATCCTCATCCTTAAAAATACTGAAAAAATTCATCCTTTCTTTCTGATGAAAAATCCATAGTCTCAGTCAATTCATGAGAAAGAAGGCTTTTTCATCACAGATGCGAAGAATTGAATTCCTCAGAATCCTACTAAAAAAAGAAATTTCAATATTTCTTAGAAAAACGGAATTTTTTTCACAAATTTTTCATCTGATGAAATTTCGATAATAAAAGGGTTTTGCGCAAACTGTTCGTTAGAAAAAAATTTGAATTAAATTTCCTATTTAGAATGTATCAAAGCGCTTCAAAGTTCAACCCTAAACCCAGCTCCAAGAGCGTCTCCAAGTTCTCCACCCCCTCCAACAGCAGCCTCAAACGAAAGAGACCTGATGAACCTTTCCAAAGATACGTCATTCCTAAGCTGACTCCTTCTTATGACCTTCAAAATAAAAAACTTTCGACTGTGACTAATCCATTTAAAAACTGTAAGAAAAATTTAGCGTGTCTCTTTGTTTTCTAACCTTTTAGCCACTCCCAACACTCCAGTGCCTGTTTACAGAGCAGCCAAAATGAGTGTTCAGTCAAAGACCACGGTGCCAACTCCAGTTCAGACCAATAGTAAAAATATGCCAAGGATCTCAGTGACGGCTAAAAATACCGTTGAAAAGTTTCCTATCCATCCTCCCAACCATTTTGGTAAGGCGTTTTAACGAAGGATTTGAAGCGTTAATGGTGAAAATGTAGGCATGAATATTGAGCCAAGAGATTCTATGTTTGGATTTACACCAATAAAGAAAAGTTTGAGAAGCAAGGACTTTGAAGAATTGGTGTGTTTCCCCAAAAAGTTTGATAATGAAAAGGATGATCTTTTGAGCAATTTGAATAATTTGGTGGAGGAGTTGAGTGAAAAACATAATCCACTTTTAGAAGAAACGAATGAAAAATTATATTCGTTAGAAGCTCAATATCAACTCCAGAAAAGTAAACAAAAGGAAGCTCTGACCGAAGTCAGCAATAAAATTGAGTCTCTCAAACAATCTCACAGCTCTTTAAAAACAGCTGTTGAAGTGAAAATCGAAAAGAGAGAACAAGTTGAACAAACCAAACAATCCCTCAATTTCAATGTATCTTTCTTTGTAATTCTGAAAGCTTTATCTTTTTCCAACAGATAAGCAAATACAATGAATCAATAAATAAGACCAAAAGCCATTTGAGTCAATTACTCAAGAAGAATGAAGATTTGAATTCATTTATTTTCAAGTATCCTATTGTTCCCCCTCAATTCTCCTAACCTTTTCAATAAGCATGGAGGAAGCAATTAAGAATAAAAGAGGAATAGTCAAGGCAAGAATTACAGAGATTTCTCATGAACAAAAGAAGGTGCAAATCTTAAAAGAATTTGTTCATGAAAAGAAAGAGAATATTCAATAACACTGTGCATCTTTCCCGTCTTCTTTTCAAAGAAAGTTTCGAGTTTTACTAAGGGAAATAAAAGAAGATGGTAGCTAATAAAAACTAATGCACTTTTTCAATTGAAGCAATAAGAGCATTAGATCATTCTTTAATTGTTTCAGAAGATAACCTTGTCCATATTTTATGTATATTACATAATTACTTGTTCCTATATTGAAATTGTCATGTCTTATTTTCAAGACCTTTTTAAAAATTACTGTCTCCGAGGTGCGGTGGGCAAATAATGCTGAGCCTTCCTTTTGGTTATTCTAAAGAATTGCCTCGATTAAATAGACTATCAAAAACCAGAGGGACAATACTGGCCAGTTCTTTTCCGTCTGCCATTCGCCATGAAATTAAATAGGCAAATGAGAGAATCAAGGATAGGAAGAGTCCTAATTCACCTATCGATTTATCCAGGAAAAATAATGGTTTCTTAATAATAACATTTTCCTCAAAACAAACATTCATTTTGAGAAAGTAATTCAAAAAACTAATATAAAATAAATTTAAAGGCAAAAAGAATTTTTTGTTCAACACATCAACTCATCTGCTTCCAAAAATGACTGAAACCAAAATCACTCCTGAATATGTTCTTGCTCTCAACAAACCTACTGCCTCCTTCATGTGCCCTTTATCTGCAAATATTTACAATATCCAGTTTCTTTCCTTTAGAGTCAGAGATGTCGAAAGTGGCTATGTCTTATTCGAGATTTCACGTGATGAAAATGATCCTGACCCTATGCAAGCCTTGGGAGATAGTAACCTTTCACCAGAGGAGGAAGCAGAGTATAGAACCGTCAGATATCATTTCGGACCTGATTTTTTCAAATTAAAGACCATTGGAACTACTTTGAGGTTTTCTGTTGGTGATAAGCCTGTCAAGAACTTTAGAATGATCGAGAGACATTATTATAAAGATAAACTCTTGCATAATTACGATTTCACTTTCCCCTTCTGTATACCCAATACAACCAATGACTGGGAAGCCATTTACAAGATCCCCACTGTCTCTCAAGAACAAATTAAAGATATGATTGCTCATCCCTATGAAACTGTCTCTGACAGCTTCTACTTTGTTGATGGAGAATTGGTTATGCATAATAGAGCTGAATATGACTACTCTCCCTTCACTGATGAAGAAGAAAAATAAACTTCGTCTTTGAAATATATTCATTTTTAGTGGATTTTCTTTGAAATAATTGACATGTTGTTGCTTGCATAAAAAACTCTTGGTCATCGATCTCCTTTTATATAAGGTCCTGATATTGAATAGTCATGCTTTTTAATAAACCTCTCTGAAATATAAAATAAACTGCAGTCGCGTCACATAAAGAAACATTAAAGAATCCCAAAAACTAACCGATTCAATTGGCTTTTTTCTCTTGGTTTTTTGCAGAGAAAATGACATTATAACAAGGATAAAGGAGAAAAGCCACTTTAAATATTAAATTTAGGCAAAATTAAAGGGATTCAAAAATCAAAGGACCCCTTAATTTATGAATCTTCTCGAATTTTGAAAGCTTTTGAAAATAAGAAATTAGTCGTTAATGACAAAAAGACAAATTTATTCTTTCATAAGAGAGAGAAATAATAAAGAGTTCGAAAAATAATTCTCTTGACCTCTGCTGAATGCCGAATACATTCTGTCATTCAAGAGCAAGCGCGAGAACGAGTGCACAAAACGTATGACTCATAAGATCTCGAAATATCTCTTCTGTCATAGATTAAAATAATTGACTCATCTCAAATCTATTTTAATAGATCTTTAAGTTTAAAAGTCAATAATAAGGCCCCTCTTTCGAGATATCATTCATTACACTTTATTCATTATTGTTTGAGACAGAAATAATATTCGAAAGCTTTTTGATCTAATGCAATGTCCAATTCAAATTGGAATTAAGTTTTTCTGCTTAGAAGGTAAGGGAGTAGAGGAGATCTTGTTTCATTCTCTGTCATAATTCTTCATGAGACAAAAGAACCTAGGATTATCACAATGAATATTCACATGTTTTCATTAGGTAAAAATATAAATTATTCAAAAAAGCTTACGATCATAACACACGAAAGATATCAGAAGAAACCAAAACAATGGCGCATAGATTTGCCAAAAAAGGCTTTGCAATTTATTCTGTTTGCTCGGAATAATATTCGGATAAAATTATTGAAATAGCCTTTCTGATTTTTGGTAAGACTTCATGAATCCCAATAGAATCAAGATCGGATGTGCTCTTTGAAGCGGAATAGAAACTAATGGAAAATTCATTTCTCTTTTACTCAGTCACTTTCGCTAAACTGACGGATCTCTTATGTTTCATTTTGTCTTGATTCATCTTTTGCTTTCAGTTCGAAAAGCTTCTCTATCAGAATTGTTTCCTGTCAACTTTAGTCTTAATATTTAGAAAATATTTTCTGGCAAAAAAAATCTTTACTTTGAAATTTGTCAAAGACCATTTAAAGTTTTTCTTTTAAAAAATTTGTGCCTCTTTAAAGTGAGTCTCATTTCACTGAGATTTTTTTAATAAATATTTTCTCAAAAACAGTTTTTAAACCAAACCTCTGGAAGAAAAAAAAACTGTTTAGCTACCCAAGTCTTGGATTGGCTAAGTTTGGAGTAATTTACTTGATATTTTCAAGGAATTTGTGCTTGATATTATTAATTAATTTGTCAAAGAAAGAAATCAATATCAGAATTCACGTGTCTTTATACATCATTTTCAGACCTCCTGATCATATTTTGTCCAAGATTTTGACGTTACAGTTTGAAAAAGTTTTTACCAAGAGGAAAGAAAACTCCTACGGTAGTTTAATAATTTATAAAAACGCCCAAAAAAATAATAACTATAGCATCTTCATATTAAACTCAAAAAAATTTTTCTTATAGAATAAACAAAATTTTAATGAAGGTTAAACTAATAATTCCACAACTAAACTTATTCTAAAAATACGCCATGTTATCCTCTCTATTCTTTAAACAACTGCTCACCAAACATTTCTCCACTCTCCCTAAAGCTGGTCCCCACTTCTCCTATTTACACTCTTCTCTTGAAAATGTTCACTTTTTCCCTCTATAAAATCCTCATAATATTTTCTTTTAGATCCCACTTCAGCCCTCACTAGCCTCTGCCAACTCCCAATCTCGACTTTCAGCTCCTGAACCAGACGCAAGGCTTCCCCAGCAAGCGATACTTTGCTTTACAAATGAAAGGTAAGTCATAGAAATTCTTGATATTTTTAGATTTTTCTAGAGGAGTGAATAATGTGGATGAACAAGTGACAAATGTTGGGCAACCAGGCTTAGGAGTTGACAGTTTAAAACAGACACTTGAAGAAGATGAAGAAAGACATGGAGAAGCTCCAAGAGATCGAGATACCGGAGAAAAACTTGAAGGTGATGAAGATTTAAATCAAGAGGCAAAAGGAGATGATAAGAAAAATGAAAAACAAGAGGAATCTGATGACGATGATGATGAAGGTGGTGGTGGCTTGTTGATCCCTTTAATTGAATGGGTGGGAGGCCTAATTCCAAGATTAGCTAAAGATCCCACCAAAGGATAAAGCACTTATATGTATATTATTAGAATTTTATGCTTTTCCTGCCTTTATCTCGACTTTGAACTATTTAAGGAGAGAATTGAATTGTATGAGGTATGTATGAGAGATAAGTAAGTAAATAATGTACATATATAATATTGATATCATATTAAGAATTTTATATTTACAAAAGGTTACTTTTGAGTGTTTTTCTAATGAAAAAAGAGAAAGAGAAAAGGAGTTCTCAGAGTCTCAGAGCCTGGGACTTTTGATATATGAAAGGATATTTTTATTAAATTTGGATTCTGGTTCGAGATGAAAGGAGGATGTATTAAAAATTCTAGATGATGCAATGACTTGATCAATCAAAATTATATTTCTAGTTTTCAATCAATTAATATTCTCTTTGTTTAATCTCGAAAGTGAAAGCGAAATTCTTTAATCAATCAAGACTTTGTTCTCAATGAGGTACATTTTTTATACAAAAAATACAAATTTATTTAGACTTATAGTAGTTAAATAACTCCATTACTTCAAAATTCCTTAGTAAATTAAAAAAAACCAAGCTTCAAGCTTCAATCTTCATTCCAAACCCGCTTCCTTATTACTTTTTAGTGATTCTATCTTTATGTCTTTCTTTATATTTGCTTGTGACGAGAGGTTCGATAGCATTGCACCATCCTTCCACAAGAGCCTTTATTTCATCCACACTATTCAAAATCACATTAAAAAGAATTCCTTCAATAATCATTCTTACAATGGTTTCTTTGAGAAAAACGGAGCTAATTGTTCTTTACTATACAATCCAGAGATTGGAACATCAGCATCATCTTTCTTCTTTTTTGCTGCCCCTTCCTCTCCTTCTTCTCCTCCTTCATCTTTCAAGTCCATTGGTGGGACAAATGGAATTGGCTGTGATCTTGCCTTTATCTTTACTTCTGTATCCAAATGATTCTGATTATTATTCTGAATCAACACTCTTGATCTCAATAAATCTGTGATGATAATCATCAATACTGATGCCACTGTCTTTATATTTCTTGGGGAAAATTGAGATTATGTCTATCTATTCAAAATATTACCTGTATAGGATATCTGTTAAAGCGACTTTATCATTGACTTTTGAAGGTTGAAGAATAAGGTCTCCCAACAAAACTCTGATCAACACAAAGAATGCACAAACCATTTGCACTTTAGGTGGTGTTGTATCCCTAGAAATCACCTTAGACATAATTTAAACACGACCAATTGTTACTTCAATGAAGCAGTATGATTGAAGGTGAGACGAGCAACTTCGAATGGGAACAAGAAGCTTTGAGGAGGGAAAGCGTAATCATTGGAAATATCACCCAAAAATGCAATCAAATCTTCTGGTATAGCTCCTTCTTTCACATTATTCACTAAACCATCCACCAATGTCTTGAGAATTTTCTACAAAATGAGGAGACAAACCAACCCAAAATTTACATGAATTTCACCAACTCTGGCTTCAGAATCTTTAGGTGTAATTTTCTTTCCACCAAATGGTACAATAGCAAGATTTTGTTTAGGATTACCAAGTAACTATTGTTGACATTAAATATTCTTCATCTTTATTCAAAAATTTACCAAGTCAAATCCTTTAGCGCCGTATTTCGTTGCCCAAGTTTTTGCAGACTATTCAATTGATTCAACACTTATTCCCTTTCAAAAAGATTACCTCATAGCTTTGTGCAATACGTTCATTGAGAGCACTGTAAGCAGCCTCTCTTTCAACTCCCTTCTTCTCATAGAAATCAACGTAGAACAAAATTGGATATAATCTTGCCCACATCAATGCCATAACTCTTCTCTTATTCTTCTCTCTAGAAAGTTTATTTATGAACAAATTTATCCCTCAAATTCTCAAAATTTACTTTCTTGCGAGCTCTTCTTGTCTTCTTCTTTCTTCTTCCTCTCTTGCTCTTTGGTCTGCAGCAGCTCGATCTTCATCATTATTCTTCTTCTTTCTTGGCCTGTCTTTCTTTACGGCTCTGCTATCATCCATTCTTGAATTTTGATTTTGATCGTCCTCTTCATCATCTTCATCGACTCCCAACAATAGTAAAAGCTCCTTCAATTTATTCTTCTTTTTCTTTTCTTTCTTCTTTTGTTCATCCTTCTTATCCCTTAATTTCTTTTGATGCCTGTGAGATTTTTTATTTAACAAAAAAAAACTATTCATTTTCAGATTACTGCATGAGTTCACTTGGCATGACAGCGACGGTTGGTGGCATCATACCAGGGAAATATCCATTTCCACGTCCACCATTACCAAACAAATATTGTAATTGGAACATTTGGTGAGGACTCATTAAATTTGGTTGCATTCCTGGTAATAAGTCATTTTGTCTTTGTAAGTTTATATCTGGTATCGGTCCTATTTATTGTCACGTTAAACCTCCCTTCTTATGCGCAAATGATCTCTTTACTGTTGTAGTTTTGACTGAGAATATCGAGAGTATTTTGGTTATATAGCTGATGTTGTTTCGCTTGAGACTCGAATTCCAATTGTTTAATCTTATTCTCAATTTCTTTAGCTTCTTGTACAACCCTATAATCTCTATCTTTATTGATACTTCCTGTCAATTCTGCCAATATCTGGTTCTGTTTCTCTAAACTTGACATCAAAATCTCAGCAGTCTTATTCCCTTCTGGCTTTTTCATCGGTTGTGGAGACTGCATTTCAGGTGGATATCCTCCACCTCCTCCAAGTGGCATTCCTGTATAAGGATCAAAATTATAGCCTCCTCCATATTGCCCTGGAGTCATTGGATTTATCAACATATTCGCTGCGCTTTGAAAAGGAGATTGACCCATTCCTTGATTATAAGGATATCCTCCTTGATCATAATAGGGATCTCCGCCATTAAACTGCCCTCTTGACATTGCTTTTCCACGTGAAACAGGAAAGTCATTATAACTAGGAGGTCGACGATCACGATCACGGTAATCTCTTCGAGGTGTATCTCGGTCATTTCCACGAGGATTGTCGAATATACTGAAAGGATCGCCGCCTTTTTCAGTATTCTAGGAGTTCTTAGAGGGTTGAATTCAATGAAAATAACGATACCAATGTCTTTTGGAAATTATTCAATAATGCAAGAGCGTCCATTTCTTTTTGTCTAGAACTAGGAGCTTCTGCTTTTTTACGAGCTTGCTGAGCAAGTTGTCTTTGCATTGCTAATTGTCTTTGAAGATGGTCTTGCTCCAACATTAATTGGTTCATTTGTTGGTTTTGTTGGTCCATTTGGTATTGTTGCTGTTGAAGAACGTTCTATTTTTCATTCATATCGAGAGCCTATACACTATTTACTTGATTGTAATTGTTGACGTAGTTCATCTGGTTCAGATATTGAGCCAGTGCTCCGCCATTCTGTCGTCGAGGCTGCTGTTGTTGTTGAGAATAACCAGTTTGATAGCCCTGTGCTTGTTGGTTGGGCTGGAGATTCTGCATTTGAGAAAAGTTGCCCTACGTAGATAAGAGGATAATGGGAAGGTGAATTCTTTACTTGTTGTTCCATAATGAGTTGATTTCACAACGTTTTGGAATATAAAAGCTTTTTTTTATTTTTGGAGAATCGGTTTTTTCCCGAGAAAAAAAATTTTTTCCAGGAGAGAAAAAGCACCAAACTCAATGAAAAAGGTTTCTCTTCTAATCTTGGAATATCTCACAGCGAATGGTGAAATCATCAGAAAGCACTGCCTGGAGTACAGTTTATTCAGATTATAAACTTAACGTTGTTCATTGTTTACTATATCGAATTCTCTTTGAGAGTTAAATTATCTCTCAAGTTATCCATCTTATTTTTCAAAAAAGCCTTATAAAATTTTCATTATCTCTCACAATCAGTTTTTTCAAAAGAATTGTCCTCCAATTTGAGAGTTTCTTCTCTTTGTCTTTTTCCCCAAGAAATCCAATTATTTCTCCCCCTAAGATGGAGTTGAAGTTCACTGAGGGGGAAGGATTTTTCAGAATTAAGAAACCTCATTTTAATATAAAAACTCAAACTCTTTTTAATTAGTATATTCAAACCCGAAAGGCCTGAAAAAAACTCATATAAAAACCAAATCATTCAAAATTAAAGTATAATCACCCCAGTTTTTCCATCATATCATGAGTGTTGACTTCCGCAAAACTACCTATAGCGCCCTCCTTAAAGAACCCGAAGTTGGCAAAGTCCGCAGCCCTTCTTACACTCTCCCTGATGACAGCTTCACCTACGGCCATTCCATCAACCGTGATAAAGAAGGAGCTGGTGAAGGTTTAATCTGATCTCATCTTCATTCTTCTCACCGTATTATCTAGTTATCAATAAATGGGTCTTCCATTCTCCTACTAGACCTCCAGCAAAAGTTACTGATTTCAGAGGCTTGAATAAACTCAGTCTTTCCAATGGTTTATACGAATCTAAAGTAATATCTTTTCTTGTTATGTCTTGCTCAAACTCTTTTTCTTTTAGACTCTTCGTAGTTTCAGATCCACTCAATCTTTGTTCAGACCTAGAAAAACTGGCACAACTGCAATTCAAATCGTCCTTCCTGAGGAAGAATTCGCTTTCGGAAAACCCAATAGGTACTTATTTTTGGAAATACTCAAGATCTAATCTTTCATTATAGACCCTCAACTCCCATGGGAGCTGTCATGTGTAACCATTTTGTTCATCTAAACCCTTGTTAATCGTCTCATTAAGCTAATGAATATGGAAGAAAAGGTGCTTATGAAACCAGACAAATATATAAATCACGCCATGAAGAAGTAACTACCGAGATTTATTGACATCTCTAAACCAATCAAGCTGTCTCAAAGATCAATGGTGCTTCCTAAATTGACCAATTCTACTATTGTTGCAAGAGAAAAAGTTGGTAAAAGAATTCAAGAGCTCAATTCTACTGAACAAAAACCCCTTTTCAAAATGAAGAAATTCTTGGCGACCTCTCCCAGAACTGACACTATCAACAGAGGTTACATCTCTCCTGCCTTGAGTAAATGAATAGTTTATTTCATTCTGTCCTAAAATCTCATCTCCTAGGATCATCTAAAGGTTATCAGACAATCTGCAATGCCTTGGGCAATTAAATAAAACAATCCACCCAACGAGATAGTTTATTTATCTAAACGAAACATTTTTTTTATATGTTCATGTCATACCATCATTCATTTTTTTAAAGCCAACAGCAACGGCAGTCGAATAAGACTCTGAATAATTCTATATTTATGTGCATATCATCATATTTTATGCATATACTTTTATCACAGAGTTCTCTTTCTTTGTCAGAAGGGAACTCATCAAACCTCAGAAAACTCAAAAATCAATTCCCTGTTACGTATTTAGTCTCTTTCCATATGATAATTCCCATAATCCATCATAATTTAAACCCTTGAGAAATGAATCAGGAAATCATAAGAAGACTTAATAGCAGAAGAACAAGGGTTTAATTTGAAATAGAATAAGTCTCATTTCTCATAAATTTATTGCTATCGCTCAACACTCTCTTCACAAGATTATTTTTCTATTTTCTTTGTTCAAAAAAAGAGCTCAATTTGATGCTATTTAAGAGCTTGTATTTCCCTTTATTGATGAATCAAAGATTTAACAGAAAAGACATCCAAAGTATTTTGAATAAATTGAGTGGATTGATTTTGGCACGTTCGAGAGATTAAAGATAGTTTAAATTTGTATTGTAGGATGAATGTAAATCAGCGAATTACAGATGCTGTATTAAATTTTTATCAAGAGGCCAATAAACAAAAACTTCCTACCATCTCATTTTTGCTAGTCATTCTCACTTGCACCTTCTGGAAGAACTTCAGACTTATTCTCTAGAAACTTCTAAATAAAAAATTATTCACTGTGAAAAAAGGGAGAAGCTGATCTCTCAGAAGGTTAAAATCAAAGATGGCATCATTAATTCAAAGAAATTCAAGAGAAAGGAAGAGAATTTCTGAAAGAAAGAATCAAGCTTTAAAGTGAGTGTCTGCAGATTTCAGTTGATATTTAATTTCGTATTTTTTACCAAAAATTTAATTTGTCTTGATCCAAAAATTTTCTTTCACATCTTTAAAAAATTTCTCTCCTTCAAAATATCATTATTTCATCCATTTCCTCTCTCCTCAATTCTTATTCTCAATCCTTTGTTAACTCTTCTTTGGATATCTCGGACTCTCATAATCCATTTTCCCAAATTCCTTCAAATATCTATTCAAGATTTTGAGCCAAAGATTCTTCTAATTTTGATTAGATTAGGTGCTCAAACAAAGTGAAGCAAATATTAAAAATATAAATATAAAAATTCAGGAATATACAGGTCTTATATAAATAATCATGAAGCTTGATGAAGACCTAAAGGATAATCTTCGATCCTACATCAACAATATCATTGCTGACTAGTATTTCTTCCCCTTATCTCCTTATTTACCTCTCAAAAAGTTCTGAAAAAGATTTTGATATTGAAAAGTTTTTGCAATTCCTCTTTGCTCTTTATGAACAATCCGACTCTCTTGATGATTTCTCCGACTTATGCCAAAAAGAACTCACTGATTTCTTTGCTGACAGTAATCTTTCTTTCCTCTACAACCCCTCCTTTCTTTTTTTCAAAATTTTTCCACCATCAAAAATCCTAAACATTCCGCTCAGATACCGAGAACTTTGTCAATGATGTCATGACCCACCTCAACATGAACTTGGAAACCTTCAACGAAGTCGACCGTAGAAACAGCCGTGTCTCAAATGATGGCAATAAAAACAGCGCTGATAGTATTTCTCAACCTCCTTCTGAACGTGCTGACGATGACAACGAAGCCTCCGATGACGATCTGTAATGATGCCATAGAAATCTCCTTTGACTTTATTAGCCTTAATGACGATGACGATGAAGAAAGCGACATGAACTACAAGAGAAGAAAAATGAAAAGTCCATCAGATACCGATGAGCAACAACCTCAAAAAACCGAACCCACCAGTATAATTCTTCCCTCCCCTCGCATTCTCACCTTCCTCATAGCAGCACCAAAACAACATTCTCATCATAAATCTCATAATACAGAGCATAATAAAAAAGAGAGCAATCACAAATATCAAAAAAACCCTCAGCACACAAAAAATAAACCTTTTCCCCAAGGTCCTCCTCCCCAAATGCCTGGCGGAATGATGCCCCAACCAAACATGCCAAATATGCCTCCTCAGATGATCCCTCCTGGTGGTAAAGCTCCCCCAATGATGCCTGACCAAAAATGGCCTTGGCCCACTCCCTATCCTTACATGTACCCAATGGGCTACATGCCAAACATGCCTAATATGCCCACAATGCCAAACATGCCCAACATGCCAACCATGCCAAATATGCCAGGAGGCTATCCTCCTCCAGTTTACCCTGATCCTATGGGCATGATGTACCCTCCTCCTCAATACATGTAAGGTCTTTTGATGAAGATTTAGCATAATTTTTCAATAATAGGATGCCAGAAGGAAAGCCATCAGATTACGACCCATTACACCCAGAAATAAAGAACCCAAACAAGATGGATGTGAAACCACCAAGTGCCAAGCCTCCTGAGGGTCAGCATGCCAGAAAACATCAGCCAAGAAGAGATGAACAAGCTGAAGCCCCCCAGCCAAGCAAGATTCATATTGGCGATAAAGACGGCAAGAAGACTCCCAGAACTGCTCCTCAGCAGCAAAGACAACAACCACAATCACAAAATAAACCTGCACATGGCGGCCATGGCGGTGGAAATGCACCTTCCGCAGCAGAAGGAGGCAATCCTAAGACAACTGTGTATGTGAAAAATATACCAGATTATTATAATAATTTGGACGCGTTGAATAAACAGCTCAAGAAGTTCGGACCTATTGTGAATATTAAGGTGGATTTAAAGACGAAATCTGCTATGATTGAGTTCGTCAAGCCAAAGCATGCAAGAACAGCTTTGAGTAGCAAAGCTCCTTTGTTCGGGAATAAAGAGATTTTGTTGAGTGGAGATATGGAAGCAATGAATGAGGATACCAATAAGGAAGCGAAATTTGAAGGACAATTGTTGGAGAAACTCAAGTTTTTGATTGAAATCAAGAAGTATACTTCAGAAGAAGGAAAGAAGATGATTGTTCAAAAGATTACCGATATAAAGCAAGCTCAGAAGACAAAGGAAATTCCGGATAATTTGAAGAAATTATTGGAATATCCCATCTTTGATGCCAATGTCGATTTTAGCCAGGTTATTGAGAATGTCCCTGACCAGTATATCGCCGAAAAGAATAAATTGTCAAATAAACTCGAAGTAAAGAGTTCTTTTATTTATGAAATAGCTAATCTTTTCAATCAAAAGACATATGGAAAATTGGAGAATTTCAAGTTGAACCCAAAGACCAAAACCTTAGAATTTAAGTTTTATAATCTAGAGAATGCCAGCAAGGTAACGTGTTACACATTAGATAGGTTTACGATTATATATTCTCCTGATTAGGCCCAGCAAGCACTTGCCAGTGAGTTCCAAATAAAATATGTCAACGATAAAGTCCACGAAATTGTCGATAAAATCGCAGATTTTGAACAGAATTATCTCTCATCGAATTCTGGATCCCATGATGATCATCCTCTCTAATAGCTGAATGAAGAATTGACTTGCTTTGCTTTGGTTAAATAGTATTCTAGTAGACCTTTTGCTGATGCAAGGTATGTAATTGATAAATATACATCTTAAATGTTCTTTTAAAACTTTTAGTCTATGTGGACGTAATATCTGTCGCTCAATATTGTATGCAACAACAGCTCCTTCTGGACTAATAGTGTTTGTACTATTTTAAAAAATAATAAAAATATCTCTTCTCTCTTCTTGTTCTTTTGAACTCTCTATCTCTCTCTCTCTCTCTATCTAATTAAAAAATAAAAACATCATATCATCTCATCATAAATTATTCTCATTTATTTTTCGGAAATTCTCAACATGAAAAAAAATTCTTTCCAAAAAGGAACTCATTAAAAAAGAACTCCAAAGAAGAATTTTCAGCCTGTGCTTCAAGGTTCCCTAATATTTCTCCAGAATTTCAGATTGTTGGATGTCTTTTCCAAAAAATCCGATGCTCTCTTGACAAAGCCTTACAGCCTTATTTTATGGAGGTGGTTTATTAAATCTCTGTATTTTTCATAACAATTAACTAACTTTGAAAGATTGAGCCATAAAAGTGTACGATCCGAACTTAGAAATGATTTTGGAAAGAAATCTCTCAAATGGTGAAATGAGTTGAGAAAAAGAAATTTTTAGTTGAAAATTTTTCCCCCCAAAAAATGGAAATAAAATGCTCAAAAAATATTTTTCAATTTTTTCTTTTTGATTTCTTTCTCAAGAAAAGGGTCAGTCAAACCCAATGAATTTGTCGGATCAGTTTGCCAAAAAATCCGACAAACTCGGGCAAAATAGGCATTTGAGGGAGCCCTGCTGTGCGTTCCCCCATTTCGCATTTTTATGAGATCCAAAAATAATTATCTCTCTCTCTCTCTCGGTTCTGATTTTTCGATTTTGGCACCAAAAATTTATTTTTAAACTGTTTCCAATAAATTCAAAAAAATTACAAACTAATTTCAAAAAAACACTCAAACTAAAAAATCTCCACTTCGCTAAATTTAAGCTCTTGACAAGCTCGCGAAATCTAATCAAAATTTTTTCACCGGAAAACATCCACATATGTCTTCTATTCACAAACTTGGTATTATCGGTATCCGTTCCTATGGTCCTGAAGAAGAAGTTGTCATTAAATTCTTCAAGCCTCTCACCCTTATCTTGGGTAAAAACGGTGCTGGCAAAACTGTATATCCCCCTTCATTAAATCTCTCCTCTAATCTACCTTCCACTAGACAATTATTGAAGCTCTCAAAATGGCCGTCAGCGGCTGCTTGCCACCAAATTCTCAAGCAGGCAAGACGTTTATCTGTGATCCAAAGCTCGTAAACAGACCAGAAGTCAAGGCTAAAATTGAGATTGCCTTCACTGCTATCAATGGAAAAAAAATTCTTGGTGTGAGAACTTTCCAATTGACCAACACTGCAAAAAAAAGCGAGTTCCGTCAAATGGAACAAGTTCTGAAAGCCAAAGACGCTAATGGTATCTTATTGAGAATTTTCTCCCGAACTAAATAATTCTTTTTAAAGGTGACATTATTAGTGTGACCCAAAAATGTGCCGAAATGGACAGACAGATCCCAGAATTACTTGGTGTTTCTGATGCAGTGTTGAATAATGTTATCTTCTGTCACCAAGAAGAATCACTCTGGCCGTTTGGTGATACAGCAAAGCTCAAGTCAATTTTCGATGATCTATTCGATACAACAAGGTAAATAATTCAGCTGATATAAATGAGGGCCTTAACCCCTTCAAGGTACACGAATTTATTGGAAAATTTGAAGAAAGTGCAGAAAGAGTATAAGAAGAAAGCCAAAGAGGCTTTACATGCTTTTGAAATCGAGAAAAAGGATTTTGATATTTTGATGAAGAATCAAAAAGAAGCTTTGAATAATATGGCTGCCATCAATACCTTACAAAAACAACTCGATGATAACAAGAAAAAAATCAATGCTCTCAAAGTAAATCTCGGCTGTTTGATTAAATAATAAACCCTTTTCTACAGGAAAAAATGAAACCAGTTGATGGAAGAATTGATATCGAAACAGCAGTTCGTATTGTGAAGCGTGACATAGAAGAGGTTCAGAGACAAAGGGATGCTCTTTTGACATACTTTGAAGAAAATGACGTCGAAACTTTCTCAGATAACTCCTCTGAAGAACTGGTTAAATGCAAAGACGAGGTCGTTCGCAGTTGTCAGAAGAAAGAAGAAGAAATAGTTCTCGTGGACCAAAAGCTTGAAGGCCTTCGAAAAAAGAAGGAAGATCTTCAAAAGCAATTAGAAGAGCTTTCAAATTTAAATAAAGACTCGACTGAGTCTGCTGTGAGAACAAAGGATTATAGAAATAGAATCTTGGAGATAATCCCAGTGGAGCTCGTTGGAAATGAGACAGAGATAAAATTGAATGAAAAGGTGTTGAATAAGGCACAAATTCAATTGGAAACATGGGAGAAGGAAGTGAAGACTGAATCAGCAAAACTTGAAGAACAAGAAAGAGCCTCAGAAAATGATTTGAAGAATTTTGGATCAGGTTTGGCATCAAAAGAAGGTTTGTATATGAATGATGAGACTGAGTACAAAAACATTGGAGCAAAGATTCAAAGGTTGACTGAAGAGATTAAACAAGCAGGCGGCGGAAGGCAAAATCAGGGAGGAAGAAGCGCCATTGATAATGAATTGGAGAGAATAAGCGATAATATGGAGAATTTGAAGGATAACCTTGGAAATTATAATGATAATCTTAATCAGAAAACAAAAGAATTGGTTGAGATCACTGAACAAATGGGCAAAAATGCTCAAAATAAAGTAACTTTTTGAGTTAATTTCGACTCACTTTGCATAGGAAATTTCAATAAGATATCAAGATTATAATAGTTTGAAGAAAGAATATAGCGCTGTTGACCAAGAATATAAAGCCAACGAAAGTAAAATACTTGTCAGACATTCTTCTAACTTCCCCACCCCAGATGAATTATGGATGTTATCAAAGAATTTGAGTGATATTTCAAACCTTAAATTCCAAGCAGATGACAGCATTGAAGACTTGATCCAAGCAGTTTATAGCTATGAAAGTCAATTAAAAAATGAGAAAGAGACACTCGAAAGCAAGAAAGAGAAGAGTAATGATAACGTCAAAGACATTAACTCTTTCCTCCAAATCAAACAAACCGATTATAATGAGTAACATTTAGAGGAAAATCTTTTATGAAACTTAACCCATAGGAAGATGAAAATCGTTGAAGAATTCCAAGAAAGAATGAGAGCCAAAAACCTTCACTCTCTCATTGACGGAGATGCCGATTTTCTGACAGCTTATGCAAAGATAAAAGAGAGATTGAAACAAGCAGAAAAGAAGGAGACTTCAATGAAATTGACAGCAGAAACACTCATGAGATTCTATGAAAAGTCAAAGCAATCAAGCAAATGCGCGATCTGCACAAGAAAGTTCTCAAGCGAGGAGGAGTTCAAGAAACTTGAAGCAAAATGCCATGAACTTATCAGCAAATCGAGCTCTTACGGTGAAACTGAACAGAGAACTCTCGAAGACATCCGTAATAAAAAAGCCATGTATGAAAACTATTTATATCAAGTCTCTCATAATCTCTAGGTTTAAAGGTATGAAAATAGAGTATGAAGAATATAGAAAGAATAAAACAACAGCAGAACAATTAAAAAGAGACATGCAACTGAAAGAAAAGGAGAGAATGTTGGCCCAACAACAAGTTAACCACTTGAATACAAACATTACCAATATTACGAACTTCTTGACTGTGATTACAGATATCACAAAAGTCTATGAAAAGCTCGAAAAAGCTGCAGGTGATAGAGTCAGATTCAGAACAAAAATCGATGATTTATTGAAAAATTATCCTGGATTGAGAGAGTTTAGAGGATCAGCTGGCTTTGAAGATGATAAAGAGTTGCAAGAAAGAGTCGAGAATTTGAAATCAGATATCAATAAATTGAGAAAGGCCATCGATAATACAGATGATCAGATTCAGAAATTGCAATTACAAAAGGATGAAGTTGAGAAGCGAAGAATGACACAACAAAAGGATGTTTATGATGTGGAGAATAAGATCAAGGAGCTCGAAGGAGTGAAGAAGAGAAAGGTTGAATTGGAGGAATCAATAAAAAGATTGAAGGAAGAAATTGATATATTGAGAGATAGAATCGAAGGCCTTGAAGAAAAAAGAGTAAGAATACTATTAAAAACATTGTCTAATAGATTTTTCAAGAAACAAGTGAGAAATTCAAGAAGATTATTGGACGAAAAGAACAACACTAAAGTGTTAAAATTGAAAGAATTGACTGAAGAGTTTAGAAAAGTGTTTGAAATTTGGATGAGATCACAAGACAAAAAGAAGAGAAACCAAGAAGGAGAAGCACAGAAAGATAAGCTCAGCAGGGAAATTCAATCAGCAGCCAATGATATCAATGCACTTTCTGAACGCTTGCAAAAGTTAAAAGACTCAATCAAAGAGAAAGAAAAGAGCATCAAGCTCCTTGACGATAATATTAAGCTTCGAGAACTAGAAAAACAACTTGAAGGCCGAAGAGCTGAATGGGAAAGCTATGAAAAAGCCTTCAAAGAAATCAAGGAGAATGAAGGTAAGACGAGTATTTTCTATGTGATTTTAACAAGAACTTAGAATTTAATAAGCAACTTCAAATAGAAATTGACAGAGAGATAGCCAAATCATATCAAAGTGAAGGAAAGAGCTCTGTTCTGAAGACGAACTACGAGACAACAATGGCGGAAGTTAAGGATAAATGGGGCAGAACTGAGAAGGAATATATTGAGAAATTATTTGAGTCGAATATTAATCAGCATGTTGTTGAAGATTTAGAAATGTAAGCCAAGATATTTTTGTAAAGCGAGCAAGACTAACATTTCAAAAAGATATATTGATAATTTGGAGAGAGCCTTGATGATATTCCACAAACAAAAGATGGAAGAAATCAACAAGATTATCGCTGATCTTTGGATCAAAACTTACCAAGGAACTGATATCAGGAAAATCGAAATCAAATCTGATACTGAGCCAAACTCCAGAAACAAGTCTTTCAACTACAGAATTGTCTTTTTCAACGCTGAGTAAAATTAATTTTCTGCTTCTTTTTCCTTATTCTCATAGTGGTAAAGAATTGGATATGAAAGGAAGATGCTCAATGGGACAAAAGGTTATTGCTTCTATCGTCATCAGACTGGGCTTAGCAGAAGCTTTCTGTACAAATTGCGGTATCCTAGCCCTTGATGAACCAACAACAAACCTTGATAAAGATCATATTAAAAGTAAACAAGAAGTTTTTATTGGAATAACTAACGACTTGTTTATTAGAGTTGGCAAAGGAGCTATGCAATTTGATTGAAGAAAGAATGAACAACGAGAACTTCCAGTTGATAGTGATTACTCATGATAAGGAGTTCTTGAGAGAAATCAGTGAACATGCTGAAGAATATTACAGAGTTTTCAAAGTAAAAAATTTTTGTGTTATTTTGCTTCACACTTTTTTCAAAAGGATCAACAAGGTTTCAGTAAGATTGAAAGAAAGCGTACTTCAGCCTTATAAGTTCACTTCCTCTTTGACCTAACAATGGCTTGTTAAGGAGCCATTTTCAATTTTATATATCTCGCGTATGTCACATATGCGTCTTTTGATAAAATATTTTATATTTACTTTTATAAATTGTCAAAAAGAACTTTACCTCGAGTTTCACATTTCAAGTCGCACACCAAAATATTTATGTATGACTTTACTGTTAGGACCCTTTATTCTCTACATCCAGAAATTTATGCAACTGATCAAGACGAGAAGTCATTTAAATATATATAATTACAACCTTGCCTGAGCCGTTAAATACCATGCCCTGCCATGCCAAAAACCTGCTTCCTTTAAAAAGTTTCCTTCCCGTGAGGAGAAAATGAAGGAAAGAAAAACTCGCAAAGATTTTCTTATGTTTATAAATCCATATATGACAAATTTCGGTGGTCTCTATGGCATAGATCTCACAAAAGAAGATCTCAAAAATTGTGATAAATAGGATATTTTCATATGCTAAATCAACTGAAGGTCATTTTCAGGATTTTAGGGTCCATAGAAGGCAAAATAGTTCATAGAGAAGATGGCTAACGAACATCAAACAGAAATTATTATTAAAAAGAATCGATATGTCTGAGAGTTTTTACTTAGTTTTGTCTCTAAAAGTTCTTTAGAATAATCCTTTAAATCGATTCAACGGAAATAAAATATCGCTTGAAACCACCATTTTTTAAACTTCTGCCTCTCAATCCCACGATTGAATTTTGAAAGTCCCTCTCGCACTCTTCTGGGCGTTAGGAATCTCGGGTTTTTTTTCAACGTTAATTTGAGTGAATTCTCCTTCATATGAATTTTCCATCTAAATATTATTATTTGATAACGGATTTTCTTTTCTTCTTTTTTAAAATCTTTTTCTGAGACGCAATTCTCTCGACACATAAAAAATCCCACAAGTCAAATGTGCTTTTTCTAGTCAACTACCGCCCTTCATCACACAAAGCAGCCTACCATGCAGTATATTTTAGCTTTTTTTCTAACTGACAAAAATATTTGAAAAACAAATTTTAATACAATCACTATGGAATCTCATGATTAATATAATTACCGATATTTTAATTATCCCTGGAGATTTTTCTCTCCACTTGATACCACTGGCATAGTTTTTGCAGACCGTTAGACTACGACTTTACACCCGGAAATTATGGTGGTTTACAAGCAAACTTTTACATCCCTAGCTTCCCCTTTTTAAATTTCCAATTAAAAGAAGTCAATTGATTGATCAATTTTTTTGGAGCAATCACCTCAATATTTTCCCACTGAGAGATAGAAAAACTCTAAACTCACTATGGTTCATTTTTAGAAACATAATTTCCCTTGTGTACCTCGAGTTTTTGCCTTAAACTTGAAAAATTCTTTTTCTTTAAAGAAAAAATTCTCTCTTGGCTTTCCATCTCACTCCACTCCATCATATCAAATCCCCACGGAATCTAAACGATTTTGAAGATTTTAGACGAAGCTATTGCCAGAAAAAAGGAGAGAGATATGAGTGGTGAAAATCTCCATGAAAATTTAAAGAATTTAAAGTTTAACTGTAAAAAGTACAAAAGAAAACTAAAAAATTAAAATTTCTTTCAGTTCGAAGACAATCAGATATAAAATTAGCATGTGTATTTTTCCGTTAATATTTGTCAGATACATATTTCTTTCATTCCCTTCTTCAATGTTTTTCTTCTTCCCAGTACTCTTTCTAAATTTTAAAAATACCTTCAAGACACAACTCTCAACCTTGAAATATTATACCTCAGATTTATTGAAATAATAAGGAGGGAGACTGAGAAAACCAGCCAATCATTAATAAAGAAGTTAGAAGGCAGTGAGAGTTGAGGGGAAAACACACTTAACAAACAAACAAAAAGAAGAGTGTCAGTTCAACCTAACAGTTAAGTTAATTTTAATTAAAAACAAACAGCTAATATATTTTAAATCTGAAACCGGAATTAGCATTGTATTACTTAATTAAATTCAACAGTCTATGGGTGACAGAAGGGCTTGGAGCGAAATAGTAACTGTTCCCATGATTTATTGTGTAACCGTCCCTCTTCTAGGAAGACAAAGCTATCAAGGAGCTTGTTGAAAAGTACGGAATCCGTAAATGGACTGTCGTTGCTCAAAAAATGGAAGAAATTTATTGTCTCAAGGGAAGATCCGGTAAACAATGCCGTGAAAGGTAACACCTCAACCTCTCTAAGCCTCTTCTAATCATTTCTCTAGATGGCACAACCACTTGGACCCCAAAATCAACAAAAAGCCTTGGACTGAGCGTGAAGAGCAAATCATTTTCGGAGCTCATAAAAAGTTTGGTAATAAGTGGGCTGAAATAGCCAAACTCCTGCCTGGCAGAACTGACAATTCTATCAAAAACCACTTCTACTCTACTCTTAGAAGAAGTCTTAGAAGAATAAACAAATCACTCGGTGATAAAAACAGTACCAGAAATTTTCATATCCTGTCGTTAACAATCCTCTAGGTACTGCTCAAGTTAAAGATATCAAGCCCGGTGTCTTGTCCAAAATTATGAACATTACCGAAAAGGCAAACTCTTCTCAAGCTCAAGATGAAAACCTCAAGAGACTTATTACCGTTGCTAAAGGTCTCGAAGAAACTTTGCTTGATTATGCCAACTACAAACCCGTCAAAAAGTCCTTCCACGGTAACGGCGAATCCAAGGAAGCTTTGCTTGAAGATACCAATAAATTCCGTAACTTCATCGACAAGATCTTTGAATTCAAGTAATTGTTTTTTTAAAGGATCAAATCTAAATTCCTTCTATAGTCACATCTACAAAAAACAAAGAGAACAAAGACTTGCTGCCAAAAAGAAGATTGGTGGTGGTAGAGTCAAAGTCCAACAAGAAGATACTCAATCCGATAAATCCAGTGATATTTCTCGAGGAGAAAGAACCAAAAATCATCAAGAATCTGTCGTCATGGAAAAGTTGGAAAAGGGTGAAGAAAATCTCTTCAACATCATCCGCTCTTCCAAGAGAAGCAACATTCATCCTTTACCCATGGAACCCAACCCTAGAAAGGTCTTACACACCATCAACTCCTTCAATGAAGAAAACAAAGTAGTGATCTCGAAAAAATAAAATCTAATATCTCAATAGGTCCATCTTCATAGCCCAAGACATCAACATTCTCTTGACAAAAATCACTATGATATCCAAGGATACAACAAGAAAATGAATGATATGATGGCGTAACTAGTTAATTATCAACATATCACCTAACCCTCCCAATTAGTAAACAAGAAGATATGAGTGACTTCCACATGGGTATGAACATGAAGGCTGAAATGAATAGAAAGATGAATATGGATCCTACCACTCCTATGGGAACTAGCAATAACATGTCCTTATACCTCAAGGTAACCAACTTTGCTTCTGGAATAGCGATAATTAACCTCCTCCCGATAGATCAAGACTGAAAACGATGACCAAGAAAACAGACTTCCCAACAGCTTTGCTCCTTTCATGAAGAAAGAATCTGCTGCTGGCCTTACTTTGGACACCAGAATGAGCCCATTCTTTGGTAAAGATCTTTCACCAAGAATGCATCATAGAGATTCTTTGATGTTGAGCCCATTGTTCTCAAGCAACAATCATAATGGAGGATTCTTCAGTGGATTTACTCCCAGATATTTCTCAAACGTCCCCCATATGCAAGACAACAACAAAACCTTTGGACCAGATGATTTTTTACTGAGACCTAGTCCAACTCATATGGAAATTGACGTCAACTCCAGATTCGAAAAAGCTGTCGAAAACATGAAAATGGAACTCAGAAACAACCCTAACCAACATCATATGGGTGATCATGGAATGGATCAACAAGGGTTAAATCTTGATATCGATCTCATTGATGATAGCTACTTGCATGCCCCATTAACCAAATCTCCTCATCTCCAATTTGTCGGCAGTCAGCCTACCAGCAAATGCTCATTCAAGAAGTTTGGAGAATGGACTTTGAGCCCCAATGCTTCCTTCTTGCCAAGGAAGAAGTTCTAAGCGTTTTTATTCGGATTATAAGCGATGCGAGAGTGTGTTGATTATTCTCCCACTACGAATAATTGATATACGAGCAAAGAAATCAATGAGCTTTTGGAGAGTGAAATGAAATTTATGATGCTATATTCGTAAATCATCTAATTTATTCCGCTAGTAAAGCTACTTTTCTTATCAAGATTTGTAAATAACTCCATTTTTATGAGTCTGTTTTTATATAAAGAAATACCCCATTTATTATTATTGTTATTTTTATGAATATAGAACCCTTTTTTAAGACTTCAAAAGTAATTTCATAGTGACCTCCTGTTAGCTCAATTTTGATATTTATTACTTATATATATTTTTATTTTACTCCATCACCCTCTTTTTTATTATTATACCCTCAAACTTTTTTGCAAAACTTCCTCTCTTTTTTTTTCCCTCATTTTTTGCTTTGAGGGCTACCTTTGATAATTGAGGGTTGTTTTGGAAAATTCTTTAAACTTAAATGCAAAGTCCATGATAAAGAACTGTGAAAGCTCTCTAAAAGAAATAATTTTCCAAGTCAAAGACGGTTCTCTTAGAAGCTTTACTGAAATAATTTCCAATTTCTGTTGTCATTATATGAAAGGGAGTTTACATTGGACCGAGCTTTACCACTGACACTTTGAAAATAACACAAACTCTTTGAAAAAATAAAAGAAGCAAGTCCTAGGAAAAATTCCTTAGCTTCTGAAAATACAAGTTTAGAAGGTTATATCAACAATTATTCTAAGAAAATCTTCAAAAACTTCAATAAATCAGAACAATTTTTCTTTAAAAGAAACTTACAAAAAAAACATATGAAATTCAATTGGGATGCAGGGATACAGTATACCATAAAATTCTTTATTAATCAGCAAGATATAGTCAATTTTAAAATTCGATTTTTCTGCCCTGCCTTTATTAAATTTGCAATTTCATATCTCTTTTAAATTTTTCAATTTATAACAGACTTTTCAACATATAACTACTCACTTCACTCAAACATCAAACTTCCATAACTGAATATTTCTCCATATTGATTACCCAGGCAAGAGATTTTACTATATATAGCGTCATCAAGTTTCATTGATTTAGCCTACGTGTATTGAACGTGTATTTTAAGACGTCGAGATTGGGAAAATTTTAAATAATTTTAAGATTTCTTCTGGCATATGAATTCAGACGAAGCTGATCGTTGTTTGAGAATTGGTCAAGATCATTTCCAAAAAGGAAATTTTGAACACGTTTGCTTGTCAACTCTTCATCTTTAATCGTTCTAGGCTCTCAAATTCTTCAACAAAAGTCAGAAATTAGAACATAGAGACTCAACTGCACAATTAATTCAAAGATGTCTCGACGAAATCAAAAATCCCAAAACTTCTTCAAGCAATAGCGAAAGCCATACTCATCACGCTCCCAATTTTGCGCGTTCCAAAAGTTCCGATTATGCTGCTGGAGCCGGCTCAAGCTCCGTACCAAAATCTGATCCCGTGAAAGTAACATCCAATCAACCAAAAGAATTCAGTGCATAATTCAATTTTTGTAGAGCCAGGAGATCCGTCAAGTTTTAAACAAAAAGGATTTTTATGATATATTGGGAGTAACCAAAGATGCTAAAGAAGATGAAATCAAAAAAGTTTATCGCAAGGTAACTTTCAAAAAACTAGCTTTTCAAAATTCTTATTTCTCTTTCCAGCTGGCTTTGAAATTCCATCCTGATAAAAACAAAGAGCCAGGTGCAGATGAAGCCTTCAAAAAAATCGCACAAGCATATGATTGTCTTACCAACCCCGAAAAACGTAGAAAATACGATGAATTCGGCAACGAAGAACCCGAACAACATTACCAACATTACAGACAATATTACAACGATGATATTTCCCCTGAAGTACTTTCTTTGCCCTCTTTTATTTTACCCGCAAAAGGACATTTTTGGAATGTTCTTTGGAAACGCTTTTTTCCAAGAAGGTCCCACTAGAAGAACACAATTCGTCTACAGAAACCAACGTAGACAAGGAGGTGAGCATAGAGGACAACATCACGGCCAAGCAAATGCTAATGCAAGCAAATTCCTTCCTTTTATCCAGTTTATTCCACTCCTCATCATCTTGAGTTTCCTCCTTTTCAATTTCCAATCTGATGTAATATGATTGTTGTTTTGCCGATATCTAAACTTCATTCAAAGGAACCCGCCTATTCACTCTCCAAAACCGGCAAATTCCAGATCGAAAAAAGAACTGCTTATTTAAATGTCCCTTATTTTGTTGATAATAAGTTCGCAAACCAATACACCAGTAAAATCCGCGCAGTAAATCCCTCTTGAAGATTATTGCCTCTAAAACTATGGTTTTCTAGATTGAAGAGAGTATAGATAGAGATCGGACGAGATATTTGATAAGCCAGTGTCAGACAAATAAACAACGTAAAGCAACCCTGGAAAGAAATGCGCAGTATTACAGCGATGAAAGAAGAAATAGATTTTTGGAGGTATTTATT
>Ga0182738_1001253_pt1 | contig 32333 bp, 23 predicted proteins | sample eDN5th30CBELigMG_FD_128876 | JGI IMG/M metagenome (GOLD analysis project Ga0182738, IMG submission 128876) | Enriched Miracle-Growth compost microbial communities from Emeryville, California, USA - eDNA 5th pass 30_C BE-Lig MG (version 2)... ...
CCCGGGGGCCGCGTGTCCTGCTGTTGTGCGTTTGTGCCCATCGCTGTCATCCTGTCTCGCCCCGTGAGCAGACAGCATGACAGCTGACCCGTGATGCGCAAAAAGCGTGCCGAACGTCAGTGGACTGAATCCCGCCGCTCAGAATGAGGATTCGCGTCCGTTCAAAGCGTTGCGATCCATCACACATGACGATCCATCACATGTTGCGTCCCATTCCACTCAGCGTCCCGACGAGCGGCGGAGTTGAACTCCGCCGTGTGCCGGTCATGTCTTGACGTCGGAATTTCAGAACACGCAACGTCAGCGTCCATGAGAAAGTCTCCGTCAAGTCGAACGTGAGAAGAGTGCGGAATTTCCATGCGTCCATCCGACATCATCCGCCACGGAGAAACGCCACAAGACAAAATGCGGTTGCTCCATTCGAGTATACGGCATCTTGGTGCCAGCTGACGTTTCGGGATGCAGCCTGCACTGGCAACTGGACGTGACGTTCGGAGAAGACAAATGTCGGGTGCGTCAGGGGCATGCCGATACCAACTGCAGCCTGCTGCGCCTGCGGTACTTTTGGCGGGACGGACGCGCGTCGGTTGGTCGATCTGATCTGTGCCTCCCTGGCTGGATGCAGTGAGCATCAGCGGGGCGATTGTCGAGGTAGCGGCTGAGGATCGACTGAGCTTTGAGGCCGAAATAGATGCGACGATCGCGTTCATGATGCTCGGTTTTGTGGGATGCTGGACAGAATTTCCACACATCACCAGAGCGGTCAATGTCGCACGGCCGAATGGAGCAGACTTCGCCTGGTCGACACCCCCCTCAACAGCTGAATCCGAACCATATCGGCAACGACTCTTGGAAGGTGCGGCAGGGTTGTATTGATGGTTTCTTCTTCAACAGGCAGGACCGGTATCGATTCTTTTGCATGAGTCCGGCCTTTCTGAAGTGCGGTGACGGAACTGAGAGATTGCCAGGTCGACTCATCAATGAGTTCTTCTGAAACGGCCCATTTGAATCGCCGGCGAATGCGATTGACCCGCTGATTGATCGACTCCCGACACCAGCCACGGTCAATCATGACCTTTCGCACCGCTTTGAGTTTCACGGGGCCGAAGTCCGCTGCCGATGGCATGCCATCGTGCTCGCGAACGACTCTCAGTGTCGGGCGGATGATTTCCTGTTCGCTGCTGGGCTTGGAGTTTTTGACGTAATGAGTCTGAACGTGCTTGGTCCAGTAGAAAAGGATCAGTTCATTCAGAGTCATCGGGAGATCTGTGGGAACAGAGCGGGCCGATTGATGCACCTTCCCTGAACTGACATACTCGGGCAGAATGCGGCGCTAAGTCTATTCCGCCTTCTCGGTTCCCCAGGGACCGCAGTAGAAATCGGTCCCGTTAAAACGAACTCTGGCTTGGCCGGACTTCTTGTGATGGACGAGTGCCGGAACGAGAGATTTGGGTCGCGCCATGAGCGGTTTTCTGCCCCAAAATGGCGAGTTTCAGGGTAGGAACTCCCCCCTAAACTCTTCCGTTTCGGGCCGCTCTGCCGACCACCGGCAGGAATGCAAGTCTCACATTGGCCTAAATTTAGTGCAAGTCGGAGTGACATGATTCGAACATGCGACCTCCTGCTCCCAAAGCAGGCGCTCTAGCCAAGCTGAGCTACACTCCGCAATTTCTCTCCACAGCCTTCTCTCGGCAGCCTCGCCTGATCACAGGCGGCGCTGCAGCCCTGTCTGGCAAGGCCAAGTCAGGTGGCGGGTCATTCTAGCGGAGTTTCCGAATTCCGAAAGGGTTCTTCCGAATTGTTCAAAAGCCCTGAAAATTGATCGAAAACAAAAGTCCCCAGCCGTCAGAACCCTGCGGGGCGCAGTCTGCAATTCGTTGAACTCAAACAGGTTGCTGCAATGGAGGTCGTGATTCAACAGACGCAGCATTCTTCGCCAGGAAGCGATCGGCCCTGTTTCGTCCTGGTTTCGGGCTCATAATCACTATCGCTGCTTCAGGAGGCTCCAGAAAAAGCCAACCGGGGAATCGTTCTACCGCAGTCGGGACGCGACTGAGATCGACGAAAACGCGGTTCGAAGTCAGGCGACCCTGGTGAATGTCCGTTAGAGTATTCCTTGAATCCACGGTGTTCTTCGCAACTTCCTGTCCCCCGGACGGGCAGAGGGAACCCGGCCCTGCGGGAGCTGCCTGAGGAGATTTTGCTTTCCCTTCCGGCATGCTCGTGAGGCTCTGAAAACGTCACCGAAGTTCTGCTGTGGCCGCTTTTCCAGTGTGGCCGCTTTTCCGGCCTGCCGGATCTCTTGAGTTGCCTGATGAATTTGCCGGCTGCAAACGGTGTTCGGGGCAGAAACTGCTGGCTAGGCCATTTCCCATAGAGGGGGGAGAATTGTGCGGTCTGTCGCTCAATAGCCGTGGCGGAATCTTGCCGGTATGATGTCGAGGCGAAACGGGCAGATCGTTAAGAATCGCTAACAAAATATTCCGCGATCCGCTCGTGGAAAGGAAATCCTCATTATTTGAGAGGTTTTGTTCACGGCTCTAAAAGTCATCAGGCTCAACAGGAGGATGCCTGTCGATATCCAGGGTTCAGGTCAGGTTCAGGCACATCCGGCCGGGCTCCGTTCGCAAAACTTTTTCGATCCATTTCAGGGCGAAGACCTTTTCGCCAGGGAAGCAGTTTTGCCGCGGCACGAAATGACGCCTGTCAGGATCGGCCAGAAATCAAGCACGACAATACAATTTCAAAGCCGACAGAACTGAGAGCACCTGAGCCATCTCTGGGCGTTCGACCAGGTTGTCGGTCGACAGTCCAGGCAGAGCGAGCAGATGCCGGATGTAAGAATCGGTGGAGCGGGACCGCGTGTACTGGGAACAGACCGTTCAATGTGAAGCGGCCACCGATATTGGCCTGCGCCGCAAAAACAATGAAGATTCTCATTGCGTCCATGTCTGTCAGGAAGAGAACGAGTGGCGTCGCACCGGCCATCTGCTGATGGTGGCCGATGGCATGGGCGGTCATGCGGTGGGAGAACTGGCCAGCCGGCTGGCGATTGAAACCGTTCCGCACGTCTTTTTGAAATCGTCCCCGGGCGATCCGCGCCGGCAAATGCACGACGCTGTGGTTGCGGCCAATCAGGCCATTTATGAACGGGGCACACAGAATGTGGATTTTCTCCACATGGGCACCACCTGCTCGGCCCTGGCGCTGACCTCTCGCGGGGCGGTGATTGGCCATGTGGGAGACAGTCGGGTCTATCGGGTGCGGCGCGACCGGATCGACCAGCTGACGTTCGATCACAGCCTGCAGTGGGAACTGGAGCGCCAGCACGGCGATCTGCAGGGCATTGTGGATCTGAGCCAGCACAAAAACATCATCACCCGTTCTCTGGGGCCGGAAGAGTCGGTCGAAGTGGATGTGGAAGGTCCGATTCTGACGCTGCCGGGCGATTCCTTCCTGCTGTGTTCCGATGGCCTGTCGAATCAGCTGACGGATTCTGAAATGGGGGCCATTGTGCGGGAACTGCCGCCGACTCAGGCGGCGCGGCTGCTGATCAACCTGGCAAATATCCGTGGCGGCCCGGACAACATTACAGCCATCGTGGCCCGGGTGGGAGAACTTCCGGCGAATGTCACGCCCAGAATTGCCGATGAGACGTTTGGCGAATCTTCAGGGCTTTCCGGGTTCTGGCTGGCGGGAATCTGGAGCGGTGCCGGCTGTCTGGCCATTGGAATCGGACTGCTGCTGTTTCATCATCGGGGACCCGGGGGATTTTTTGTCGCGCTCGGATGTCTGATCCTGGCTGTTCTGATCGGGCTGGCCATTCGGTTTCGGCCTGCCTCCCCGAAAACGCAGGACTCGGACGAATTCCAGACCCAGCATTCGCGGCCTTATCGCACCGCCGTCGGATTGTCTTCTTCGGAGCTGGCCGATCTGCTGTTGAGAACCGATTTTGAACTGCAGCGATCGGCCCGGGAAGACGGCTGGAATGTCAACTGGGAAGAGCACGACCGCGCGATCGCCAGCAGTCAGGCTCTGGTGCGTGAGAAGCGGCATTCTCGAGCCGTACGGGACGTGGCCAGGGCGATTCAGATTGTCATGTCGGAACTGCCGCGGCGCACACTGTAACGGCGGGTGATTTTGCCGCGATGGGTGCCCTGTCGCTGATCAGAGAGCTGGTCCGATGGGAAAGAGCTCTGGAGCGGAAGCGGCTTTGGGCAGGGGAGCCTGCCCTGCGAGCGCCCAATTGAGATTCAGTCTCAAGGAGTGCCGCCAAGACGCTGCGGACGGCACGAAGTGCTGCAGGACGCCTGAAATCTGCAGAATGCAGGCTTTTTCCGGAATTTCCCGGAGATTCTCCGGTCCGTCTTTCTGTTGAATAACGATCATTCCGGGACGGAAGCTGCGTCCGGGATTCTCATCCCAGACAAAACGGTCGAACTGCGTGAACAAGGTTTGAAGTCGCAGGCCTGTCTGACAAGAATAATGTGGCGTCCCGAGTTCGTATGCTCGATATCTGAGCTGAAGCGACAGGAACTGTTTTCGCTTCCCGACAAATTGTCACGCCTGAGCTGTATTCCCGGAGCAGTCAATCTATGAGTCGTCAGAATCCCTTTGGAGCAGCTTCCACTCTGCAGACACGAGCCGGGAATTTTCAGATTCACCGCCTGCAGAAACTGTCGGAATCCGGGCTGGGGGACGTGTCCAGGCTGCCGTTTTCCATTCGGGTTCTGCTGGAATCCGCGCTGCGCTGCTGTGATGGCTATATCGTCAGCGAGCAGGATGTGAAAAACATTCTCAACTGGCAGCCGAAGCAGACCGAGCCGACAGAAATTCCGTTCATGCCGGGGCGCGTGGTGCTGCAGGACTTCACCGGCGTGCCGGCCGTGGTTGATCTGGCCGCATTGCGGGCGGCCATGGTCCGCATGGGGGGCAATCCCAAAAAGATCAATCCGCTGGTCCCCTGCGACCTGGTGATCGATCACAGTGTGCAGGTCGATGCCTTTGCCTCGGACGAGGCGCTGCAGACGAACCTCGAATTTGAATTCGAACGCAACCAGGAACGCTATCAGTTTCTGAAGTGGGGCCAGAAAGCCTTCCAGAACTTCCGCGTTGTCCCTCCGGCGACCGGCATTGTGCATCAGGTGAATCTCGAATATCTGGCCGGTGTGGTTCTGACCCGGGACGGGGAAGCCTTTCCGGATTCACTGGTCGGAACTGATTCTCACACCACCATGATCAACGGCCTGGGAGTGGTCGGCTGGGGCGTGGGAGGAATTGAAGCCGAAGCGGTCATGCTGGGGCAGCCCATTTATATGCTGCTGCCCGAAGTCGTGGGCTTCAAGCTGACCGGAGAACTGAAAGAAGGGGCCACCGCCACTGATCTGGTGCTGACCGCCACGCAAATGCTGCGGCGGCATGGTGTGGTCGGCAAGTTCGTCGAATTCTATGGTCCCGGACTGGCCAGCATGTCGCTGCCTGACCGGGCAACAATCGCCAATATGGCTCCTGAATATGGAGCCACGATGGGCTTCTTCCCGGTCGACGATGAAACCTTGCGGTATCTGGAACGGACCGGACGGAGCCCGGAACAGATCGACCTCGTCGAAAAATACTTCAAAGCGCAGGGAATGTTCCGCACAGCCGATTCTCCAGAGCCGGAATTCACCTCGCAGATGGAACTGGACCTGTCGCTGGTCGAACCCTCCATGGCCGGCCCCAAACGCCCGCAAGACCGCATTCTGCTGTCCGGCATGAAGGCGCAATGGGAACAGGATCTGGGAACCACCTTCGGCAAGATGACGGCGACTTCGGATTCGACCCCGCAGAGCATGCAGGATGAAGGGGGCCTGATGATGGTCACCACGATCTGCAGCGATCCAGGGCTGGATGGTGTGGAAGTTCACTATGCCAATGAAACCTTCCGTCTGAAACACGGGGCCGTGGTGATTGCGGCGATTACCAGCTGCACGAATACCAGCAATCCCAGCGTGATGCTGGCGGCCGGTCTGCTGGCCCGGAATGCGGTGAAAAAAGGCCTGCAGCGCAAACCCTGGGTGAAGTCTTCGCTGGCTCCCGGCAGCCGCGTGGTGACCGATTATCTGGCGAGTGCCGGAGTGGACAAATCGCTCGACGCTCTGGGATTTCAGCTGGTGGGCTATGGCTGCACGACCTGCATCGGCAACAGCGGCCGCTGCCTGATCCGATCGCCGATGCCGTTTCGAAAAATGATCTGGTGGTCTGTTCGGTCCTGTCCGGAAACCGGAATTTCGAAGGCCGCGTGAATCCGTATGTGAAGGCCAATTATCTGGCCAGTCCGCCGCTGGTCGTGGCCTATGCCATTGCCGGGACAACCGATATCGACCTGACCAAACAGCCGCTGGGAATCGATCAGGCCGGCAAGCCGGTCTATCTGTCGGATATCTGGCCGAGCCAGAAAGAAATCGCCGACACGATTGCCGCGTCGATGTCTCCGAAAGCGTTCGTGGAAGAATATTCGAAGGCCACACTGGGCCCCCCGGAATGGCAGGCGATCGAAGGGGGAGAAGGCGCTCTGTTTGCCTGGAACGAACAGAGCACCTATGTGCAGGAACCGCCCTTTTTCGTCGACATTCCGGCGCAGCCGGAGCCGATCCAGCCCATTTCCGGGGCGCGTGTGCTGGTGAGCGTGGGAGATTCCTGCACCACCGACCACATCAGCCCGGCCGGTTCCATCAAGAAGGATTCCCCTGCCGGTAAATACCTGCAGGAGCATGGCGTGCAGCCGATGGACTTCAACAGCTATGGCAGCCGCCGCGGCAACGACCGGATCATGACCCGGGGGACGTTCGCCAATATCCGCCTGCGGAACCTGATTGCACCGGGAACCGAAGGAGGACTGGCCAAATACTTCCCGACCGGCGAAATCCTGTCGATCTATGATGCGTCGATGAAATATCAGGCGACCGGCACCCCGCTGGCCGTGCTGGCCGGCAAGGAATATGGCACCGGGTCTTCCCGGGACTGGGCGGCGAAAGGGACCCAGCAGCTGGGAATCAAGTTTGTGCTGGCCGAAAGCTTCGAGCGGATTCACCGCTCCAACCTGATCGGAATGGGAGTGCTGCCGCTGCAGTTCCGGCCCGGCGAAAGCCGCGAAGCCCTCGAACTCGACGGCAGTGAAACGTTCGATATTGCCTTGTCTGACGATCTGAAGCCCGGGCAGGCTGTTGAAGTGTCCGCCAAACGGACCAGCGGCGAAGTGGTGAACTTTGTCACCACCTGCCGCATCGATACGCCGGTCGAGGTCGACTACTATCGCAACGGCGGCATTCTGCACAACGTGCTGCGTAACCTGCTGCAAAACTGAGACGCTCCGCCCCCGGCAGCGGCAGTTCCCGCATTTCTCGGCTCCGAGGCAGGGCACTCCCTGTCATCGGGGTCTGGGAGTGATTTATGATGCTCCGCAAAAGCAGCATGCCTGGGAAACGTCTCTCTCGCAGTTCTGTCTTCACCATCAGGTCAGGCACTGAATGTCCATTCAAGAGCTTCCGCTGGAGATCGATGTCGCCGGCGTTTGCGGTCTGCAGACCAGCCAGGAAGAATTTCTATTTCTGGATTGCCGCGAACAGCAGGAATACGACACCGCCCGCATTCCCGGCACAACCCTGCTGCCGATGAGCGAACTGCAGGATCGCGTGGCCGAACTGCATGCGGCACGAAACCAGCGCGTCGTGGTGCATTGCCATCATGGCGGGCGCAGTCTGCGCGTGGCCCGCTGGCTGCGCAGTCAGGGATTCGATCAGGCACAAAGTCTGGCCGGCGGAATCGACGCCTGGTCGCAGCAGGTCGATCCGGGCATTCCCCGCTATTGATCCACCGGAACCGGTCGACGAGTTGAAGGCCAGACTGTTATATCTGCTCTCAGGTGTCTCTGCTCTCAGGCTGCAATGGCGAGCTGAGATGTCAGGCCTTCATGGCAGGGCCCAATGTCAGGCTTCAATAGCAGGTTACGATATCAGGCCGGCGGCGTCTGCAGGCAGATCTTGGAAAACAGAAGAGACCGGCCGGTTGCAGTCGCGTCTGCTCCTGTGCATGATCATCTGTGTGGAACATGTGTCTCTCGCTCTGTTCTGACCTTTGAGAAGGTTGCCTGATGCCCAAATCGCTGCTGTGGTCTGTGCTGCCGATGCTGGCACTGTGTGAATGCCTGGGCGCGGCCGAGGTCTCGGCTCCCCGGCATGAAGTCATTGCCGCCGATAACGGGCGGATCGTCCGCTATGACGTCTCAGGCAAGCCGGTCTGGATTTTTGATCTGAAATCTCCGGTGCATCACATCCAGCAGCTGTCCGGCGGCAATCTGTTGACGCAGAAGAACTGGACGAAGCTCGTCGAAATTTCTCCGGACAAGGAAATTGTCTGGACCTACGATGCGGCTGCTTCGAATGGCAATGCCGGCAAAAAGCTCGAGATTCATACCTTTGAGCGTCTGCCCACTGGCCAGACCATGATTGTGGAAAACGGCATTGGCCGTGTCATTGAAATCGACCGGCAGGGGAAACTGCTGCATCAGTTCCCCTATCAGGTGTCACAGCTGCACCCCCATCGTGATGTCCGGCAGGCTCACCGGCTCGCGTCCGGCAATCTGCTGGTCTGCCATGAGGGAGATGGCCGCGTTGTGGAATATACGCCGGCCGGGGAGATTGTCTGGAGCTATGACGTTCCCCTGTTCCATCACGAACGCCATGGCGGTCATGGTCCTGAAGCCTGGGGGAATCAGGTGTTCAATGCCCTCCGTCTGTCGGACGGCAACACCCTGCTGACCACCGGAAACGGACATGGCGTGCTGCTGGTGACTCCGGAAAAAGAAATTGTCTGGCAGCTGCAGCAGCATGATCTGCCAGGCATCACACTGGCCTGGACCACATCACTGGAAGTGCTGCCCAACGGCAACTTCATTGTCGGAAACTGCCATGCCGGCCCGGACAATCCTCAGCTGATCGAAGTTTCTCGCGACAAGAAGGCTGTCTGGACCTTTCGGGACTTTGAACTGCTCGGCAACTCGACGGCGGCCTCGGCCACCACCGGCTCCGAGACACTGCGCTGAGCGTGTGTGTGCCTGCAGCAAGGCAATTTCCCTCTATCACGAGGGACACGGTCGCGGCACGAAAAAGTGTTCATCAATCAGGTCGTGATCCGCTCGCGGCGAAGGGCTTTTGATCGGGCGAGTGGTGTTGTTCACGGCATAAAGGAGCTTCCGGATGCTGACTGGTTCGACAGGTCACTGGCTGTGGGGAGGGGTTCTGGGAGCACTGTGTCTGGTGAACAGTGCCCAGGCACAATCTCATTTTCTCCCGAATTCGCAGGTACTGGATCGTGACTGCCCAGGCGGGTATCAGGTGAGTGTGGCCGATGTAAATGGCGACAATCACCTGGACGTGCTCACGCTGGGGAAAACCGTTCGCTGGCTGAGGAATGACAGTTGGGTCGCGTTTCCGATTACGGGCGACCAGACGCAGGGCAATATCGATCTGGCCCCGGCGGATATCGACGGCGACGGGACGGTCGACCTGGCTGTGGCCAGTGACTTCCGGCTCGAAGATCCTCAGCGGGGCAAGCTGCAATGGCTCCGCCAGAACAGCGACCTGAAGCAGCCCTGGCAGGTAATTCCTGTGGCCGATGTACCGAGCATTCATCGCATTCGCTGGGCCGATCTCGACGGGAATGGAAAAAAAGTGCTCGTCGCGGCACCCATTCTGGGCCACTCGGCCAAACCTCCCGAGTATGACAGTGCAGGTGCCCGCCTCTGTTTTTTTCGGGTGCCGGCCGATCCGGTCCATGACCGCTGGACCGAGGAAGTCATCGATGAGGAGCATCCTGTCATTCATGGCCTGCTGGTGTTCGACTTCGACGGCGACGGTCGCGACGATCTGCTGACGGCCAGCTTTAACGGAGTTCATCTCTTTCAGCCGCAGGGGCAGGGAACAAATCTGACCTGGAAGAAAACACATCTGGCCGCAGGCGACCAGTCCGGCAATGATCCTGCCGCTCGCGGGTCGAGTGAAATTCGGGTCGGGCAGTTGAAACAGGGGGGGCGATTTCTGGCCACCATCGAGCCCTGGCATGGCAATCAGGTTGTGATTTATACCCGCCCTGATGAACCGGACAGCCTGTGGGATCGGCACCTGCTGACAAATGGACTGGAGGGCGGGCACGCGCTGGCAGTGCTGGATGCCAATGGTGACGGCCGGGATGACATCATGGCCGGCTATCGGGGGAACAAAGGGGGCGTCTTTCTTTTTCTGGCCGGTGACGACACCGGCAAAAACTGGACGACCGTGATTCTGGATCAGGGAACCCTGGCCTGTCAGGGGCTGTTTGTGGCAGATGTGCTGGGGATTGGTCATCCGGCGGCAGTCGGCATTGGCGGTTCGTCACACAATGTGAAGCTGTTCAATTTCGGCGAACACTGATCCCTGCCGGGCAGATTCCGCTTCTGCTGAAAACAATGCTTGACGGCACATTTTCTGGCGGCGATAGTCAGAGCGTGGATTGAAAAGAAGGTGATCAGACCCGTGCAGTTTCCGAAGCGGCCTTCCTGATCAGGGGCTGCGACGATCTTTTCAGGAATCAGGTCATGGCAGCTCAGCAACCCTCACGTCGCGATTTCCTCAAGTCCTCAGCGGCCGGCGCGGCCCTTTCGCTGGGGGCCACACAACTGACCTGGAATGGTCCGGCACAGGCGGCGGAACTGGACCCGATCGAGCGCCGCCGTTTCGGCAAAACCGATATGCACGTCAGCGTGCTGGGGTTTGGCGGTGCGGAAATCGGCTATGAAAAAGCCTCTCCGGAGACGGTCTCGAAGCTGCTGAACACGGCCCTGGACGGCGGCATGAACGTCATTGACACGGCCGAATGCTATCTCGATTCGGAAGTGCTGATCGGAAACGCGGTCGGCAACCGCCGGAAAGACTATTTCCTGTTCACCAAATGCGGCCATGCCCCTGGAGCGGAAGGCTGGACCAGAGAGGCCATTCTGCGATCGGTGGAACGCAGCCTGAAGCGTTTGAAGACCGATGCTGTCGATCTGGTCAACCTGCATTCGTGCTCGCTGGAGGAACTTCGAAAAGGCGAATGCATCGAAGCTCTGGAACAGGCCAAAAAAGAAGGCAAAACCCGTTATATCGGCTATAGCGGCGATGCCCAGGCGGCACGCTATGCCGTGGAAAGCGGGCGGTTTGACGCTCTGCAGACGTCGTTGAATCTCTGCGATCAGGAACCGATCGAACTGACGCTGCCGATCGCCGTGAAAAACGGCATGGGAGTCATCTGCAAACGCCCGATCGCCAATGCCGTATGGCGCTATGAAACCGAGCCGACCAATTCGTATCACCTCACCTACTGGAAGCGCCTGCAGGCACTGGATTATCCGTTCGCCAAAGGCGAGGCCGCGAAGTCGCAGGATGCCGATGGCCCTGCCGGCATGGCGTTGCGATTCACAGCCATGCAGCCGGGGGTCAGCGTGCTGATTGTCGGCACGACCAAACCGACCCGCTGGAAGCAAAATGCCGCGTTGCTGTCGTGCGGGCCATTGTCGAGTGACGAAGAAGCAGCCATTCGCACCCGCTGGAAGCAGGTGGCCCAGAAAGACTGGACCGGGCAGACATAGAGCGCTGCACTTTTGGATGGGCCAGACGCTGCCTTCGCGGTCTGCCCTGTTTTCTCAGTTGAAGCAGGTTCATCGCAGGCTCTGACACGAGCACTTTGTTCGCGAGCCCCTTGCTCGAGAGCCTTCATCGAGAAGTCGGGACAAAGTCCGTTGCCGTTCCCTTGCAGTGCCCCCAGTTCACTCCTGGAACGGCTTCGGATCGGTCACCTGATGCCCTGGCGACATCTTCTTTCACTGGCGTGCCTGCGTTGGAAACGGTACTTCTGCGCAGACAGCGCTCTGAGCAACGGATTTCCAGAGCAGCGTTGCAAATGATCTATCACATGGATTCCAGTGAAACACAGAGAATTCAAGGCCGGACATCACAGAACAAAGACCAGACTGGTGTAGAGCGGCGTGGTCAATGTTGTCTCGCGCAGATCTTGATCAACCCCTGCGAATTCAGGTCCGAACATGACAGAACAAAGGCCAAACGGGTCTCATCCGTCGGTCGAAGGGGAATCCGCGCCCCTGCACTGGGAACGGCTGGGAACTGATCGCGGGAGAAAACCTGAGAGTTGATTACCGGATCAACTTCAGCAATCTGTCCTCCAGGCGCGGTCTGTCAGGTCAGTGCAAAACAAACGAAAGACTCGGTGTGATGCGAATCGGTGTGATGCGAAACAGAATTCACGGCGTTCTGGTGGTGGGGGCGGCGGTTTGCTTCTGTCTGGGATGCATCACTTCTTCGGTCCTGGCGCAGTCGGAGACGAGCGGCCGCATCAACGGGATGGTGCCGAAGATGGAAAGCGGCAAGAACGCAGTCGGGATTTTTGCCTGGAATATCTCAGCTCGTTCGGGAGCCGCGGTGGCGGACAGTTCACTCGATTTCGTCATCATCGATCTCGAGCACAGCCCGTATGACGTCACGCGGCTGGAGACCTATCTGCTCGGCATGGTGAACAAGTCTGAGATTTTGAAGAACGGAAATCTGCAGCCCCGGGTTGTCCCTTTTGTGCGGGTGCCTGCTGCGGGGCGCGAGCGCGTTCAATACAGGTGATCTGACCCCGAATTTGATTCCATTGTTGATCTGTCAAAGCATGACGAGGCAGCACTGGGAGATCCTCCTTGACCAGTTTGAAACCGCCACATCATCGCGTTTCCTGCATTTCTTCGAAAGACGAATGTCCACACCCCCAAACCGCGGTTATTCGCGCTTGGGACGGGGCACCCGCCCCCGGGTTTTCTGACCGCCGTCGGAGTTTCGTCCGCGGCCTTTGCGGCCACGGTTCCGGCCTCGTTCTCCCCGTGCGGAGCTGGCAAAGCCCGGCCGGTCCGGGTCGTCCAGCACGGCGGCTCCATTGCCTGATGCGAGTTTGCGCTGCAGGTCGGTGATGCGGTCGCGCAGCTGGGCCGCGCGTTCGAACTGCAGTTCCTCGGCGGCTGCCAGCATCTCTTTTTCGAGTTCGGTGATGTATTCCTGCGTCACATACAGGGCATCGGTGCCGGCCCCGGTGGCATCCCGTTCAATTTTTCGGGCGGCAATCTCATCTTCAATTCCGCGACGGATCGCCTTTTTGATCGTTTCAGGAGTAATGCCATGCTTCTCGTTGTATTTCAACTGCAGGGCGCGGCGGCGGTTGGTTTCATCCAGAGCCCGCTGCATGCTGACGGTCACGGAATCGGCATAAAGAATCACTTCGGCATTGGCGTTTCGGGCCGAACGTCCGATGGTCTGAATGAGACTGGTTTCGCTGCGTAAAAAGCCCTCCTTGTCGGCATCGAGAATGCAGACCAGTGAGACTTCCGGCAGATCCAGCCCTTCCCGCAGCAGATTCACGCCGACGACGGCGTCGAACCGGCCTTCCCGCAGTTCCCGCAGCACTTCCACGCGCTCAATGGCATCGAGTTCACTGTGCAGCCATTCGCAGCGCACGCCTTCTTCTTTCAGGTATCCGACCAGGTCTTCGGAGAGCCGTTTTGTCAGTGTGGTGACAAGCGTGCGCTCACCCCGTTCGGCGCGCAGGCGGATCTGTTCAATCAGGTGCGGCACCTGTCCCCGCGCCGGGCAAATATGCACGACCGGATCCACCAGTCCGGTCGGACGGATAATCTGCTCGACAATCTCTCCCTGGGCCTGATCCAGTTCCCAGTCCGCCGGTGTGGCGCTGACAAAAATCGCCTGGTCGCGCCGCGCGTTCCATTCGTCGAATTTCAGCGGCCGGTTGTCCAGGGCCATGGGCAGGCGAAAGCCATGATCGACCAGCGTGCGCTTGCGGGCCTGATCGCCGTTGTACATGGCGCGCACCTGCGGCACCGTCTGATGCGATTCGTCCACGACCAGCAGAAAATCATCCGGGAAAAAGTCATACAGTGTCGCCGGCGGATCGCCCGGCTTGCGCTTGGCCAGGGCGCGCGAATAGTTTTCAATCCCCGGGCAGAATCCGGCTTCCCGCAGCAGTTCCATGTCATGCCGGGTCCGGGCGGCCAGCCGCTGGGCTTCCAGCAGTTTGCCTTCTTTCTGAAACAGGGCCAGCTGTTGCTGCAGTTCTTCCTGAATCTCGTCCATGGCTTCATTGATGCGATTCTGCGGAAGCACGAAGTGTTTGGCCGGATAGATATAAATATCCTGCAACTGTCGGCTGCCGGTGCCGGAGACCGGATCAATGATCGACAGCTTCTCGACTTCGTCTCCCCAGAGTTCGATTCGATAGGCGAACTCTTCATAGGCCGGCCAGACTTCAATGACATCGCCGCGCACGCGGAATTTGCTGCGCTGAAACTCGATGTCGTTGCGGTCGTATTGAATATCGACCAGCTTCAGCAGCAGTTCATCGCGATCCACCGTCTGGCCCACCCGCAGCGGGACCATCATTTCCAGGTAGTCTTTCGGCGATCCCAGGCCATAGATGCACGAAACGCTGGCCACCACAATCACATCGCGCCGCGAGACCAGGGCACTGGTGGCCAGCAGCCGGAGCCGGTCAATTTCCTCATTGATGCTGGCATCTTTTTCGATATAGATGTCACGCTGCGGAATATAGGCTTCCGGCTGGTAATAGTCGTAATAGCTGACGAAATACGTGACGGCATTGTTGGGGAAGAATTCCTTGAACTCGCCGTACAGCTGGGCCGCAAGTGTTTTGTTGTGAGCCAGCACCAGCGTGGGCCGCTGCACCTGCTGAATGACATTCGCAATGGTGAACGTCTTTCCGGTTCCCGTCGCTCCCAGCAGCACCTGCGAGCGTTTGTCTTCTTTCAGACCGCGCACCAGCCCTTGAATGGCGCGCGGCTGATCACCAGAAGGGGCAAACTCAGAGACCAGCTCAAATTGCGACATGAATGACCACTCGGATCAGGACAGGAAAAACTGCCAGGAGAGCCCGGCAGGCTCTATTGTAGCGCCTGACCAGCCGTTCAGGAGGGAAGACCGAAAATTTTCCGGCTGGAGCCCTGTCAGGGCCAGGACCTGGAGGACGCCATCGCGAAACGTCCTTCGTTGTCTGACTTTGCGTTGAGCCCCCGCCGTTTTTTGAATAGAGGATGCACTGGAACGCTTCACTCCCGCCTGAGTCGTATTCCGCCATGCGACGCGAGTGGCATTTCATCGAGTGAAACACTCGCACAAAAGCAGGGAGACGGCGGGCCGGATCAGAGGGCAGGCTGGCTGAAGTGCAGCAGCAGCTTCTCAATATCACCGGACGCCTGCAGGTTCTTCACCCGGCGACGGGCTCCCCAGGATGCCAGGACCGGCGAATAGCCATGCTGATGATCCACCCGGTTGAGTGCCGCCAGCACGTCATCGAACGTGAGTTCTGCCCGCCCGGCCGAGGCTGCGCGCCAGCAGGCAATCCATCCGACCACCGGCAGCACCAGAATCAGGGCATGAAAACCTTCGATCACCGGCACGTCATAGTAGGCCCGCCCGCAAAAGTGCAGGCCTTCAATTTTCACCTGCAGATAGCGCCGCAGCATCTCTTCGGCTTCCGCCGGAAGTCTGCAGGGAATGGCATGCAGCGCGTCGAAGGAGACGCTGCGAAATTCGTCGTCGAGATCCGGCAGAATGCCTGTTCCGCGTGTCAGGCTCCATCCATTGCGCAACTGCCGCCAGCGCCCCGACAAGCTGGCATCGATAGACGCGGCTGTGTCGGTGCGGGCATATTGCCCGGCCAGCAGCCGGAACTGGGTCAGCCCGATACGACTGACCGGCTCAATGGTCACCGGCAGTTCAGGAATTTCCAGCAGTGCCGCTTCGCTCAGCAAGGTGAGAAGTTCGCGCAGACGCTCCCCGGTGATTTTGGAAAGGCGCGATTTTTCAATCAGATCGAGCCAGAACAGCGTGCGCAGGATCTGCAGCACAACCGGACCGTCTTCCCGGCTGATGGACTCGCGAAGGGCATCGACCACCAGCAGCAGATCGTCCCAGGAAAGAATCGAACGTCCGCTCAAACGGGGAGGAGATGTGACCGGCAGCCCTTCCGGCAGCACCAGTCGGGCCAGCGTCTGCAGGTCTTTCCGCTGTTGACCAACCGGACGCCCCAGATTTCTGGCCACTGACGGGCAGCTGAACCGCAGGCTGACCGCCAGTTCTTTTCCGCGCGGATGAAAGGCATAAGGATAAACGCGGCAGGCCAGCGGCTTGGCGGCCTCTCCAAATTTTCCGTGAATCCGGCAGAGTCCCTGATCATCCAGAAAGACGCAGCCTCCGTCAGGCTGGTGCGCCAGAAAGATCTGCTGCCGGCCGAGGAGTGAACGCTGCTCGCGAAACAGCGGCTGCCCGGGCGGAATTTTTCCCGAGGCCGGCCAGCCTTGTCCCAGAATCCGGTCGCGCTCCTGAGGAGTGATTTCAATCTCGTGCTTCCGGCAGCATCCGCCGCAATTGTGGCAGCTCCAGTTCTGCAGTTGCGGCAGATGAAATGTCGGAAAGGCCATGCCGGGTCAGGTTTCTGCTCGAGAAGCGGACAGAGAATTGTGAGGGAGTTTCCATCGCCGTGTGCACGGCCTGCCATCCTGATTTTACGCTCTCAGGGCTCCTGTCCCGGGGAGGAATCATCGTCGCCTGAGCCATTTTCGTCCATCGCACCGGCGAAGGACTATTCCTGCGCGAACCTGGCAGCCGCGTTCATGGTCTGCCTGCCGGACAATGCGGATCTGCGGACGGAAGTTCCGGAGACTCGCAAATGAGATTGTTCCATGCCTGCTGTGGCTTCCGGGCGGGATGTTCCCGTTCCCTGAGTTGCTCAAGCGAAGAAATTTCACCAATTGAGCCGCAGTGCCGCCGACACTAAAATATCGGCAGGCGAAGACGATTCGGAACCAGCAGGCTTTTTGATCCTCTCGGAGAGAACTCGATTGGGTGAAGTACAACGCGAAACGCTTAAGGTCAATTCCCGCAAGTGCGTGCTCGTCGCCGTGCGTGAACCGGACGAAGCCCGACTCAAGGAACAGAACTTCGATGAAATCCGCGGGCTGGTCAAAACCGCCGGGGCCGAAGTTGCGGGCACCATTCTGCAGGCCCGCGACAAGCCAGATCCCGCTTCCTATCTGGGAAAAGGAAAGCTGCAGGAACTCAAAGACCTGATCGGTGCCTGCGATGCCGACCTGATCGTCTTCGACAACCATCTGTCGCCGTCGCAGGGAAAGCACATCGAGGAATTCACCAAAACGCAGGTCGTCGACCGCAGCGAGGTGATTCTCGATATTTTCGCCACGCATGCGAGTTCTTATGAGGCCCAGTTGCAGGTGGAACTGGCGCAGCTGCAATATCTGCGTCCCCGACTGACCCGCATGTGGACCCATCTGGAACGAATCGAAGGGGGGATCGGCAGCGGCAAAGGCCCTGGGGAAAAGCAGCTCGAAACCGACCGCCGACTGGTGGACAAGCGGATTGATGAACTGAAACGCAAGCTGCAGACTGTCGAGCAGCGCCGGGAACTGCAGGCGGCCGCGCGAACGCAGCATGTCACGGTCTCCCTGGTAGGGTATACCAATGCCGGCAAAAGCACATTGATGAACGCGCTGACCGGCGCGGATGTCTATGTCGCCGACAAGCTGTTCGCCACTCTCGACACGCGGACCCGAAAATGGAAACTGCCCCGCTGGGGCGATGTGCTGCTCAGCGACACCGTCGGGTTCATTCGTGATTTGCCGCACCATCTGGTGGCGTCGTTCAAATCGACCCTGGCCGAAGCCCGCCATGCCGATCTGCTGCTGCATGTCGTGGATGCCAGCCATCCGCAGGCCCAGCAGCACATCGAAACGGTCAGTCAGGTGCTGCAGGAACTGGGAGTCGACAGTTCCGACCCCATTCTGGTTCTGAACAAGGTCGATGCCGGTATCGACCGGGCGCATATCGATGTGCTGCGTTCCCGGTTTCCCAATTCCATCACGATCAGTGCCCGCGAAAAACGGGGACTCGACCGGCTGGCCGAACTGGTGGCCGAGCGACTGGCCAGCGACTTTCTGGAACTGCTGGTCCGCTCGGATGTGGGCAACGGCAAGGTCAATGCCTTCCTGCAGGAACATGCGGAAATCATCAAAACCGAATATGTCGACGATCAGGCGGTCTACGATGTCCGGATTGCCAAACGGTTCATTCATCATCTGCGGAAACTGGGGACGACTTTGACGACTCTGAATCATGAACCGCTGGAAATGGATGTCCCTTCGGATCTTGATCGACTTCTCACCTGAACAGCGGACAGTGCTTCAGGCTGCACTCTTCAGGGCCGCCTGCTTTTTCGTGTTCTGTTTTCCTGTCACATTTTTCCAGCCTTGTTTTTTCCTGTCCCGGCTGGTTCCTGTTCCCTCCTTCGAAACTGAATATCACGAAAGCGCTATGTATGACGCGCCAGAGCACCGGCCTGTCTGAACTCGATGAGATGCTCGGCGGCGGATTGATCCCCGGCACACTGACGGTGGTCTTCGGAGCCACCGGCATCGGAAAAACCCAGCTTGGACTGCAATATCTTCAGGCCGGGCAGCAGCAGGAAGGGGAACAGGGAATTCTGTTCGACATGACTTCACGCGGAGACTCGCAGAGCCATGCCGAATATGCGCAGCGGATGTTCCACTGGACTCTGCGCGAACGGCCTCTCGACTGGAAACTGGACGAGGTCGCCCATCTGTGGGACCGGTCGCACATGCGCTGGGACAGCCTGCACCTGTTCCGGCAGGCCGGACGCCGGGTGACCATGAGCGATCTCGACTTCGACCGTCAGCGCGAATGGAAAATTGAACTGAACCGCAAACTCTCCGACACCATCAGCTATTTCTATGGAAATTTCTGCCAGGGAGTGCGCCGCTGTGTGATCGATGGCATCGAACCGGCTCCCAAAGCGAGTGATTCCTTTCAGTTCGACCTGTTCGAATACGTTTATCACCAGATTTTGCGCAAGGAATATGACTGGGTCGCCCGCGATCTGCTACGGGCCCAGTTCCGGGCGCATGAACAGCAGGTGCAGCAGCATGCCTATGATCATCAGCAGATCGGCTGCCTGATGCTGTGCACCTCGCATGATGTCATGCTCGACAGCCTGCTTTCCCGCCCGATCGAAAGTGGTGACGTTCTTTCCAATGCCAATACCATCATTCTGATGGGGAAGATTCGCGAAGGCACCCGCATGGGGCGGGCCTTGGCTGTCGCCAAACATCGTGGCAGCCCCTGCGATGAATCGATCCGCGAATACGAAATCACCACCCAGGGATTGAAGCTGAAGTAATCCGGTTGCGTGACGAATCGGTCGCGCTCTCACGCCTGGTCGCGCACAACAATCCGTGCAGAACTCTCAGGGCGAAACAACTCTTTCGGCTCGCCCTGCAGCGATTCCCCGACAATGCGCCTGCGTTCCGTCACGCAGGGAGTGGCATTTCGCCCGTAAAAAAAGCGGGCCATCTGCTCCTGTTTCAAGCCCCTGTCAGAAAAGAAGTTGGAACAGCCGGATCATTTCATTGCTGTGCAGGTTCAAAAACCGGCAAAACTTCTTCTTGTCGAGAATTTCGGCCTCCGATATGATCGAGATAACGAAAACATTACGCCCAGGCTGTTCCCCGAGACATTGGAAGTTTCGAATCGATGGGTCCACGTTTCCCTAAACAGTTCGCTCTGCTGGCATGCGGCATTTTGCTGTTTGGCATGTTGCAGGCTTCCTGTTCCGGAACGGTCCGTCCGACCCGGGGCATCGGCAATGAGATTCTGGTCGAAACTCTGACCGAGCAGGTGGTCTGCTCCCGGCGCAGTGATGTGTCCCATCTTCGCGCCCGCACCGTCAGCCAGGCCGCGTGTGATGCGGACTCCCGGAAAGTTTCACGTTCTCTTCGCACGCATGCTGTCGTGCTCAACTCGCGCCCGCAATTGACCCCCGACGGTCATGTGCTTCATAACGGCCTGCGCGCTCCATTGCTGACATAGAGCAGATTGCTCTCGCCTGGACCGCGTTTCAGTGCGCGGGAGTTGCGCTTCCTCAGGCGAAGAGGGCCTCAGCAGATCGAATGCGCGCGAGGACCGGCAAAAGCTTTGGCTTCCTTGCTGCCTGCGCGGTCTTCAGAAAGCGGAATTGTGCGTCAGGAGACTGCAGCTGCGGTCTCCCGGATGCCTGCCCGGTGTGTCGTGCTTCGACCTGCCGCCAGCGGCGGCACATTCCTGAGGTCTGATGCGATCTGAGTGCGCCGCTCCCGTGTCCCCGGGGCTCCCGGCCCGTCCCTGCCGGCCTTCTGCAGGCAGGCTGCGCCCCGACATCCGCCAGAAGGATTCCGGCGGCAGGCCTGCGGCGACTCCCGGGTTTCCGGTCACTGAATTGACGGTTCGCTGAATTCACCAGTCGCTGAATTCAGCGGTCACAGGCACGCTCCCGCTGCGTTCGAAACCCAAGGATTCGAACGGTCAGAAGCCAGAAGAACAGGCCGCGCAGACCGTGTGGACCTGCTCTGGTTCTCCAGCGGCTCATAGTGTCGAAGGTTTCAACCGTTTCTCTCTCATTGTTCTCTCACACTGCCATCACACGACAGAACTCCAGGCATCTTTCAGGAGAGTCCCATGCAACAGCTCGTCAGCGGAATTCACAAATTTCAGGAACATGTCTTTCCGTCGCAGCAGAAGTTTTTTGAACGTCTGGCCGACGACGTGCAGGCTCCGCTCGCCCTGTTCATCACCTGTTCGGATTCGCGCATCAGCCCGAACCTGATGACGCAGACCAAGCCGGGGGAACTGTTCATTCTGCGGGTGGCCGGCAATATTGTTCCTCCGTATGGGGCCGTGCAGGGAGGCGAGGCGGCCACGATTGAATATGCCGTGGCCGTTCTGAAGGTCAAAGACATCATCATTTGCGGGCACACCCAGTGCGGAGCCATGAGCGCTCTGGTCGACAGGGCTTCGCTGGATGACCTGCCGGCGGTCAAGACTTATCTGCAACATGCCGAATCGACACGGCGGATCATGTCTGAGAACTACAGGCACATTCAGGATCGCGGCGCGCGTCTGTCTCTGGCGGTCGAAGAGAATGTGCTGGTCCAGCTGGAAAATCTGCGGACGCATCCCGCTGTGGCGGCCGCCATCGCCCGTCGGGAACTGCGTCTGCACGGCTGGGTTTATCAGCTGCATTCCGGAAAAGTCTTCACCTATTCCCCGCAGACCGAGCAGTACGTTCCGTTGGAAACCCGGCAGATTCTGGTGGACCACGATGCCCAGGCCCGGGAGCTGCTCGCTATTTAGAACGACTCACAAAACCTTCGGCGATCCGCTCGTGGAAAGGGAATTTCCATCGTTTGAGCGGTTTTGTTTGCGGCTCTGAGACCATGTTCATGGTTCTGGTGCAGGCGAATGGGCGCGATTCATCGCATGAATGTCCATTGGAGCGCCTGCGGAACATGGAAGCCCCATTCCGAAATGGCTCCAGTGCCGATGGCTCTCGCCCCCGGGATTCAGAAATCCTTTGCGAAACAGGTTTCCAGACACCTTCCTGTGAAATCGCGACGTTCATCAGCAAGTTCGAGGAATCGATGCCTGCCCACCTTCTTCAGACCCGGACCGAGTCAGAGGCGTCCACGTATGGACGCGACGTTCTGGCATCGGTGGTTGTGTTTCTGGTCGCACTCCCGCTGTGCATGGGGATTGCGATTGCCTCGGGAGTGCCTGCCAGTGCCGGACTGCTTTCCGGCATTGTCGGCGGAATCGTGGTCGGCCTGCTGACAGGCTGTCCGCTGCAGGTCAGCGGGCCGGCGGCCGGACTGGCCACCGTGATCTTCGATGCCGTCCGCCAGCATGGACTCGAACAGCTCGGGCTGATTGTCTTTGTTGCCGGCCTGATGCAGCTGCTCGCAGCGTTGCTGGGGCTGGGGCAATGGTTTCGCGCGGTTTCCCCTGCCGTGATCAAAGGCATGCTGGCCGGAATCGGGATTCTGATTTTTTCCAGTCAGTTCCATGTGATGCTCGACGATGTTCCCAAAGGGAGCGGACTGCAGGATCTGCTCACCCTGCCCCAGGCTGTACAAAAAGCGGCGATTGTGCCTCATGTGCCTGAGGCCGGGTCACGGCAGGATCTCCGATCGCTGGTGCAGGATCTGGGAGAACTGCATCGCCGGCAGATCAATCTGAATGAGCATGTCGCTGAGCGCGTTCCCCGGCACCGTGACCATGTCCCCGGGCTCAATGAGACAATTCTGAATGAATTTCGCAGCGAACAGCTGTCCATTCGTGAGGATCTGCAGCAGGTGCTCTCCCGGGCGCAGGCCCTGTATGCCCGTCAGCCGGAGCGACTGCAGCGCATCTCCAGCCTGGGGAAGGCTGCCCTGCAGCAGCAGGACCTGTGTCTGGATGATCTGGAACAGGACCAGTGGTCATTCATTGCTCAGGCGCAGGGGGAGGCAGCCGGGGCGCTGGCGCAGTTGCAGGGAGGCTTCAAAAATCATGAGTTCGCCGCCGGTGTTGGAATCCTGACGATTCTGGTCCTGCTGGGCTGGAAAGCGCTTCCCTGGCGACGACTGCGGTTTGTCCCGGCCCCGTTGATTGCCATCATCGCGGCGACAAGCGTGGCCGCATACTGGCAGCTTCCGATTCTGTATGTCGAGGCCCCGACTTCCCTGCTGGAGGAACTGCACATCCTGTGGCCGTCCGTCCTCTGGGATGTCGAATGGGGAGGCATTCTGAAAACGGCCGCCATTGTGGCCACGCTGGCCAGCGCGCAAACCCTGCTGACGGCCACCGCACTCGACCAGCTGCATCATGGGGAACGGACGCGCTATAACAAGGAGCTAATGGCGCAGGGCATTGGCAACTGCCTGTGCGGCATCATCGGCGGACTGCCGCTGGCAGGTGTGATTGTACGCAGCACCGCCAATCTGGAAGCGGGCGGAAAAACCCGTCTGTCGACCATTCTGCACGGAGCCTGGATGCTGATTTTCATTGTCGCCCTGAGCACATTGCTGCGCACCATACCCACCGCGGCTCTGGCGGCCATTCTCGTGTACACCGGTTACAAGCTGGTCGACTGGAAGGCCTTTGGTGAGTTTCGCACCTATGGATGGGGCGAACTGGCGGTCTATCTGACCACGATCGTCATGGTGGTGGCCGTTGACCTGCTGGCCGGAGTCGTGACGGGCTTTGCGCTCGCCCTGGCCCGACTGGCCTGCCGGGTCTCGCGTCTCAAAATCGATGTCGAGCCGCGAAAGCAGGGGGACATGATACGGATTCGCCTGGAGGGGGCTGCCACATTTCTGCGACTCCCCAAACTGGCCCAGGCTCTGGAACAGATTCCCCGGGGCCGGACCGTTGAACTGAACATCGCCGGGCTGAGCGATATCGATCAGGCGAGCTATGAGCTGCTGCGTGTCTGGGAACAGCAATACAGCTCGGAAAATGGCTCGGTGTCTGTCGACTGGAAAAGTCTGGAACGCTGGGCCCATCTGGGACGTCACCCTGATGCCGACCCCCACGGTCCCCCTGTCTCGATTGCTTCGTAGCAGGGGACCAGAGAGCCAGCCCTGTTTCTTCGACAGTTGGCGGTGTCTCGTCGGACCGCTGAAGTCTGCTTTTCGTGGTGCTCTTTTCAGACGGACGGAACCTGAATGGAATCGCGGGGTTGAAGTCAGAGAAGGCTTCGCCTGCGAGCGATTTCTTTTCGAAAGATGACAAATTGCAGTCAAAAAATCGACATAATGTCAATCCCCGGAAACAATTATGTCATTCGCGCCCCATGTTGTACTGGAATCGGTCGAATTCCATTGGTAGCGATTGAATCGCATGCGGTTGATGCGTTATCCTGAAGGGCTTCTCATTGTTCCGGCAATCCGGAATTTCCTGATCTTCAAGGTGAAATGACTATGTCTGGACGCACGATACGTCGCAAAGCGCGCGGCTTCACATTGATCGAACTGCTGGTGGTGATTGCGATCATCGCCATTCTGATTGCACTGCTGCTGCCGGCCGTGCAGCAGGCGCGCGAAGCCGCCCGTCGCAGCCAGTGCAAAAACAACCTCAAACAGCTGGGGCTGGCACTGCACAATTACCATGACGTTTATGGGGTATTTGTCGCCCGGCGCGGAGGATCAGGCACCTGCAACTCTCCTTACTATGACGGCAACTGCACCCGTCTGAGCGGATTTGTCGGTCTGCTCCCCTACATCGATCAGGCTGCTCTGTACAACAAAATTCAGGACGGTGGCGGAAATGTCAGCAATTCTGGTCAGCCTGCTGCTCCCGGAGGCCCGGCAGGCTGGATGAGCTGGAATTTCTGGGATGTCCGTATCCCGGCCTTCCTGTGTCCGTCTGACGGTCTGACCACGATTGGCCTGCGGCAGCAGAATTACCTGTTCTGTTTCGGGGATTCCGCCAGCGGAACAAATTCCACACAGCAGATTCGCGGTCTGTTCGGAACTCAGGTCTGCTACGGGGTGCGCGATATTCTGGATGGGACCAGCAATACGATTGCCATGTCGGAAGGGGCACGCGGCACCGGATCGGGGCCGACAGGCGCAACAGGCACTCAGTCCGTTCTCAACTTCGAAACCCAGTATGATCCTCTCACCGGGAGTCCTGCCGGATGCCGGGGCAAGGCCAATGGCAACTACTATATTTCCGGAAACCAGGTCAAATCTCAGCGCGGAGGCCAGATGTGGGATGGCCAGATGGAACGGACCGGATTTAACACCCTGAATCCACCCAACTCCGCCCAGTGCTCCGAGGGCAATAGCGGCTGGTCGAATGCCGATTCTCCGAACTGCATTCTTCCTCCGACCAGTCTGCATGTGGGGGGAGTCCATGCCCTGATGGCCGATGGAGCTGTCCGCTTCATCAGCGACAATATCGATTCCGGAAACAGCGGCACCACGCCCCCCAGCACTACGACCATCAGCATGAGCCCGTATGGAACCTGGGGAGCACTGGGAACCCGCATGGGGGGAGAACTGGTCGGCGAGTTTTAGAGCCGCGAACGAAATCTCTCCAGGAATGAGAGCATTCCTGCTGCCGTCTGGCCTGGCAGGATCTGATCGACTGATCGGCAGAAAACAGATGGCCATGCAGGCCTTCCTCTACAGGGGAGACTGATTCCAGAAGGATCGGTCTCCCCTGACTTTTTTTGCCGGGCTTGATTTCTGGTTGTGTGGGCCTGCGTGGCAGGGATGCCTGGCCGGACAGGGGAGTTCCTTTCCTCAACTCCGAATTCTCAGCGGCGACTTCTCAGCGGCGAATTATCCGCCGCGTCGCTGCAGATACTGGCGGCGAATCTCTGTCAGGCAGCAACGGCCATCTGCGGCCAGGACCGCGCAGCGCGCCTCAGGAGTCTGTGACCGGGCCAGCAGGCCGCGAATCCGCACCGGCGCGACATCCGTCAGGTCGGCATCCAGATCGGATTCATAAAACTCAAAGCAGCCGCACAGGGATGCAGTCTGATCCTTCGGATAGACCGGCCGGGTCAGTTCAGAAATGCTGATGACCGTATCGAAGGCATCGAAATACGCCACGCTGCAGTCCGGATATGGACAGAACCAGCCTGTGGCCCCGAGCCGCGGGCGCGCCTGCGGCTGAACATGGACATCCAGCGTGCCGCCAAGAACCGGATAGCCCAGAGAGCCGCAGCGCGGGCAGAACCCTTTGCCATCATCATCCGGTTCCCGAACGAAGGCCTTGTTCATGCTGATTCCATGCGAAAGAAAGGAGCGGAAACACGTGACGCCATGAATTCGGATTGTCTGAAATCTTCGCCTACTCCGCGAACCTGATGGGAACCGGCTGTCAGAAATTCTGCAGCAGACGTTCTGTTGTTCTGCTGATGCGACCGGTCCTGCTGCTGCGACCGTCACATCTGGTGTATTCGTGTTTTCGGTGAAAGCACCCGCCTCTCGCTTCCATTCCCTGTCAGGTTTTCTCACTTCGCTGACGCATGATGCCGATCGTGCATCGGAAACCGTTCACATTATGAATTTCTTGTCTGATTGCCACCGTCGTGCCTCGACAGCAGTTTTCAGCGCGTTACGCTGCCGTGGGCAACACGAAAGGACATTCTGATTCGGGCCAGCTGTCGCGGCTTTCAACTCCTCATTCCAACTCACTGCGATTTTCCGTCGTCCCTGAATGGCGTCCTCAGGCGCGTCTTGAGCCGGAAACGTGCAGATCAACCGGAGGATTCGTTTCACTATGGCGAATCTTGAGTGGCGAAGACTGGCAGACCTGGAAGGCTATGTGGTCACTGCTGATCAGACGGTCAGAGCCGTGGCCTTATTCTGCCACGGGTTCGGAGCCCCTGGAGATGATCTTGTCCCGCTCGGGGCGCAGCTTCTCAACAGCTCACCCGATCTGCTGGACGGTGTGGAACTGGTCTTCCCGGCCGGCCCGTTGTCTCTGGCTGAAGCCGGATATCCCGGAGGCCGGGCCTGGTGGCCGCTGGATCTGGAACGCTTTTCCAGAGCCGTGGATCTGAAATACTTCGAAGAAATGCGTCAGCACATTCCTGACCAGCTGGCCCTGGCCCGCGCCAAGATTCTGGCCGTCATCGATCAGGTGCTTGCCCAGACACAATTGCCGCTCAGCCGGTTGGTGATTGGTGGCTTCTCCCAGGGAGCCATGCTGGCCACGGACGTGGCTCTGCATCTTCCCTCGCCTGTCGGCGGGCTGGTGATCTGGTCCGGGTCACTGCTCAATGAAAAGAACTGGAAAGAACTTTCTCCCCGACTTCAGGGAGTGCCGGTCGTCCAGAGTCACGGCCGCGACGATGCCGTTCTTCCGTATGAGTCGGCCTTGTGGCTGCGGGATCTGCTCGAAGAAGCCGGAGCCGATGTTCGCTTCCTGGCATTTCGGGGAGGACATTCGATCTCCCCGGAAGCGATGCATGCTGCCGGGCAACTGCTCGAACAGGTGGCAGAAAAATAGATCGACGGGTCGGTGATTCCGGATCCCCGGGGGGAGCGTGGCCTATTCTTCCTTGCCGGCTTCCAGCACCGACAGGAACGCCTTCTGCGGAATTTCCACTTCCCCGAACTGTTTCATGCGCTTCTTGCCCTCTTTCTGCTTCTGCAGCAGTTTGCGCTTGCGGGAAATATCTCCTCCGTAGCACTTGGCCGTCACATTCTTTCGCAGGGCCGAAATGGTTTCGCGCGCGATCACCCGGCTGCCGATGGCCGCCTGCAGCGGAACTTCGAACTGGTGACGTGGAATTTCTTCCTTCAGTTTCTTCACGAGTGCGCGGCCCCGACGTTCGGCCGACATGCGGTGCACAATCGTCGCCAGCGCTTCGACCGGGTTGCCTTTCACCAGAATATCGAGTTTCACCAGATCTGCCGCCTGGAAGCCGATCACCTCATAATCCATGGTGCCGTAGCCCCGGGTGATCGATTTCAGCTTGTCATGCATGTCATAAATGATTTCCGCCAGCGGCAGTTCATAGATGAGCTGAGCCCGGTCGCGGCCGAGATATTCGGTGCCTTTGTATTCTCCCCGGCGTTCCGCGCACAGCTGCATGATGGCGCCGATATTGGATGAGGGGAGAATGAATGTCACCCGGGCCAGCGGTTCGCGGAACTCTTCGATGGAACCGGCATCGGGGACGTCGGCCGGGTTATCGATCGAAATCTCTTCGCCGGTCCGTTTCAGAATGCGGTAAGTCACGTTCGGGGCGGTCTGAATCAGGTCGACATCGGCTTCCTTTTCCAGACGCTGCTGAATGATTTCCATATGCAGCATGCCCAGAAAGCCGCAGCGGAAACCAAACCCCAGGGCATCACTGGTTTCTGGAGCAAAAGAAAAGCTGGCGTCGTTGAGCGCCATTTTATCGAGCTCAAACCGCAGCTTTTCGAAGTCGGTCGCATCGATCGGGTACATTCCGCAGAACACCATCTGCTTCGGCTGTTTATAACCAGGCAGGGCTTCTTTGGCCGGATTGGCCTGCAGTGTGACGGTGTCGCCGACGTGGATATTTCCCAGTACTTTGACGCCGGTGATCAGATAACCGGCCTGGCCTGGCCCCAGTTCTTCGGCGGCTTCCATAAACGGGCGGAACTGTCCCAGTTCCAGCACCTCGTGTACGGTGGCCCCTTTGATGAAGCGGATGCGGTCTTTCTTGCGAATCGTGCCGTCGATCACGCGGATATAGGTCACCACACCGCGATAATCATCGTACTTGCTGTCGAACACCAGAGCGCGCAGCGGAGCATCGGGCAGCCCTTTGGGAGCGGGAATGCGCTGAATGATCGCTTCAATGCATTCTTCAATGCCAATGCCCGATTTCGCACTCACTCGCAGGGCGCTCGAGGCATCCAGTCCGATGACGTTTTCAATTTCCTCACAGACTTCATCGATGCGGGTGACCGGCAGATCGATTTTGTTGATCACCGGAATGATTTCAAGGTTCGATTCGATCGCCGCATAGGCATTGGCCACCGTCTGAGCCTGCACTCCCTGAAAAGCATCGACGACCAGCAGCGCCCCTTCGCAGGCGGCCAGGCTGCGGGACACCTCGTAGTGAAAATCGACGTGCCCCGGCGTATCGATGAAGTTCAACTGATAGGTTTTGCCCTGGTACTGGTAATCAATGGCCACGGCGCGGGCCTTCACGGTGATGCCCCGTTCGCGTTCCACGTCCAAGTCATCCAGCAATTGGGCCTGAAAATTCCGTTCGGTGATGGCCCCGCTTTTGAGCAGCAACTGGTCGGCCAGGGTGCTTTTCCCATGGTCGATGTGGGCAATGATCGAGAAGTTACGAATCTGTTCCGGCTTCATAGGTGGCAGTCAAAAATTGCGTTTGGCGGTCCATCACCGCGTCGCAGCCATTTTGCCCGGTTCGATGGAATCCTTTTCTGAATCAGAGGTTGCGTTTCGAGATCAGGGACGCAACTCTGTTTCGGCAGGCACCGGGAACTGTCCATGATACTCAAAATTCTTCCGGTGCGATATGGCTTGAGAGCAGTTTGGCCGGGGGGGAACAGGCCCCGACCGAACTGCCGGAAGTTTCACGGACCGGGAGATGAGAGAACCAGGGGGCATTTCGTCTCGAACAGCCGGCGTGCCGGAACGCCGCTGTGAAACCAGGGCCTGAAACCAGGGCCTGACTTCACCCATTCAGGACTCCCTGCAGCACCTGCATCTGCGAGGCCGCCCGCTCTTCGACATAAGCCATGGCTTTTTTCACCTTTGCCTGAGCCGCAGGATAATCCCGATGAATGCCCATCAGGATTTCAAACATCTGATCAGCGGAGGTGCTGTCGAACTCAGGAGCCCATTCTTCCAGCCCGATATCTTTGAACATCCAGCATTTCGGCGAGTGGAACTCCGAAAACGTGTGCATGATGGGAGTACCGACCGCCAGGCCCATAATCGGCGTATGCGGTTCGTGGCAGATCACGGTGTGTGCCCGGGCATAAAACGAGCAGGCCTCATCGACATTCCAGAACTCATCGAAGTTCACGACATGCCGCTTCAGGTTGTCCGGCAGCGGGTCATAAATAAACTTTTTGTTGTATTCCATTTCCTTATAAACTTCCGGAGCAATGACCACCTTCCAGCCGGTCTCTTTGACCCATTTGGCGATCAGATCCTGATAGACTTTCGCCCGGCGCGTGTCATCGGCGATGTTTTCCGGCGTGGGATGCAGCGGATTGAGCTTCTGCGGGCGTTTGTCATCCACCCCCGGGCTGCTGGGAGAATGCGTCCGCAGCTGCATGGTGATGAACTTCTTCGGCTCCAGACCATATTTTTTCATACGGGCGAGCGCTTTGTCTTCGTCACGGACATCGATTCCAAAGCACCCGTCCGGACCGAATTCCAGCACCGGCGGTTTGACCCCGGCCGTCCGCAGGGTCTGCAGCGTTTTTGAATCACGGCAATAGAGAAACGCCGCACTGTTGAGCAGGGCAATACGTTCGTCCCCGCCCGGTCCGGTGACCATATCCGGAAAATAAGATTGCCCCTGCAGCCCCCAGGGTTTTCCAATCCTGTTGCAATACTTCATGAAGTCGGTCGACTGCCCCATGCCGGGCCCGCGGAGGAAGAAGTCGGACCGCTGAATGGCCTGCTGCACCGGTCCGTTTTTCTGGGAGAGCGAGCCTTTCACGATTTCCAGTTTCGGAAACCGTCGCATGAGCATGGCGTCCACCTGCTCATTGGTATGCTGCGCCCAGAGAATGACCTTGGCCTCAGGCAGATATTGCTCGAGAAAACGCAAGGTGCCCGGGGTGTGCCCGATGTCTCCGATGTTTTTCACCGCCCAGGCACACTGCAGCAGGACCGTTTTTTGAGACGGGGCCGCCTTGGCCACGGCAGGCAGACTCCCTGCCCCCAAAGCCAGGCTGGCAGCTTTCAGAAATGAGCGACGTGAGATCATGCAGGCACCTGAAATTCTGAAGTAGACTCTCTGCCGGTCTGAAAAAAATTCAGGCGGACAGGTTGAACAATGCCGACCGGCATTTATCTTTGCGGTGGTTTTTCGCCTGCTGCGAGGCAATACCCTGCAATGAGAATCTGTTCGGCGACAAGGGACTCTTTCCCTGATCCTGCAGAAAAAAACAGGATCCGGTCGCCTCTTATCATACACAGTCCCGGGTCAGGAAGCAGCAGACCAGAGCTGGCTGGTCCCTGAAGTCGTTGCACCGAACGGTCTCCGGGAGAACTGGCGGCCTGGATCAACTCGGGCATCTGTCCCCCCTGTGAGGGGATCGACAACAAATTCAACAGGAGCGACCTTCATGAGCCTGCAGATGATGAAGTCACCGGGAACAGTGCTGGGGATTCTCCTGCTGTTCTGTTCTTCTGCCGATGCCGAGATTGAACAGATCTGGCTCACGCACGCCAGCAGCACCCCTGGCAGCATCACCGTCAACTGGATGACCGATCAACCGGGCGATTCTGTCGTCCGCTTCGGCCTGACCGACAAGTATGGGGAGACGGTGCAGATCCATGAGAAGACGACATTGCACCATGTCGAGATTCCGCTCCAGCACCCCGACACGGTCTATCACTACTCAGTCCGCACTGGCAATCAGCACTCAAAAGACGCCACATTCAAGACCGTTCCCACGGACGTGCTGCGAATCGCAGTGGTGGCCGACTGGCAGGGCAAACCTGACCTGAGTGCCGTGATGCAGGATGACGTGCATCTGCTTCTGACCGCAGGTGACAATATCCCCAATCTCTGGAAGAAGTGCGGCGAGGGAAACAAAGACTGCGTGACCCCTTATCAGGATCTGGTCGCGGCCTATCCTGAACTCTTTCGCACAACACCGTTTCTGCCTGTGCTTGGGAATCACGATCGGGAGATCCGTCCCCGGGGAAAGAAACCACCTTCAGAGTCTGTCTATGATGTGGATGCCACCGCCTTTCGCCGGTTCTTTGGACTCCCGGATGACGAATGGAAGTGGCACTTCGACCTGCCGGAATTCGACCTGCGACTCATTGCCCTGGATTTCAATCACACTTCCGATTTCGGAACAACCTGGCAGACCTGCCATGCCTTCGATGAGAACTCAGAGCAGTTCCACTGGTATCAGCAACTGATCGCACGGCCAGCCGGCCTGGTGGTCACCCTCTACAACGAGCGCAACGGAACCATTCGCAGTAAAGCCAGCGGGAAATGGCATGACCTCTTTCGGCAGGGAACGTGTTGTATCACCGGGTTCGGCTACTTCGCCGAGCGAGCGGAAGCAGACGGATTCCCCTATTACAATACGTCGCTGAGCGGGAAAGGGGACAGGTATCCTGACTCCCAGTCGAAGTTCCTTGCCAGTGAGAACAATTACATCCTGTTGACGGTTCCGCATGCTGGAAAGATGACCGTCGAAATCAAAAGTCTTGATGGCAAGACACTGGATCGACAGGAATACGACCGAAAGAGAACCCCGAGTCGGTGACTCTGGCCGGGGCTCGCGCAGCATGCGTGTTTTCTGATGAAATGGTGCTCGTTGCGTGGCGGAATGCGGCCATGTGAGAGTGAGACCGAATGCAGACAGACCTTGCGACCGTGCCTTATCGGTTTTCCAGGGAGGCGGTGCCTCCCCTGACTCCGCAGGAGAGGTCAGAGAGATTGAGCGCAGCCCGCTGGTTCAAAAGAGAGATTGCCTGATCTGGAAATGTGACAGGACTGTCAAAATAAAAGCGTGCTTGCGATCGCCTGCACTTTCTGTAATTCTCTTAGCATGAGAGCGTGATTCTGAGCAGGCGTCCGAGGAGGGTTCGGAATTTCTGCTGCATCTGCGGTTGTGGCACAGGCTGTGAAAATTCTCTCTCCAGGCA
>Ga0182738_1001254_pt1 | contig 32295 bp, 27 predicted proteins | sample eDN5th30CBELigMG_FD_128876 | JGI IMG/M metagenome (GOLD analysis project Ga0182738, IMG submission 128876) | Enriched Miracle-Growth compost microbial communities from Emeryville, California, USA - eDNA 5th pass 30_C BE-Lig MG (version 2)... ...
ATCTGGCACATCACCTTGACGGGGTTACGGCGGCTGTAGCCACAGCCCGGCCGGGGCTTCGTGTTCATGACCAGGCAGGCGGTGTCACGGTGGCCGAGACCGATGATGTGGCCGAGCTCGTGGACGGTCACCATGACCTGGACCCGGAAATACTCCGGCACCCTGCCCCGGCCCATCGACTGCAGCCAGACGATTCCGCCGCCTCGCTTCATGGTGACGATCTTCACCCACGGGCAGCGCTTGCGGACCAGCCGGATGTACTTCTTCCGCGAGTATCTGCCCCGCACCGGACAGGCGCGCCGCGGCCCCGGATAGGCGATCACCGACCCGCGGCGAACGTAGCCCGCGGTCGCCTTGCCGCCGTTCAGCCTGCGGTCGGTCCGCACCTCCACCACTCTCGCGCCCGGTCGTCGGACCATGCGGAACCTGATCCGCGCTCCGGATCGATTCCAGAGCTGCATCGCCTTGCGCAGCACCTTGCCGGTGAAGCCCTTCCCTCGGTTCCAGACCGGGATGGTCCGGACCGGCCAGTTGCGACCGACCAGACGGTACGGCAACCGTCCCGAAGCCTGGGCATCCGGCGCCGGCTCGCCGGGAGCCATGACGGAGGCCGAGTCGACGGCTTCGGCCGGTTGCACGGCGTCATCGCCGAAGGCGCTGCCGCTCGCGACAAACGACATCAGAAAGGCAATCACGAAGATCGCCGGCAAACTTGGCAGCATCGACTTCTTGGAAATCACAGAGTGGCAAGGCAATCCCCGCAGGGCTTGAAGCCGAAACCGAACGGGGTACGGCGAGACCTGGGTGCGCCTTTTCTCGCATGCCAGCCCCCAACGAAATCTTTCTCGTGCCGGAACTTGGGTTGCCGGATAGGGTTATTTTCAACATGCCGATAGCCCGGAGTTACACCAATCTGACCCGTCGATACGCCAAGTTCACCCTCACTGGGGTGTTGGCCCTGCTCGCCCTCGTGGTGCTCGTATTTGCGAACAACCCCGAGAAGGCTGAAGCGGCCCAGGTGAAATGCCCGCAGTTCCGCGTCATGAACAATGACCGGATCGGCAAGGTCACCTTCCCGGCCGGGTACTACAACGTCACCCTGCTGAACGGCGCGAAGCTCACCTGCCCGGCCTCGACCAAGCTCTTCCAGGAGTTCCTGCAGGACTGGGACGGCCGTCTGCGCAGCCCCTGGCGCGTCACCCAGAACGGCAACAACCGCGTCTTCCGGGCCGGCAACACCGACAAGGGATTCATCGCCACACCGGCCGGTAAGAGCGGCGGTGGAGGCGGCGGCAATTCCGGACGCTCCTGCCCGGCCTACTTCAAGGTGCTCCGCAACGACTCGATCGGCAGCTTCAAGGTCCCGCGCGGCACCTACCGCTTCACCCTGATCGACCCGAAGAAGATCACCTGCGCCCAGGCGGCCCGCCGATTCAAGGAGTTCCTGCTCGACTTCGACGGCCGGCTCCCCTACCCGTGGAAGTTGAACCCGATCATGGGCATCTTCTACAACAGCAAGCACGGTCGGATCGGCTTCAAGGTCAACAAGGCATACGGACCCTCGCCGAGCCCGAAGCCGGACCCGAAGTACGGGCGCTGCCCGGCCACCTTCCGGGTGCTCCACAACGACCGGATCGGCGCGCTTTCGCTGCCGGCCGGCCCGTACTACATCTACGTGGTCAACGGGCTCTCATGCAGCCAGGCGAGCAACTACTTCCGCCAGTTCCTGAATCGCACCGACGGGCGGCTCCCCGCCCCGTGGCGACTCAACGTGGCCAAGGCGAAGTTCAACACCGGCGCCGGTGGCGTCGCCTTCCGCGTCCAGCACGCCTAGAAGCCTGCGAACAGGCCGGAGGACATCCCACCGGCGAAAGATTGAATCTGTCAGCGCTATTTGCTGACAGATTCAATCTTGAGGTGCCGCCCCCGCCCGTCCGTCCGGCGTCCCTGCCGGTCGAACGGGCGTGGCCAGGCCTCAGGGTTTGGCTCGCTGGCCGACCTTGACCGTGGCGCTGCGGCCGAGCACCTCCCCGTCGGCGTCAAGCGCTTCAACGGCGATGAACGGCTCCACCGTTTCGAGCCTCAGGGTCGTTTCGAACCCCTGCTTCGGCTGGGTGGTGACCGCTTCCAGCTGATCAGGGTCGGGGCCGCTCAGGACCCGCCAGTCCTTCACCTGGGTTGCGCCGTTCCAGCTCACCCAGACGATTGCGCCGCTGCCATCGGCACGGCTCGCGACGGCCGGACGGTCATCCGGCTTGCCGATCCAAGGTCCGCGATAGGTCCGGTAGGACGAGTTGCGGGCGTAGTAGGTGCCGTTCAGCTGAACCTCACCATCCGGCGTGAATTCGGTGAACCACGGTTGTGAACCCCAGCCGACCAGCCGGTTGCCGTTCGGCAGCTCCTGGAGGTTGCCCTGGCTGGGCGCGAGCAGGCCGTCCGGTTGGTCGTACGGATCCTCGGCCAGTTCAGCCGTCATGTTCTCCTCGTCGACGTCGAGCACCAGGCCACGTGAGTGGTCATAGGTTGGCTCGCCGAAGTAGTTGGCGGCGTTGTCGAAGACGGTGATGGTGCCGTCAGGCTGGCGAAGGGCATCGTGCTGCCAGGAGAAGTTGGTGCCCTTGCCCATCTTGAAGTCCGACTTCTTGCCGCCCAGGCGCCAGATCGTCTTACCGGTCGACTTGTCGACCTTGACCACGGTGAACGTGTTGCGCCCCGAGATCAGGACGTTGCCGTCCTTGTCGTCGTCGATCGAGTTGATGTGGAAGTAGTCGAAAGCTTCGGTCGGTGACTTCGGAACTGCGACGTGACTCTCGCCGAGGCCGATGTTGCCGATGCTGTGCCATTCCCAGACCACTTTGCCGGTGTCGAGGTCGATCTCCTGGGCGACCGAGTCCAGTACGGCACCCTTCCTCGGGCCACCCCACTTGGACAGATCCATGAGGACCGTCCGGTACGCGGTCGCGTAGGCGGTTCCACGATCGGTCAACTTGAACTCGTGGAGGTCACCCCGGTAGCCGTTGCCCGTCCTGACCCGCTTGATCTCTCGGTAATGGTCGTCGAGGACCATGTAGGTGCCCTCGGTGTAGCCACCGGCGTTGAACGGCCCTTCCCACCAGGTGACGACCGGTTTGCCGTCGAGCGTCTGAGGCCGGAAGTCCGCCGCCTCGGTGCTGGGACGCATGTAGATGAGTTCACCGGCGTTGTCGATGATCATCGGGCCGTCGACCTTGGGGGAGATGAAGAGATAGCCGTCGCCGACTTTCTGCGAGGCCGGTCGCTTGATCTCAACCACCGGCGGGTTCAAGTCCGGCCGGGAGTGGAAGCTGTGATGCTCGATCGTCCGGCTCTCGGGAGGCAGCACCTTGGGTGGGAGCGCCGCATCGGTCCGGAAGGAGGCCGTCTCGAAGTCATAGCTCTTGCCGTCCACCCCCGAGATCTCGTGATCGGTGGTGACCGTCACCTTTTCCTGCGGCTGGAAGGGCTCGTCCGGAACGAAACTGACCCCTTCGGCCGCCCCGAGTGGCTCCAGTTTTCCTTCATGCTCACCGGATTTCGACCCCCGAACCTCGATCGCACCCGGATCGTCGGAGTCGAGTCCGACCAGTGAGATGGTCGTATCGACCGAAGCGGTGGGTGTGTTGGGGCTCGGATATGCGGAAATGACTCCGGTCTCAGACGCCGACCCGCAACCTGCGAGCACCAGCGCGACAACCCCTGCCAGGATCGAGACCGGGATTCTTGTGCTGGGCAAGACTCCCTTTCGTTGTTTGCACACCAATCGTTAACAAACCGGGCATGGTCTGTGCAGAGAGCGCTTGCCCAGCCGGCGGCGGGGTTCACCCCGCCCGCCCTATTTAGAAGCTTTGATCACCGCGATCGGGCCGGGACCCTGGCTGATTGGTTGAGGTGCGAGGCCGGCGGCCTCGAGCCAAGCGCTGATCTCTTTCTCGGTCCAGGTCCAGCCGCCTTCGTTTTCGATCACCATCATCGGGGTGAACGAGGCGACCCCGGGCGGTGAGGTGCGACCCTCGTCGATCACCCACTCGTAGATGACCAGCGTGCCGCCAGGCGCGAGCAGGCCGGCCGCCTCGCGGACGATCCGCTCGTTCTCCTCAGCGGGATGGTCATGCAGGATGTTGGAGATCAGGACGTAATCCCACTCCTCCCCTTCGGGCCGGCCGAAGCGGGCCTGGTCGATATCCCCGGCCACGAAATCGAGCTCCGGATGGCGCTCCTTGAGCACCGGTTCGGCCCCGGGCAGGTCGAGCACCGTCGCCTCCAGGCCATCGACCGCCTTGACCAGATTGGCCGAGTGGGAACCGGCGCCACCGCCGACGTCCAACAAGCGACCGCCCGAGGGAAGAGCGGCCAGATCCGGCAGGTCGCCGCCGTAGAGCCGGCAGAGATCATCGAGGGCGCGGAGGAAGTCGTGGGCTTGGTCGGGGTCGTTCTCGAGCCGGTCACGCCAAGCGCGGGTCTGGGTGTGCCCGGTCCTGACCGCTTCCGGCATGCTCACCCAGAGCTTGTAGAAGAACCACTCCTTGCGGCTGATCATGGCGATCGAGTCCGGGTGCTCGTCGGCCAGCAGCTCGCCGTTAGCGGTGAGACGAAACGTTTCATCTTGCCGATCGACAAGCCCGAAGGCGACCAAGCCCGAAAGCAATCCCATCGTGCCGCGCGGATCGGTCCCGAGCGCGGCGGTGATGCCCTCGAGGTTGTGCGGCGAGCCGTACAGCAGGTTGGGCAGGCCGAGTTCGACCGCAGTCCCGATCAGGGCTGACTCCTGGTAGGAGGTGAACTGGTCGGCGACCGCGTAGGCGTCGCCGGCGTTCTTCTCGATTCCACTCATGCGTTCTTCCTCAATTCTCTGGTCGCCCGGAGCGCGTCGCGCAACAGGGCCGCCTGGGCCTTCAGCTTCTCACCCCGGCGCCGTTTGCTCAGGCCGAGGTTCTCCAAGATCACCCCTGCCGCGTTGCGACCCGGCATGCCGGTGATGCCGCCACCGGGATGGGTTCCGGCCCCGGTCAGGAAAAGCCCGTCGATCGGAGTCGCGTACCCGGAAAGGTTGACCGACGGACGCATCGCCATCAGCTGGTCGATGCTCATCTCCACGTGGTTCGGATTGGCGCCCGGGTTGCCGTGGCGCTCGACCCATTCCTGCGGCCCGGTCAGCTTCTTCTCGACCGCGGTCATCTCCCAGCCAAGTGCCTTCTCGGCCGTCTTCCAGGTCAGCTCCGCCGCCTCCTCGAGCAGGGACCGATCCCACCGGCCCCGTTCCGGGGTCCAAGGTACGAAGGTCGAAAGCCAGACCACGCCTTGGCCTTCGGGCGCCCAGCCGGGCTCCAGCGTCGAGGGGAAGGCGATCATCACGGGGGGCCGCTCCGGCAGTTGGCCGAGTCCGAGGCTGGAGAAAGCCTTGGCGATGTCGGCGCCGGTGTTGGCCGAGAGCATGAACGACTTCTCCATGCCGTCCGGCCCGTTCACTTTCGGCACCTCGCCGATCACCGCGTCGACCTTCAGCTCAGACACGTTGTGCTGGCTGAAGTGGATGCGCCGGACCTCGGCGAGGAGCGGCGCGGGGACCTCGGATTCATCCATCAGGCCGAGGAAGAGACGCCTTGCATCGATTGCCGAGACCACCGCTTTACGAGCCTCGTAGCGCTCACCGCCCGCGACGACCGCGGTGGCTCGCCCGCCGGAGGTCTCGACCTTCTCGGCCGGCGAGTTCACGATCAGTTTGCCCCCGGCAGCTTCCAGGCAGCGGACCAGGGCGTCGATCGTGCCGCGCGAGCCGCCGGCCGGGCGGATCGCGGGGGCGCCGTGCGAAGCGGCGAGAAAGAGCGCTCCGGCTCCGGTCCCGGGTGCCTGCGGCGGCTGCTGTGAGTGGGCCGCCCAGTGGTCGAGCGGCCCCCGCAGGCGATCATCACCCAGAGCCGCTTCGGTCACGGCCGTGGCCGGTGCGAACAGGGCCTGCATCAGCCTGGCACCTTCGGCCCCGAGCGTGAGGTCCGCGATCGAAGCGAGCGAGCGCAGGCTCGGCGGCGGTCCGTTCTCGGTCTGCCCGAGCACGCCCATGGCCGCGGACGACCATTTCGAGAAGGCGCGGTAACGCTCCGCCTCCTCGCGGCCGAGCAGCTCCGCCAGTGCCTCGACCGTGCGCTCGAGCGAGTTCCAGAAGGGCAGGCCGATGCCGTCGTCACAGGGCGCGAAAAGGAACTCGTCGCGCTCGTGGAAGACCAGCCCGAACTTCGATTCGAGTTCGAGGTCCTCGGCGACGCCGCTGCCGCGGATGCCGCCGTGTTCGTAGGCGCCGAGTTCGAGCCGGTTGCCGGAGGGCTGGTCCTCGGTGTAGATGCAGCCGCCCGCTGAATGGGAGGACTCGAGGACGGTGACCGAGAGCCCGGCCCGGGCCAGGTAGGAACCGCAGACCAGCCCGTTGTGGCCGGCCCCGATCAGGACGACATCACAGGTTTCCGACATCGCTTACTTCCCTTCTTCAAAATCGAGCGGGCCGGCATAGGCCGACTCGCCCTTCATCTCGCCGCGAATCGCCAGGTCCCGGGCAGCTGCCCGGGCTTCCGAGGCTAGGGCCGTTCGGTCCACGCCGACGGTCTTTGCCCCGGCAACCCGGAGCTTGCCGTCGACCCAGACCTCGGAGACGCTGCGCGGAGTAGCGCCATAGACAATCTGCTGGAAAGGATCATGGAGGACCGCCAGCTCGGGCCCGTTACCGTCGAGCAGCACGACATCAGCCCGCTTGCCCACTTCCAGGCTGCCGATCTCGTTCTCCTTGCCGAGAGCCTTCGCCCCGCCGATCGTCGCCATCTCCAGCACCTGGGGGGCGGTCATCGCGACCGCTTGGAGGTGATGGACCTTCTGCAGTAGCGCAGCGGCCTTGATCGCCCCGAACATATCCTGCGAGTCATTGCTGGCAGCACCGTCGGTGCCGATCCCAACCCGGACGCCCTCGCGGAGCAGTCGCGGCACCGGGCAGACGCCGGAGGCAAGGATCATGTTGGCGACCGGGTTGTGGGCCACCGCTACCTCACCGTCTGCGAGCAGGCCGATATCGGTTTCCGAGCACCAGATGCAGTGGCCGGCGATCACCTCGTGCTCGAGCAAACCAGTCCGGTCGGCGTGCTGGATGGTCGAGCCACCGTGGAGCAACGTCGATTCCGTGATCTCCTCCCGGACCTCGGCCAGGTGAGTGTGGACCGCCCATCCGTTCTCCCCGGCGGCCTGGATCGTCCGGCCGAAAAGCTCCTCGCTCATGCCGAGCACGGTGCCGATCCCGATCCGGAAATCGATCAGCTCTTCCGGAGCGATCCGGTCGGCGAGCGCTTCATGCTCGGCCATGAAGACCTCGGCCGCCGGCGCGCCCTCGTACATGTCCTCGGCCCCGAAGCTGACCACCCCGCGCAGGCCGAACTCGGCCAGTCCGTCGACCGCGCCCAGCGAGGCGAGCGAACCCAGGTTGCGATGGCAACACATGTCGTTGACCGTGGTGATCCCCGACTCCAGCATCTCAACCGCCTTCAGCCGGGTGCCGAGCGCGACCTCGTCCCTGGTGATCTGCAAGCCGGAGGGGTTGACCACGCGCTCGAACCATTCCCAGAGCACCGCCGTCTCTCCCATGCCGGTGATCAAGCCCTCGGTCAGATGGGTGTGGGCGTTGATGAACCCAGGCAAAACGATCCCGTTGCCGTCACCGACCACCTCCGCCCCGGGGTTGGCGGCGATCAGCTCTTCGGCCGATCCGACCGCCGTGATCGCGCCTTCACTGTCGAAGCCGACCGCCCCTTCGCGGATCGCGCCCGCCGGTCCCATGGTCAGGGCCCAGGCGCCGCGGACGATCGTGGTCGCTGCGCTCACGCGCTCTCCTCGACTTCCAGGTGGAGGCCCTCGCCCTCGGTCTCACGGGACTCGTAGTACCAGGGCAGGAGCAGCCGCTCCAGCAGGGTGACGAAGAGGAACAGCAGGATGCCGATCAGCGCGAGGGTGAAGATCACCGCGAACATCTCGGTGGTCGCCGTCTGGTTGTTCAGCACCAGGACCAGATAGCCGAGACCTTCCGAGGCACCGACCCATTCGGCGAACACCGCGCCGATTACGGACAGCGCCGCGGCCACCTTCAAGCCGGAGAACATGAAAGGCAAGGCAGCCGGCAGCTGGGCTTTACGGAATCGCTGCCAGGAATTCGCCTTCAGGGTCTTGAGCAGGTTCAGCAGCTCCGGTTCGGCCGCCCGGAGGCCATCGATCGTGTTGACCGCGATCGGGAAGAAGCTGACCAGCATGATCACGATCACCTTCGGACGCAGGTCGAAGCCGGTCCAGATCACCAGCAGCGGCGCGATCGCCGGGATCGGCACCATCTGCGAGACGACCAGCCACGGATAGATCGCTCGCTCGACCTTGCGCGAGCTGCGGATCAGCACTGCCAGGCCGACTCCGAGCACGATCGCCGCGGCGAAGCCGAGCAGGATTTCCTTGATCGTCACCCAGGCGTTCTCCAGCAGCATGCTGCGGTTCTCCCAGAGTGACTTGGCGATGTCGGTGGGCGGAGGCAGGGTCGATTCCTTGATGTCGCCGACCACGGTGTAAAGCTGCCAGACGCCCAGCACGAAGATCGCGAACAGGACAGGCGGCAGGACCGCCGCGGCGATGCGGCGGGCACGGGATCCACGGGCAAACATCAGAGCTGCTCCTCAAGGGTCGGCCGGTCATCGATGAATACGCCACCACCGGCGGCAGCTTCCTCGAGCGGGCGAAGCAGCTTCTGCTTCAACACCAAGAACTCCGGTGACATCGTCACTTCCGGCTTGCGGGGCCGTTCCAGGTTCACCTTCACGTCAAGCGAGACGCGTCCCGGTCGGCCGGACATCACGTAGACCCGATCGGAGAGGTAAATCGCCTCCTCGACATCGTGGGTCACGAAAAGAATGGTCTTGCGGTCCTCCTGCCAGACATCGAGCAGCCACTGCTGCATGTTGGCCCGGGTCAGCGCGTCGAGGGCGCCGAAGGGCTCGTCCAGCAGCATCACGTCGCGGCCGGCGAGGAAGGTGCGCAGCAGAGCGGCCCGCTGCTTCATGCCGCCGGAGAGCTTGGCCGGCCAGTGCTTCTCGAAGCCCGCCAAGCCGAAGCGCTCGAACTCCGCTTTTGCCTTCTTGTGGGCTTCCTTCTTGCGCACGCCGTTGAGCTCCAGCCCGAGCGTCGTGTTGTCGAGCACCGTGCGCCACGGCATCAGGCAATCGCGCTGCGGCATGTACCCGACCGAGCCGAGCAATTCGTCGGGCTGCCGGCCGTCGAGCAGCACCTTGCCGCTGGACGGCCGGATCAACCCGGCGATGATGTTGAAGAGGGTCGACTTGCCGCAACCTGAGGGACCCACGATCGAGACGAACTCGCCGGCTCCTATTTCGATGCCGACATCCTTGAGCGCGGTGACGTTCTCGCCGCCACCCGCACCCCGATAGGTCTTAGAGAGACCTTCGATCTTGAGTTTCGAACCTGCCTGCAAGTCAATCCTCCTCTGCTTCTCTTACGCCCGGATCACTCTTTGGGCTGGGTGAAGTCGGTGGTCGCGTACCGGTCCGGCGAGATCGGCTCGTCGGCCAGGTCGTTGTCCACCATGAACGTGGAGAGTGACTCCAGGTTCTTCTTGTTGAACTGCCCGAAAGTGTCGGACGGGCCGAGCAGCGGGGTCCAGGCCTTGAACGATTCGGTGGCCAGCTGCTTGTCGATGCCCTGGGTCTGGGAGATCAGCGCGTCGATCGCCTCGGCCGGATCCGCGAGCGCGTCCTGGTAGCCCTTGATCGTCGCGTCGACGAAACCCTGCATCAGGTCCGGGTCATCGCCGATCTTCGACTCGGTCGAGAAGACGACCAGGCCCGGGTAGGACGGTCCGCCGTACTCGTCGAGCGGGAACGACTTGGTCGGGTAGCCGTCGGCTTCGACCTGCACCCCGTCGGCCGGGATGAAACCGGTGAAGGCGGCCACCTTGCCGGACTCCAGCGCCTGGACGCCGTTGAACCCGATCGTGACCACGTTGGCGTCATCGGGGTTGCCGCCCGAGTCCTTCATGACCGTGTTCAGGATCGCCGTGTCCGAGGGGACGCCGGTGATGCCGACGGTCTGGCCTTCGAGCTGCTTCGGATCGGTGATGTCGCTGTCCTTCAGGGTGATCAGGCCACCCGGGGGGCGCTGCGCGATCGCCATGATGCCCTGGGCCTCGCGGCCGTCGCTGATCTGGGTCGCCAGGTCGATGCCGTCGGCGATCCCGAACTCGGCCTTGCCCGCGTCGATCAGCTTCAGGGTGTCAGCGGTCGAGGTCGGCTCGATGATCTTGAGGTTGATGCCGTTGTCCTTGTAGTAGCCCTTCTGGACAGCCTCGTAGATGCCGGAGTGGACGGCGCCGGGCACGAAGTCCAGGACCAGGGTCGCGTCCTGAGTGCCGCCGGCAGTGCCGGAGCCGGAGTCACCGGAGTCGTCGTCGCTCGAGCCACAGGCGGCGACACCGACGGCGAGCGCCATCGTCGCGGCCAGCAGCAGCATGATCTTTTTCCAACTGGTTGTGAATCTCATGAGTCCTCTCTCTGGTTTTAGTCCGAAATACCTGTCCCGGATCCGATCCGGGTCCGGTTCACCGCGATCCCTCGTTTTCTCCGCCGTACCTCCATCGCAACCAGGCCCAAGCCCGGGTCGTTTCCTTTTCGAACCATCTGGCACGGGGATCCACGAAGTCGGCCCTCCAACCTTCCTCCTGGCTCATCCCCTCTCCCGCCAGACACCTCTCTTCCAGATAGCGGGCCCGAACGACCGCTTCGGCCAGGCTTTGCCCGGTCGCGATCGAGCCGTTCCCGCGGATCAGCAGTGAATCCGCACTGCCTAGGTCTTCTGCGATCTCCCGCCCGGCCGCCTGGTCGGTGACCAGGTCGGTACGACCGCAAAGCGCGACTTCACCGGCCAGCCCGGCGAGACCGTGCACCAGCGGCGGCACGGTCTGCAGGGCGCCTGCCCGGACCGCGGCAGGCGAATGGGTCCGGCAGATCGCATTTACGTCTTCTCGCGCCGCGTACACCGCCGCGTGCATCGGCGTCTCCAGCGGCACGTCGCTCGCCCCTTCGGGTGGCACACCATTCGCGTCGATCCGATGGACGTCCCCCTCGCCGGCCGCGCCGAGCGGACGGGTGGCGGTGATCAGAAAGCCGTCGCCATCTCGCAGGGAAACGTGGCCGAAGGCTTCGACCAGTCCCGCCCCGGCGATTATCCGGGCTGCTTCGGCGACCTCGGCCGCGCTCGTATGAGTCGATCCAGTCAGTCGCTCACCCTCATCGCCATCGGGGTCGGGTTGAATGCGTTGACCGCGGAAATATCCTGGGGGCAGGCCGACAGGGCGACGGTCATGTCTTCCAGCACCTCCATCGCGATCGTCGAGCCGGCCGGATGGGGCGGCTCATAGGTGACGATCTTGCCGTCCTCGAGCTGGTTGTTCATGAAGACGTTCCAGCACATCTCGCCTCGGAGCGGCAGGTCGATTCCCTCGATCGCGGCTTGCAGCGAGGCCAGGCAGGAGCCGTGGTCGGGCTCGCCATAGTCGATCGCGTAACGCTCCGGGTCACAGCAGGGGACGAGCAGGTCGTGGCGGCCGACGTCGTCGCGAACGATCCTGAGCAGCGGCCGGCGGTGGTTGGAGAGAATCGAGTCCCCGACTTCGGGCACCACCTTGGAGAGCGAGGAAACCGTGTGGGAAGGCGAGAGGTACTCGTTCGGGTCGCTGGCCAGCCAGGCGGTGAAGTCGCCGACCTGCTGACCCTCGAGATCGACGATCTCCAGGGTCTGACCCTTCTTCACTTCCATGGTCCGTGCCTCGCGGGCCGGAACGATCACTTCAGCCATTCTTCTCCTTGATCTGGGCGACTCCGTCCGGAGCCGGGGTGTTTCTCGATCTGAACGCCCGCACCTCGCCGTCGATCACGACCGCGGCGATGCCGGGGATGTCGCCGTACTCGATCGATTCGAGCGGGCCCGCCTGCGACGAGCCGAGCGGACGGAAGCAGCAGAAGAGATCCGCCGGACGACCGACGTCGAGGATTCCCTGCTCCACCCCGAGCACCGCGCCGTTGTTGCCGCTCGCCAAAGCGATGGCCTTGGTCGCCGGCAGGCCGCAAAGCGAAGAAATCTCACAGACGGTCTTGATCATGCCGAGCGGCATGACGCCGGTCCCGGTCGGGGTGTCGGTGGCCAGGACCAGCTTGTCGAGCCGGTCTTCCTCCAAAGCGAGTTCGACGATCTCAATGCTGGAGCGCAGATTGCCGGCCTGGACCAGTTGGATCGCCCCGGGCGCCTCGAAGAGGCGGGGCAGGTCCTGGTCCGGAAGGGCCGTGGTGCCGCCGTTGGCGTGGCCGATGATGTCGCAGCCGAGCGCCAAGACATCTTCGATCGTGACCGGCGAGGAATCGGGGATCGAGGCGCCGCCGGTGTGGTTCATGACGACGAAGCCGCTCTCCTGGGCCGCGCGGACCAGGGGCGCCGCGTCGGCCTGGGGGCTGAAATCACCGAAGCCGACCTTGGCCAGCCAGACCCCCTTTTCCTTGAGCTCCGCGAAATCTTCAGGCTCCAGGGTCGGTTCGATGATCACCGAGCCGGCCATGACCTTGACGCCGCCGGGCCGGAAGTTCTCGAAGGCTCGTTGGGCCGCGACGGCAAGGGACTTCACCCCTTCCCGGTCCTTCGGCCGGCCCGGGAGATGGACCTCGGAGGCCGACATCATCGAAGTGACGCCGCCATTCATCGAGGACTCGATCCAGCCGAGCGTTCCCTGACGCGGGGTCCAGTCGCCGAAGACCACATGCGCGTGGGAATCGATCAGACCCGGACAGACGACGGCTCCGCCCGCATCGAGCACCGAATCGGGTTCGGGGCCGGCTTCGAACCCGGTGATCACCCCGTCCTCGACCCGGATCACCTCCGGCTCGGCGACATCGCCGTCGAGCCGGCCGGTGACCATGCCGGCCAGGTTGCGAATCTCGAGGGTCCGGCTCACCGGTCCCTCCCCGCCGCGGCCCGCGCCGCACTCTTCATGCCGGCCCGGGCCATGGTCTCTACTCGACCTCTTCCTTGGTCTTGCCGCCGACCCGGGCGTTGAGGCGGCCGCGCGAGGCGACCGCCCCGATCAGCATGATCTCGTCGGGCGCGGGGGCATCCTCGACCTGGATCGTGATCGTGTCGTAGTGGGAGCGGACCCAGATCTCGTCCTTGTAGCAGAGGGGCACATCCACCGTCGCGCCCGGAGCGCAGCGCTTGGTGGTCGAAGGCAGCCAGGCCTTGCCGCCGCCGAAGCCGTCGCGGAACGGGTTGCCGAAGGTGGTGGTCTTCGCGGCGTTGCCGTGCTCCTGCTCACCCGCGGTGCCGACCACGACCGCCTTGCCGTGGCTTTCGACCTCGCCGCCGATCGCCTCGTTCACGCGTTCGCCGATCAGGGTGCCGAGCCCGGCCGAGGCTTCGACCAGCTCGGAGAGATCCTCGGTGAACGGCTTGCCGGCGTAGGGGTTCTTGAAGACGACCGCGACCGCCGCCTTCTTGAGTGGACCGCCGCCATCGCTCTTGCCGCCTTCAGTGTGAACCTCTTCGACCACCGTGACGACCTTGCGGACTTCGACATCCAGGTTCAGCTCGCTCACGTCGGTACCTCCTGGTCTGTGTTGGCTTCGCCGGTCGGCGTGTTCGGTCCGCAGGGCCGGTCCGGCAGCGATCGGAAGTATTCGATCACTTCGTCTGTCTTCTTGACGTCGCCGTACTTCATCTGAATGTCCAGCAGGTTCACCTTATGCGAGATCATCGAGCGGTCCCAGACGCATTCCTCGGGGACGATCGAGCGGTAGTTGTACTGAGTAGCGTCAACCGCGCTGGCCCGGACACACCCCGAGGTGGTCGTTCCGGTGGTGATCACCGTGTCGGCCCCGAGGTAGATCAGGTAGTCGAGCAGATGAGTTCCGTGGAAGGCGCTCGGCTTGTCCTTTACGAAGTAGATGTCCTGGGGCTCTGGCGCGATCTCTTTGACGATCTCGTTCCCAAGCGAGCCCTTGATGTCCGAGGCCTCGCCGGAGCGGTAGCTCTTCCAGTTCCAGGCGCCCTGGTCAAACCCGTCGGGCCGCCGGTCCATGCCGGTGTAGACGATCGGGATCTGCTTCTCCCGCGCCGCGGCGATCAGGCGTTCGAGATGCTTCACGCCCTCCCAGCCGCGCTCGCCGCAGGAGTAGCGCCAGCGCTTGATCGACTCGAGGATCGGCTCGGGCACGTCACCGACGAAGTTGTAGATCACGTCGACCACGAGCAGGACCGGCTTCTCGCCGAAGCCGACGTCCTTGCCCCAGCCGGCCGCCTCGAAGACCTGGCGGTCCTCTTCGGGGAGAACGTCATCCCAGACGTTGGCCATCTCAGGCCCCCTCGTCATTCTGGCCGATCTTGACCTGAGGCCTGACCTCGGCCCGGGCCCCTTCGCCGCCGGCGACCGGGAGCAGGTCCTGACCGGGGGTGCGGCGCAGGTACTGACCGTCGGCATCGCCGATGAACTCGGGGCCGGGTGCTCCGTCATCCCATTTCGACATCTGTTTGCCGCGCAGGAAGGTGGCGACGCCCCAGCCCTTCAGGGTGTGGTCCATGATGCAGGTCCAGCCGGAGCGGGTCAGCACGTTCTCGTTCTTCACCGTCACTTCCTTGTCAAGGTCGACCAGGACGAGGTCGGCGTCGGCGCCGATGTCGATCAGCCCCTTCTGGGGGTAGACCCCGAAGATGCGAGCCGGCTCGGAACAGGCGACCTCGACCATCCGCTCGAGCGTGATCTTGCCCTGGTTGACGCCGTTGAGCAGCACCGGCAGGAGCATCTCGACCCTTGAGGTGAACCCGGTCTTGAGCTCCCAGATGTTCTCGTTGTAGGAAGCCTCGTAGCTGGCATCGCCCCAGGCGACAACGTGGTCGGAGCCGACCGAGTTGATGATCCCGGCCTGGATCGCGGACCAGATGTTGGGGTTGTTGTGGCGCGAGCGGAGCGGCACGTTGATCCGCCAGGCGTTGTGCTCTTCCTTGCCGAAATGGAGCCAGTGCGGACCGGTCTGGGCGTGGCATTCGACCCCGCGTCCGCGCAGTTCCAGGATCTCCTTGTAGCTCTCGGGAGTGGTTGAGTGCTGGATGTAGATCGGGCAGCCAAGGTGGGCGGCCATGTCGCCGTACCACCGGATGTGCGAGGCCTCGAGGTAATGGGGCGAGCGGTCCGACCAGGTGGCCCAGTCGGTCCGGCCTTCGTCCTTGAGGCGCCGGTCGAAGATCCGGGCGACTTCCCAGTTCTCGCAGTGCATGCAGACGATGCCGGGGCGGCCCATCGCGGCGACGTTCTCCATGGTCACCCAGATCACGCCGTCATCGAAGCCGGCGCCGAGGCCGGCCCGGCGGCCGGGCCAGTTGGGCTCGGACTCCGGGCTCATCGCCTGGAGGTAAAGCTTGTAAGAGGTGACGCCGTGATCCTTCGCGTACTCGGGGATCTCGGAGGCCTGCTGATCGGTCTCCAGCATGTAGGTGGCGAAGACGTCGACCGCGGAATCGTCCTTGACCGCCTGCTCGAAGTAGGGGAAGGAGTCGTGGAAGGAGATCACGTCTTCCTTCTGAACGAACTCGGCGAAGGTCGGGTGACCCATCCGGGTCGAGGGCGCGTGGATGCCCCATGTGGTGACGCCGGCCGTCACCGCGGCCCGGGATTCGGAGCCGAGGTCGTCCTTGAGCGGTGAGTAGCAGCCGGGATGAGCTTCGGTGTCGACCAGGCCGGGGATCACATGGAGGCCGGTGGCGTCCACTTCCCGTCGTGCCGGGGGCAGGAACCGGTCCTCGGTGACGGCAACGATCTTGCCGTCATCCACGGCGATGCCGACCTTCCTCGTACCGCTGGGGCTGACCACCGTTCCGCCCTTGATGACCAGATCCACTTCCTGCAATTCGCTCATTACTTCTCCTCCTGTCTCAGCATGGTTGCTCCACCACCCAAATCGTTCATATGTTCAGTTTGTTGAACCTTGTTCAAGATTTTGGCTATCGTAGCACTCGCTCATAACTCGCGCAAGACCGTTTCGAGCTGATCCAGCGAAGGCTTCCCGGTGAGGAAGCCGGAAGGCAGTCGCCCTCCGCTTTCGGCCCTTATCCGTTGAAGCCCGGCCGCATCCGGCACCAGCCGAACCAGGCCGGGACTGCGATCGTTGACCCCGACCAGGGGCCGGGTCTCACCGCCCACCCGGCGGTTCTGCGGGATCCCCGCCTCGCGCCGTTCTTCGTCGCTTGCCAGGAACGTCCGGTGCGTCAGGGTGTGCCCGACGTAGGCGAGGATCGCCTCGTAGCGAGCGGAAAGCCTGGTCAGCACCTGCTCGATCAGGGCCGAGAGCCGATCATGAACTTCCACGTAGGCCGCCCGTTCGTTGTCTCCCCACGAGTAGCCCTTCGCGGTGCGGTTCACCGTCGCGTCTTCACGCCAGAGGCAGCCGATGCCGCGGTGCTCGAAGAGCCCCGGGTCGTCATACCTGGCACAGGGCGTGAGTTCGCCCCGCCAGCGGTAGATCGCTTCGTAGGGGACGATCCCGAACGGCTCCGAGATCACGGCACGGTCGACCCGCAGACCGCTGGGGCCGACCAGCGGCGCGTTGCTCAACTCCTGGGGGGTTGCCAAGTCGGCCAGCTCCTCGGGCCAGTCACCGCGCTCGCGCGGCTCGTAGCCGGCTTCTCCCAGCGCGTTGCTCACCGCCCGGTGCTCGGCCGAGAGTGAGTAGGGCTTGGCTTTCTCGCAGGGGAGGAGCAACAAGACCGCCCGCTCGTCTCCGGGGGCGGGCTCGTACTCGGTCGTGACCCAGCGATGGAACTCCTGTACCACCGGAAGGTCGAGGCCCTCGAGGTTCTCCTGCGGACAGAAGAAGGTCAGCTCCTCGTCGAGGGTGTAGGGCGGGGTCGGCTTGCCCCGCGCCAGTTCGACCAGGTGATCGCGGTCGCTCAGGGCGTCAACTACGTCTTCAGTGCTCATTCCTCGCCTTTCCGGGTTTCCCCGATCTGAGTTTCGGCCCGCTCGATCACCGCTTCCTGCTGGGGTTGCAGGGACTGGTAGGGAAAGCCGGCGTATCCCTTCAAGAACGGATCCTCGACCCCGGAATCGACTCCGGCGAGTGCCTCGATCACGGCCAGGCCGCAGAAGGGCACATACGCTCGGGAGTAGCCGCCTTCGTGAAAGAGCACGAGTCGGCCGTCGCAGATCCGTTCCGCGCATTCGCGCACCCGCTCGGTCATCTCCCGGAAACCATCGGAGTGGACCATCAGCCGGGCCAGGGGATCCTGGGGGCCGGGATCGAAACCGCAGGCGACCAGGATGAACTCGGGCGCGAACCGCTCGAGGGCCGGGACGATGACCCGGTGGAAAGCTGCCGAGTAACCCCCGACGCCGGTCCCGGGAGGCATCGGCAGGTTGAGGTTGGTGCCGGTCGCTTCGGACCCGCCGGTCTCATGCCAGGCACCCGAACCGGGCGGAAAGGCCCCGTCCTGGTGGATCGAGACGGTAAGTACACGGGGGTCGTTCCAGAAGATGCCCTGGGCGCCGTTGCCGTGATGGGCATCCCAATCGAGGATCGCGACCCGGCTCAGGCCGAGGTTCTCCATCAAGTGCCTGGCCGCGACCGCCCCGTTGTTGAAGATGCAGAAACCGAAGCCCTGGTCGGTCATCGCGTGATGACCGGGCGGCCGGACCAGCGCGTAGGCGTTTTCGGTCTCGCGGGCGAGAACCGCCTCGGCTGCGGCCAGCACCCCACCCGCCGCGAGCGCGGCGATGTCGAATCCGCCCGGACCGAACGGCGCTTCGTCACCCGCGAGACCGCCGTGCTCCACGCTCAGTGCCGCAACCTTTTCGACGTACTCAGGGCTGTGCACCAGCTCGAGCTCCTCTCGGGAGGCCGCCCGCGGCGCCACGGCCACGAGCTGGTCGAGCATCCCCGAAACCTCCAGCAGGTTGCGCAGGCGTCGCTTGCTTTCCGGACTCTCTACGTGCTCGTCCGGCTGGAGAAACCCACCCGGTTCGAGGAAGGCGACCCCGCTCCCGGTGTCGTGCCACATGTAGGTCTCATGCCAGACGAATCCGGTTGCCATGGCCCGGCCTCAATCGTCGCTGCCGCGGAAGGCGCCGGGAAGCAACAGTTCCTCGGGCACCGGCGGCGGATCGAAGTAGTCGTAGAGGCCATCGCGCTCGCGGGTCAACTCGGCGTACATCTCCGGCCGGCGCATCCTTAGCAGCCCGGGCAAGGAGTCGAACTGCTTCGGCTCTTCCATCGAATCGTCGGTCTCGCGAAGCCAGCGCACCCGGTTCAGATCGAGATCGGCCGTGAACAGACCCGCCTCGGTAAGCGAACCTTCGATCTGCTCCGGCCCGGCGATCAGGGCGGCTCCTTCCTCGTCGCCGAACAGGTGCTGAGTCATCGCCACGTAGCACTGGTTCTCGATCGCCCGGGCCCGCGTGATGAGCTGCCAGTTCGGTGCCACGCGGTGAAAGCCGCCGCCGGCCGGGCCGAGGATCAGTTCGGCACCCTCGACGGCCAGCGAGCGCGCAACTTCCGGAACCCAGAGCTCCGAACAGATCAGGACCCCGACCCGGACCCCGGCCACCTCGGCCGATCCGAGCCGGCCGCCTGGAGAGAGATGGGTACCCGAGAGGGTCGGGTGGACGTCGCCGGTGGCGGGATGGAGCCGTTCGTAGCGGAGCAGCTCAGTGCCGTCCGCACCGGTTATGTGCGCGACTTTTCGCCAGCTGCCCTCGACCGCCTCGACCCGGCTCCAGCAGGCCGCGACACCGCGCTCCCGGCAAGCCTCGGCAATCGGGCCCGCCGCGTCGTAGGTCGAATCTATGCGGAGCGGTCCCGGGTAGCCCTCCGGGAAAAGGACCAGCTGTGCACCCGTCTCGGCGGCTTCGGCGATGTAGCGCACCGCCTCCGCGACCCGATCTGACTCCGGAGCGCCCTCGATGACCCGTGGCTGAACCACGGCGAGACGCAGATTTTCGACTTGTTCAGCCACGTGAGTACTCCCTTCCGAGCGCCTTTGGCGGCCTGCTCTTTCCGATCACGCCGGCGTAGACGATCAGCGTGACCGCGTACGGAAGCGCCAGCATCAGCTCGGCCGGCACGTTGATGTCGGTCACCTGCACGCGCAGAGCCAGCGCCTCGCAGACACCGAAGATGAGGGCTGCCCAGAGCGCCCTGAGTGGCGACCAACGGGCGATGATGACCACCGCCAGAGCGATGTAGCCCCGGCCGCCGCTCATGTTGTCGGAGAAGGTGAAGAGCTGCCCCAGCGATAGGAACACCCCACCAAGCCCGGCCAGGGCGCCGCAGATGATCATCGACTTCCAGCGATACGCGAAGACCGATATGCCGAGACTGTCCGCCGCCCGGGGGTCTTCACCGCAGGACCGGAGCCGCAGTCCCCAACTGGTGCGGGTGAGAATCCACCACGAGGCGACCGCGACCACCAGTGCCACGTATAAGAGTGCCCCCTGCTTGAAGAGGATCGGCCCGAGCACCGGAATGTCGGAGAGAAGCGGCATCGCGAAATCGGAGAAGCCATCCACCTTGGGCACGTCGCCGCCTTCCCAGATCGCCCGGGCGAGGAAGGAAGTGATGCCGAGCACGGCCAGGTTGAGGGCGATGCCGACCACGATCTGGTCCCCCGCCAGGTTGATCGACACGCCGGCCTGGATCGCGGCAACCCCGATCGCGGCGATCATGCCGATCAAAGCGCCGATCCAAGGACTGCCGGAGTAGTGGGAGCCGATCACGCCGGCGAACGCACCGCAGAGCATCATGCCTTCGAGGCCTACGTTGACCAGCCCGGCCCGTTCCGCGTACACCTCGCCCAAGGCGCAGAAAAGAATCGGCAGCGCCAGGCGGACCGCGGTCGCATACAGAGCGGTCGAACCGAGGATGTCGAGGAAGTCACTCATCCGCGGACCCCTTTCAGGCTCGAGGCGGCTCTTCGCAGGGCACCGGCCACGATGTCGGTGTTGATGACGATCAAGAACAGGACGAACACCCCGATCAGAATCTGGGCGGTCGAAGTGGGGATCCCGGCCGCGCTCTGCGCGCCGGTGATCCCGTTGCTGAGAAAGCCGATCAGCAGGCCGGCGACCAACGTGCCGATCGCGGTGCCACGACCGATCAGCGCGGTCATCACGCCGATGAAGCCCCAGCCGGGACTGAAGAAATCACTGAGCCTGCCTTCATTGCCCATCAGGCTCGCCGCGCCGGCCAAGCCGCCGAAGACGCCGGCGATCAAGAGCACCGCGAACCCGGTCCGTTCGACCCGCAGACCCGCGAAACGACCGGTCGCCTCACCGGAGCCGAGCGACTTGATCGATATGCCGATCCGGGTTCTCTCGAGCAGAATCCAGACCAAGATCGCCGCGACGACCAGCAGGATCGCGCCGAGCGGGATCGAGTCTCCGATCACCGGCAGGTCGGCCCGGGCCGGGATCTCCTTGGTGTAGGGATAGCCGGCCCCGTCCGGATCCTGGATCGGCCCTCGCACCAGGTAGCTGACGATCCAGAACGCGATGAAGTTGAGCATGATCGTGGTGATGATCTCGGAGAGCCCGAGCCGCGCCCTGAGGGCACCGGCGATGCCGCCCCAGATGCCGCCGCCGACCATGCCGGCGAGAAGGCCGAGCACGATCAGGATCGGTCCCGGGATGCCGCTCAGACCAAGGATCACGAGCACCGAGGCGAGCGCGCCGGCATAGATCTGACCTTCACCGCCGAGGTTGAAGATCCCGGCCCGGAAGGCCACGGTCACGCCGAAGGCGACCATCGTGATCGGCACCGCCTCGATCAGCGAGTTCTTGATCGCGAAGGGCGAGCCAAAGGCCTGGTCGAGTATCTCCTGCATCGCGTACCCGACGTCGACGCCATCGATCGCGAGGAAGATGCTGCCGACGATCGCCGCCCCGATCAAGGCGAGAAGTGTGCGGACGACGAGGGCGACGGTGTCCCCGTGGCCGGTAAGGGCGCGTCTCACAGCAGGCCTCCCGTCCCGTTGCCATTCTCAAACTCTTTCTGGCGGGTCAGACCTGCCATCAGGAGGCCGACCTCGCGGCGGTCGATCTGGTCGGCCGGGTGCGGACCATCCAACTGGCCCGAGTAGAGCACCCCGATCCGATCGGAGAGAGCCATCACCTCGTCGAGGTCGGTCGAGATCATCAGGACGGCCACCCCCTGGTCGCGAAGCCCCAGAAAGCGCTGGTGGATCTCGCGTTGGGCCCGCAGGTCGAGCCCGCGGGTCGGGTTCACCGCGACCACGGTCCCCGGTTGGGAATGGAGTTCGCGGGCGAAGATGACCTTCTGCTGATTGCCGCCCGAGAGCTGCCCGGCGAGGGCGTGCGGATCAGGCGGCGAGACCCCGAACTCCTGCAGTTGCTTCTCCGCCCAGTCGACCATGCGTCGCCGAGAGAAGATCTGTCCGCCCTCCGGCGCCTGCGGGCCGGTGAGCATGTTCTCCCAGAGCGTGGCTTCCAAGGTCAGACCCTCGTGGCGCCGATCCTCGGGAATGCGGCCAAGCTTGATCTTGCGGCGCTTCCACTCGCGAGCCGGGGGAAGGACCTGCTCGTCGAGCTTGACCGTGCCGTTGTCGGGGATCGCCATTCCCTGGGTGACCGCTGCCAGAGCGCGTTGCCCGTTGCCCTCGACCCCGGCAATGCCCACGATCTCGCCTGCGCAGACTTCGAGGTCAACCGACTCGAGCCCGTCGCCGTCTTCGCGCCGCACGGTGCAGTTGCTCAGTCTCAGACGGGCGTCCCCGGCGTCGCATTCGCTCTCGCGCTGAGCCGAGACCACTTTCTCGCCCACCATCGCCTCGGCCAGGGCGGTGGGCGTGGTCTTGGCGACTTCCCAGGTTCCGACCATCTCACCGGCCCGTAAGACCGAGACGCGATCGGCGATCCGCGCGGTCTCGCTGAGTTTGTGAGAGATGAAGATCACGCTGTGGCCCGCTTCGACCAGCAGCCGCATCTCGCCGAAGAGGTCCCCGACCTCGTCCACGGTGAGTACGGCGGTCGGCTCGTCGAGGACCAGGACCCGGACCCCCCGGGCCAGGCAGCGAACGATCTCGATCCGCTGCCGTTGCGACATCGGCAGATCTTCGACCAGGGTGCCCGGATCCACGTCGAGCGGGAATCGCTCGGTGATCCCGGCGATCGCCTGCTCCATGCCGCGGGCGGTCCCGTTGCCGACCCCGCCCAAGAAAAGGTTCTCCGTGACCGAGAGGCGATCGACCAGCAACGGATGCTGGTGGACCATGCCGATACCGGCCTCGATCGCTTCCGCGGGTCCTTTCAGGTCAACCTCACGGCCGTCGACCTCGATCGTCCCCCGGTCGGCCTGGACCAGGCCGTAGAGGATGTTCATCAAGGTCGTCTTGCCGGCACCGTTCTCTCCGAGCAGGGCGTGGACCTCGCCGGGGGCGACGTCGAAGTCGACCTCACGGCTGGCGGTGAAGTCACCGAATTGCTTGACGATCCCCCGCATTTGAACTAGTGCCGACACTCAATAACCTCCTCCCCGGGGGCGGTCGCCCCCGGGGATTTCTCGTATTCGCTACGCCCTGAGCCCGTCGCTCAGTTCGAGCCTTCGCCCGAACCCGGGATCGTGCCGCCGACGCTCGGAACATCGGCCGAACCGTCGATGATGGCCGCGCGGGCCTTGTCGACCGCTTCCTGGGTTCCGGCCGGAGCGTTCTTGACCTTGGTCAGGCCGACGATGCCGGACTGCAGGCCATCGACTACGAGGCCGCCCTTCCAGTCGCCGTCGATCGCTTCCTGGCAGGAGTCGCTGATCATCTTCGCCTGGTCGACGAGCTGCGAGGCGATGACCGTCTTCGGCGCGAGAGCGTTCTGGTCGACGCCCCAGCCGATCGCCTTGATGCCTTCCTCCTCGGCGCCGTCGATCACACCGACACCGGCCGCATCGGCGATGTGGTAGATCACGTCGACTCCGGAGGCAGCCTGGCTGCGGGCAGCTTCCTTGCCCTTGGCTACGTCATCGAAGGTGCCCAGGTAGACCGTGTCGAGCGTGGCCTTCGGGTTGACCGACTTGGCTCCTGCCTCGACCGCCTTCATCTGCGCCTGGAGCACCGGGAAGTCGAATCCGGCGATCCCGCCGAGCTTGTTGGTGGTGGTTGTCTTGCCTGCCGCGACCCCGGCCAGGTACGCGCCCTGGGTCGAGTTCGGCATCAGGTGCTGCACGTTCGAGTCTTCGGGCTCGAGCGGGTTGGAGGTCACCACGAAATCGGTATCCGGGAAGTCGGGCGCCACCTTGTGGGCGATCTCACCGAACTCGAATCCGTGGCCGATCACCATATCGTTGCTCTGAGCCAGCGTCTCGAACGCCTTTTCGAAGTCGGGGACCGGCGTCTTCTCCTGGTAGTTGATCTGCGCCCCGTCGGCCTCGCATTGCTTCAGCCCGTCGTATCCGGACTGGTTGAACCCCTTGTCATTGATTGGGCCGGGGAGCACCATGGCGACCTTGATGTCCGAGTCGCCGGACGACCCACCGTCATCATCGGAACCGCAAGCTGCCACTCCCGAAGCGAGCACCGCGCATGCGGCGACTGCACCCAGAATCTTTCCTATACGCACCTCTAACTCCTCCTCTGTTGGTTGGACACAGTGGCCGCCGAGTCCCCCAGCGACCGGATGAAATTCTCGATTCGACCGATTGCCTCACCCGTCTTCTGCGGTGGCGAGGCGACATCCCGACTGCGGCGCTCGACCTGTTCCCTCAGGGCTTCCCTGACGGCATCGGCCTCGGTCGTCGTCAGCGCGCCGTCACGAACCACGACTCGCCCGTCGACGATCACGTGACGGACCGAACGGCCAGATTCCGACAGCGCCAGGCCGGGTTCGAGCACCTGGACCCCGGCCAGGCCGTCGGCCGAGCGGTTCAGCAGGATCAGGTCGGCTACCGCGCCTTCTGCGATTTCACCGCCCAGAGAGAGGCCTGCATCACCGCCCGACCAGACCTGGTAGCCGGAGCCAGTTGCCATCGTGAGAGAGTCGGCTCCGGAAACCCAGCGGGGCCCATCGTTGTGGATCAACGCCCCGAGCTTGACCATTTCCCAGACGTTCTGGTTGTCTGAAGACGCGGAGCCGTCGGTCCCGATCGCGACGGTCGCCTCTTGCTCCAGCAGGCGACCGACCGGGCAGCGCCCGCTGCCGAGCCTGAGGTTGGCGGCGGGGTTGTGGACCACGATCGAGCCGGTACGGGCGATCCGCTCGATGTCTTCCTCGTCGATCCAGACCGAGTGAGGCAAGGAGCAGTTCGGTCCGAGCACCCCGAGGTCCTCGAGCGCCGCTACCCCGCTACGTCCGAAACGCTGGTCACAGACCGCGCGCTGGAGCGAGGTCTCGAGCAGATGGATGTGCAGGCCGGTGCCGTGAGCGCGGGCGGCATCCGCGAGTCCCCCGAGCAGCTCGTCGGAGCACCACTGCACCCCGCCGGGACCGGCGAGGATGCGAATCCGTCCGTCGCCGGAGCCGTGCCAGCGAGCCACCGCCTGCTCGAACTGAGAGAGCAACTCGTCGCGGCTGAGAAAGGCGACCTGTTCGTACATCAAGGCCGGTCCGAGATCGAAATCGGACGCGGCGGCCAGCTCGCCGGTGAAGTCGCAGTCATTCATGAGCGGCGCGACGCCGGCCCGGATTCCGACTTCCTCATAGGCGCGAACGGCACCCTCGACCGCATCGAGCGAGGGTGGGGTCATCCAGAGGTGATCGACAACGGTGGTGACCCCGAGGAGCAGCATCTCAACCGCACCCGCGAGCGCATTCACGTAATGGTCCTCAGCGCTGTACAGCCCGGAGGAACCGAACATCCGCAGCAGCCACGGTTCGAGCTGGAGTCCCTCGCCCACGCCCCGCAAGCAGTTCTCCGGCGAGTGCGTGTGGGCGTTCACGAGACCGGGCATGACCAGTAGACCGGTGCCGTCGATCACCTCCGCCCCGGCTGGGGCCGGTGCGTCACCGGCCGGGGCGATCCGGCGCACTTTGCCGGCCGCCAGTTCGATGTCGACGCCGGGCCGTTGCGAGCCCGGACGGGAGAGCAGGTCGCAGTTGCTGATGAAAACGGCGGGGGGACCATCCACTTTGTGCAACGCGACAAGCCTCCTGGGGGGAGCGGCCGCGGGCTCCTCTCTTCCCGTGACCTGGAAAAACGAAGTTCAATCACTTGAACCTGGTTCTAGGGATGAAACATAGCACCGGCTATCGAATCTTGCAAAGAGATCTCAAGATTCGTCGCCGCAGTGCGGCTTTGAACGCTCGAGCCGACCTCCCGGCGGGCTCAGGCGGCGTTCAGAGAGAAAGAGATCAGGCGTCGGAGCGGGCGGGGATGCCCGCCTCGGCCATGATCGAACCGGCGATGCCGGAAAGCAGCTCGCCGATCTCGGCCATCCGCTGGTCATCGAGGTCGGCCGGGAAGCCCAGGGCCAGCAAAAGGAGCGCCAGCTCGCCGTTTTGACCCCGGACACCGGTCGCCACGGCGTGATTCTGGTTGAGCTCACCGGCACTTATCGCCCAGCCGCGGACCTTCGCTTCCTCGACGTCTTCGATCAGGGTCTCGGGACTGGTGATGGTCGCGTCGGTATGCGCCGGCAGCTTTCTGGACTTGACGATCCGCCGAGCTTTCGCGGAGTCCATGTAGGCCAGCAAGACCTTGCCCAGCGCGCCGTCCATCGGTCCGTAGGAGGAACCGATCAGGATCCCGACGTGGACATCCTCGGTCGGGTAGAAGCGTTCGATTATCCGGCACTCTTCGTCGCTGACAACCTGCGCCACCGCGAACGAGAGGTGATACTCCGCGGCCAGAGGCGCTATCCGGTCGATGGTCGAGCGGACCAGCCGGACCTGGCGGCTGGCTTCGGTCCCGAGCGGGATCAGGGCGGGACCGAGCCGGTAGTTGCGGGAGTTGTTCTCCCGCCGCACGAAGTCGTGGGCCTCAAGGGTCGCCAGCAGGTTGTGCATCGTCGACTTGGAAAGTCCCGTGGACTTGACCAGCTCGGCCTGGGTGACCCCGGGCTCGTCGCTCGTCGCCACCTCGTGCAGCACGCTGATCGCCCCGACCACGGCCGGAACTTGATACTTGGCCGGCTTCTCGCCAGCTTCCTTTTTTGACCCTCCGTTCATGCCCATGAATGCTTCCCGACCGCGTGGGGAACCCTACTCCCCGCGCTCCCGGAAGTAGCGGAAGACGATCGGCTTCTCGCGCGTGAGTTCCTCCAGCGTGTAGCCGATTCCCTCCCGACCCCGACCGGAGAGCTTGACCCCGCCGAAGGGGAACTCCGGCGGGCGGTAGTTGTCGGTTCCGTTGATCACCACTCCACCGGACTCGATTCGCTCCGCCGCGACGAGTGCTCTCCGGTAGTCGGCGGTGAAAACCGATGACATGAGTCCGAATGACGATGAATTGGCAACTTCGATCGCCTGCTCCTCGGAATCGACCGGGATCAGGTTGAAGACCGGGCCGAAGATCTCGTCGTCAATCGCGATGTCCGCGGTATCCGGTACCCCCGCAAGCACGGTCGGTGCGAAGTAGGCGCCATCCGACTCACCGGTTCCGGCCGCGATCTCGGCGCCCTGGGTGCGGGCATTGGCGACCTGACCCGCCACCCTTCTCGCCGCACCCTCGTGGATCAACGGTCCGATCGTGCTGCTCGGGTCAACCGCGGCGCCCACGGTCTGCGCCTCCGCGGCTTCGGCCATGCGGCTGACCAGCTCGTCGTGGAGCGAGCGGTGGACGATCACACGCTTGCTGGCGGAGCAGGCCTGACCATTCATCAACACCCGGCCCCGCAGGATCTCGCTCGCGACGAGGTCGACGTCGGCGTCCTCGAGGACGAGGCAGGCGTTGTTGCCCCCGAGCTCGAGGTGAAGAAAGCGGAGCGTGTGGGCGGTCGCCCGGGCGACCGCGATGCCGGCCGCGGTGGAACCGGTCAGAGAGATCGCGTCGACCCCGGGAGCCTCGGCCAGCGCCGCACCGACCGCGGCGTCTCCGTGGACGGCCGCGATCACCTCGGCGGGGACCCCGACCTCGATCAGAGCCTGGCGGAACTTCTCGACGACGAGTGGATCCTCAAGTGGTGGCTTCACCACGACGGCGTTGCCACCGACCAGAGCAGCAGCGCACTTCTCGACGAAAAGCTCGACCGGGAAGTTGAACGGCAGGATGGCGGCGACCACCCCGAGCGGCTCTCGCCGCGTGAAGGCGAGATCCCACTCGGACCTCGCGTTGGACTCGGAGGGGAGCATCCGACCGACCAGGCGCCGTCCCTCGGTCGCGTTGCCGCGGAGAAAGTGAAGGCCGCCTCGAACCTCGTTCTGGGCTTGCGCGATCGGCTTGCCGGACTCAGCGGCGAGCAGTCGGCCGAGCGGCTCGACCTCGGGCTCTAGGAGCTTGGCCGCCGCTTCGAGCAGGTCGGCTCGACGCCCGATCGGGAGCTCGGTCCAGTCGCGTCGAGCCGCGACGGCCCGTGCGACGATCCCGGCGACCTCCGCGGGATCGGTCAGCTCGACCTCGCCGAGCAGCTCAGTCCCTTCCGGATTCTTGATTTCAGCAACGCTCAAATTCCCACCTCGAGGTACGCATGTACCCAACTAGACGCCAGATAGTGAGGTTCAGCCTACAGAACTAGGTTCAAGGTTCCGAATTTCAGGGCACGCGGTGCACCTCGAAGAGGTTAGTTCCAAGCTGCATGTCGGACAGGCCCGCCACGATTGCGATCAGGTCGCCGGACTTCGCCGCGCCGTAGGTCACCGCGTCATCGGCACATTCGTAGAGCAGGTTGCGAATCTCGGTCGTCTGGTCGTTGACCACCGGGCGCACCCCGAACATCAGCTTGAGTTGCCGCTGGGTGCGGATGCTGTGGGTGACCGCCAGCACCGGCACCCGGGGCCGGTGGGCCGCGACGACCTTGGCCGTCCGGCCCGAGGCGGTGGGCACGACGATCGCCTGCAGGTTCAGCCGGTAGGCAGCGATTACCGCCGACTGGGTGACCGAGTCGGAGACGTCCATCTCATCCTGGCGAACCCGGTTGAGAACCCAATCCCAGTACGGCAGGTCGGACTCGGTGCCGCGGGCGATCTGGTCCATCACCTTGACGGCCTCGACCGGATACTCGCCGACCGCGGTTTCCTCGGAGAGCATGATCGCGTCGGTGCCGTCGTAGATCGCGGTCGCGACGTCGGTGACCTCGGCCCGGGTCGGGCGCTTGGCCGAAACCATAGAGGCGAGCATCTGAGTCGCGGTGATCACCGTCTTGCCGGCCTTGCCTGCCGCCCGGATCAGGCTTTTCTGGAGCACCGGCACCTTTGCCAGCGGCACTTCGATCCCGAGGTCGCCGCGGGCGACCATGATGCCGCCGGTCGCCTTCTCGACGATGTCCTCGACCGCGTCGGCGGCCTGCGGCTTCTCGATCTTGGCGATGACCGGGATGTCCGAGCTCAGCTCTTTCAACTTGTCGAGCACGGGATCGAGATCCTCGGCCGAGCGGACGAATGAGACCGCGATGTAATCGAGCTGATTGGCGACCGCGAACTCGACCCAGTCCAGATCGTCCTCGGAAACCGAGGCAAGCCCTTCCTCGACCCCGGGCAGGTTCATGCCCTTGTGCGAGGAGAGCGGACCGCCGACCTCGACCTCGGCCTCGACCACCTTGCCGTCGTTGGCTGTGACGCGCAGGCGGATCGACCCGTCGGCCAGGTAGACCGTGTCGTCGAGTTTGAGCGCGTCGCAGAGCTCCGGCCAGTCGACCGGGATCAGGGTCGAGCTGCCGTCGACCTGTTCCGAGGTGATGGTCACCGTGGTGCCGTGGACGATGTCGACCACGCCCTGCGGGTACTCGCCGACCCGCAGCTTCGGGCCGGGCAGATCACCGAGGATGCCGACCTCCATGTCGAGCCGGTCGGAGGTCTGGCGGATGTCCTTGACCACTCGTACGTGCGTCGCCTCATCTCCATGGGAGAAGTTGAGCCGGAACACGTCTACTCCGGCCAGAATCATCTCTTCCAGCACCTTAGGATCCCAGGAGGCGGGTCCGACGGTGGCGACGATCTTCGTGGCGCGGGTTTCTGAATGGATCTGGTTCACGCCACCATCATGACGACCCGCCGCCCGCGGGTTGTGAAGACCCGATCGAAGGTCAGCGCCTGCGCAGCCCGATCCCCGGCCGCGAGGAGACGTACTTCACCTTGGTCTTCAGTTTCAGATCTTGCTTCTGGGCGCATTCCGGACTGCCCGGACGCCAAATCGTCGCCTTGGCCGTGAACGTGACCGGCGCGAACCGCACCTTGCGTTGCTTCGCGATCGCCTTGGTCAGCTTGCCCGGCAAAAGGAAGCGGAGTCGCTGCCTGCGATGGACCGTGATCTGGTGCTTATGCAGTTTCCCCACGCTCTTGCCGTGCTTGCCGCGGAAGGTGATCTTCGGCCGCAGGCTGACCACCAGGTCGCCGCTGGTCTTCAGCGTGACCCGGACGCCGGGGGCGTTGTGGGTTCCGTAGGGCTTGGGCGGGGTGAACTTGGAAACCTGCACCGAGAGCTTGATCGCCGGGCAGACCGGCTTCGGCGGGCTCGGTTCCTCGACGACGAACGTGCTGGCGGTCGCGCTCGCTGAACCGGCCGCGTTCGAGCCGGTCCGTATGCACTTGTAGGTTCCGGCCTGATCTGCCACCACGGTCTGCCCCGTTGCGCCGGGCAGCGTCTGATCGTTCCTGGTCCAGGCGACCGTGGTGGTGACCGGACTCCTGAAGTAGTGGGCCTCGGGACGATCCCCCGCCCAGGTGATCTGGTCGCAGCTCAGCGTGTCTCCGACTTCGGCAGTCTTCAGCACGTCGGGAACGGGACCGGGCTCCGGGGTCTTCAGGATCAGGAGGCCACCGCTTCGGCCGCCGATCTGCTCGCTGCCGACCTGGGCACCCGCGCCACCTGCCAGCGGCATCTTGAAGATCCCCCTGGTCTCTGCCTCTTCTCCATAGGGGAAGGCATTTGCCCAGTAGATCTCGCCGGTGTCATGGTCGATCGCCGTGGATGAGGCCCCGAACACGTCGACGCCGCTCGGCGTGAGGGCACCGTCCTCGCTCGCGTCGGTGGCCATCCAGGACAGCACGTCGGGGACTCCGGCACCGGGGTACCAGGTGCCGTAGAGGCGATCGGCGTCGCGATCGACCGAGAGGCCGCCGCTGATGAAGTTGCTTGGCGCATAGGTGTCGAGGGAGCCGCTGCCATTCAGCGCGCCCCAGGTGACCCACTCGGGACCGATCAGCCAGAGGGTCGAGCCTTCGGCGTCGACCAGCGGGCCACCCCGGAGGTCGTCGTCGTTCAGGGGCCAGGTGCCTTGATCGCCGTCGAGATCCATCGTGGCGACGCTTTCACCGTTCCCGCCGACGACGTACAGCGTGTTGTTCGCGCCATCCAGGGAGACGCCACTCGGTGGCTGGACCGGGTCGGCCGTCGTGCCGATCTGGCCACCGCCGGCCCCATCGGCCTGCGCCCAGGAAATATTGCCCGGCATCCCGAAGTTGGGCCAGAGAAGCCGCCCGGTCGCCGGGTCGTAGTCGAGCGACCCGGGATCGTTGGACTGCTGGTCGGCTTGTACCTGGGCCGGACCGATGTTGAGCGCGGCGGCCGGTTGGCTGCCGTCGAGCGGCATGCTCATGATCTGCTCGTTTTCGAGGTCGGCCCAAAACAACATGTCCTTGCCGGCGGCCGCCGGCGCCAAAGACCCGAACCCGACCAACAAGGTTCCAACCACGACCAACAGAAACTTCATTCGCTCCACCCCCAGGTTGCCTGATCACACAATCCCGATACTAGCCGGGATCAGGCTACTACCTATGTAGTAGCGGGTGAGAATGCCCGTTGATCGACGGCCGTTCGGTTTTCGGTTCCGATTCCGGGGTAATCGGAGGACTACGGCCTTAGTCCCACCGGGGCGATCCCCCCTTCGTCTCGGTGGAAAGGCCTGGCGGTGAGTGCCTGCACCGCCACGGAAAGAGGGAAGCCCGCCCCGATGAACGGGGCGGGCTTTCTCGTTGACGGGCTGGTCGTGGCTCTAGCGGTGACCCTTGAAGGAGATCACCTGCTGGATGCCTGAGGGCCGGTTGGTGTAGCGCATGGTGACCAGCGGGAGCGGGCTGAACTTGATCTGCTCGGCCGATGTGCTGACGCGCCAGTCGGCGGGGTTCGCCGAGCCATACTTGGTGGCGGCGTCGGTGCCGGCCGCGGCGATCGCATTCCAGATCGCCTTCTGGCAGGCGGCCTTCTTGCCGTGGCCGCAGTACTTGACCTTGAACGGGGTCTTGACCTTCTTCCCGAGCAGGGCCCGGATGTCCTTGTCGAAGTACTGGTACCAGCCCGAGTACTGACCGCCCGGCGGCTGGTCGAAGCGCGAGAACAGCGAGTTCAGCTCGTCCAGATTCTTCTCGGAGCCGAGCACCGGCTTCATGAAGGCATCGGCGATCTTCGGCCACGAGGCGTCCAGGGACGCGGCGCCCGGGGCGTCGATGAAACCGTCGCCGTCACGGTCGAGGCGGCTGCCGTTCTTCTTGTTCCAGGCGACCATCTGGTTCAGCATCTGCTTGGCCTGGGCGCTGGGGGCCTTGGAGCCCTTCAACAGCTTGGCCAGCAGCGGCACGGTGAAGATCGCTCGCACGTCCTGGGTCGCGCCGGCATTCATCGCCGAGGTGACCTGGGCCATGTTCAGCTTGCCCTTCTTCTTGCCATGCTTGATCTTGTTCCGCTTCAGCATCCGGGTGAGCAGGTCGACCCGCTGGACCGAACCCGCCCGGCCCCACTCGTCATCGGCGGAGCCGAAGCCGTGGGCGACGCTGTTGTTCCAGTTCACCATCATCCCCGACTTCGGGTCCATCCCGTGCGGGTGGCCCTTCTTCGAGAGGAAGCCCTTCCACTCGAACTGGCCGGTGCCCTTGGTCAGCAGGCCCGGGTCGACGAACTTGTTGCGGATCGGCAACTTGCCGGAGGTGTAGAGGGCGACGTGCTTGTTGTCGATGTAGAACGAGTTGAAGGTCTGCGGCGTCTTCGAGGCAGCATCGAAGAACGACTTCGGACCCTTGATCGACCCGTTCGAGAGACGACGGTTGAAGAGCAGGTCGAGCACATCCTTGCCGCGGCTGGACCGCTTCGAAGAGATCGCGACCTTCTTGCCCTTGACCGTGGCGTAGCCGACGACCGG
>Ga0182738_1001255_pt1 | contig 32271 bp, 25 predicted proteins | sample eDN5th30CBELigMG_FD_128876 | JGI IMG/M metagenome (GOLD analysis project Ga0182738, IMG submission 128876) | Enriched Miracle-Growth compost microbial communities from Emeryville, California, USA - eDNA 5th pass 30_C BE-Lig MG (version 2)... ...
ATTTCACCCCGACTTCTACCTGCGATAACAGGCACGGGCTCGAAAGTGCAGGCATGATCGGGACCGTGCGGATCCGACTGATTGGTATGGGTGTCGCGGCAGCCACGGTGCTGTCGCTGTCGGCGTGTGCGACCGGCCCCGATCAGCCCGAGACGATCGCGGAGGAGTTCGCTGCCGCTCTCGACGCCGGCGACGTCTCCGGGGCGGCGGCGCTGACCACCGATCCGGTGGCCGCGGAGTCCGCGATCGACGCCCTCTTCGCCGGGCTCGGCCACGACGATCCCACCGTGAGTGTCGCGGGGACGGGCGACGGCGACACCTTCGACCTCGACGTGACGTGGACCTTCGGGGAGGGCCGCGACTGGTCGTACCGCACCACCGGCAGCGCGACGGAGGATCCGGAGGCCGACGCGTGGCGGATCCGCTGGGATCCCACTGTGTTGTCGCCGGAGCTGGCGGGCGGCGCGTCGCTGGAGTATCTGACCACCGTCGGCGCCCCGCCGACGATCTTCGACCGGGCCGGGCGGCCGCTCATGGGGGAGCAGGTCGTCACCGTCGTGAACCTGGATGCCACCGCCGATCCCGCCGCGGTCGCTCCCGTGCTGGCCACGGTCGTCCCGACGATCACGGCGGAGAGCCTCGCCGAGCAGGTCGCGGCGGCCGCCGGCGGTACTGCGGGAGTGATCACGCTCCGTGAGGAGGACCTCGCACCGATCGAGGAACGCCTCGCCGCGCTGCCCGGTGTGACGCTCGTACCGCAGACCCGTCTGCTCACCACCGAGCGCGCTCTCGCCTCGCCCGTGTGGTCCGGTCTCGCCGAACTGTGGCAGGAGGGGCAGGACGCCTCGGCCGGCTGGGTGATCCGGCGGGTCGCGGCGGACGGCACGACGAGCCAGGTCGCCGGTGAAGCCGGCCCGGAGGCGCCCGACCTGACCAGCACGATCGACCTCGATCTGCAGCGGCGGGCCGAGGAGGTCCTCGCGGGTTTCGACACGCCTGCGGTGATCGTCGGGATCGAACCCGCGACGGGCGCGATCCGCACGATGGCCCAGAACGACGCGGCCGACGCCGAGGGGCCGATCGCCGCGACCGGCCTCTACCCGCCGGGGTCGACGTTCAAGGTGGTGACGACGGCGGCGGCGCTCGATGCCGGGCTCGCCGAACCCGACACCGTGCTGCCGTGCCCGGGCATCGCCTCGATCGGTTCGCGCACGATCCCCAACGACGAGAACTTCGATCTCGGCCCGGTGCCGCTGCACACCGCGTTCGCGTTCTCGTGCAATACGACGATGGGGCAGCTCGCTCTGGACCTGCCGCCCGACGCCCTGCGCGTCACTGCGGAACGCTTCGGTCTCGGCATCGATTACGTCACGCCCGGTCTCGTCACGGTCACGGGTGACGTGCCGGTCGCCGACACCGATGCTGCCCGCGTGGAGGCAGCGATCGGACAGGGGCAGGTGACGGCGTCGCCGTTCGGGATGGCGCTGGTCGCAGCCGCGGTGGCGAACGGCCGCACGCCGGTTCCGACGATCGTGGAGGGGCAGCCGGCGACCGCGGATCGGGACGCCGAACCGATGCCCGAGAACGTGCTCGCGGCACTGCGAGAGATGATGCGCGAGACTGTGATCGACGGTACAGCGGGCACGTTGCGCGACATTCCCGATCTGGCGGGGAAGACGGGGACGGCGGAGTACGGTGACAACACCGGGGCGCACGGCTGGTTTATCGGATCACAGGATAATCTTGCCTTTGCGGTGTTCGTGTCGGGGGCGGACGGCTCGGCCCCTGCCGTCGAGGCGGCGGGGCGATGGCTGAGGGGGTAGGGACGCGTGGCGCAATTGTGATTGGTTCGTGCACAACGCGTGCTGGTATCTCGTGTGACTGAAGTGAAGGTTGTTACATATGAGATTTCGTGATTGGCGGGGGAAGCGGGGGCGCATCGTCGCGCTGGCCGTATGCCTCGTCGTGGCTGTCGTCGCCCTGACGACGGTTGTGTTCTCGGATTCTCGAAGCGAGGCGCAACGCCTCGTCGACGACTTCGTCGCCGCCCTCGACGATCGTGATGCGGGCGCAGCGGCGGCCCTGACCTCCTACCCGAACGCGGCGGAGGAAACGATCTCGCAGATGTACGACGGTCTGTCCGACGGCACCGTCGACTACGACGTCACCCAGCTCGTCGAACTCAACGACGACTCGGGATACTTCACGCTCACCGCCGGCTGGAATTTCGGTGAAGGCAAGGACTGGTCGTATCAGGTCACCGGTTCGGTGCGGAAGCTCGCCGTCGGCTGGCGCGTGTCCTGGGATCCGGAGGTAGTCGTCCCCGACCTGTCGGGCGGACGCACCGTCCACCACGTGCGCACCGACGCCGCACCGCCGAAGATCTTCGACCGCACGGGCCGCCTCCTCATGGAGGAACAGACCATCAACGCCGTGGTGCTCGACCCGGCGGCGATGCCCGATCCCGTCGACACCACCACTCGTCTCGCGGCGGTTCTCGAGCCGGTCGCACCCGTCATCACCGCTCAGCTGATGCAGGAGCGGATGGCGGAGAACCCCGGCAACCGGATCACCGCGGTCAAGCTCCGCGACCAGGACTACCAGTTCCTCGAGGACGGCATCGTGTCGATCCCCGGGGTCGAGGTGCTCACGACACCCACACTGATCAGCGCCGATCGACGGATCTCCACGCCGCTGCTCGACTCCCTGCGCTCCGCCTGGCAGCTCGAACGCGACCGGACGGCAGGCTGGGCGGTCACCCTCGAGGACCCCGAGGACGGCCCGATCCAGGTGGCCGGCTTCCAGGGCCCCCCGCCCCCGGACCTGCAGGCGACCGTCGACTCCCAGGTGCAGCTGGCCGCGAAGGAAGCGGTCGTCACCGCCGGCACCCCGGCCGCGCTGGTCGCCATCCAGCCGTCGACCGGTGGCATTCTCGCCGCCGACGTCAACAACTGGGCCATGGAACTCGGTCCCGTCATCACCCACGGCCTCTACCCGGCCGGCGGCGTCCTCGATCCGGTCCGGCTCGCGGCCGGCCTCGAGCGCGGCGTCGATCCGAACGACGTGGGGTCCGACGACATCGCCGCGACCGCCCGGCGCCTCGGTCTCGGCGTCGACTACGACGTGCCCGGCTTCGAGTTCGAGACCTCGCAGATCGGTCACAACCGCTCCGGAGTGGTCCAGTTCGCCGGATCGGACTCCGACGAGAACCTGATCACGCCGCTCGGCGCAGCGGTGCTGGCCGCCTCGGTTGCGCGCGGCAGTGCCGCTGTCCCGACGATCGTGCAGGGCCAGGAGACGGTCGTCCACGACGCCCCCGAGGCGCTGCCCGGCTCGGTGATCGACGCCCTGCGCGGCATGATGATCGACAACGTGCAGAACGGTCCGGCGTCCTTCCTCCGCGGACACGCCGGTCTCGCGGGTATCGCCGCGGCGAGCGGCGAGGACCGCTGGTTCTTCGGCTACACCGGCGGCGACCTGGCCTTCGCGGTCTTCGTCGCCGATGCCGACGGCGGCGACCGGGCGATCAAGATGGCCGACACCTTCCTGCGCAAGCTCGGGGAACCACTGCTCGGGGACTGACCGCCGGAGGTCGGTCCACGCGCACTGACCGCCGGAGGCCGGTCCACGCGCACTGACCGCCGGAGGTCGGTCCATGGCACACCGACTGCAGGCGGTCGGTCCCTGGCGCACCGATCCGCGGGAGGCCGGTCCACGGTGTACCGGTACGTTGAGCGACCGTGACCGTCCTCGACCTGGCCCTGCTCGTGGTTGCCGGATTCTTCGCGGGTGTCGTCGGGTTCGTCACCGGCCTGGCGTCGATCGTCTCGTATCCGGCGTTGCTCGCCGTCGGCCTCCCGCCGGTCGCGGCGAACGTCACCAACACCGTCGCAATGGTCGGTGTCGGTGTCGGGGCGCTGACCAATTCGGCGCGGGAGGTCGTCGACACCGGCCCCCGCGTGTGGTGGTGGACGCTCTACGCCGCGCTCGGCGGCGTGGTCGGGGCGGCCGTCCTGCTCGTCGCCCCACCCGACTCGTTCGAGGCGGTCGTCCCCGGCTTCGTCGCACTCGCCGCTTTCGCGCTGCTGCTCCAGCCACGCATCCGCACCCTGGCCGGCGGCCGCGACCTGCCGCGAGTGTTTTCCGTGGCGGTCTTCGTCGTCGCGGTCTACGGCGGATATTTCGGTGCCGGCGCGGGCGTCGTCTTCTACGCGCTGGTGCTGATCTGCACGTCCGAGCAGATCTGGCGCGCGAGCATCCTCAAGAGCTACCTGCTCGGGGTCGCCAATCTCGTCGCGGCGATCGGGTTCGCCGTCTTCGGTCCCGTGCACTGGGGCGCGGCGGCCGCGATGGCCGTCGGCGCGTTCGCCGGTGGGTACTGCGGTCCGCCGCTCGTGCGGCGCATACCCCCGAACCTGCTGCGCGTGGGTGTCGCGCTCGCAGGGTTCGGGTTGGCGGTATGGCTCGCTCTCCGCTGAGTGCTGTGCAGTGGTGTTCCTGCACAGCACTCTGTGCAGCGGTGGCTACTGCACGCCGTGCATGAGCTTCTTGATGCGCGGCGCGAACAGGGCCAGCACGATGCCCACTGCGATCGACGCTCCGCCGATCCACAGGTAGTACGGCACCTCGTCGTTCTCGTCGTAGAACCCGGCGAGGGTGCCGGCCATGGCCGTGCCGCACGCGACGGACAGGTAGAACAGCGCGACCATCTGCGTGTGGAAGTTCTTCGGTGCGAGCTTCGTCGACAGCGACAGTCCGACGGGGGACAGGAACAGCTCGGCGAAGGTGAACAGCAGCAGGATGAACACCAGTCCGAGCAGCGGAGCGCTGTTGGCGCCGCCGCCCGCCATGGGGATGAAGCACAGGAAGGCGATGCCCATGATGATCGTGCCCGCGGCGAACTTGATGGGTGACGACGGCTGACGCGGTCCGAGTTTGGTCCACACGGCGGCGAAGACACCTGCGAACAGGATGATGAAAACCGGGTTGATCGACTGCACCCAGGACGGCGGGAACTCCCATCCGAACAGGCTGCGGTTCAGGCGCGTGTCGGCGTAGACGGCGACCATCGTGAACTGCTGCTGGAAGAGCGACCAGAACACCGCGCTCGCGATGAACATCGGGATGAACGACAGCACCCGGCTGCGTTCGATCGGCGTGATCTGCTTGCTCGACAGCATGATGACGAAGTAGGCGATCGTCGCGATGATGGTGAGGGCGACGACGATGTCGGACATGTTGCTCGTCGTGACGAGGCCGGTCAGCGCGGCGACCGCGATGAGGACCACGGCGACCAGACCGATCCCGGCCGCTTTCGTACGGGTCTCGGCGGGCAGGGGATGCGGCGGCACCTTGCCGATGTCGCCGAGATGCTTGCGGTAGATCGTGTACTGCAGCAGGCCGAGGAACATACCGATCGCGGCGAGACCGAAGCCCCAGTGGAAGCCGTAGCGCGTCTGCAGGAAGCCGGTGAGCAGCGGGCCGACCAGCGCGCCGAGGTTCACGCCCATGTAGAAGATGGAGAAGCCGGCGTCGCGCCGCGGGTCCTGCTCGTCGTAGAGGTCGCCGACGATCGACGTCGCCGTGGCCTTCAGGCCACCGCTACCGAACGCGACCAGCACGAGGCCGACACCCACCCCGACGAAACCGGGTAGCACTGCGAGAGCGATGTGGCCGAACATGATGAGTACGGCGCTGTAGAACAGGGTTCGTTCGGAACCCAGTAACCGGTCGGCGATCCACGCCCCGAGAATCGTCGACAGGTAGACCGTGCCGCCGTAGGCGCCGACGATGGAGGTCGCGGCCGCCTGACTGATCCCCAGCCCGCCCTCGGATGCCGAGTAGTACAGGTAGTAGATCAGGATGCCCTGCATGCCGTAGAAGGAGAATCTCTCCCACATCTCGACACCGAACAGATTGGCCAGGGGCAGCGGCTGGCCGAAGAACCGATGGTCGGATCTCGACCCGGTCAGAGTAGGTGGTTCCAGCGTGGACATGGTCCCCACTGTTCCACCGCACGGGGCGCGAGCGCGAAAAATTCGCGTATCCTGCGGTCGCAGATCACACTTCGGGTGCGATTGTGAGAAACGAGACCGGAGGGTCGGTGCGGGTCGACCTCGGCGGGGTCAGTGGGCGTCGACCTTGCGGCGCTGGAGCAGTCCGACGACGACGCGCCAGCCCACCAGGAACAGGCCCAGGAAGATCGTCGCGACGATGATGAAGGCAGTCGCGGTGCCCTGGCCGGTGACGGCACGCAGCAGCATCCCGACGACGAGGGTGCTCACCCACACGAGGAGTCCGGTAGGAACGGCCGCGAAGGCGTCGAACTTGTCGCGGTAGAGCCACGCGGTGAGGAACCATCCGACGGTGAGGCCGCCGAGGAACGGCCATGCCGTTCCTGCGAGCCCTACGAGATCGAGCACTTCGTCGTGGCTGGAACGACCGAGCACGGCGAATACGACGACGAGAACGACGTCGATCGCCAACGCCGGGGTGTACTTCTTCACGGGTCCAGAGTAGCGGCGGCGCGGGGCCCGTCGGAACCTCCGGCGCGTGCTCTCGAGCACGATCAGGGCCGGTAGAGCGTGTGGAGCGCGACAGCGCCCCCGCCGGAGCAGGGGCGCTGTCGGTGCGAGAGGGGTCAGGCCTGCAGGCCGGCCTCGATCTCGAGGGTGATGGTGATCTTGTCGCCGACGACGGCTCCGCCGCCTTCCAGCGGCATCTCGATGCTGATGCCGAAGTCCTTGCGGTTGATGACGGTGGTGGCCTCGAAGCCGGCGACCGGGCCCTGGCCCATACCGGGGTTGACGCCGTTGAACTCGAGCTTCAGGTCGACCGGGCGGGTGACGCCGTGGAGCGTGAAGTCGCCCGTGACGATGTAGTCGTCACCGTCGGCACGCACGTCGGTGGAGGTGAAGGTGGCGACGGGGAACTGCTCGGCGTCGAAGAAGTCGGCGGAGCGGATGTGCGCGTCACGGTCGGCGTTCTTGGTGTTGATGGACTTGACGTCGATCTCGGCGTTCACGGATGCGGTGCCGTCCTCGGCGACGGTGATGGCGCCGGAGAAGTTCTCGAAGCTGCCACGCACCTTGCTGACGACGAGGTGGCGGACGGTGAAGCCCACGTTCGAGTGGACGGGGTCGATGGCCCAGGTGCCGGCGGTCAGGCCCGGGAAGGTGGTGGTGGCGGTCGTCATGGTGGCTCTCCTCAAAGTGATTCAACATTCAACTGCTTGTCTACGACCATGCCACCAAATGGTTGCGTACGCAACTACTATGTGATGTGAATCACGCCGGTTCGGGATTCTCCAGAGGTCGCCGTCGGCGTTCCAGGGTGCTGCGCTCGTGTTCCTCGCGCTCGGCGATCGGATCGATCTCGTCCGGCCCGTTGCCCCGGTACATCGCGGCGACGGTGGCCCAGCCCGTCAGGGCGACGAACGCGAAGCTCACCATCCGGTACACGAAGACCGCTGCCAGCGACTGCGACGCGCTCAGCCCGGCGGCGGTGAGCGTCGCGATGAGGGTACCGTCCACGAATCCGAGGCCACCCGGCGCGAGCGGCACGCTGCCGACGGCCTTCGCCGCCGCGAACGCGATGAACAACCCCGCCAACGAGGGGGAGCCACCGACGGCCCAGCACGCCAGTCCGAGGCACGCGACGTCCGCTGCACGGTGCACGGCCGACCACGCCACGGCGGCCACGCCGTCGCGACGAGCGAGTTCGACGGCCTCGAGCTGAGCGAGGGTGCGTTCGAAGACGTCGAAGCCGGTGCCCCTCGGCTTCCTTGTGATGCGGTTGACCCGGTGGAGCACCCACGTGCCCGCCGCTTCGATCGACGTGGGGTTCTTCGCGACGTACCGCAGGCCGAAGATCAACGCGATCGCGCCGGCGAGCGACAACACGAGCGTGACGGGGCTGATCCGGCTGCCGACCGCGAAGGCGCCGATCATGCCCACCGACGCCAGGGTCACCGCCGCGATGACGCCCGACACGGCGAGCTGCCACGAGGCGACCACGGGGGTCGCACCCCACTTGCGGGTCTGCTTGTAGGTGAAGGCTGTGGAGAAGACCGGTCCTGCGGGCAGGGTTACCGCCATCGCCGTGCTGCCGTAGATCACCGATGCCGAGCGCCAGTGCCCCACGCGCACCCCACCGGCGCGGAGCAGTCGCTGCTGCACTCCCGCGAAGCCGCTGAGGGAGATCATCTGCGCCAGCACGGCCGCCGCGAACCAGCCCCAGTGCATCTCCGTGACCGCGCGCCACGAGTCGCTCATCGTCGGCCACAGATAGATCGCCTCGACCGTCAACAGGGCCACGAGAGCGATCGCCGACACCCACTTGATCCACCGGAACGAGCCCCGACGCGGCGTGGCGTCGGGGCATGGAGGATCGTCGTGCGGCTGCGCCACGCTGTTCACCGTAACCGACCACAGGGTCACGGAGAGGGCGCTATGGCCGTTCCGCGTCGTTCACGGGTGTCGCGGGACGGACTGTCATTCCTCCGCCGAAGTGCCCGATTCGTCCCTCTCGTTCGCCTCTCCGGGGGCCCCGGGATAGCGCACCGGCCACGCGAGATGGGTCATCCGCCGGCGGCCGCGCAGTTGCACCTCGTCACCGAGTTCCCAGTGGCTGCGCTCCTCGTCGTCCGCGAAGTACAGCGCACTCGACGACGCGAGAACCCTGCTCGGGCGCATTTTCGCGAGCTCGGTCAGACGCGATGCCTCGTTGACCGGGTCGCCGATCACCGTGTACTCGAAGCGCTCCGCCGCACCGATGTTGCCGGCCACCGCGAGCCCCGCCGACACGCCGATCCCGACGTCGAGTCCGGTGATCTCGTCCAGGGCGAAACGCAGTTCGCGGGCCGCCGCGAGTGCCGCCGTGGGGGCGTCCGGCCGGTCGAGGGGAGCGCCGAAGATCACCAGCGCGGCGTCGCCCATGAACTTGTTGACGAAACCGTGGTGACGGTCGACCACCTCGACGACGACACGGAAGAATTCGTTGAGCAGTTCGACGACCTCGCTCGGCGGGCGCTCGGCGGCCGTCGCCGTCGAACCCACCATGTCGACGAACAACACCGCGACGTAGCGCGTCTCACCACCGAGTTCGGTGCCGTACTGCAGCGCCCGGCGTGCGACGTCCTCGCCGACGTGCTGACCGAACAACTCCCGCAGACGCCGACGCTCGTCGGACTCCGCCATCATCCGGTTGAAGCCGACCTGCAGGCGTCCGATCTCGCTACCGTCGAACACCTCGACCTGCACTCCCGAGGCGCCGCGCTGCACGCGTTCGATCGCCCAGCGGAGCTGCTTGATCGGGTCGGAGATCTGCGCCGACGTCAGCAGCGACAACACGAGCGCGAGGCCGATCGACGTCACCGCGAGCGCGAGCACGGACAGGGCGAGCGCGTCGGCGTCGAAGTCGGTGTCGGCGCTCAGCTGCGTCACGCACAGCAGCACGATCCCGGCGACCGGCATGAGCGTGCCGAGCCCCCACGTCATGGCCAGGCGCGTGCCGACGCCGGGAGCCATCGTCCGGTCGAAGTTCCCCTCGCTCAGCGCCCGCGCGGCGACCGGTCGCAGGATACGTTCGCCGAGCATGTAGGTGAAACCGAAAGTGCTGGTCGCGGCCATCGCGACGGTGACCGAGACCGCCACCGCGAGCGAGGGCATCTCCTCGGCGGTGAGGAAGACGAAGAGCACGCCGCCGAGCAGCCACAGGCCGAGATGCACGATCGCCTGTCGCAGCGGGGCGTGCAGGGCGGCCATCTGCTCGGCCCGGGTGGGTGGGCCGCCGCGGAGCTGCCACCGGACGACCGAGCGCAGCATGATCGCCGCCGCGCTGAGGCTCACGATGCCGGCGAAGACCAGGTACACGGCGAACACCGCGAAGTTGCGGACCCGATCCGCGATGATGGCGTCGGTCTCGGCGATGGGGATGCCGTACCGGACGAAGGCGAACACGAGCAGGGCCCCGAACAGATTCGACGCGCCCATCGAGACCATGTAGAGCGGCCAACGACTCCGCAACGTGGCGGCGACAGCTCGGTACGACCTCAGCACGACTTCAAATCAAACCACTGTGCGGACGGTCACAGGATGGGGCGGTCACCGTTGGGGGTGTGGAGTGGTTGGATTCACTCGCCCCACCCACGGTGACGAAAGGTGCGAAACGTACACATGAGGCCGTCTCCGACCGGTCCCGATGCGGATGCGCCCCTGTGGCGGGCCGCCCAGGTCTTCCGGCTCGTGACCGTCGCATATGCGGTGGGATCGCAGTTCTCGACCGTCGTGAACTACACCCGTCCGGGCCTGTCGTGGTTCTTCGTCGGGGTGCTCGTGACGTGGTCGCTCGTCTCGGCGGTGCTGCTCTCCCGCGAGGCACGACTGCGGCGCACGGTCACCGTGATGGATCAGATCCTCGCCGTGGCGTTGATGGCGGCGACCCGGCTGGTCGCCGACCACGACTGGTACAGCAACCACCAGACCATGCCCACCACGCTGTGGGTCGCCAACGCCGTGCTGTCGGCTGCGATCCTCGGTGGTCCGCTCACCGGCATCGGCTCGGCGCTGCTGATGTCCGTCGTCAGCGCGGTGGTGCGCGACCAGATCAATCTGGACCTGTGGCGGGACGCGACGGCACCCGTGCTCGTCGCGTGCGGTGTGGCGATGGGATTCGCCACCACCACCGCGCGCAGTGCGCACCGGCAACTCGAGCAGGCCGTGCGCGTGGCAGCGGCCACCGAGGAACGGGACCGACTCGCCCGCCAGGTGCACGACGGTGTCCTGCAGGTGCTCGCGCTCGTGCAGCGGCGCGGAGTCGAGCTGGGCGGTGATGCGGCGGAGCTCGCGGAGCTGGCCCGCGAACAGGAGACCGCGCTGCGGCAGCTGATCTCCGAACAGGACACCGGCGTCGACCGCGGTGGTGAGAACGCCGACCTCACCGCGCTCGTCCGGGCCCGTGCCGGGACGACCGCGACGGTGTCCGCGCCCGCCGATCCGATCATGATCCCGCGGGATCGCGCGGAGGAACTCGCGGCGCTGACGACCGCGGCGCTGTCGAACACGCAACTGCACGCCGGTGACGGTGCCGCCGCCTACATCCTCCTCGAGGACCTCGGCGACGAGATCGTGCTCAGCATCCGGGACGACGGCGCCGGGATCGCGCCGGGCAGACTCGACGAAGCTCGTGAACAGGGACGCATGGGGGTGTCCAAGTCGATCGTCGGGCGAGCGGAATGGCTCGGCGGTGTCGCACTGCTCGACAGCGACGTAGGCGAAGGAACCGAATGGGAGATCCGGGTACCGAAGGGGGAATGAGTGGCCGAGATCAACGCGGAAGCACACGAGAACACCACGGAGGAACGCGGCACCGTCAGCGTGATGGTGGTCGACGACCATCCGATCTGGCGCAACGCCGTCGGACGTGACCTCGAGGAGGCCGGGTTCATCGTCGTCGCGGAGGCCGACGGTGTCGCGAGCGCCGCGCGTCGTGCCGCGGTCGTCCGCCCCGACGTCGTGCTCATGGACATGGCGATGCCCGACGGCACCGGCACCGAGGCGACCCGCGCGGTGCTCGAGGTCTCCCCGGACAGCCGGGTGCTGGTCCTGTCGGCGTCCTCCGAACGCGACGACGTCCTCGGCGCGGTGAAGGCCGGCGCGTCCGGCTATCTCGTGAAGAGCGCCTCGGTGCACGAACTCGTCGACGCCGTCCTCGCGACCGCGCGGGGACAGGCAGTCTTCACCCCCGGACTGGCCGGGCTCGTGCTCGGCGAGTACCGCCGGATGTCGAACGACGTCGCCGACCGTCGACCTCCACCGACCCTGACCGGTCGGGAGACCGAAGTGCTGCGTCTCGTCGCGAAAGGGCTGTCGGCGAAACAGATCGCCGCGCGGCTGACGCTCAGCCACCGCACGGTGGAGAACCACGTCCAGGCGACACTGCGCAAACTGCAACTTGCCAACCGCGTCGAACTCACCCGCTACGTCATCGAACAGGGCCTCGAATAGCGTCCCGCTCACACCCCTGACGACTTCTGAGGCATACCGATCGTCCCGTTAAGCTCGGGGGCATGGAACCGAGGGATCTGCGGGTGTCGGACGCCGAGCGCGAGCACGTCGGCGAACTTCTGCAGCGGGCGGTCGGGCAGGGAATGCTCTCGCTCGGGGAGTTCACCGAACGGATGGACACCGTCCTCGCGGCCAAGACCCGGGGCGACCTGAACCAGGTGCTCGTCGACCTGCCGGGCATCCAGATCCGACCCGAGTTCCAGGAACAGAACCTGCCGGGCATGTCGCAGTCGCGCTACCCCGCGCCGAGCGCGACCGGCTACCCGGCGTCGAGCGCAGCCGGCTACCCGGCGCCGAGTGCAGCCGCCTACCCCGCGACCGGCCAGGGCGCTCCTCTCGTGATCAAGGGTCGTGTCTCCGGCATCGAACGCAAGGGCCGCTGGCACGTGCCGCCCGCCATCGTCCTCGACACCGTCGCGTCCTCCGTGACCCTCGACTTCACCGAGGCGGTGATGCAGACGCAGGTCGTGCGGATCGACGTGAGCGACTACCTCAGCTCGATCAGTATCGTGCTCCCCGCAGAGGCCACGGCCGACGTCAACGGCGTCGAGAACGTCGCGTCGAGCGTGACGTCGAAGGTGCGCGGCGGAGCGCCGTACGGGCCGTTGCACGTCGTGGTGACGGGCAAGGTCCGCGGCGGGAGCTTCAACGTCACCCATCCGCTGTCCACGCGTCTGCGGAAGTTCTTCAACGGCAGCTGACCCCCGAAACACTCGAGGCGACCCGCTCTGCGGGTCGCCTCGAGTTCGTTCGGGAGGTCAGTCGCGACGCTGCCGGGCGATCAGCTCACTGACGCTGATCGAACGCCCGCTGTCGGGGCCGTGGCGTCCACGGCTCCGCGACTCCGCGTCGTTCTGCTCCGGCTGCGACTCGTCCGCCGGTGCTTCCGGTCGCTCGCCGGCCGGACGGGGCGGCTGCTCCTGACCTCGGGATCGGGAGGGCAGAGGTGGACGAGGACCGCCCTGTGCCGGAGGCTGCACGCCCTGAGCCGGAGGCTGCATGCCCTGTGTGGGCGGTTGCTGAGTGCTCGGCGCGGGCGGACGGGCAGGTGCCTGCGCGGGGGGACGTTGCGCTTCCGGTCCCTGGGGCCGCTGCGATTCCGGTGCCGGGGATCGTTGCGCTCCGGGTGCCGGCGGACGCGGTGCGTCGGATGCGGACGGACGCGGTGCGTCGGATGCAGGCCGAGGACGCTGCGCGGGCGAGTCCCCGCCGGGCGACGTGCGGCGCAACTGCGACAGCCAGTTCTCGATCGCCTGCGGATCCCGTGCACGACCGGTGCCGGATTCGCCCGGGCGCGACGCCTGGGTGCCGGGCAGAGCCTCCGCATCGCCGGGGACGGCCGGCGGGCGGACGAACGACTGTGGCAGCGGCGGCGGAACCTCGCCGCGCCGGCGGCGGGGGAGCGGCGGCACCGACGAAGGCGACGACGGGTCGGAAGCTCCCCGCTGTGTGGCATCGAGCGGACCCCGCTGTGTCGGATCGAGCGGACCCCGCTGTGTCGGATCGAGCGGACCCCGCTGTGCAGCATCGCGCTGCGGCACCTCGGGGGCACGACGTTCGGGCGTCTCCGGGGCACGACGCTCGGGAAGAGCCGAGCCGTTGCGCTCGTCCACCTGCGGCCGATCCTCCGGGCGACGACGCGGCTCCGGGACCGGACGCGACGGACGTCCCGGACCTGTACCGGGCTGCACCGGACGGCTCGCCGGCGTCGGACGCCCGGCTGCGGGCGGCACCCGTTCGCCGTTGCGAGGAGCAGCAGGCGGACGTCCGGATGCGGGCGCGGCCGGACGGACCGGGGGACGGCCCGGAACCTGGCGTCGCGCCGGCGGCGGCGTGAGATCGCGGAGTTTGCGCTGTTCGGCGGCCGGCCTGGGCGGAGCGATCTTCGGCAGCGGCTGCGTGAGGTCGGAGCCACCCTCGAAGGCACCGGCCGGGAAGCGGTGCGCGCCCGTGGCCGCGACGGTCGCCGGGCCGAACATGCCGACGGTGATGAGTTCGGGAACGTCCTCGGGCATCAGTTCGTCGGCGAGGATGGGCTCGCCCAGGCCGATCTTCTCCTGGATGCGCTTCATCCACGCCGGAGCCCACCAGCAGTCGTCGCCGAGCAGCTTCATCACGGCGGGCACGAGGAACATGCGGATGACGGTCGCGTCGATGATCAGCGCGGCGATCATGCCGAACGCGATGTACTTCATCATCACCAGGTCGGAGAACCCGAAGGCACCGGTGACGACGATGAGGATCAGGGCGGCCGCGGTGATGATGCGACCGGTGTGGGCGGTACCGATCCGGATCGACTCGGTGGTGCTCGCCCCCATCGATCTCGCCTCGACCATTCTGGAGAGCAGGAACACCTCGTAGTCGGTCGACAGGCCGTACACGATCGCGATGATCAGCACGAGCACCGGCGACATGATCGGCCCCGGGGTGAAGTTGAGCAGGTCGGCGCCGTTGCCGTCGATGAAGATCCAGGTGAGGATGCCCAGCGTCGAGCCGAGACCCAGGGCACTCATCAATACGGCCTTCACCGGCAGCACGAGCGAGCCGAACGCCAGGAACATCAGCAACGTCGTCAGCAGCACGACGACCACGACCATCAGCGGCAGGGTGTCGAGCAGGGCCGCGATGGAGTCCTGCTCGATGGCCGGGGTGCCGCCGACGAGCACTTCGACACCCTCGGGCCAGTCGGCCGCGTGCAGGTATTCGATGGTGTCGGCGGACTCGTTGCGGTCGGTCAGACCGGCCTTGAGCACGCGGACGCCGTCCTTGGCGGGGCCGGTGATCGTGAACTTCTCGACGAGACCGGGGGCCTCGCTCGCCGTCGTGATGATCTTGTTGAGATCGCCGCCCTCGGCGCCGCGGACGACGAGCTTGACCGGCTCGGCGCGCTGGCCGGGGAACAGCTCGTCGAAGGTCTCCTGCGCGACGCGCGTGGGGTGCTCGGGCGGCAGGTAGGTCTCGTTGATGCCGCCGAACTTGATGCCGGTCAGCGGCATGATGAGCAGCAGCAGGCCGATGACCGTCGGGATGGTCACCTTCATCGGATTGACCATCACCCAGCGGCACAGGCGGCCGAGGAAACTGTTCTCGACCTGCTCGTTCGACTGGATCTGTCCGAAGCGCTTCATGCCGAACATGTCGATGCGCCTGCCGAGGATGCTCAGGATGGCGGGCAGGATCGTGATCGACAGCAGGGCGGCCAGCGAGACCGCCGAGATCGCGCCGTAGGCGACCGACTTGAGGAAGCCCTGCGGGAACAGCACGAGGCCACCGAGGCTGGTGACCACCATCGTTGCCGAGAACACCACCGTGCGACCTGCGGTGACGACGGTGCGGCGCACCGCCGCCGGGGTGTCGTAGCCCTCGGCGAGTTCCTCACGGAAGCGCGACACCATGAACAGGCCGTAGTCGATCGCCAGACCCAGGCCGATCAGTGAGACGACCGGCGCGACGAACGAGTTGACCTCGGTGAAGTTGGTGATCAACCGGACGATGCCGTTCGCCGCGACGATCGTGAGACCACCGGTGATCAGCGGGAGAGCGGCCGCGACGACGCCGCCGAAGACGAAGAACAGCAGGATGCCGACGGCGGGGATCGCGAGGATCTCCATGCGCTTGATGTCGTTGGCCATCGTGTCGTTCAGCGCGCCGGAGATCGGCTGCAGACCGGCGAGCTGCACGTCGACGCCGTCGATGTAGAACGCGTCCTTGACCTCGCGGAAGTTGCCGGTCAGCTCCGTGTCGTCCTCACCGGCGATGGCGATCGACGCGATCGCGTGCTGGCGCGACGGGTCGGCCAGTGTCGGCAGCGACGGTGCGTTGTCGGTGGGCCAGTACGCGCCGTTGATCTTGAGGATTTCGTCGGGGTGCTCGGCGACCAACGAGTTCAGGCTGTCGGTGATCTTCGCGGAGAACGCGGGATCGTCGACCGTGCTGCCCTCGGGTGCCGTGTACAGGACCAGCACGTCGCCCGCGGTGTCGCGGCCGAAGGTGCCGTCGGCGAGCTTGGCAGCGGCGACGGACTCCGAACCGGGATCGTCCCAGCCGCTCTGGCTGAGGTGATCGTTCAGGCTCAGCCCGTACCCGGCGAGCGCGAGCAACCCCGCGACCATCACCGCAATGACGGTGAAGCGCGCGCGGTAGACGAGCCCTCCCCAACGGTCGAACACGTAAGTCTCCTATTCGGCGACGCTCTTGCGCCCCACCAGGAGAGCAGAAAGCGGTCGGAACGGCTGCAGCCAGGCACCCTCGTCGGGCAGCGATTCCAGGCTGACGCGGGGCAGCGGTTCGCGGAACACACCGGGAATGTCCTCGAGATCGAGGAACTCGATGATCTCGGAGGTCACCGCCCAGCTGGCGTGCTCGCGGAAACCGAGCACCTGGGTCGCGATGCCCTCCTGAGCGAGCCGTTCGAGGGGCTCACGGAACGCCTGCCCGTCGGCGGAGGCCACCATGACACCGGCGAGACCCTCCCGGTGCCTCAGCTCGATGTGGCGCAGCATGTCGGAGTCGACATCGCTGTCCTCGTCGATCTTCGGCTTGGCGAACACCGCGAAGCCCACATTACGCAGGGCCTCGACCCAGGGGCGGACGACGTCCGCGCTGCCGGGTGCGATGTTGGTGAACACCGTGGCCTCGGGTTCGAGGGTGGCGGAGTGCAGACGCGACAGTTCGGCGGTGCGCCCGAGCAACCACCGGCCGAGAGCGTCGAAGCGAGGACGGTAGGCGGCGGTGGGCCGGCCGCCGAGGATCGCGCCGAGGCCCATGTCGAGGTTGGGGGCGTCCCAGACGAGCAGGACCTTACGGACCGGCTCGACGCCGTCGACAGCAGAGGAGTCGGTCACGCCGGGAAGCTCTTCATGGACACTCATGCTCCGATCTTCCCCCAGACGAACTCGTTGATCGCGCTACCCACCTGGTGTGCCTTGTCCTCGAACTTGGTGACGGGGCGTTCGAGGCTGATCGGGGCGGTGCCGGTGAAGCGGGCAAGGCGCGGTTCCGCGTCGCCCACCTCGGCGATGGCCTCGGCGTATTCGGCGTGGTCGGTGGCCACGTGCAGCACTCCGCCGGGCTTCAAACGGTCGGCGATCAGGGCGAACGTCGGGGCCTGCAGGAGCCGGCGCTTGTGGTGACGGGCCTTGGGCCACGGATCCGGGAAGAACACCCGCACGCCGGTGAGCGACTCGGAGGTCAGCATCTTCTCGAGCACCTCGACGGCGTCGCCGCGCAGGATCCGCAGGTTCTCGATCGGCGCGTCGGTGTCATAGGTGCGTTCGACGGCCTGCAGTGTCTGGGCGATGCCGGGCTTGTAGACCTCCACGGCGATGAGGTTCACCTCGGGCTCGGCCGCGGCCATGGCGACCGCGGCGGTTCCCGTTCCGGATCCGATCTCGAGGACGAGCGGCGCGGAGCGGCCGAACCATGCGTCGACGTCGAGCGGTTCGTCGCCCACCTCCTTGCCGAGTTCGGGCCAACGACGGTCCCAGCACTGCTGCTGGGGGTCGGTCAGCGATCCACGGCGGGACCGGAAACTCGTCACCCTGGGGTACAGGCGGTTCCCGCGGGTCGGGCGCTCGTCGAGCGTCTCGGTGGTGTGCTGATCGGCTTCGTTCACTCGTCCATTGTCGCGTATTCCGAGAGTGTGTGGCGGGAGTGACCTGAGTGGCCACAGTGTTTTCTCAGGGAAGCATTCGTTCGGCTGCCCGTCAGCGGTCTCTCTGCGACAATCTCCGCCGACGATCGGGGGATCATGACGGGGGAGTTGTGGCACCACCTCGCCGCGCAGGTCGAACAACTCGATGCGCAGGCAGGGCGGTTGATTCGCAGGGCGCTGGCCGAGCATACGGCCGCGCTGCGGGTGCAGGTCGCGGGGCGGGCGGGGACCGGCCGGGAGAGCGTCGAGACGCAGGTGCGCCGAGTACTGTTCCACAGGCTCGATATCGAGGGTGGGGAAGTAGACGCGGCCGTGGCCGGAGTGGCAGTGGACACCCCGGACGGTCCCGATACGGTTCTCGACGGCGATCTCGTCGTCTACGTCGTGCCGCGTCGCCTCGACCCGGCCGTCGTCCATCCGGCCGACCGCGCCGCGTCGGCGGCCGTCGATCCGCGTCGCGTCGTCCTCGTGGTGCCGGGCGAGACGGATGACGCAGGGTGTGCCCTCGTCGGGCGGGCGATGGGGGTGCCGCCGGATCAGGTGGTCGCGGTCCGTGGCGAGGAGCGGCTCGCGGAACCGCTCGCCGTGCGTGCGGTGGTGGCCCGCCGCCTGCGCGACGAGGAACTCGCCCGGGTCGTTGCGGGTATTCCGGCCACCCCGCAGGTGCGCGAACTCGTCGAACGGACCCTCGACCTGGTGGAACGCGACCCGGTGGAGTTCGTCGCCGTAGGGCCGCGGTGACACCGCCGGGAATCGTGGATCCGGCCGACGACGTCCTGCGCCGATGGAACCCGCGAGGATGGAGGGGACTGCACCGGCCGGCCGCGACCGGCGTGCGGGTCGTCGGAGTGCCCGGTTCCGGCGCCGGCACGCTGGCAGCGGAGTTACGGCATCTGGGCGGGATCGACCTCACGGACGACGGCCGCAGTACGAGTCTCACGGACGACGGCCGCGCCGTCACCCTCGTGGTGTTCGATCCGTCGGCGACGATCGGCCGCACCGAACTCGACCTCGTCCGCGCGGTGGCGACCGAGTCGATCGAGGTGGTCTGTGCGCTGACGGGCATCGACCGTTTCCCCGACTGGCGTGCGGTGCGCGACGCCGACGTCGAGATCCTGCAACGGCACGCATCCTGGCTGCCGTGCGTCGTGGTCCTGCCCGTGAGCGCCGCGGCCGCGCGGAGGGCACGCGAACTCCGGGACGACGCGAGCGAGGCGGTCCGGCAGACCCTGCTCACGGCGTCCGGACTCGTCGAACTGCGGGACGTCCTGGCCGCCACGGTCCGGTCGTCGCACGACCCGCGGCGAGCACGCGCAGCGGTCGTTGCCGCCACCCGGCCGATGATCGCGGAGGAGATCGAGCGACTGAGCGCGGAGGACGAGGAAGGGGACCTGCGTGCGGAACGCTCCCGCCTCACCGCTGCGGCACCACCGGCAACCTCCGGCCCCGACCTGCGCCGGTTGCAGGTGACGCTGTTGCAGGAGGTCGCGGTGCGCGTGCGGTCGGCGTCCACCGCCGCGGTGGAGGTGCTCGAGACCGCGGACGCGGATGCGGTGGTCACGACGATCGACGCCCACGTCGACGACATGTGCGCGCGGCTCGTCGAGGAGACGGCCCGGATCGCACCGGGCACGCCGGCTCCGGAACCCGCGCGCACGTCCCGCCCACCGGAGACCGCGCGGTCGATGGAGGACACGCTGACGGTGGTGTTCGGTGCGTCGGCGGGTGCCGGTCTCGGCAGACTGCTCGTCACCCCGTTCGGCGACCTGCCGGGTTGGATGTCGCTGGTGGTCGCGATCGCGTGCGCGGTCCCGGCAGCCGGATGGCTGATGCGGATCCGCAGGCGCATCGCCTATCGGGACCGGATGCGGCGGTGGATCGCCGACGAGCTCGCGACCGTGCGCGCGGAACTCGACACGTGGATCCGCACCCGCATCCACGAGACGGAACTGCAGTCCACCGCGCTCGCGGTCGCCACCCGCGACCGGCACGCCACCCGCGTGCGGGAACGCGTCGCGGCGATCGACGCGGAGATCACCCGGCGGCGCGGTGAACGGCGCGCCCGCATCGCCGCGTGCGAGCGCGACCTGGCGGCACTCGGCCACATCCCGGAACCACGGGGCGTCCGCGTGCGTCCAACCGGATAGGAGCGATCCGGCGGGGGCCGGGTCGGAAAGGGGAGACGATGGCCGAATTCGCCGGCTCGGGTGGTGCACCCCAGCCGTTCACCGATCCGTTCGATCCGTCCGGCTTCGATCCGTCCGAGGTGGCCGCCTGGGCCGACACCCTCGGCCCGACCACGGACCTCGACGGTGACGGCGCCGCCGAGACCGTCGTCGCCGACACCGAACGCTGGGGAGTCGGCGGCGACTGGGGCGACGGCCTGGTAGTGGCCACCGACACCGATCTCGACGGCAGCAGCGACCGCCTGTCGGTGATCGCGGACGACGGCCGCTACGGGGTGTGGGAATACTGTCGTGAGCTCGACGGATCGGGTCGGTGGAGCCGACTGGACACAGGTAGCCTTGAATACGACGTACACCACGGAGAAGAGTCGAAGTGATTCATATCCGGCTGCGCAGCAGGGGGAGGGGACGGTATTGTGCGCAAGTTCTGAATCGTTTCTGTGATATTTCCGACCGGCCCCGAGTGACGCCGGTCGGCATTCCGACGTTAACCTCTATGAAAAGGACATCCGGCGCCTACTTCGTCTGTCCGGCCACGGACGAAGTAGGTGGTACCCCTGCCGAGAGGGGAAAGCCCGGGTCTGCCATCGTCCGCACAGAAAGAACGTGCAGGTCGGCGGCGGGATCCGGTTCCGGGCACACCCCAGGAGAGTTTTGATGACCTCAGCGACCATTCCCGGTTTGAACGGTTCCGACGACAAGCTCCCGACCCAGCATGCCGAGTTGCTTGCCTGGGTCCAGGAGATTGCCGAGCTCACCCAGCCCGATCGCGTCGTATGGGCCGACGGATCCGATGAGGAATGGGACCGTCTCACCTCTCAGCTGGTGGAGGCCGGCACGTTCACGCGTCTGAACGACGAGAAGAAGCCGAACTCGTTCCTGGCGAGCTCCGATCCGTCGGACGTCGCACGTGTCGAGTCGCGCACCTTCATCTGCACCGAGAACGAAATCGACGCCGGCCCGACCAACAACTGGATGGCGCCCGACGAGATGCGCGCCACGATGACCGAGCTGTACCGCGGCAGCATGCGCGGACGCACCCTGTACGTCGTGCCCTTCTGCATGGGCCCGCTCGGTGCGGAGGACCCGAAGCTCGGCGTCGAGCTGACCGACTCGGAGTACGTCGTCGTCTCGATGCGCATCATGACCCGCATGGGCACCGCGGCGCTCGAGAAGCTCGGCACCGACCGCCCGTTCGTCAAGGCACTGCACTCCGTGGGTGCGCCGCTCGAGGCCGGCCAGCAGGATGTCCCGTGGCCGTGCAACGACACGAAGTACATCACCCATTTCCCCGAGACCCGTGAGATCTGGAGCTTCGGCTCCGGCTACGGCGGCAACGCGCTGCTCGGCAAGAAGTGCTACTCGCTGCGTATCGCGTCGGCCATGGCCCACGACGAGGGCTGGCTGGCCGAGCACATGCTGATCCTCAAGCTGATCTCGCCCGAGGACAAGGCGTACTACATCGCCGCGGCGTTCCCGTCGGCCTGCGGTAAGACCAACCTCGCGATGATCCAGCCGACGATCCCGGGCTGGCGTGCCGAGACCCTCGGCGACGACATCGCGTGGATGCGTTTCGGCAAGGACGGCCGCCTCTACGCCGTGAACCCCGAGTTCGGTTTCTTCGGCGTCGCGCCGGGCACCAGCGCCGACTCGAACCCGAACGCGATGGCGACCATCGAGGCCGGCAACACCATCTACACCAACGTCGCGAAGACCGACGACGGCGACGTCTGGTGGGAGGGCATCGGCGGCGAGACCCCGGCGCACCTCACCGACTGGCTGGGCAACGACTGGACCCCCGAGTCCGGCACCAACGCCGCGCACCCGAACTCGCGCTACTGCACCCCGATGTCGCAGTGCCCGATCCTCGCCCCCGAGTGGGACGACCCGCAGGGTGTGCCGATCTCCGCGATCCTGTTCGGTGGCCGCCGCAAGACGACGGTTCCCCTCGTCAGCGAGTCCTTCGACTGGCAGCACGGCACCTTCCTCGGCGCGACCCTGTCGTCCGAGCAGACCGCCGCGGCAGAGGGCAAGGTCGGTAACGTCCGTCGCGACCCGATGGCGATGCTGCCCTTCCTCGGTTACAACGCCGGCGACTACCTGAACCACTGGATCACGCTCGGCAAGAACGCCGACCAGGACAAGCTGCCGAAGATCTTCTACGTCAACTGGTTCCGTCGCGGCGAAGACGGCCGCTTCCTGTGGCCCGGCTTCGGCGAGAACTCGCGCGTGCTCAAGTGGATCGTCGACCGCATCGAGCACAAGGCCGGCGCGCAGTCCACGCCGATCGGCTACGTGCCCACCGCCGCCGACCTCACGCTCGACGGTCTCGATGTCGATCCCGCCGACGTCGACGAGGCCCTGAAGGTCGACGTCGAGGAGTGGAAGTCCGAGATCGACGGCATCGCCGAGTGGTTCGAGTTCCTCGGCGAGAAGGTGCCCTCGGGTATCCGCGACGAGTTCGAGGCCCTCAAGCAGCGCCTGGGCTGATCCCTTACACCACGACGAATGCCGCTCCCGGTTTCCGGGGGCGGCATTCGCCGTCTGCGGGGTGCGCAGTCCTGGGATGCAGCCGTCCTGGGACGCAGGGGTGAAATCCGGGAAATCGTCCACAGCGGACATCTCGGTTGTGCCACGCTGACCGATGACGTAGTTCGACGATGCACTGCAACTGCTTTCCGTCGGCGAGAGGGTCGTCTCGTGCGTGGTTCGGGTCGTATCGGTCGGAAGTGTGCGGCACTGGTGGGAGCGACGGCGCTGACCTGGGGGCTCCTGGCGGGACCCGCCGTCGCACAGAGCGACGAGCAACTCCGTGGGCGTGTTCTCACGTCCGCGGTTCCGTTGCCCGGCTACGAGATATCGCTGTTCGCGACGTCGGCCGACGGTCCGGCCCTGCTGGGTCGCGCGACCTCGGGGCCGGCGGGCGAGTTCGCGATCGGATACGCACCGCAGCCGGCGTCGTCGGTGATCTACGCGGTGGCCGAGAAACCGGGCTCCCCGGTGGTGCTGAGCGGCGTCCTGGGCGTGGGAGATTCGCCGTCGGACGTCGTGCTCGACGAGAAGACCACGGTGGCAGCGGCTTACGCGCTTGCACAGTTCACCGAGGACGGTCGGGTCGCCGGACCGGCGCCCGGTCTGCAGAACGCGGCGCGCATGGCGCACAATCTCGTCGATCCCGTCACGGGCGACATCGCCCCCGTACTCGGAACGTCCCCGAACGGCCCCGACACCGAGACGCTGAGCACCTTCGGTTCACTCGCCGACATGGTCGCCAACTGCATTGCCCTGCACCAGGTGTGCGACCAGCTGGTGCGACTGGCCGGAACACCCGGTGGCGCACCGGCTTCCGACACCTGGCAGGCTCTGGTGAACACCGCCCGTCATCCCTGGCAGAACGTCGTCGAGTTGTTCGCGGTGTCGAAGGCCGGTCCGTCCCCGATCGTCCCCGACCGCGTCCTCCCGCCGAGCGCATGGACGTTGGCGCTGCGCTTCGTCGGCGACGGTGTGTCGATGGACGGACCGGGCAACATGACCGTCGACCGCGACGGCAACATCTGGGTGACCAACAACTACGAATATGCGCCCGGCACCGACACTCCCGTGTGCGGTGCGGACAATCTCATCCGCCTCACTCCCACAGGAGAGTTCTATCCCGGATCGCCGTACACCGGCGGCGGACTGAGCGGGGCAGGTTTCGGTATCGACATCGACCGCGACGGCAACGTGTGGGTGGCCAACTTCGGGTTCGCGGCTCCCGCCCCCGGCTGCCCGGACGACCGGCAACCCCCGCACAACAGCCTGTCGGTGTTCACGGCGGACGGGCAGCCGATCTCACCCGACACCGGGTTCACGCAGGGCGGGATCGACTCGCCGCAGGGCCTGATCTCCCACAGCAGCGGCGGAATCTGGACGGCCAACTGCGGCAACGACAGCGTCACGATCTATCCGGGCGGAAACCCGGCTGCCGCACGCAACCTCACCGACCTCGGCGTGACCAAGCCCTTCGCCCTCGCCGAGGGCACCGACGGCAGGGTGTTCGTCACCGGCAACGGCAGCGACACCGTCGCCGTGCTCGATGCCTCCGGCGCTCCGATCGCTCCGGCCATCGGTGGGGCCGGTCTCGAGAAGCCCCTCGGGGTGGCCGTCGATTCCGCGGGAACCGCGTGGGTCGCGAACTCGCGGGTCATCGGCATCCCCTGCCCGGACCCCGCGCTGACCCCCACCCTCGAGGGCAGCCTCACGATGATCGACGGGAATCTCACACCGTTCCCCATCACCGGCGGCGGTCTGCGGGTTCCGTGGGGTGTGGTCGTCGACGGCAACGACAACATCTGGGTCGCGAACTTCGCCGGCCGGGCCGTCTCCCAGTTCTGCGGCAGCAGGGCGGTGGCCTGCCGTCCCGGAACCACCACGGGCGCACCGATCTCCCCGGACGTCACCGGATACGGCTTCGACGGCCTCGTCCGCAACACCGGAATCACGATCGACCAGGCAGGGAACGTGTGGTTGGCCAACAACTGGAAGGAGATCCCGATCCAGACCAACCCCGGCGGCTACGAGATGGTGGCCTTCGTCGGGGCCGCCGCACCCGTGACGCCCTGACCGTCAGGTGTTCTGCGATCGCTCGATTGCAGTGATCTCTCGATTGCAGTGATCTACGGACGGAAGACCGCGCGCAGGCAGTCGTCCTCCTTGTTCTTGAACATCTCGTATCCGCGCACCGCCTCGGTGAGTGGAAGGTCGTGCGTCATGAGCCAACTCGGATCCAGGCGGCTTTCGAGGACGTGCTCGAACAGGGTGGGCATGTACCGCTGGCCGTGTTGCTGTGCCGTCCGCAGGGTCAGGCTCTTGTTCGTCAGTACCGCCATGGGGAACTTGTCGGTGACACCGTAGATGCCGAGCACCGACACCACTCCGCCCTTGCCGCAGGACAGGATCGCCTCGCGCAGGGAGGTCGCGCGGTCGCTCTCCATCCGCAGTGCCTGCTTGACCTTGTCGTAGGCCTGCATGACGCCGGTGCCGTGACCTTCCATGCCGACCGCGTCGATACACGCGTCCGGTCCGCGTCCGCCGGTGCTCTCGCGGAGCGTCTCGTAGACGCTGTCGACCTCGGTGTAGTCCACGGTTTCGGCGCCGATCCTCTTCGCGGCACGGTCGAGCCGGTCGCGGAAACGGTCGATCACGATCACCCGTTCGGCGCCTATGATCCTCGCGCTCGCCGCGGCCATGAGGCCTACGGCGCCGGCGCCCCAGACCGCTACCGTGTCGCCCGGGGAGATGTCGCAGAAGTCGGCGCCCATGTAGCCCGTCGGGACCGCGTCGGACAGGAACAGGGCCTGCTCGTCGCCCACTCCGTCGGGGATCGGGAAACAGTTGACGTCGCCGAAGGGCACGCGGATGTACTCGGCGTGCGAACCCTGGTACCCGCCGAACGGGTGGGTGTAGCCGTAGATTCCGCCGGTGGGATAGCCCAGCACGGGCTGCTGCATCGCCGCGTTCGGGTTGGTGGTGTCGCACACCGCGTGCAGGCCGTCGGCGCAGTACGGGCACTTCCCGCATCCGATGAACGACGGCACGACCACCCGGTCGCCGACCCGCACCGAGGTCACCTCCGGGCCGGTGTCGACGATCTCGCCCATGAACTCGTGGCCGATCACATCGCCCTCCCGCATCCCCGGCAGGTATCCGCCGAGGAAGTGCAGGTCGGAACCGCAGGTCGTGGTGAGTCGGACCCGCACGATCACGTCGTGCGGGTTGACCAGGCCGGGATCGTCGACCGTCTCCACCGACAACTCGTTCACACCCATCCAGCACAGCGCTCGCATCAGGCGTCTCCTTCCGATTCGCGGGCACTCGGACTGCCCTGCAGGGTGGGGATCTCACCGGTCTGCATGAGGGCCCGCGCACGGTAGAGCGCGGTGAAGGTCAGGGCCCCGGTGACGAGATCGGGGACGGGAACCTCGGCGCGCAGGGTCATCTCGGTACCGCCCCGGGGCGCGTCGGACACCGCGAGCACCACGCGCGGACCCGGGGTGTCCGCGTCGTCCTCACCGACGAATGCGAGCCCTTCCGAGGTGACGTCGACGCGGGTGTCCCAGGTCGTCGTTCCGCCGGGGCCCTCCCATGTCCAGCGCAGCCGGTTCGCTTCGACCGTCTCCACCCGCACGTGGTCGCCGAAGACTCTGCTCAGGTTCTCGGGATCACGCCAGAACTGCATGACCTGTGCGCGCGGAGCCGCGACGGTCACCGTCTGCGGTCTCCGGGCGTCGACGGGCCGGTCGACGGCACGCCGGACGAAGCCACCCACCGAGCGGCCGGCGTCGTCGATCGCCCTGTTAGCGTTCTCCACGACTCGGCCCGCGTTCTGCACGACCCTGCTGAAGTCGACCACCGTCGTCTCCTCACCGGTACGGACGGACAGATCTGCCGGTCGCCGGATCGAGGACGTACGCCACAGTGGCTGTCGGGAAGATCGAGGCGGCCGATGACGTTGAGTACCCGTGTACGCCGGACCGACAAACCGTCGCCGCTGCACTGTGCCCGCGCATGCGCGTGGCCGGGTGAGCGCACGGCTCCCCGGCTGCACAGCACGTACCAGCAGATGATGCAATGGTGTGACGGAAACGACCCGGTCGTCGCGACGACCGCAAGGAGGGATCGGCCCAATATGAGCGGCATCTACAACAACGTCACCGAGCTGGTCGGGCGCACCCCGATCGTCAAGCTCAACCGTCTGACCGAGGGCGCTGGCGCCACCGTCGCCGCGAAGCTCGAGTTCTACAACCCGGCCAACAGCGTCAAGGACCGCATCGGTGTCGCGATCATCGACGCCGCCGAGAAGTCCGGTGAGCTGAAGCCCGGCGGCACGATCGTCGAGGGCACTTCCGGCAACACCGGTATCGCGCTCGCCATGGTCGGCGCTGCCCGCGGCTACAAGGTCATCCTCACGATGCCCGAGACGATGTCGACCGAGCGTCGCGTCATGCTCCGCGCCTACGGTGCCGAGATCGTCCTGACCCCGGGTTCCGAGGGCATGAAGGGCGCCGTCGCGAAGGCCGAGGAGATCGTCGCGAACACCGAGAACGCCATCCTGGCCCGCCAGTTCGGCAACCCGGCGAACCCGGAGATCCACGAGCGCACCACCGGTGAAGAGGTCTGGAACGACACCGACGGTGCCGTCGACATCTTCGTCGCGGGTATCGGCACGGGTGGCACGCTCACCGGTGTCGGCCGCACCCTCAAGGCCCGCAAGCCCGACGTGAAGATCGTCGGTGTCGAGCCCGCCGACTCGCCGATCCTCACCGGCGGTGAGCCCGGACCGCACAAGATCCAGGGCATCGGCGCGAACTTCGTGCCCGAGGTTCTCGACCGCGAGATCTACGACGAGATCGTCGACGTGAAGTTCGACGACGCCATCGAGGTCGCCCGTCGCCTGGGCACCGACGAGGGCATCCTCGGCGGCATCTCGGCCGGCGCCAACGTGTGGGCCGCACTCGAGATCGCGAAGCGTCCGGAGAACGCCGGCAAGCTGATCGTCGTCGTCGTTCCCGACTTCGGCGAGCGCTACATCTCCACCCCGCTCTTCGAGCACATCCGGGACTGATCGCCGTCGTGGGTATCCTGCACACTCTCCGGGAGGATCTGCAGTCGGCGCGCGGCCACGATCCGGCCGCGCGCAGCGACGCGGAGAACGCCATCGTCTATTCGGGGCTGCACGCGATCTGGTCGCACCGCATCGCGCACCGGATGTGGCAGGTGCCCGCCCTGAAGGGACCTGCGCGGATCCTCGCGCAGTTCACCCGGTTCCTCACCGGCATCGAGATCCACCCCGGCGCGACCATCGGCCGGCGCTTCTTCATCGACCACGGCATGGGCGTGGTCATCGGTGAGACGGCCGAGATCGGCGACGACGTGATGCTCTACCACGGCGTGACGCTCGGCGGCCGGTCGCTGGCGAAGGAGAAGCGTCATCCGACGCTGGGCAACCGTGTCACCGTCGGGGCGGGGGCGAAGGTCCTCGGCCCGGTGGTGATCGGCGACGACAGCGCGATCGGCGCCAACGCCGTGGTCACCCACGACGTGCCGGAGGATTCGATCGCCACTGGTATCCCCGCGACCGTCCGGTCCCGCAAGAAGCACGAACCGCTCGTGGATCCGACGACGTACATCGATCCCGCGATGTACATCTGAGGTCGCGTCCTCCCGAAACACGAACGAGGGGGAGGATATGTGCGAGTTCTCCGTCGAGAACGCACATATCCTCCCCCTCGTCGTCGGGGATCAGCCCTCGTAGCCGGGCGGGTAGAGCACGGACTTCAGTTCGCAGAACGCCTCGAGTCCTTCGGGGCCGTTCTCACGCCCGATGCCCGAGTTCTTGAAGCCGCCGAACGGCGAACCGGGATCGAATGCGTACCAGTTGATTCCGTACGTTCCGGTGCGCACACGCGACGCGATCTCGAGGCCCTTCTCGATGTCGGTGGTGTACACCGAACCGGCGAGGCCGTAGTCGGAGTCGTTGGCGATCTTCACGGCCTCGTCGACGCTGTCGTAGGGCAGCACGCACAGCACGGGACCGAAAATCTCCTCACGGGCGATCGTCATCGAGTTGTCGACGTCGGCGAAGATCGTCGGCTCGACGAAGTAACCCTTGTCGAGGTGCGCCGGACGGCCGCCGCCGATCACGACGCGGGCACCCTCTTCCTTGCCCTTGGCGATGTAGCCCTCGACGCGGTCGCGCTGCTTGGCGGAGATCAGCGGACCGATCTGCGCGGCCTCGTCGCCGGGAGGGCCGACGGGGAAGAATGCGGTTGCGCCGGCGACCTTCTCGACGACCTCGTCGTAGCGGGAGCGCGGAGCCAGGATGCGCGTCTGGCCGACACATGCCTGACCGGTGTTGATGAGCCCCGACATCACGAGCATGGCGATGGTGGAGTCGAGGTCGGCGTCCTCGAGGACGATGGCCGCGGACTTGCCGCCGAGTTCGAGTGAGCAGCGCTTGAGGTTGCGTGCTGCGATCTCGCCGATGTGCTTGCCCACCGCGGTCGAACCGGTGAAGGTGATCTTGTCGATGTCGGGATGGGACACGAGGTTCTCGCCGGTCTCGGCGCCGCCCGGAACCACCGACAGCACACCTTCGGGAAGGCCTGCCTCGGTGAAGATCTCGGCGATGAGGTTCACGGCCAGCGGAGCCTCGGGTGCGGGCTTGAGCACCACCGAGCATCCGGCGAGCAGTGCGGGTGCGATCTTGTTGGCGCACAGGAACAGTGGCACGTTCCACGCGATGACGGCGGCGACGACGCCGACCGGTTCGCGGGTGACGCGGGTGCGGCCGAAGGACCCGGTCCGTTCCTCGACCCAGTTGAACGAGTCCGCCAGTCCGGCATAGTAGTTCAGCGTGCCCAGGGCCGGGGTCATCTGCACCATCTGGACGGAGGGGCCCGGCTGTCCGAGTTCGGAGGCGATGACGCCGGCGATCTCGTCGTTGCGCTGCTCGATGAGCGAGATGGCCTTGGCGAGTACCTGGGCGCGTTCGGCCGGCGACGTGCGCGGCCACGGCCCGTCGTCGAAGGCACGCCGGGCGGCGGCGACCGCGGCGTCGACGTCCTTCGGTCCCGCGACCGGCACGGAGCCGACGCGCTCCTCGGTGGCGGGGGAGAACACCTCGAGTCTCTCGTCGGTCGACGGTGCCACCCATTCGCCGCCGATGAACAACTTGTCGTAGTCGGTCATGTCTTCCTCATCCGTTGCTGTGTGCTCACGTCTCGGATCGCGCGGCCGTCGAGCGCGCCGCGGTGCTGTGACCCCGAACACTAGAACACGTTACAGCCTGAGGCCAGAGGGTCACCAGATCGAATGGGACCGGACGGCCTCACTCCCCGAGGTGGCAGCGCCGGTGCAGCAGGCGGATCTCCTGTTCGAGTTCGGGAACGGGCCCGTCGACGACGGCATCCGGCACGACCTCGCGGATCGGCAGTGGACGGACCGGTGCCGGTGGCACGCCCATCTCGTCGAGCCACCGGACGAGTTGCTCGGAGGACGCCGCGTAGACGATCCGCCCCAGGCCGACCCAGCCGTGCGCGGCCGCACACATCGGGCAGTGCTCACCGGAGGTGTAGACGGTCGCGGTGGCGCGCCGGTCGGGTTCGAGATGTTCGGCGGCCCATCGTGCGAGCTCGAACTCGGGATGCCGGGTGCTGTCGCCGCCTGCGACGCGGTTGCGGTCCTCGGCCAGGACCTTGCCGTCCGCATCGACGAGCACCGACCCGAACGGCTCGTCGCCGGCCGCGACCGCCTCCTCCGCGAGTTCGACGCACCGCCGCAGATGCTGCAGATCCGTGTCGTTCACCATCGATGTCTCTTCCTCCCTCGGCTGCACAGTAGGGGCGGGGGAGGAGCCGGGTGGCGCGAATCGGCGACCGTCACCACACTGGAGGGTGCCCAACGGTCAGGAGACATGACATGGCGGAGAACAATCCGTTCGGGTTCGACCCCGACGATCTCGACCGCGTGGTGCGGGAAGCCGGTGAGGAACTGCGGGAACTGAAGGACCGCATCTTCTCGTTCCTCGAGCCGCCGGTGGCGCCGACGCGCACGCAGCCGCGGCCCGAGACCACCGGTGAGAAGGGCGACGGCGTCTGGGTCGTCTACACCACCGACGACGACGGCGTGGCCCGCGTCGACCAGGTCCATCGCACCGAACTCGACGCGCTGCGCACGCTCAAGGGCAACACCGACCCGCGACGTTCGGTGCGGTTCCTGCCCTACGGGATGAGCGTGAGCATCCTCGACCGCCCGAGTGCCACAGACGAGAGTGCCGCGGAGGACAGTGCCACCGGGGACACGGCTCCCGACGATGCGACCGGCGAGAACTGATCAGGCTTCATCCACCGTCGTGGAACGACAGATCGGCCACCGTCGTGGAACGACAAGTCAGCCACCGTCGTGGAACGACAAGTCAGCCACCGTCGTGGATGTACGAGGCGAGCTGGTCGCGTTCGGTCTGTAGTTCGTCGATGCGGCTCTTGACCACGTCGCCGATACTGACGATCCCGACCAGCTGAGAGTCCACCACGACCGGCAGGTGCCGGATCCGTTGTTCGGTCATGGTCTCGGCGAGACTGTCGACCGAATCGGTGGGCAGGCAGGTCGTCACCGTCCGGGACATCAGTTCGTGTGCCGGCGCGGCGAGGATCGAGGGGCCCCGTTCGTGGAGGGCGCGTACGACGTCGCGTTCGGTGACGATCCCGGCGACGCTCCTGCCCTCGCACACCACCATCGCGCCGATGTTGAACCGCGCGAAGTCGCCGATGAGCTCGCATACCGTGGTGTCGGGCCCGACCGTGTGCACCGCCGAACCCTTGTTCCGCAAAATGTCAGCAATCCGCATCCGGTACCGCCGATCTGCTCGCAGAGCATCCCGGCGGCCCGCTACCGGTTTCCGCCGGGACTCCGATGTGGTCCTCAGGGTAGGCCGGAAAGCCCGGTGTGCCGGGTCAGGTTATCCAGTCGTGACCTGCGGCGACGATCGATGCGCCGGTGAGAGTGCCCAGTGCGCCGAGTTCGGCGGGGACGATCTGCAGGTCCTGTACGAACCGCAGGCGGGCGTGCCGGGCCGCCGACGCGAGCATCGGCCGCCACAGGTGCCCGCCCGATTGCGCGAAGCCTCCGCCGACGACCACCCGTCCCACATCCACCAGTGCCGCTGCCGACGCGATGACCTGCCCCAGCGCCGTCCCGGCCCGTTCGAGTGCCGCGGCGGCGACGCCGACCCCGGACTCGGCGTCCGCGGCCAGTGCGACACCGTCGGGGCCTTGCCAGCCGTGGGCACGGGCCCAGCGCACCCCGACGGGCCGCTCGCCACGGTCTCGATGCAGCCGACGCCTCCGCACGCGCACACCGTCGTGCCGTAGGGCGAGACGACGTGCCCTATGTGGCCGGCGTTTCCGGTGCGGCCGCGCACGATCCGGCCGCCGAGCACGAGACCGCCGCCGATGCCGGTGCCGAGCACGACCCCGAGCAGGTCGGCGACGTCACGTCCGGCACCGAAGCGCTGTTCGGCGAGGGTCGCGGCCGCACCGTCCATCACCAGATCGACACGCGCCTCGGGGAACACCGAACGCACGGCGTCGACGAGTGCGAAGCCGGAACTCCACTCGGAGATGTTGATCGGGCCGATCGTCCCGGCGTTCGTGTCGACCGGTCCTGCCGCGGCGATACCCACGGCGGTCACCGGTTCCTCACCGACCTCCGCGACCTCCCGGAGCAGCCCCGCGCACGCGTCCCACACGTCCTTGCGGGGGACCGGCACGGAACGGGCTTCGAGCGGGGTGCCGTCGTCGGCGGCGACGGCCGCGGCGAGCTTGGTGCC
>Ga0182738_1001257_pt1 | contig 32251 bp, 30 predicted proteins | sample eDN5th30CBELigMG_FD_128876 | JGI IMG/M metagenome (GOLD analysis project Ga0182738, IMG submission 128876) | Enriched Miracle-Growth compost microbial communities from Emeryville, California, USA - eDNA 5th pass 30_C BE-Lig MG (version 2)... ...
GCAGATTTCGTTCTGGAGGCCGCAGCCGCTGGAGGCGCAAGCGAGATCGCCGCCTGAGCACATCGGCAACACCTTGAAAGGGGCTCGCAGATGCGGGCCTCTTTCTGTTTGAAAAATGTACTTATGTATGGCTGTATGTATGTCACTACAGGCACGCGGCCTGAGCCATAAAATTTGCCGCGCCGAGACATGCGTCTCGCCGCGGCCGCAAGTGGCCGAGGTCAGTCGCCCAGGATCAGGGCGCCGCGCTTATGTCAGCCGGAAATCCGGTGCATCTTGCGGAGAGGTATATGAGCAACCCAACACGCATGTTTTCCATGAATATGCCGGTCGACGTGCATCGCGCGCTCAAGCGCGAGGCCTTCGAGCGAGAAACAACAATGGGCGAAATCGTCCTCGATGCGCTCAAGCAATGGGGCATCGCTCAACAGACCAACGAGGAAGGAGCAGGCCGTGAAGACGATCGTAATCGCGAATAACAAGGGCGGTGTCGGCAAGACGACCGTTGCGACCCAGATCGCCTTCTACCTCGGTCGCGCAGGCTATTCCGTCATCGCCGTTGACCTCGATGGACAGCGCAACCTGACCAGCGCCTTGAATGGCAAGCGAGTGGTCGGGAACGCGTTGCAAATGATCGAAAGCGGTGAGGCTCCGAGCTTGTCTGTCGATCCTGGTGAAGTTGTCCTGATCGAAGGGGATCGGGATGTTCCGGTCAGTTCAGACGATGCGGTCCTGCAAAGCACCGTTGCGGCGCTGGACGGGCTTGAGGGCGCGGACTTCTGCGTCATTGATACGCCGCCGACTTTCTCGGCATTAGTCTACGGGGCGCTTCTGACGGCGGACTTCATGCTGTCGCCCATCGAGTTGAAGCGGTTTTCTCTGGACGGGGTCGAGGGCGTGCTGAAAGCCTTCGTGCAGGTTCAGGAGATCAACGAGGGCATCCAGTTCCTTGGCCTTCTGCCTTCCCGCTTTGACGCGGTGAAGCAGAACGAGCGCGAAACCCTGCAAGCCGTGGCCGAGTCCTACTCCAACCTTCTGGTGCCTCATGCGATCCGCAACCGGGTCGGCTACGAGACGGCAGAGGCGGAAGGTATCCCGGTTTTCGAGGTGCCTACTGCCAGCGGTAAGGACGCAGCCGTCGAGTTCGGCGAGTTCTTCGACTGGTTCATCGAGACCGTCGAGAAGGAGGATTAAGCCATGACCGAGAAGAAGTTTGGCAGCACGATGCAGACGCTGGATCGCCTCAAGAAGAGCGGCGATCTGTCGGCCCTGACGCGGAAGAACAAACCTGCGCAGACCGGGCAGCGTGAAATCCCGCTCGATGACATCATGCCGGACCCCGAGCAGCCCCGTCGCCATTTCGATAAGGATCAGTTGGCATCTTTGGCCGAAAGTATCCGGACCCAAGGGGTGCTTCAGGCGATTACGGTGCAGCCTGCCGATGATGCCGGAAAGCACATGCTGATCATGGGCGAGCGGCGTTTCCAGGCCGCAAAGCTGGCGGGTCTTGCCAAGATCCCCGCAGTCGTTCGCGAGATGACCGATGCACTTCGGATGGCGCAGCTGACCGAGAACGTTCAGCGGGCCGATCTGACGACCCTGGAGGTGGCTGAGGCTGTCGCGGCAATGCGGGCCGCAGGGCAGTCGCGCAGCGCGATTGCCGAGGCGCTTGGCTGGAATGAAGGGGAGGTGTCCCGTTTCGCGGCCTTGGCAAAGATGCCCGATGAGTTGCGCGCAGCCGCCGCGCAGAACGCACCGATCCGCGCCTTGTCGGATTTAAACGCGCTCTGGAAGAAGGACGAGGCCGCCGTTCGGCAGTTTCTCAGCGAGACCGAGGCGAGTGATATTTCCCGCGTGACGGTCGAGCGTCTGCGTGGGGAAATCGACGGGAAAGGGGTCGCGCCCGAAGCAGGGATTACGGTGCAACCCGCACCCGAGGCCCCTCACAATGAGGGCCCGAAGGGCGCTCCCGATGCAAACGTCGAGACTGCAGATGTGGTAGGGCAGGGGGATGAGCCGAGTGAAGCGTCTACGGTCGCTTCTCCACAAGCGCCCCGGCCTCGTGCTGCAACCGCGTCTCCGGCTCTTCTGGTCCGCCACGGCGGGCAACTTGGCCGAGCCTTGCTAGATCAGCCTGCCTCGAACAGCAAGTCTGTTCTCATTCGCTTCGAGGAGGATGACCGGGTGGCAGAAGTGCTATTGGCCGAGGTCGATCTGGTGGAGCTGCTGCGGGACTGAGGAGGACGAGAGATGGTGAAGATTGCGCTCTGGAATGCAATGCTGCTGATCCGCACACCTGTTCAGGCGTTACTCACGGTGCTGATGGTGCTGCATCTGATTGCCGCTGTGGCCGGAGCCGTCATGATCTTCACCGGCTACGGCGTCGAAGCGGTGGATCAGATCCCGTTCATCTATCGGCTCATTGCGCCGGTTTTGATGGCGGGTGTTTTCGTCATCCTGAGCGCTTTGTCCTTCTATCTCGATAGCCTTGTCTTCCGCGTCACGCCGCGCAATCGGCTGCTTTTCCTTTGGGGCTAGCCCTCGAAGATCAGACATGAAGAATTGAAACGCACCGCCTTCGGACGGTGCGTTTTTTTTGGCTGCCGCGTCTGGCTTGGCTCTCCGATGTGGTCCGGGACCACATTTCGAGCGCGTTGCTCCGTTTCGAGCGACCAAACGATGGGCGCGGAAAACGTGGTCCCGGACCACGTTTTGGATTGGGATTTAGACTAATGCAGGATAGGCTAACCGCCAGCAAGTAGCCCACTTTTGAGTTGAAAATGCCCACACAGAAGAAAGCCGCAAAAACGTATCTGCCTCCGGAGCGCCATGCCCAGCTTGAGGCTTTGGCCGCTTCGGAAGGGCAGACTGTGTCGGTCCTTTTGGGCCGTTTGATCGATCTGGCGCTGGATGGAGAAGAAGTACCCGTTCAGACGCGCCGCCCGCTTTCCCGCGCCCGGCGGGAGGGCAAGGTAACGGTTCGCCTGGCTGCTGATGTGCGGCAGGACCTGGAAGAGGAGGCGCGCTCCCAAGGTGTCACGGCATCGACTTGGGCAGCGGTTCTGCTATCGGCCCGGATGCGAAACGCACCGCAGATGGTGTCGGGCGAGAGGCGGGGAGTCCGTGCCGCTTACCGCCAGCTTCGCGGCTTGGCCGTCAACGCCAACCAGATTGCCTATGCCCTGAACCGAGGTGTTCTGACGGGTGCGGGTGCCGACCTGACAAAGGCTGAAGTCGAGGGCTTGCGCCAGGACATCGCGAAATTGCGCATGGCGTTGAGCGTCTATGCGGAAGGCCGCTTTCAGTTCCAGTCCGGGGAAGGTGAACAGCCATGAGCGACTTCAAGTCGGAGTTGGGGTTTCAGGACTGTTGGCCGTCATCGGCCAACAAGGAGTTGAACAAACCGGCAGGAGGATCAGTCGGTGGTGGCACCCGGAAGCCTAAGACCGGCGCTAATCAGCCGGAGCGCTCCTCTGCCCAGACACAGACCATCTCGGCGGCAGATAAGGCGCGGCTGGCCCGTGTTGTCAAAGGTGCGCCGGAAGTCATGGTGAAGGTGTCCAAGCCCGCCAAGAACGACAAGTCCGGCAATCCAATCAAGGTCAGCCGAGCTTCAGAAGCGGTCAGGGCCTCAGAGCATCTCGCCTACATCAGTCGCAATGGAAAGATCCAGGTCGAGAACGACCGGGGCGAGACCTTTTCGGGGCGGCAGCAGGTCGGTGTGATCTATCGCGAATGGATGGAGAAGCATGACGAGGATCGCCGCGAAGGCTCGGCGACTGACCGGACGAGGATCACGACCAGCATTGTGTTTTCGATGCCTGGCACGGCCAACGCGGAGGCGGTGAAAGACGCGGTCAGTGCGCTGGCGAAGCAAGAGTTCCAAGGGCGGCACGACTACGCGATGGCTCTGCACACGGATACGCATCACCCTCATGTGCACCTGACGCTTCGCACTGTGGGCGAGGACGGAAAGAAGCTGAATCTGCGGAAAGCTGATCTGCAACGCCTGCGGGACACGTTCGCCGAGAAGCTCCGGATTCGGGGGATCGAGGCGGAATCCACCCCTCGCCATGCCCGAGGCGTGACGCGCCGGGGAGAGGTCACGCCGGTCTACAAGATCAGACAGCGGGGCGGTAAGCCCTTGGCCGATGCCCGGAAGATGCGCCAGGTCCGGCGCGATCTCGACGACAACGGCGGGCGCCTGCCGCAGAAGGCTTGGGATGACGCGTTGATCGCGCGGCGCAACAGGGTGATGGCGACGTATGACCAAGCCGTAACGATTTTGGCTGGATCAGCCGACCCGAAGGATCGTGACTTGGCGCGGGAAACCAAACGGTTCGCGGCGCAACTGACCGAGACAACCACGCAACGCGCAGAGATCGCGCGCTCTCTGGTGGGGCAGGGGGCTACGCGCTCCGTGCCCGTCGGGCGCGGAAACGCGGTCGATAGCCCAGGGCGTCAACAGGAGATGTCAAAGGGGAGCCGTGACAGGGGGGAGCGCGAAAGATAGCCAAACCTTGCTCTTGCTCCGTACTCTTTGCGTGCCGCAGCAAGCACAGAAATTAGACCGGCTTCGACAAAGCCAGTTTCCGTTTTGAAACCCCTGAGAGGATTGCCAACCTTACGCGATCTTTCATGAATTCATCAAAGCCGCGTGCTTGCCTCAGAATACGGTCACCTTTTGGTTCGAATGCTTCCGCCGACCGCTTGAGATAGGAGTAGAAAGTCCAACTACGGTAGTCGCTGGTAAGGTTTGCTTTCTTAACCTTGCTGAACCTTTGGGAGAACAGAGGGTAGTCGAAGCTGCCAATCAATGTCCCCGCGTCCATCGACGGGTTGCTCTCGACATGACGCCGCCCATCACGTTTCGCCGCCCCTGCCACTTTGCTGTAGAACCGGGATATGGTGCTGTCGCGCACATAGACCCGCCGCCCATCGTACCGGAAGCCCAAGTACTCAAAGCCGTTCTTCGCTGCCTCGTCGGTCCTCTGTTTCAAATGGTGGAATCGCAGCCCGCCCGGCGCTCGCTGGAATTGCGCAACACAGGTCTTGGCGTCTTTGATTCGCAACTCCGGCCCATGCTTGCGCATCTCAGCCGTGGCGAAGTCGATGGCGGCCCGTGCTTCAGGGCTCCCCCCGGGCAGTATCAGCAAAATGTCATCCGAGTAACGCATGTAGCGCCCGCCCCTAGATCGGGCGTACTCAGCCATCACTGCGTCAAACTCCAACATGTAGAAGTTCGCGATCAGGTCTGAGATCGGCGCACCTTGCGGGACACCATGCGGGAGGACGTTCTTCTGGACGAGCGAGGGACCGTGCTTCGGATCACCGCCGCAAATCTTGGCGCGGAAGTCCGCGTTGGAACATAGCTGCTTGGGCATGTCGCGGAAGGGCATCAGAAAGCCCGGGATCATGTGCCCGTTGCGCTCCCGCATCCCAAAATAGCCAAGCCGCGAATAGACAGAGCGCTGATCGACATATCTGTATTTGGTGATGTTCTTGAAGACCGCGTAGTGGTCCGGCGGAAGTTCTTCAACGCCCAGAAGGTCGCACCAAATACTCTTGATCCGCTTGTGGTCCAAGTTCTCGAAGTAGCCTTTCACGTCGAGCGCAACCGCCACACAATCCCCGAGCCGGTCGATTTCATCGAAGGCATCCTTGGCGAAGTCGATGTTGCATTTCCCGCCGCCCCGCCCCGGCTTCAATACTTGCCGGTAGGCTATCGGGCAATCTTCAATGCCCATCTCTCGGAGGCGCGCTTCATAGAGGCGGGAGAGTTTCCGGCGGTAGAAGGCAAAGATGTAGGCGTCTCGCCGCGCGCCATATCGGATTGGTCGCGTCTTCTTGTCAGGCTTGGCCGCATCTGTGGAGCGGTACGGTTGCCATGACTCTTCATACAAGAAAAAGGGGTAGAAGGAGTTGGCTGCCACCCTCTTCGGGTCTGTGACGAGGCGGCGAATCTCCTTCAGCGTGATCGGCGCATCGAAATGCGGATAGTGCTTGAGGTCCTTGGCGGTGAAATCGAACTCGTCTTCCATCGGCCTCCGCGAGAGGGGGCAAGAGCATCGGGTCAACGCACCGACCCTTAACATCTCCGCCCCCGCCGTTCTGCGGTGTGCGTTCGTCTTCGACGTGGTCGTGTATACTGTGAAGCACCTGGCAATGTGGTATTGCCGGATTGCCGCAAAGCCGCCCGCGTGGCTGGCGAGAGGAGCCCGAATGATTGAACTCGCGTCTTGCACCGGCTGCGAAACTGGCCTTGACAGTTTAAACACGTGACTGGAACGCCCCCAATTGAGCGCCATTCCGCCGATATGGGGGTGAGCATCTATTGGTGCAAGGCCTGCGAAGTTCCTTTTTTGTTCGACATTTTTGCGCTCGGCGTCACAGTATGCCTCCCGTCAGGAGAGGTTACCGTTCACGAGTGCTCCGTTCTGGTCTTTGTCTATGAGTTTCTGGCAGCTCTCCAAGAGATTGGGATTTGCTATTTCGCAATTGTACTTCTTGTTCTTGCGTGACGTTTGCGAGCTTCTGTACGGGGATTTCTCGACCAGATTTTATCCCCTGAGATAGCAGCTTGGCGGCGTGGTCGCGGGCGGTCTCGCGGTCCTTTTCCGAAACCCCTTCAGCCCGAAGCCGCGCGTCCATGTGGGCCAGAACACTGGCCGGGCCTTTGGCGGTATGGTCGCCCGGTTCGTATCGCTTGATGCGGTCTTCAAGCCGATCAGATTTGGTGTCCTGCTCGCGCTGCTTGTCTGCCATCGGTGTTTCCTCAGTGGTTGCCTTCGCCGCAGATTTGCCCTGTGCCGCGCGCTGTGTCTGTGCTTCGCGCTCAATGTCCTTGGCGTCCCAGAGGCGACGGTGTCCCTGGCGTTCGACTTCCTCTCCCGTCTTTTGATCCTTGGTCTTGTAGGTCACGGGCTCGACGCCGGGAGAAAAGAAGGTCGCGCGGTCGCCGATCTTCAGATCATGCTTTTCAACTGCGGCAGGGAGGGTGACGCTCCAGATGTGCTCTTCCTTGCCCGCCTTGGTGGTCAGGGCGACGAAAGGCACGGGATCAGCCCCTTCGCGGTTGCGATAGGGGGCGGTGCCGATGTCGGTGATCTTGCCGGAGATACCGTCAGAATAGCTTTGGCGCGGCGCGGCCTGCTGGTCTTCGCGGTCAATCGTCTTGGCATGGGCGGGTTGGGAGGCACGGTCTGTCCGCTCGATGGCACGTTCCCCGATCATCTGGGACCGGCGGTTGGCTTCCTCCTGGTCCTTTTCTGTGGGGCGGTAGCCCTGAACCTTCAGACCCTGAGCGGTGCCTTCGACCCACATCTCGCGCCGGAACTCTTCCGGCCCTTTCGCCTTCAGGCTCTGCCAACCGCGATGCGCGGCCAGCTCGATCATGTCCATTGCGGTCCCGCGATCCGCGTTTCGGGTGCTGAGCTGGTCGCCCTTGTCAATGATCGCAGGGCGGGCGTCGTCATAGGATCTGTAGAGGTCCTGTTGGCCCTTCGCCTTCGTGACGAGAAACCTGTCGTGGTAGCTGACCGGTAGGTCAAAGCGATCCTGATCTGGTTTGGCCTTTTGTTTCTCGCTAGGCGAGATCGAGCCCTGGTCCGCGGGTACCTTCTCGGGGCTGGCCTTCTCCGCGACCCGATCATGATAGCCGGTCCAGAAGTCCATGTCGGCCCGCATCATGGGGGAAGGGGCCGCGCCATCGCGATTGCGGTCGGTGAGATCCTTACGGACGCTGTCGAGTGTAGGAACCGATTTCTGGATGTCGGTGCCGATGGTGACGGTGCGGGCGACGGTGCGCGCGCCTTTGTCGGTGGTTTCGATCACGCGCGGGTGCTGATTGGCGTCGGCATCCGCGAAGGCACGCCCTGCGGAGGCGGCCGAGGTGAAGCGCTCTTCCTTGTCATTGCGCGCATAGGAGAGCGTGAAGCTCGTGCTCTTGTCCGTCTCAGGCATTCCGTTTCCTTTCGGCTTTCACGGGGGCGACGTCACAACCGAGGGCGGCGAGGATGTCCGCCGCGCCCTTGCGTGTTCCGACCTGTCCGGCCTTGTTCAGCTCCTTGATTTTCGCCTGTGCCTTCTGCCCGCTCAGGGCCAGCCGGTCGAAGGAAATGCCTTCGGGGTTGGCGATCTCCTCGTCGGTCATCGGCACTTCGGCAGGTTCGCCATTGGCGACATTCGCGGCCTGGAAGGCTTTCAGACCCGCCAATTTGTCGAAGTTGGTCTGAAGGGTGGAGACGCTTTCGCGCAGCATCGCATTCTCGTCTCTCAGGGAGGCCACGGCTTCAGCCAAGGCGTAGCGGTCGATTTTGGGGACCACGGGCGGGGGCACCTTGGAGCGTTCAAGCAGTGCCGCTTCGGCATAGAACCTGATCTTCTTCGCCCGGATCGGTGGATGTCCGGCGACGAAGACCAGCGTCTCGCTCTGGTCCATTTGCAGGAGTTCCTGCGGCAGCATGAGAGAGCGCTTCTGCTCGCTGTGGCTGACGGTCGTGCCCTTGCGGTTGGCGAGGTATTTGGATTTGGACTCGCTGCGGGCCTCGACGCCATGCGTGCCGAGCCGTTCCGACAGGTTGCGCGCCTCTTTTACCCCCTTCGGGGTGAAGACGATGCTGACGCCGGAGTTGTCCATATAGGCATCGGCACCGTCCTGACCGTAGATGTCGGCCAGCTGCGCCGGGGTCTGGACGATGGTCAGCACCTTCATCCCGTAGCCCGCGAAATAGCCGATGCCGCGCTTGAAGGCCGGAAGCTCCCCGACCGAGGCGAACTCGTCCATGCAGAGCAGGATCTTGTGTTTCAGGGCCGGATTGTGCTCGGGCAGCTCCTGCATGTTCGCATCGACGCAGGACTGGAAGAACAAGTTCATCAGCGACCCGAGGCGACCGAGGTTGTTGGGCGTGATGCCGACATAGATCGTCATCCGCTTGCGGCGCAGATCGGCGAAGGCGAAATCCGACGCGGCGGTCGCCCGGTCGAGCATCGGGTTGGCGAAGAGGCCGAGATTGGCGGTGATCGTGGATTTCACGCTCTCGAAGGTGTTTTCGCTCTTCGACAGGAAGTCGTTGAGGGTCGAGACGGTCTGGAGCGACAGCGGACGCCCAGAGGCTTTTCTGTCTTCGATCCGCTTCTGAAAGGTCTGGACGAAGTCCGGGGTCAGGGTGAGCTGGCGGTAGATTTCCCCCAAGGTGAAGGGCCGTTCCGGCGTTTCGGCCAGATAGCCGCCAACGCCGACAAAGGCCGTCTGTGCCGCCCGGTCGAAGAACGGGTCTTTCGAAGCCACAGGGATGAACAGATCGGCCAGCCGCTGAAGATCCTCGATCTGGTAATCCGTGCCGCGCCGGACTGTCGAAAGCGGGTTCCAGCGATGCGTGCGTCCGTTCGGATCGAGAGGATCGAACAGGAAGACCTCCTGGCCGCCTGCCTTGCGGAAGCCTGCGGTCAGGGTCCAGTTCTCCTTCTTGATGTCTAGGACCACGGCAGAGTCCGGCCAGTTGAGAAGGTTCGGGATCACCACGCCGACTCCCTTGCCGGAGCGGGTCGGGGCATAGAGCAGGACGTGTTCGTCGCCGCCATACATCAGCAGGTTCCTGTGGGTCAGGTGCCCGGCCTTCTGGATCTTGACCGCGCCGCCTTGCTCGGTTGCGCGGCCCCATTTGTCGATCTTCTTGCCATAGTGGCGGGAGGGCAGGGAGCCGGTGAAGCCCGCGATCAAACCGGCCTTGGACCTCATGCCCGCCTGCCGGATGTCGCGCGCCCGCGCGAACTCGGCGCGGCCATGCACGTCCGGCTTCGGCTGTGCCTTCAGGATGGCGGCGGCGATGACGATGGTCGGCAGCAGCCCGGCATAGCCCGAGAGCTTGATCCATTTGACCGTTTCGGGATCGGTGTATCCGGCCAGCGCCGCCTGGGGCCAAAGCAACAGGTCGCGGGGCAGGTGGAGCGGAACCTTCAGCCCCCACTGCATGACATAGGCGGCGGTGACGAGCCCCCCGGCTACGGCGAACACAACCGCGGCCGAGATCGCGGCGGCCCGCGCGGGGGTGCCAAGGCGATGCCAGTTCTGGACGATCATGCGGCACCCCCGAGTTTTCTGCGGGGATCGAAATAGACCTCTGTGACCCTGCGCCCGGCGGCGGTCTTTTTGATCTGCACGACCACGTCGACCATCTGGTAGAGCATGTCTTTGATCTCGTCGCGCTTGAGATCGCGCCCCGCCTCGCTCTCCTTTACCAGAAGGGCCAGCTGCTCGAAGGCGAGCGTCGCGGAGTCGGCGTGGATGGTGGTGATCGACCCGCCATGTCCGGTGTTGACGTTGCGCAGGTAGTAGAAGGCGGAGGCGTCGCGAAGCTCTTGCAGGAAGATGCGGTCGGGCCGCATCCGGAGCGCGCTTTCCAGCAGGTCGCGGGCGGTGACCTTGGCCTCACCCTGACCACCCTTGGAATAGATCATCCGAACCACGTTGGGCTGTGGAAGCTCCAGCTCGACGGTGTCCTCGATGGTGATCAGTCGTTCATCGGTCGGGATCAGCGGGATCAGCGCCTTCGAGAAGGTCGTCTTGCCCGAGCCGGTGGAGCCTGAGACCAGAATATTCTTCTTCGCCAGAACGGCGGCGTTCAGGAAGGCTTTCCAGTCGCCGTTACGGTGATGGCCGAGGAGGGCTTCATCCTCGCCCGACAAGGCGGAAGGGGCGTTGGTGACGCCTTCGAACATGCCCTGACCCAATAGTTCGTCGAGCGTGAAGGTCCGCTGCGCCGGTTTGCGGATCGTGATGCTGACCGTACCCACCGGGACGGCAGGTGGCAGCACGATCTGGATGCGCTCGCCCTGTGGCAGGGAGCCAGACAGGAGCGGTGTGGTCTCGTTGATCTTCTGCCGCGAGAAGGTGCCCACGGTCGCGACGAGGCCGGTCAGGAAGGCATAGGTCAGGTCGGGCAGGTCGACCTTCTCCCACATCCCTTGGGCATATTCGACGAAGACCTCTCCGGGGCGGTTGATGCAGATTTCCAGAACGTCGTGGCGTTCAAGGAAAGGCGACAGCGGGGCCATGTGAGAGGCCAGTGCCGGGGGCATGGGCCTTTCTTGCGGCAGGATGGGCATACTCATCATTTCAGCCGGTAGACGCCGGAGAAATCGAGATCACGGGCGACCATGACCGAGACCTCTTCGCCCTGGTTTTTCCGCAGGATCACGGGCACGTCGATGGTGTTTTCCAGCTCCGTCTGGGCGAGGCTGCGCGCCGCCGCTCGGGAGTTTTCATAGGAGTCATCATCGCCGTCGCCGGAGGTGGTGGCGACGATCAGGGCATCGTCGATGACCGACAGCATCATCGTGCCGCCGAAACGGGTCCAGAATTGGGTGTCGATGTCACCATCGAAGCCGGTCCGACCAAGGGCGTCGGCACCGGGCGAGCCGAGGTTCACGATCACGCCGTTCGGTGTTTCGGCGCGGGTCCAGATGACGAAGAGGCGTTTGCGGCCCCGCTGCATCCCGCCCTTATACTCACCGACGATACGGGTGCCGCGATCCAGCAGGATCACTGCGCCCGTGGTCGAATAGACATCGTCGGTCACGGTGCAGCGGACCATGCCGGGAGCCGTAGAGTCCATCGCCGTGTCGAGCGAGCAGGGGATCGTGGTGCCTTGCGTCACGGTCAGGTTCGGATGGGCGAGGACGGTGGCCTTTTCCGATTGCCGGTCGCTGGTGACCAGTTCGGCCGCGAGCCCTGTCAGTTTGCCACCCGTGCTCTCGGCCGAGCCGCCGAAGAAGTTGGCCCCGGCATCGGTGCCTGCCTGGGCCGCCGATCCGGCAAGCCCCGTCAGGTTGCCCTGATAGGCCATGACAGGCGCGCGTTTTGATGACTCGTAAAGCTGTTCGGCCTCGCTCGGCTCCGCCGGGGCCAGCTGTTCTTCCCGGCGCACGCGCTCGATCGGGCCGACCGGCGCTTCGGGTTCGGGGTCAGCTTTCTCCGGCTGGGCCTGCTGCTCCTGCTCTCGGGGCAGTTCCGCAGGCTCGAAGTTCTGTCCGGGCCGGATCGTGGTCTGCTGGCGCTCGGTTTCCTCGGGCGGCGCAGGCTCTTCGTCGGAGGGCCATTGGAGGAAGGCCATCGTGCCGAGGAAGACGAGGCCAGCGGCCACGAGGAATTTCTTGTTCTTCTCGTTCAGCCCCGTGGATTTCACGCTGGTGATCGAGGAGATGCCACGCTCGCCCTCGATGCCGTTTTCCATTGGTTCGGGTGCACCGTCCTGTGGTGCTTGCTCTTCAGTCGTCATGATCACTGTCCGATGATTTCGCGCTGCACGGAGCGGCTGGTGGTGCCGGTGCCGGTGTAGCCACCAGACGAAGATCCCAGCCCCATGTTGTAGAGTGCGGTGACCTGGTTCCCGAGGCGCAGGCGCATTTCGGGGGCCACGTCATGCACGATGATCTGGTTCTTGCGGACCGTGGTGTTCGCCATGCGCTCGGTGCCGGTGCTGTCCACGACAAAGACCGAGGGCATCCGGTTCATCCGCGAGAAGGTCAGAACCGTCATTTCCCCGTTGTCGTAGGCTTGCGACGGCTGGAGGTCATGCGATCCGGCGACCAGATAACGCCAGTTCTTCGAACCGGAGGTTGCCACGGATTCTGCCAGCCTTGCCTTGGCAGCCTCCTCCTGCGCCCGTGCTTTCTGGTCAGCAGCTTCTGCACGGCGGCGGTTGGCCTCGTCGGTCGGGTAGGCAAACCTGATCTGGAAATAGACATCCTTGGAGTTGTTGGTGATCGCGCCGTCCCGGACGATCAGCTCGAAGGAATAGGTCCGGGTGGTGCCGTCCTCGCGCATGGTCGCGATCTGGAGGTTGGTCGGCGGGTTGGCCTCGCGCGGCTTGAGATAGAGGATGTTGCCGCGCGGCACGATCTCCCAGGCGACGGTGTCGCCGCTGCCCACGTCGATGATTTCTTCGGTCTGAGCGAAGACGACCTGCACGGAGGTCCGCAAGGTGCCGACGACACGGACCACGTCCCATTCGTTGTAGCTGACGGACCGGACGCGGCTGTCGGAGCGCGACGGGTTCGGGATGTCGAGCGCCAGGGCAGGCGCGGCGGCGCTGAGTGCCAGACAGGTGATGAGGGCTGTACGCAGGATCATTCCGTCACCTCCGGGTCCGTCCGATAGGTGCTGACGATGAAGCCCAGGGGGTTGATCGTGCGATCTTCGGTGCTGATCTCCGCATCTGCGTCGAAATCGAAGCCGATGGTCGAGACCCAGAGGCTTTGCGTCGTCAGGTTTTCCCGTTCGTTGGTCTCGGTCTTGTAGAACCGGACCTGTGCCAGCCCGTCATTCAGGAAGGAGATCGAGCGGATCTTGATCTCGGCCTTGGTGTCGGTGCCATAGGCGTATTGCGGGCTCTTGGGGTTGGAGCCGTTGTAATAGGTCGAGAAGCGGGCCTGTTCCTCGGGCGAGGACATCAGCGTCACCTCGTGGAAGATCGCCTCCCGCTCGGCGTAGGTGTAGCCCTCGCGTTCACGGACATAGCGGGCCAGAAAATAGCGGGTGACAGCCTCATCATAGGTGGTGTCGCCGTCGCTGAGCCGGGTCATGACCTCGGGCACGCCGCTCGCCTGATCGACCCGGATGACGAAGGGCACCACTTCCTTGAGCGGGGCCATGAAGCCGACAGCGGCCACGCTGGTCAGTGCCATAACGCTGGCGGCCCCGGCGATGATCCAGGCTGTCCGCTTGGAGCGTTCGGCGGCAAGGCGGCTGTCGTAATCGAAGCTGCGGGCCTCCTTCAGATAGGCGGCAAGGTCCTTGTCCTGCGATACCGTCATGCGTCTTCTCCCTCCCGCGTGTCCGCGATCTGGGGCGTGACGCCGATTTCCTTCTGCTTTTCGAGGACAGCGGCCTGATAGTCCCATTTGGTGGGGTTCAGTGGCCGGACGACCGAGCCTTTCACATCCGGCAGCGGCGTCGTCGTGGCGCAGGCCGAAATGCTGAGGACGGCCATCAGGAGGACAAGTTTCTTCATCGCGTAACCTTGGAGTCTAATCGTGGAAGAGGTGGATTTGTCCGCCTCAGCTCTGTCGTGTCGCGGAGCCGCCGGAGGGAGGCGTGCTGCCTCCCTGCCGGGGTGCCGCATTTCCCAGTAGCTTCCGCTCCACGAAGCGCTGCGCGGCACCGGTCGAGGCACCGGCCCCGGCGCTCAGCGCCGCCGCGATGGAGGGAAGCAGGAAGAAGAAGATCGTGCCGCAGGCCATTGCGACGAGGAATGCAGAGACTGCCGCAGCGCCGTCCTCGATGCTGAAGCTCGAATAGACGTCGCCGATGAAGGAGGTCACCACCAGCATGAGGACGATGACCAGAAGCTTCAGCAGGGCGAAATTCAGGGCCTGACCCAGCCAGGCGAAGAACCAGCCGCGCGTGACATCGAAGAGAGCGAAGGCAACGAAGAGCGGGCCGATCGCTGCCATGAGGGCCAGACCGAAATGGACCAGAAGGCTGATCACGAAAGCAATCGCGGCAAAGGGCACGGCGGCGATGATCACGACGATCGACAGGACGTAGCCGTAGATCGAGCCCGCGATGCCCGAGCCGTACTGATCCTGCACCTCGGCGCTGATCCGTCCCGCCATCGCCATCACGGGATCGGAGGGCAGGTCGGTCGAGCCGCCGGTCAGCGTTTCCACGAAATCAGGGATGCCGTTGAGGATCGTGTCCCCGACCCAGGACGAGTAATCTCCGGCGCTGGAGACGAGGGTCCAGATGATCGCCAGCTTCACGCCGCGCAGGGTGAAATCCATCAGCGGCTCGTGGATGGAGCCACGGATGATCGCCCAACCATAAAGAAACAGGTAAATTGTCAGGGCCGCCGTCAGCGGTGCAGTCAGCTCGGAAGAGATGGTGCTGCTGATGTCGTTCATCTTGTCGGTGAGACTGTCAGCAAAATTGTCGTAGAGCGCTTGCAGCATGGGACGGCCCTTTCCGGGTAGCGGCGATGATCAGTTGAAGGACGGGTCTCCGAAGAGACGGTCCGAACCTTCACGGTCCTTCTGCGTCTGGGTTTTCTGGGCAGCCTTGCGGGCGTTCACGCAGTTGGCGTCATCCATCGCGCGGTCGGACAGCTCGCAGCTTTCCAGCATCGCGGACCGTTCGGCGGGATTGGCGGTGAAGTAGTCGACCGTGTGGTTCTCGGCCTCTTCCTTGCAGCCCGCGAGAAACGCAGAAGCCGCAAGGGTGATGATCAGGGGAAGGGGCAGGTGCATGGTGTCTCCTCAAAAGCTGTCGTCGCCGTAGATGCTGGTGAAGGCCGCGCTTTCCTTGGCACGGCGCTGCGCGGCGACTTCGGTCTGGCGCTGCTCTTCGACCTTGGCCTGGGCCTGCTGGAGCATGGCGAGGCCCTGAATGCGGTTGGTGTCGTTTTGGAGCATGGCCTGTTCCACCGCGATCCGGGCGTTCAGCGCGTCCACCTCCTTCTGGGTGGAGACGGAGCCGATCTTGCTGCGCAGTTGCTCAAGCCCTGCCAGCCGGTCATCGGACAGCGACACAATCCGATCCCCGACAGCGGTGTCGCGGGCCGACTGGTTGCGGATGCGGTCCAGTTCGTTCTGGTAGAAATCGTCGGCGTCGATATTGGCCCCATCCAGCGCGGAGAAATCGGCTGCGTCCTGCGCCTTTCCTGCCAGATCGCCGAGGTCATCGAGGTCAATGTCGAAGTCGCTGGCAATCTGCATGGCATCCGGCCCGAGCAGTTCGCGGACATCGGGCGAGTTCAGTGCGCTGACGATGGAATCCATGTCGGTCAGGCCGTTGATCGAGGCATAGAGCGCCTTGGCCTGTTCCAGCTCTTCGACCATCTGGGCAATTTCCTTGACGAACTCGGCCTTGGCGTTGGCGATGGCCGCCGTGTCGACCACGGGCACGCCTTGGGCATGGGCCGTGGTGGAAAGGGACAGCGCCAGCGCAGCGGCGGACATGGAGAGCCTTGTCATCGGAGATCCTTCCGTTTCTGGAACAGGCGGGGGAGCCAGTCTTTCGGGGCGGGGTGGTCCTGCATCAGCGCGTGCATGATGGCGTTGGTGGCAGTGCGGCCCGACAGAACGGTCAGCACGTCATCAAGGCCCGACAGGTCGAGGTCGCAGACCACCGAGTTCTGCGCCTGCTTGATCAGGAAATGGCCGAGGGGCAGTTCGTCGCGGACGATCTGGAATTCGCGTTCTGACAGGCCGAACTCGTCGATCAGGTCCTTGCGGCTGGCGCGGTCGGAGCCAAAGAAGATCTGGCTGGCGCATTGCTCGATGATCGTGCGGGCAATCGGGCTGTTCACCACGTCGGAGGCCGACTGCGTCCCGGCCACGATGATGCCGTTCTGCTTGCGGATGACCTTCAGCTTGTTCTTCACGAAGTCCGAGAAGTAGGGGTCCGACAGGGCCTTCCAGAACTCGTCGATGAAGATCGCGATGCGCTGGCCGGTGATCAGGTTTTCGACCCGGCGCATGAGGTACATCATGATCGGGTTGCGGATTTCCGGATCGTCGAGGAAGGCCGTGATGTCGAAGCCCACCAGATCGGCATCGAAGGCGATGGTGTCTTCGGAATTGTCGAAGACCCAGCCGAGCCGTTCGTTGCTCAGCCAGCGATCCAGACGGTTGCCGATGTCTTCCGCGCCGCCGCCGAACCCCAGCAACTCGCGCAGGGCGGAGACGGTGCGGCCAGTGCGCGGCAGGTTGGACAGGCCCGCGACGGCCATCTCGATCCGCCGGATGTCCTCGGCCGAGAAGGTTGCGCGTTCGCCGCCCAGCATGGATTTGACTAGGTCGACCATGAAGGCCTGGCCGTCGGCATCGAGCTCGATTGCCATGAAAGGGGCGCAGCCGGTCGGGCGACCGGACTGGAAATCGAGATAGGAGCCGCCTGAGGCGCGGACGAAGATCTCGGCCCCGTAATCCTTGTCGAAGAGGACGCGCTTGGCCCCGAACTTCTCCAGCTGCGACAGCAGGAAGGTTTGCACCACTGTCTTGCCGGAGCCGGAGGGGCCGCAGATGAAGGTGTGACCGAGATCGCCGATATGGAAGTTGAAGTAGAAGGGGCTCCCGGCGCTGGTCTGGAGCTTGCTGACCGCATCGCCCCATTCGTTGCCGTGCCGGTGGCCGGTCGGGTAAGTGTGCAGAGGCGCCATGGCCGTGAAGTTGCGGCTGGTCACCATCGCGACCCGCGCCCGGTGCGCATGGTTGCCGGGAAGCTGCGCCCAGAATTGTGGCTCAAGCCCCATGTCTTCGCGGGCAACGACAGCCCCGGATTCCGACAGCAGGTTATGCGCATCGGCGGCGCGGGCTTTCAGATCCTTCGCGCCCTCGGTCAGGACGGTCAGGGACAGGTTATGCTCCCCCATCACGAACTCGCCCGACATCAGGTCGTCGCGGGCGTCGCGCAGCCCGTCCGCCTGAGACACGGCGGGGTCATTCGCGTTGCGCAGCCGCCCCTCCTTGAGGGTCATCTGGCGCATGGCCTCGTTCTTCGCGGTGCAGCGGAAGGACTGGGTCAGGACGAAGCGGAAGGGGGCCGTCAGCAAGTTGTCGAACATGTTCGGGCGGGTGCGGGCGTGGTATTCCTTGATGCCGAACATCGCGCCATAGGTGCTGGCGGCGGCATGGCGGATTTCCAGCGCCTCCCGCCCGAAGATCACCCGGTCGGTGTAGATCGCGTTGCCGATGGTCCCGTGAACCAGCGGGACCGGCTCATACCGGCCAGAGATCAATTGCTTCAGGACACTGGCAGGCTCGGAGATCAGCAGGTCGCGGTGGTCTCGGATGATCGAGAGTTTCCGGGGGCGAAAGCGACTGAGGCTGCGGGTCAGCTGCGTGGTCTTGTCGTCGAGATCGTCCAGGAGGTCCTGATCCACCTCGATCTGGCTGGTGCGGGCACGACGGACGCCCTTTGCCAACCGACCACCGGGCAGGCTGCGTGGCTGCATGTAGACGGTCAGATACAGATCGTTGCGGAAGAGGCGCTTGGCCTCGATGCGGCTGCGGTAGCTTTCGTCGATCCAGCGGGCGAGGTCGGTGACAAAGGTGCCGGACGGATAGTCGTCATCGGTGGCCCGGACCACATGGACATAGGCCATGACGGTGTCGTCGGCGATGTTGCGCAGCGCGTGGCTAAGCTGGTTGTGCAGCGTGTTGATGAGCTGGGTATCCGCCGTGCGGAAAGAGACGCCCTCCAGCTTCAGCATCTGGAAGGCCCCCCGGTTGCGCGTGATGATCGTGTGCGCGTCCGAATGGCGGATGAAGGGAAGGTAGCGGTCGGCCGTGTTCTCCGTCTTGATCTTGTCCAGCAGGCCCATCAGTCGATCTCCTCGATCTTGTAGAGGCGGCGGAGACGCAGGGGGGATGTCGATGATCCCCCCCAGAGGCTCCGGTTCCGGCACCGGGCATTTGTGTCCAGCCAGCGAAACAGGATTTGGAAAGCGTTCTGATCGCGCTCGACGATCAGGCGAGAGACGCCGAGAAGGGGGATCGCAATGGGCAGGTAGAAGATCGAGTCTGCGGCAATCATCGCCAGCCCGCCAATGCCGCAGCACATGGCAAAGGCTTCGACGGGGATGCCGAAGATCATCGCCGGGCGCGTGAGGGCGAGGAACAGCACGTCCTCGTTCATCTTTACCTTTTCCATGCGGTGCCCTCCCTGCCGGTCAGCCGGTGATCATGCTCAGCACCTCGGAGGAGGCGTAGATCAGGACGACACCGCCAACGGCCCAGGCAGCACGGCGCAGGTCGACAAAGTTGAAGAGCCAGCCCGCGCCGATGAACATCAGGGCGATCAGGGCAATGGGCTGCTTGGCGCTTTCGAACTCGTCGAGGATGTTGTTCAGGAAGTCGGTGAAGCCTGCTGCGGCGGCGGGCTGCGCCGCTGCGGTCAGGACCGCAGCCAGAAACATCGGGGCACCGATGCTCCGGTGGCGGGTCAGAAACTTCTTCATGGTTGCGTCCTTCTATTGGAAAACAAAGGCGTTCGATCCGGTGGCCGCGCCGAACACGTCCCATCGTTTCGCGCTGTCCTTGTCGTCGCTCAGGGAGGGTGACCGCTTTTCTATCGAGGGGGCGGTCACGGACCCCTCTCCCAGCACGCGGGCCACATAGCCGTTGTGGAAACCACGCGTGAAAGAGCCGGTGTTGTAGGAGGAGAGTGCTTGGTGCAGGGCCTGTGTTTGGTCCGCTCCGGCATCGCGCGCCCGGTCATAGCCGTCGCGCAGCACGGTTTCCGCAGCCGTCAGGTTGCGGCAGGCATCGAAGACCGTGGCAGGGGTCAGCCCGAGCCAGGACAGGTTGGCGCTGTTGATCTGCCCGAGGCCCATGTCGATGGACTTGCCTTCTGCGATCAGGCGGGCGGCGATCTGCGTGGCTTCCTCGGCGGAGCGCGGCGCATAGGATGCCCGATCCGGGCCGTTCACGCCGATGGCGAACGGGTTGAAGCCACTCTCGGCGGCGACGAGCTTTTCCATGATGGAGGGGGCGACACCGGGCGCGCAGTTTTCGGCGACGGTCCGGAACGCGGTGGCATTCATGGGCTCAGCCTGCGCGAGGCGCGGTGAGCCGACGGTGAATGCGGAAAGGATCGAGAGGGAGAAGAGGGAACCGCAGAGCGGTCGGAGGATCAGCCAGCGCAGAGCGCCGAAGCGATCACTCGGTGTCTTCGTCTTGTCCAGATTTCGGGGCAGGCACCCAAACGCCTTCGGCGTCAGGGAAGATGCGCATGTGGAAGCTGACCAGCGCGTCGGAAGACTTGAAGACGCGGGCTTCACCAGTCTTCGAGGAAATGACTGGGCTGGCCGCGCCGTTCGACTGAACAGCCCAGAGCTCCCAGTTCCATCCTTTTGGCGTGTGAATCGGGCGGTAGTCGAGCTTGCCACCCTTCTCGAGGAAGTTTTGCACTGCATCAGTCGTAATCACGCGTGGGTTCCACATTGGCTGACACCTGTCGTTGGGAATTTCTGGACAGGTGCTGCGTATCCTTGAATCACGACTTTTTTCAACTTTAAAGCCCTTTTTTGAAAAAAGCGCCAAAGTAACAAGAAACGCCTATAAGTACTAACAGCGCTTTAGGACTACTAAGCGGGTTTGACAAATGGCGCTTCTTCTGGAAGTTTGGCGTCAAATTTGGTGCTTTGGCGCTATTCCTGACATGGTTCGCTATAGGATGATCACCCCGCTGTGACCATCGTGGGAGCGGAACACCGGCGGGGACATGCCGACGCAAGATGCAAAGGGGGCAGAAGCCTTGTTCGAGGATGGACATGCGATGAAGCGCTGTGTCGCGACTGCCCTGACCTGTGCGGGCCTGTCCTTGACAGCACCATCGGCTGCGCAGGCCTATCAGATCGACTGCGCGATCCTGATCTGTCTGGCGGGAGGCTGGCCCGGCAGTGCCGAGTGCAACGAAGCGCGGTCCGTCTTCATCAGTAGGATCACGCCCTGGCCGGTGGAGCCGCCGTTGCAGATCTGGAACTGCCCGTTGAGCGTGGCCTACCGTCCTTATCAGGGCCAGAACACCCTGCCTCTCCTGCATGAGGCTGTCAGCACGCCCATGCTCTCGGCCCCGCAATCCTTCTCTGCCGTCTTGGAAGGGATGCCTCTGCCGACGACCGAGAAGGATGAGATGCTGGCCCTGATCGCGGACTATGCCGATGACAATGGGGTGGCCGACATCGACATCAGCGGAGCCGAGTATGACTTCGTCCGCTCCATCCGCGTCTACAATGTCGAGTATGCCCGCCAGCGTGAAAGCGGCGGTGACAATGGTGACTGTCGCCGGAGCGAGAAGGTCCGCGTCGGCACCTATGGCGTGCAGGGCGACTTCAGCTGGTCTGGCAGTTCGGTGGCATCATTGCCGGATGCTTTCGAAGGTCTTGCCGGTTGGGGTGAGATCTGTCCGAGCCTCTATCAGCGGTCCGTCTTCATCGACTGGACCGATTACCAAGGAAAATATGGCTATGAGCAGGTGGATTACTAATCGTAGTGGCGGCGCTGGCGGTGGACTACCAGAATTGCGGCCTCAAACGAAACCCTGTATGCCTAATGACACAATAATGCGACCGAGAGAGTCGTGACGAGGAAAGGAGCAGTAAGGAACCCCAAAAATTAAAGCCCCCGCGAAGGCGGCAACCTTCCACGGGGGGCTGTAGGACCTAGGGCCGGCAAGCCCGAAAACGTCTCTAGTCAAGATCGGTTCTACCAGCTTCCCCACATTGCAGGCAAGTCAAAAACGCATTTGTGCGACCAGTAGAAGTTTGCCTGCCGCCGCCTCGCTTCACACGAACGAGGATCGAACAGATGCATGTATCCCAGGCTTTGCCTGCCCGACGGTGTGAGGCCGTCAAACCAACGCTTCCACGCGGCATGGAGCGCGACGGCTTTGTCGCGCTTGTCGATGCGGTTGCTTCCAGCCTTGGCATCGGTGCTGCGGCGATGATGACCTTTCGCACCATGATCGCCTCGACCAGACCGAGCGCGTTCAAGCGCGGCCCGGATGAACCGTGCTGCTATCTCAGCCAGAACGAGATCGCGCATAAGCGTGGTGTCACGGCTTGCCGCATCCGAGAGCATGAGGCGGCTCTTGTCCGCGCAGGGCTCATCGAAAAGCGGACGATGGCGAATGGTGCGCGGTCCGGCTTTTCCGGTTGTGGCGTCTTCTTCGGCGTGGCGATCGCGCGCGTCGACGAGTTCCTGTCCCTGCGCGACGAGATCGAGGCAAATCGCAGGGCTCATGCCCGCCTGCGAGGGCAACGCAGTTCGCACAAGCGGCACCTGAAAGGCATTCTGTGCGAGCTGGTCGAGCGTCATGGGCTGACAGCAGAGGTCGAGCGCATCCATCAGACGTTTGCGGAGTGGCCGTCAGGCCAGGCGCTTCACCGGATGTCGCTCGAAGAGCTTCAGAACCATGAGGCCGAAGCCGAAGCATTGACGATTTCTGCGTCTACTTTGCTCTATGAAACGCATGACCGACCGCTCGAAAACGAGCGCTCTCATATACAAGATACAACTCAAGATTCTAACGAAGTAATCTGTAACGACCCTGTCGATATGCGGAGCGTGGGCAAGCCCACGCACACGATTTCTGATAGGCCGCAGCCTGACGGCCGCGTCAATTGCTTAGAAAAGCAGGATGGGGCGGCAAGCGAGGCGCACAAGTCCAAATTTATTCAGAACCTGGGCAGTGATCGTCTATATGGCCTCTGTTCCGAAGAAATGAAGATGTGGCTCGACATCGAGCGCCAGAAGCGGGGCAGGCTGGATTTCCATTCCTTCGTGATCGCGGCGCAGAAACGTCTGCCTGAGCTGGGCATCCACCCATCTGCCTGGGAGGAAGCCGTGAGCCTTCTGGATGAGGATGCGGCGATGCTTTGCGTGCTGATCACCGATGCCAAGGTTGCCGATCCCGAGGTCACCATCCTTTCCGCCGGAGCCTATCTGCGCGGGATGGTGCGGGCACAACGGACTGGCTCTTTGAACATCATGGGAAGCCTGATCGGGCTGAACGAGCGAAGCAGGAGGCGCCAGTGAAACCACCCTTCTTAGCCGTTGCCATGATGGCGGCCTTCGCAGCGCCTGGGGCGGCCCAAGAGCTTTGTGTCGAGCCCATCAGGCCAGAGGCTGCACATCTTCTCGATGCTGGGTTTTCCGGTGCAGAGGTTCGGTCGGAATTTCGACGCTACTTCAGCGAGGTCGAGGACTACCTGAACTGTCTGAACGAAACCTCTGGCCGGATCAGGGATGATGCGAGAGCTGCTGCCTATGACTACCAGCATGTGCTGGAAACGACGAAACCTGGACGGGGAACCGAAATCCGTGAAGATTTTGTCCCTCCGACCGTAGAAATGAAGGAAACAGGCGAACTGTTCCTGGACTACAGGCCGGAGAGAAGGAGCGACGAATGATCAGCCGACCGCTTCCGTTTCCGCCCCAGCTGGGGAAGAAGGGGCCTCAAAGATATATCGACTGAGTAGATCGGTGTCCGGGGCACGCGTGTGCGTTGCTTCTAGGCCAGAAACCGTGAAGTTCTCTTGCACGTCTGATTCCGGCACAAGGAGGTAATGCCAAGGCTTCTCGCCGTTCTTTGCACCGGCTTGCGTCGCAACATGGCACCACAGGCTTGCCGCATCTGCCTTACGCAGAACCTCGGCGGCGGTCATTTCCGATTGGCGTTTTACCTCGATGATCAGCTTGCCCGTATCGGTTTCTACAACGAAATCCGGCTGATACGGCGCACCGTGATTATCGAAAATTTTGAACTGGTTGGGACCAGGTTTCATCCAAAGGCGGACCGAGCTGTCTTTTTCAAGGATGATCGCCAGCTTGCGTTCTGGATCGGAGTCGAACTTCGCATACTGATAGCAGCCCTTCACGAAGCCAGTGAAGATATACTTCCGGATCTCCTGTTTCTGATCTGGCGGTGTTTTGAAGTCCCGGATGAAGCTCGTACCGGCGGTATCGAAGGTCTGCGGACGCAGCTCGCCGAATGCAGATGTCAGCGAGACACGGTAGTTCGTGTGCTCACGCCACATATTCTGCTTCATCTGCGAGAAAATGCTTTCGGCCATCGCCTTCGCATGACCCCGGACGACACTGCGAGTTTGCTCATCGTCGTCCGCGAAGCGGTTGCGGGTTTGGGTGACTGCCTGCCCAGCCAGATCATACAAGATGGCAGCATGGGCGTCATAATCGATCTCAGGGTAGTCGATCAGCCGCGCGACGATGTAATCTTCCAGCCGGTTTGCGGTGTCCCCCTTATCCTCGCTGGAAATCCGCGAGGTCTTCTCTGTACGCAGAGCTTGGATCATGAGCTCATTGGACAACGGCTGGAAGTTCCAGCTCTTCATGTCCAGGTCGAAGCGCTTGAAGCCGAAGGAAACCTGCTGCTGCGGAGTGATCGTGAGAGCAGGGATCGCAAGGGTCCGCTCCACGAAGTTCTTGCACAGCTCCTGCGCGACCGCGACGGCCTTTTCCTTCGTGATGCTGGGAAGAAATCCTTCTTCGGGTTTCTGTGCTGCAATGGCTGCTTCCGCGATGCGTTCGATCACCTTGGGATCGTTGAGATCGCGGATCGAGGACACTTCCTTGCTGAGCTGGGGGATCACAACACTGAGCACCGTGCGGGCGACCTTCAGCTCTTCAGGCGTGCTGAAGCTGAAGGGTGCTTGGGTCGGTGCAGCAGTTGTCGGCTTGGCGACCGGCTGCACAGGGGCGTCCGAACCTTTTTCGTCATCCGCGACGACGACTGTCGGCTCTGTCTTGGCTTCTGCCTGGGCAAGCATCTGGTCGAGGATAGAGGGTGCCGAGACTGAAACAGGCTTCGAGGGTGGCACGTCACCACCCTCACCGATCGTCACCTGCTTCAGTTTGCGGGTGACGCCGTTCTCTTCCTTGGCCTTCTCGATCAGCTCATTGAACCGTTCGTGGGCAATCACGGTCAGCGTGTCGACCACTTCGACACCGGTCCGCTTGCCATAGGGCAGGCGCAGACCGCGCCCGAGCGTCTGCTCGGTCAGGATGTCTGAGGCCGAGGCGCGCAGCGGAACGATGGTGAACAGGTTCGAGACGTCCCAGCCTTCCTTCAGCTTGTTGACGTGGATGACGATGTCCGTGTCGCCGGCCTTTTCGATGTTCAGCAGGCGCTGCGCGTTCTCGTCGCTTTCCTCGCCGGTCAGCTTGGAGTGGATCTCGGCCACGCGCCCCTTGTAGCGTCCGCCGAAGAATTCGTCGGACTGGACGAACTCATTCACCTGCCGGGCATGGGTCGTGTCCTGGGTGACGACCAGCATGAAGGGCCGCACTACCTTGACGTCATTCTGGCGGGCATAGGTTTCCAGCGCCACCTTGACGTGCTCGTGGTAGTGGATGCCGTCTTCCAGCTTGATCCGTTCCAGCGTCTCTTCGTCGACGGTCTTCGGGTTGAAGTTCGCGCGAGTGCCGACAGCCGGTTCCTTGACGTAGCCGTCTTCCATCGCGTCCGGCAGATCGTAGCGGTAGACGACGTTCTTGAAGGGCTGCGATTTCGCCCCGACGGTTTTCGGGGTCGCCGTCACCTCAAGGCCGAGGATCGGCTTCAGCTCGGCAATCGCCCGCGCCCCGGCTGAACCGCGATAGCGGTGCGCCTCGTCCATCAGCAGGACCAGGTCATCCAGTTCGGAGAGGTAGGAGAAGTAGCTCTCGCCGATATATTCCTGAAGCCGCTTGATCCGGGGGGCGTTGCCGCCGCGCGCTTCGGAGTTGATCTTCGAGACGTTGAAGATGTTGATGATCGCGCCTTCTTGGCCGAAGAGGTCGGTGCCACGCACACCGCGGCCTTCCTCGTAGTTCTCGGCGTTGACGATCAGCGGCGCGTTATGGGCAAAGGCCTCGATGCCACGGAAGACGTATTTCGGGCTCGACGGCTGGAAGTCGGACAGCAGCTTTTCATAGATTGTCAGGTTCGGGGCCAGAACGAAGAAGTTCCGGCTTTTGCCGATCATGTAGAGATAGCTGATGAAGGCGCCCATCAGGCGCGTCTTGCCCACGCCGGTCGCCAGGGCAAAGCAGACGCTCGGGAAGTCGCGCTCGAACTCTTCGAAGGTCGCGTCGGCCAGGTCGCCATAGACCTCGCGCACGGCGGCGCGGGCCATGTCGACATCGGCCTCTTTCGCGGGGCCAACGAGGTCGACGATGTCATCGAGCCGCCGCAGCGCCTCGGCCTGCGGCTTGCGCAATGACAGGCGCTGGTTGATCTGAAGGACAGCGCGTTTCGGGTCGGTCGTCTGCATGGCTCAGTTCTCCTCTGCGCCAAACAGATCGGGGGTGTCTGCGGCTTTGGCCTTGGCCGATTTCTTCGGCGCGGGGGTGTCGTCGATGTCGTCCGGCTCATCCTCTGCCATCGGCAGGGCGTTGATCTTCAAGGAATAGTCATCCTGACCCCATTCGCAGCGGTCAAGCACCACGCGCGGGATCTTCTTCAAGGTCAGGTTGCTCAGGCTTTCGCCCTGCGCCTCGTAGGCCATGCAGCAGATCAGCAGGCTGCGGTCTTCGCCCACCTCATCCGAGATGGCGCGGAGCTGTTCGATGGTCAGGCTGGCCGTCGTCACATAGATGAACGCGTTCTCGGAGGCCTGGCCGTGCATCCAGTAGGCCTCGGTCGAGGGTGCGTAGACATAGTTGAAATGCTTGCACATGGCTTCCGCCAGCATCTCGGCGTTGTAGTCCTTGCTGATGACCCAGTTGCCCCAGACATCCTTTTGAAGCAGCGAGGGCGCAAGGCGGAAGAAGCGGTAACCACCGCCGCCTTTCCAATTGTTTGCTTCGGAAGCTCCGCCTAGGTCCGTGCCGTCGATGACCTTCTTCATACGTGGTGCGATTAGTGTCTTCGCGTGCTCACCCAATTCTACCATGATCCACCGCCGCGACATTTTGTGAGCAACGGCACCGGTTGTTCCAGATCCAGAGAAACTGTCCAGAACTACGTCTCCAGGATTCGAGGCAAGAGCAATCACTCTCTCTAGAAGACGCTCTGGCTTTGGGGTCTGAAAATCCTTCACACCATCAAAAACGGTTTTAATCTCAAGTTTTGAAGTCCGGTTGCTTCCCACATCTGCGTGGAACCAAATTGTCTCTGGAGGACGTGGCGCAGGTGTATCGGCAAATATTTTATAATAGGGAGCCCAACCTGCTCTCCCATCAACCCACTCGATCAGATGAGCGTCTTTTTTCGTTCTATCCTCACTCCATCTCCATCGACCATCCACTCCATCTTTTCTTATGGGATAAACCTGAGTCCCATCTGGGGCGGTCATAGGGAAATAAAGAGTTGGCCGTTCTTTCCTTGTATCCGCGGCACCCATAGCACGCAGAGGTTTAGTATAGTAGCGGCGCCCTTCATGATCTGTGCGATTATAGTGATCCGGGATCTCTTCTTTCGCGATTGCTGACTTATTTAGCGAAAGATTCTCAATTTCACGGGCATAAACAAGCATATGATCATGACGAGATGAAAAGTGTGTAGCGTCCATTCTTGGGCTATCAGACTTTTCCCAGATCACATTTGACACAAAATTCTTGCGTAGGAATATTTGGTCGCAAAGTACCTTTAGGTAATGTGCCTCATTATCATCAACGGTGATCCATATCGAACCGTCGGTGGACAATAGGTTCTTCAAGATTTCCAGCCGGTCCCGCATCATGGTTAGCCAGAGCGAGTGCTCCAGCCCGTCATCATAATGCTCAAAGGCTGATCCGGTGTTGTAGGGCGGGTCGATGAAGATGCACTTCACCTTGCCACGCACGGCAGGGTCGGTTTCCAGCGCCTTGAGCGCCAACAGGTTGTCGCCGTGGATCAGCATGTTGTCGAAGATGTCGCCTTCGCGCCGGGTACTGGCGTGATGCGAGAATTCCGGCTCTTCGATCAGGATGCGGGGCTCAAGCCGCGGGCGGTTGTCCTTGCCGATCCAGGTCAGCTCAAGTTTGGTTTTGGCGGCCATCAGGCAAGGCTCCATCGTATAGTGAATAGGGTCGTCATCTCGGGGGTCAGGTTCAGCTGATCCGCGATGTCATCAAGCATCCGTTCGCGCTCATCGTCGATTTCGCGCAGGCGGGTGTAAAGCTGGTGTTGAAGGTCATCCACCTGCCGCTGCAAGGCCTTGGCCTCGCGTTGCAGGGTGACCTTTTCTTCCAGCCCGAGCGTGGCACGGGCCAGTTTCTTCTTTTCGGTCGCTTCCTTGTTCAGCGCCTTGATCTGTTGGTCGAAGGAAACCTTGGCATCCTCGCGCCAGGCATCGAGGCGTTCTTCCTCCTCGTTGAGGAAGGAGCTGAGCCGATCCTGCGCCATGCCGATGATCACGGTCTGACGCGCGTTCAGCGCTTGGGTTAGGTCACCTTCCGGCAGGGTGTCCGCGCCTAGACCCTCGGTCGTCGCCGGGACATAGAGCATCCGGGAGGCGGTTTCCGGGTCGATGGCCGTGCCGCTGTCGCTGAAGGCTGCGAAGACCAGCTCGTCATAGATCTTGGCAGGGGTTTTCAGCCGGACCCGCGCCACACGCATCCAGCCCGACTGCCCCCTGAGCAGGGCCACGTCGCCCATGTTGCCCTGATAGGCGCTATAGTCGAGATGCAGCATGGCGGGGGCCAGATCGCGCGACTTGGCCTGCTGGACCAGCTGATCGGCCAGCCCCTCGTCGCCTACCCGGAAGAAACGCCAGCCGCGTTCGTCGGCCTCGGGCCATTCGCTGGACCAGGTTTCGCCCCCGTAATCGAAGCGCTGCGCATGGTCGTCGTGGAAGCGGGCCTCCGGCAGCTCGGCCCGCGCGATACCAAGGAGCGCGCGCTTGAAGTCACCGATGGCGGAATGCACGGCGTCTTTCCGGCCGAGAAGCCGCTCGATCACCTTGTCGTCCATTTCGGCCAGAAGCTTGTCGCGGGCGTTCTTCTTCGCTTCGTCGATCTCGACGCTGAACTCTTCCTGAAGGCGGTCGAAGGCGGCGTCGATCTGCTCCGTGGTACGGCAGGACTGGACGATGTCGAGGATGCGCCGCTCGATGTCGACGCCGGATTCAATGACACCCAGAACTTCGTCGGAGGAGCCGAACACCCCTTCGAACAGCTTGAACTTCTGTTCCAGAAGCTGGTGGATGCGCGCTTCGGCGTGGTTCTTCCGGTTCAGGAAGTTGATGACGGTCACGTCGATCTTCTGGCCGTAACGATGGCACCGGCCAATGCGCTGTTCGACCCGCTGCGGGTTCCAGGGCAGGTCGTAGTTGATCAGCAGGGAGCAGAACTGGAGGTTGATGCCTTCGGCGCCGGACTCGGTCGCGATCAGGATGGTGCGGTCGTTGCGGAAGGCATCGACGATGGCGGCCTTCATATCGGCGGTCTTGGAGCCCGACACGACATTGGTGCCGCCGTGCTTGTCCAGCCAAGCCTTGTAGAGGGCCTTGCTGTCTGCGTCCGAGTTGGAGCCATTGAGGACGACGGTCTGTCCCTCGAAACCGCTTTGTTCGAGCAGATCACGCAGATAGGTCTGCGTCCGAACGGATTCCGTGAAGATCACGGCCTTGCGCTGGCCGCCCTTGGAGACGATCTCGTCGAGCACGTTCGGCAGGCAGTCCAGAAGCGCCTTGCCTTTTGCGTTGTCCGAGATGGATGCGGCCAGATCGCGGTACTGGGTGAGCCGCTTGATTTCCGCTTCGAGCTGAGCGGGATCGACGCGCTCTGCATCCTCGGTCTCGTCCTCGATCGCGTCGGCTTCCGAACCGGAATCCGCTTCGCGCCAGTCCTCGGCTTCGTCGCTGAAACCGTCAAGGTCATCGAGCGTGTCCGCCCCGACGACACGCTTCGCCTCAAGTCTGCGGATCATCTTGTTGAGGGTCTGCATCACGGCGAAGGAGGAAGATCCGAGGATCTTGCGCAGCATGAGCGTCACCAGATGACGCCCGTTCTGCCCCAAGGCGATGGTGCTGGGGTCTTGGAGATACTCGGAAACCTTTTCGTAGAGATCGGTTTCCAGTCGGCCAGGCGTGAAGTCGAACGTCTTCGGGAGACGGTTGGTGTAGTTGATCAGGCCAGCGCGTTGGACCTGGCGGCGCAGGGTTCGCTTGCAGATAGGCTCAAGGCGCTTCGCGAGCAGGGCCTGAGAGGTCAGGCCTTCTCGGCCGCCAAACTCGCTTCGGAAGGCTTGTTCCGAGCCGAAGTAGGTTTCGTCAATGATGCTGATTAGACCGTACAGTTCCATCAGGTTGTTCTGAAGCGGGGTCGCAGTCAGAAGGAGCTTCTGACGCCCCGCGAGCGCCTTGCGTAGAACCGAAGCCCGAGAGTTTTCGGCGGCCTTGTAGACGTTACGCAGCTTATGAGCTTCGTCGAAAACCACGAGGCTCCAGGGAGTGCGTCGCAGAATGTCTGCAATTCTAGCGGCATACTCGTAGGAGACGATGATGATGCCTTCGCCGCGCCCTACAGGGTTTGGAGTGCCTTCTTTCTCAAGGTCTTTGACGCGCTTGGCATCAAGGATGAACGATGGCAGCGAGAATTTTTCGCGTAGCTCTGTCGCCCATTGCTTGCGCAGAGAGGCAGGGACGATGAGGAGAATGTTTCTCTCACGTTCCCACCAGCGCTGGCTGACGACCAGCGCAGCTTCGATTGTCTTCCCCAAGCCCACTTCATCAGCCAGAAGAACGCCCTTCGACAATGGTGAGCGCAGGGCAAATGTCGCAGCATCCACTTGGTGAGGATTGAGGTCCACCTTGGCTGCCGAGAGGGACTGCGTCAGAGCGTCTTCTTCCTGAATGCCTTCGGATGTCAGGTGGTGCGCAAAGAACTTCGATTGATATTCAGAAAACTGGAAGAGCAATAGGTCAGGCTCCAAGGCATATTAGTTAAGGGCGGATTCTTATAAATGCGATCAAGTTATGCCCTGTGGCCTGATCCGCCAGCACGAAGGACTCCCTTCTGTCCAGGATATTGGGCCTTCTCGTTATCACGCCACTGAAATGTCACCTGTACTGCGATACCATGCTTGTCGGCTATTCTGGAAACTTCCTTCCAAGCCTCCTGGGCTGATTGCCCTTGGATAGAGATGCCGAGGTCAGGGTAATATCGGAATCCTTCCTCTTCGTAGCACGCCGTCTTGGTAGGAATCTGTATGGCCTCAGCTAGGCGTTCTCCGGATAGGCCCTTAGCCTTAAGAGAGCTCACTGCGCCGAGAAGAATTGCTGCCCAGTTTGGCTTGTCGATCTTCTTGTGATCAACCTCCGCAGATAAGACCTTTGTAAATGAAAGGCCTGGAGTGGATTTGAACTCCATGAAGCTGCTGATTTCCGAAGTGGGATCAATGCCGATCTCGATGTCACGCTCTAGGTCTAGCGCTGCCATCTTCTCCCGTACCAGCTGCACGATCGTTTCTGATGGAGTTTCCGTCCCCATCCAAGTCGAGATGCACTTCAGATCGACAAAAGTTGCGTCGTTCAGTCTGACTACAGGCATGGGCATCATCCTCTTCTCCGATACATGGAATATGTTACGTATACTTTGGCGCCGGTCAATATGGATATGTAACATATCAAGGTGTCCTAAAACGGTCGTTTTTGGACATAGCGGGCTGAGGTGGCTAAAATATAGGCCTTGCTAATTTTGAACATGTGGCTACTTTTGGACAGGGTTTTTCGACACAGTGAGCCATACCTTGACAGAGCAAGGCCGTGTCTTCGCCTATGTGCGTGTCTCGACGCTTGGGCAGACAGTCGCTGGACAGATGCAGGAAATTGCGGCTGCGGGCTTTCAGCCGCCACCGTATCGTGTCGTTTCGGAGACCATCTCTGGCAGTGTCCCGGCGATGCAGCGACCAGAGTTCGCGCGCTTGGTTGATCGCCTGGAACCTGGCGACATTCTGGTTGTGTCGAAGCTTGACCGTCTCGGGCGCGACGCAATCGACGTCACAGAGACAGTCGCTGCGCTTTCGCAGATACCTGTCCGAGTTCATTGCCTCGCCTTAGGTGGCACGGATTTGACTAGCTCGTCAGGACAATTGACGATGAACGTTCTCAGCGCCGTTGCGCAATTTGAGCGCGACTTGCTCCGTGAGCGGACCAGTGCAGGCCTTGCAGCAGCAAAAGCCAAGGGTAAACGACTAGGCCGTCCTAAGGTTCTGACCGAAGATGACGAGAGCGAAGCACGAGCGGCTCTCGCCCGAGGAGAAACTGTTTCCGGGATCGCAAAGCGTTTCAACGTCAGTCGGGCGACGATCGGCCGCCTAAGAAATAGTTAGGCTGCGCGACCTGCGCGACCTGAAGGCGATGCAGGATGTCGGGTTGCTGGAGGGCGAGAGCATGGACCTGGGGATGCCGCTGGCGGGGGAGGAGTGAGGCGCGGGAGTGCCTGCTCGACCATGAAGCAAAGGTGACGCGCTATCATCAGTCAAGCAAGGATGGTCCATGCGGACCGTGCGCATAGAACCCACCCACCGCCTTAGTAACGTCGCGGGCAGTTTTGCGCGCCAATTGGCCGGTGGGACCCTTTGCCATTTGGGATCTGCGACAAGCGTCTCAGGCTGGAAGGTTCAACGGGTCCAATGCGGAACTGATCTGGCGGCGCAGTACCCACGCCTTGATTGGCGCAGCCTTACCAATTACGCAGGGGATGGCACCGAACAGCATCAGGATCAGGTGGTTACGCGACTGCTGTATAGGACCGGGATCGAGTTGACGGTCTCTCTCTACTTGGCAAAGCGCGACCACCCGCCGCTGCCGGGAGAATAGGTTGA